>Ga0316198_10000827_pt1 | contig 17091 bp, 14 predicted proteins | sample OudBieAanoxic_MG_FD_204935 | JGI IMG/M metagenome (GOLD analysis project Ga0316198, IMG submission 204935) | Coastal sediment microbial communities from Oude Bieten Haven, Netherlands - site A anoxic | ecosystem: Environmental > Aquatic > Marine > Coastal > Sediment | place: Netherlands...
TCTTGGCGGTCACCGGGCTCGATTCGATCGCGAGAGTAGGTCAGTACGTCCACCTCGTGGTCGCCGCCATCTTTTTGCTGACCGCGATCCGGCTCACACGAAGCGACCCTTCACACTTCGGCGTTGCGCTCGGGGGTCTGCTCGAACCGCCGCAGGACGATCGAGCAGGGGGACCGCTCGGGCTTTTCGACCTCGGTCGCGCGATTCGCGACGCGCTCCCGATAGCGGCCAAAGAGCTCGGAGTCTCGCTTGGGATTGCAGCCGTCGTCTTTCCGCTATACGCGGTCGGCTTCTACTGCTGGACTCAGCCTGCCGGGGCTTTCACGCTCACGCTCCCGTCCAATGCGACGAGCTTCGTCCTGGCGCAGCTGATCGTGGTCGCCTTGCCCGAGGAGGCGTTCTTTCGCGGCTACCTGCAGACGGCATTGAGCGACCTCGAGGAGCTTCGACTTCGCGTGCTGGGGGTGAAGCTCGCACCACGCGCGTGGGTGCTTCAGGCGATCCTGTTTGCGGCGATCCATTTCATCGTCGACCCCCACCCTGCGCGCCTCGCGGTCTTCTTTCCCGCTCTTCTGTTCGGATGGACGCGCGGATGGCGCGGTGGAATCGGCGCAGCGCTCGCTCTGCACGCGATGAGCAACCTTTATTCCGAGATTCTCACGCGGAGTTGGCTATAACTGCGGTATGCAGGTCACTCCGCCCGCTCCCCCCATTCTCACGGAAACGATTCGTCGCGCGCTTTCCGAAGACATCGACCGTGGAGACCTGACCAGCGAGGCTTGCGTCGAATCGACCACGATCGGCACGGCCAAGCTCAACTGCCGCGAGCCGGTCGTCGTTTGCGGGCTTCCCATTCTCGAAGAGGTGTATGCGCAGGTCGACCTTCTCGTCGATGTCGAGAGGCACGTCGAGGACGGCGATGTCTGCGGAGCGGGCACGACGCTTGCCACGATTTCCGGACCCGCCACGTCGATTCTGCTCGGCGAGCGAGTCGCGCTCAATTTCATGCAACGCCTCACCGGCGTATCGACGATGGCGAGGCGTTTCGTCGATGCCTTGCCCGAGGGTTCGTCGACCCGAATCACCGACACCCGAAAAACGACCCCCGGGCTCCGTGCGTTCGAACGCTATGCGGTTCGCTGCGGCGGTGGCCACAACCATCGCGAAGATTTGGGTGCCGCCGTTCTGATCAAGGACAACCACATCGCCGCGGCCGGTGGCGTCCGTTACGCGATTCAGCGGGCGCGAGCCTATGCGCCACACACCTGCCGCATCGAATGCGAGGTCGACACTACGGGGCAGCTGCAAGAAGCGCTGGCCGCGGGAGCCGACATCGTCATGCTGGATAATTTCGACGACGAGCAGGTGCGTGACGCGATGAGCCTCGTGGCTGGCCGGGCGCTCGTTGAAGTGTCGGGCGGCATCACCCTCGATCGCGTCGCTCGCTTGGGCGCACTCGGCGTCGATGTCATTAGCGTCGGCGCGCTCACTCACTCGTCGCCAGCCTGCGATCTCGGCTTGGACTGGAGCTAGCCCGTGGTCGAGGACCTGCAGCCCGAGCGACTCGGCGAGTTGATCCGTGGTGGCTGGGGCCGGTCGTTGACCATCAAGGAGAGCACCGCATCGACGATGGACGATGCGTCTTCCGCTGCTGCGGACGGTGTAGATGACGGCCACGTGGTGATTGCGGGTCAACAAACCCGTGGGCGCGGCGCGCACGGGCGGCAGTGGGACTCGCCGCCGCGCTCCGACCTCTATTTTTCGGTGGTCGCCCGCCCCCCGGTCGACCCCGCCTCGACTGCACTGGTGACGCTTGCGAGCGGGCTCGGGGTTCGCGACGCGGCGGCTAGCTTCGTACACGGCGGGGCCGTGCAAGTAAAGTGGCCGAACGACATCTTGATCGAGCGACGCAAGTGCGCCGGCATTCTCGTCGAAAGCCGGACGCTTGGGATGCGCATCGATTCGGTCATCATCGGCGTGGGGCTCAACGTAAACCGCATGCAATGGCCCGACGAGCTCAAAGGCGTGGCCACGTCACTGCGAGCCAAAGCGCCCGGCCAGCAACCCTTGGACCGTGCAGAAGTGTTGGCCGCAGTCCTGTTTCACATGGAGCTCTGGGTAAACCGGCTCGTGAGGGATGGCGCAGCCGTGGTGGTCGACGCCCTTCGGCCGAGCCTTGCGCTTCTTGGCGAACGAATCCGATTTGAAGGAGGCGAAGGCATCTTCGAGGGCATCGATCACGACGGCGCGGCCCTCGTGCGCACGCAGGCCGGCCTGCGTGCTCTTCACGCCGCCCACATCGAGCGGGTCGATGGCTGAGCCCGGCGCTTGCCTCCGCGCGGCCCGCGCACCAAAACTGGCCTGATGGCCCACGCAAACGAGCTCGCTTGGTTGGAAGATTCCGTGGGCGTTCTTGCACTAGACGACCGCGCGATCATTTCGGTGGGCGGGGACGATGCGCGCGAGTGGTTGCAGGGCCAAATCACCAACCAGCTCGAGCACGTCGAGATTGGAAGCTCGGTGTACGGCTTCGTCCTCACCTTGAAGGGGCGAATTCTGGCGGATGTCTACGTGCTCGTTCGGGAAGGCGAGCTTTGGCTCGATGTCCCTGCCGCACAGGTCGACGCACTTCTCGCACGCCTCGATCGATACATCATCATGGAGGACGTCGATCTCGAGCATCAAGACGGCCTCCACGTGGTCACCGCCCAGGGCCCTCGTTCGAACGAGCTACGGGCCGATGGATGGCCTGCCGACCGGCTCGGCTGCGGCGGTCGGCAGTGGGTGGTCACGGACGCGGAGCTCGAATCGGAGCTGAGGAGCCTGACCGCGCGCAGTCAAGAGCTTGGCGGCGGCGCCGTCGGCAACGAAGCTTGGGCGCAGGCTCACGTACTTCGCGGAAGGCCCCGCTTCGGCTTGGATTTCGGCGAGTGGACATACCCTCAGGAAAGCGGCCTGAACCCACTCGCCGTCTCTTTCAACAAGGGGTGCTACATCGGACAAGAGACGGTCGTGATGCTGGAAAACCGGGGCAAGGCCCCCAAGGTCCTTTGGCGTTGGGCGATCGAAGGCTCCGTCGCCCCGTCAGCGAAGACCCCTATCACCGTGAACGGCGCGGTCGTTGGCGAGGTCACGTCCGCCGCAGCGGGTCAAAACGGCGTGCGAGCCCTCGGCTTTCTAAAGCGCGGACACGAATCGGAAGGCTCCGAAAGCTTCGCGATCGCGGGGCTCGCCGCGCGCGCGCTAGGGCCCGTGGAAACAGGGCCTGGGGTGCGTCCGGAGCCCACGTGACGGTACGGAACGTCTGGCGCTGGCGCGAGCCGCCCTCCGATCTTATAGTAGGCCCATGTTAACCCTCACAGACCGAGCAGCAGACAAAGTCAAAGAAATCCGAGACGCCGAAGGTCTGGCCGACCAGGGGCTTCGAGTTCGGGTAATCGGCGGCGGATGTGCGGGTTTTTCGTATGATCTGTTCTTCGAGAACGAAACGTCCGATTTGGATCAGACCTTCAACTCGCACGGCATTCCGATCTACGTCGACATGATGAGTGCGCAGTACGTCGAAGGCACCGAAATCGATTATGTCGAGGGCCTTCAGGGCGCTGGGTTCAAGTTCCAGAACCCACAGGCAAGCCAAACCTGTGGGTGCGGCTCCAGTTTCGCCACCTGATTCCCCTGTAATTTCAGCTTGATGTCCCCTCTGAGCAACTTTCGCTTCATTATCTACTTGCGCCTGTCTCAGTTTTGTCTAAGTTCGGGCTCAGATAGTTGGACACCACATGGACAGTGATCCGGCTCGACAGTGACGTAACGTAACGTTAGACAACGCGTACAGGAGACATCATGCAGTCATCCGCATCCCTCGATCGCTACATCCAACAGGTCCGGGCTCTCCCCAAGCTGTCCCGTGAAGCCGAGCACGAACTCGCCCTCCGCTCCGGCGAAGGAGATCAAGACGCAACCGATCGCCTCGTCGAAGCCAACCTGCGCTACGTCGTCGCGATCGCCCTACAGTACCGCCGGTACGGGGTGACGCTAGGTGACCTGATTGCAGAGGGCAGCGTGGGCCTGGTGACCGCCGTGCGAAAGTTCGACCCGCATCGCGGGACTCGCTTCGTGACGTACGCGGGATACTGGATCCGCGCTTTTGTCCTCGAGGCGGTCGTACGGTCCAGCACGATGGTCGGTGCCGGCTCGGGGCCGTTCCGGTCGAAGCTGTTCTTCCGTCTTCGCCGCGAGCGAGCGCGTCTGTCCAATGTCATCGCTGATCCTGAAGAGCTAATCGCGACGCTTGCATCCGATTTCGACACGACCCCGGAAAAAATGACGGAGCTCTTGCGCCGCCTAGACCAGCGCGAAATCTCGCTCGATGCGCCGGCGTACCATGATTCGGATTCAACCCTCGTCGAGCTGCTGCCCGGCTCCGCCGAACCGCAGGACCAAATCGTCGCTCGTGAACGCCGACAGAGCGGGATTCAACTGCGTCTTGCAGGCGCGCTTTCGGTGCTCGACGATCGAGAGCGGCTCATCGTCGAGAAGCGCATTCTCAGCGACGATTCGGTCTCCCTCGCCTCGCTCGGACGCGAGCTCGGCGTGAGCCGCGAACGCGCCCGGCAACTCGAGGCCAGGGCGAAGAAGAAGCTTGCGGCAGAGCTCAAAGACCTAGCGCCGGCCGCCTAGGACACCTGCTCAGATGTAGGGGGTGCCCGTCCACCCCTGCGGGCCGATGCGATCTTCGCTCAGCCGGAGTAGCATGTAAGCCACCATGGTACTGGAGGACGGGGACAACGCGGGGTTTCACCGTGAAGTGACGCAGGCGTTAGGCCAAGACGACCTCGTCGACGAGCCTACGTCGGCGATTCCGCCCGCCCTTCCCCACGCTACGGGGCATCGCGGTTCACGGCCCGGGCTGTCCGACGCGGATCGCACGCGGCGCGCCCGCGACTGGATCGCAGACTGCGAGCGCGAGCTGGAACAACAGCCGGACGTTCGGCGTGCGGCCCGATTGTACTTCGAGATGGCGCGCAGCTGCGAAGGAGCCCTCAAGGATACGCGACGAGCGCTCGAATACTACCAGGCGACCTTGGAGCGCGCGCCGGACTACATCCCCGCGATTCGTGCCACGCGCCGCCTCCTTCTCGGCGGCCGAATGTTCACCGAGGCGCTTCCGCTCTTCGACGCGGAGGCGCGCGTCACGCGTAGGCCAAGTGACAAGGCGACGCTCTACCTGTTCAAAGGGCGTCTGCTCGAAGACGTACTCGGCAATCGAGAAGCGGCAGAGGAAGCGTATCATACGGCGCGCGCATTGGACCGCTCGCATGCGGCGATTCTGCGAGCCACCGAACAGCGATCGTTCGCCAAACAACTTTGGCCGGACGTCGATCGCAATCTTGCGGAGCTCGCCAACGCGGCCACATCCGATGACGCACACCGCGCGGCGTTGATCATCCGACGGGCGCAGTTGCTCGAAAGCCGTCAACAGCGTCCCGCGCAAGCGGCGGAGCTCTACGAGACGGCGTTCCAACTCGACCCAAATGCCGTCATCGCGGTGCAAGCGCTGACACGGCTATACTACGGGCAACGGCGCTGGCGAGACTTGATACGCACGCTCGAAGCGGAGGCTCAGCTGGCGTCTGACCCCGAGCTGAAGGCGTCGTCGCTCTACCGCGCGGCGCGCATCCACGCGGAGCTCCTAGGGAATCGGGATGATGCGATCCAGGCGCTCGAGCAGGCGCGAAGCCTTGAGCCCGGCGATCCGTTGATCCTCGGAGAGCTCGCCCGCCATTACGAATCCGGGCAGCGACTCCAAGCCCTCGTCGAAACACTGGAAGCGCTTACAGAGGCAACCGACGACGAAGCAGAGAAGCTGACCTATACGCAACGGATCGCTCGACTGTACGAAGAGGAGCTTCGTGACGTGGATCAGGCCATCAGCTGGCACGAGCGAGCGGTCGAGCTCGACCCTACCTCGCTCTCGAGCCTGCAAGCACTGAGCTTGCTGTACCGCATCCGTGGTGCCTGGCCGAAGCTGGTCGAGATGTGTCTTCAAGAAGCGCGGTACACGACCGACGCGGAACGGAGGGCGGATTCACATGCACGCGCAGCCGAGATCTACGAAACCAGGCTCAATGCGATCGACGACGCGATCGAGCAGTATCAACGTTCGCTCAATGCGATGCCGGACCACCCCACGGCATTCAAGGCTCTGGCGCGACTGCTTTCAGACGTCCACAAGCCCAAGGAGCTGATTCAACTCTACGAAAATGCGTTGGATCGAGCGAGCGGTTCGAGAGCGGTGTCGTACCTCCTCAAGATCGCGCAAATCTACGAGGACGCACTCGACGAACCCGCGCTGGCCGCTCAAACGTACAAGCGGGTCCTGCAGCAGGACTCGGCGCACCTCACCGCGGTCCAAGCTTGGCAGCGGTCCGCTGCCCGGGCGCACCGGCCACGAGAGCTTCTTGAGGCGCTCGACTATGAAATCGAGCTCACCGTCGAGCGGGACCGATTGGTCGCCCTCTTGCACCGGGCGGGAGAGGTGCTCGACGAGCACCTTGATGACCGCGATGCCGCCATCGCCCGGTACCGCCGCGCGCTCGACAAGGACCCCCGTCACGTTCCGACCCTGGCTAGTCTGGGGCGTCTCTACTACGCGGCGGGGCGTTGGAACGACTTGCTCGAAGTCTACGGTCAGGAGCTCAGGCTCGCTCCGAGTAAGCACCGCCGAGTGGCCCTACTTCAGAAAATGGCCGAGATCTCTCGTGATCGCTTGGGAAGCGACGATGACGCGCTCCGATATCACCGCGAGGCGATCAAGGTCGATCCCTCCCATGCGCCTTCGCTTCAAGAACTGGCACGACAGCTTCGGGAGCGAGGCGATTGGGCGGATTTGGTGGACGTCTTGGAGCTTCAGCTTCGCAACTCGAGCGCCGTTCGGATCCGAGCGCGAGCAGCATTCTTGCTCGGCCAGGTCTACGAGGAGCATCTGGAGGACCGAACGAAAGCGATGACCGCGTACGAGGCCGCGATCAATGCAGATGCGAGCTACCGACCCGCGGTCGATGCTTTGGCACGAGTTCGAGCCGAAGAGCACGACTGGACGCATCTGCTTTCCGACTTGGAGCGCGAGCTGAAGCTCAGCGAGGATCCTACCCAACGCATCGCCCTATTCGCGCGCAGAGCACAGGTCTTGGAGCGTCAAGACAAACACCGACAAGCGATTCAAGCGTGGGAGCAGGTGCTGGAGATCGACCAGGCACATCTCGGAGCGCTGCTTGCCCTAGAGCAACTGCACCGGCAGGTTGGCGCATGGGAATCGCTTTGCGCGGTGTATTCGACGCAAGCCGAAGTGCTCGAAGATCCGAGCGGTCGAGTTGCAGCTCTGTACGAGCTCGCTCGGCTTCTCGAGCATCAGGGGCTCGGAGACTACGACGATATCGTCGGAGCGTATCGGCGTGTCCTCGAGGTTGCTCCTTCGGACTTGGGGGCTCTGCTGGAGCTCGAACGATTGGCCCTGGGCCGCGGCGACGCCGACCTCCTGCGCGAAGTGGACTCCCTGGCTGCGCGCTCCGCGCAGGATCCGTCGGTCGCAGCGGCCCACCGCGCGCGCCTCGCTGAGCGGGTCGAAGGGCAAGAAGACACGCAGGCAATCGAGCAGTTTCGCGCGGCCTCCATCGCAGACCCGTATCACATCGGCGCCGCTCGCGGACTCACCCGCGTCGCAGAGGAGACCGACGATCCAACCGCACTGGTCGACGCGCTCCGCCGGGAAGCGGACGCCGAACGCGATGCCAAAGCTGCTTCGGAGCTCTACGTGCAAAGTGCACTGGTCCGTTTGGAGCGCATCGGAGACCATGACGGAGCGAGACGCGACTTCGAGCACGCGCTCGAGCTCTGGCCCGATTCCGCCGAGGCCGCCGACGGTCTCGTGGACGTGCTTACGATTGACGGCGCGTGGTCGTCGCTGGTGGACCGGCTTTCTCAGGCCGCTTCGAGCGCGCGATCGGTGGACCGGGCGAGCGCGCTCTGGCTGGCGGTTGCACGGGTGCAGAGCACCGAGCTCGAGGAGCTGCCCGCGGCCATCCGGACACTGCAACGCGTTCTGAAAGTCCAGCCTCGAAACCTCGACGCATTGGACCGCCTCGCACAGCACTTCGCGGCCACTCGATCTTGGCACGAGGCAGCGGCCACGATGGAGCAATTGCTCGCCGCCGCACCGGGGAACAGCCGCTCGCGCAGGGTCGTGCTCGACCTTGCCCCTCTTTATCGCGAGCGTTTGAACATGCCTGACAAGGCTCTTCGCCACGTCGAAGCCGCTCTGGTGACGGAGCCAGGCGACCCCGCAGCGCTGCGAGAGCTTTCCTTGATTCACGAAGCGCTAGGGCAACTGCCGCAGGCCCTCGAGGTCACGCGACACCTGCTCGACACGAGCGAGGGGCGCGAACGGGGAGACGCACTCGTTCGTCTCGGCCAGCTCGAGCACGCGACCGGCAACTCGGAGAACGCGAAGGTCGCGCTCCAGCGCGCAGTCGTTCTAGAAGGGCCGGGGAGTGACGCGGCGCGGACCCTCGAATCGCTCTGCGCGAGCCCGGGCGACTGGAGGGCCTACGCAGACGCTCTGCGCGAGTATCGGGCCGAAGATGAGCTGGGCCGAGTAAACACCACTCTCGAAGTCGCCCGCGTCCTATCAGAGCACTGCCGGGACGAGCATGCTGCCATAGAGGCACTTCGAGGCGGGCTCGAAGAGGGTGCCGGAAATGCTGACGTTCGACGCGAGCTCGCGGCGCGGCTCCGGGCTCGGGGAGAATACGCCGAGGCGATCGAACAACTCCAAGCCGTGCTCGCAGAGGAACCGCTGCGCGAGGAGATCTGGCGCGAGCTTGCGATCACCTATCAAGCGGACGGACGGGCGAGGGAAGCGCGAATCGCAAGCCTTCCTCTGCTTCAGATGGGGGTGAACGACGAGCAGGACGACGCGCGGATCTCCGCCGTCGAACCCTGGCCGGCCATGGTTCGACCGAGGTCTCTTCGTGGCCCCATTTTGGAACGGCTGGGTACGCCGCGTGCAGAGGACGCTGCGGCGGGTGCTCTTCTCGCCGCCCTGAGCCCGGCGCTCGCCAAGATCTACCCCCCAGACCTCCAAAGTTACGGGCTCGCGACGCGAGACCGCCTGCCGACCGAAGCCAACCATCCGCTTCGCGAGATCGCAAACCATCTCGCCGCTGCGCTCGATATTCGGAGTTTCGATTTGTTCCTGCACCGTGTGCGAAACCGCGGCATCACGATCGAGTTCGGCCCCCACCCCGCCATGCTGGTGCCGGCAACCATCATGGAGAAAGACCCGCAGACCCAGACGTTCATGCTCTCTCAGCCGCTGACACAAATCGCCCGGGGCTACCATGCGATCGACAAGCTCACGCCCCGCGAGCTCGATGTTCTGCTCGCGTCGGCTGCGCGGATCGTAAAACCGGACTTCGGCTCGGGCCTGACCAGCGAAGAGTTCCTAAACGAACAAACGCGGAGGTTGCAGCGGGCGATTCCCCGGCGTGACCGCAAACTGGTGCGCGATGCCGCCCTAGCTTATTCCCAAGCCAAACGAGTGAAGTTCGACCGCTGGGTCCACGCCGCACAACGGACCGCGATCCGCGCTGCGCTGCTTCTCTGCGATGACCTCGAACCGCTCGTTCAAGACGTGCGGAGCCGAATTGCGCCGGAGCGAGAAGCCGAGGGCGAAACCTTCGATGGTCATCCAACGTACATCGATGCGCTGAAGTTTTGGGCATCACCGCCAGCGATGTTCTTGCGGGAACACATGGGAATGATTCCTTCCCGCTGAGATCGCTGCTGTCGGATCAGACGCTGTCTCGGGTATGCTGGTCGACCCGGTAAATCAACCACCCAAAGGCCAGGACGATGACCAGCGCCATGGCGAGTCCCGAATAGAACGCGGGGCTTGCGAAGAAGGCGATGAGCCCGTAGTCGCGACTGAATTGGCGGTAGGAACCAACGACGGACAGGCGGCTCCACGCGAGCGGCCATATCGCCAAGGCGATGAAGATCGTGCCGACGGTGATCCGTCGGGCTGCCAGATCGCGCGAAGAGCGCGAGAGAGCCAGTCCGATCCGAAATCCAAGCGAGGCAGCGCCCAGCAACAACAGTCCCCCGAGCAGGCCCCAGAACCAGGGGGCGCGAGCGGTGTCGACCCAGTAGAAAAGAAACCAATCACCGTGAAATACATAGAAGTAGATTGCGGTTGGCAAGAGGACGAAGGCGACGAAGAGCGCGTAGGCGAGGAAGGTCTCCATCCGCCAAACTGGGTCCGAGCTTTGCCTGAGCTCGTCCCGGCCGGCGTGAGCCGAAAGCGCTCCGGTGGCAATGGCGATGAGCAGAAGGAAAAGTAGAGGCAAAGTGATCCCTGCTGAAAGGCTACGTCCCTGGTTCGTGGACGGTCAACCAATCGAGCACCATAGTTGGAGGGTGCGACGGAGCGCCTGGGTCGGTTTGCTTGGATTTGTCGCCGCTTGGGTCGCGGAGGCGCAGGCGTCCGCCGACAGCCTGAGCGAGCTGACCGCGCCCTTTTCGACTGCGCTCCTGGACGGTCGCTACCTGGGCGCCCTGGGCTTGGTCTTCCTCGCGGGTCTGGCCACCTCACTGACCCCCTGCGTCTATCCCATGATCGCGATCACGGTCAGCGTGTTCGGCGCGAGGCAAGCGGAAAGCCGCGCCAAGGCAGCGATGCTCTCTAGTGCCTTTGTCCTGGGTATCGCAGCTCTCTTCACTCCGCTCGGGATCATGTCGGCGCTGACCGGTAGCGCATTCGGAAGTGCCCTAACGAGCCCCTGGGTTCTCGCGGCTCTTTCGACCTTGTTCGCGGTGATGGCGTTCAGCATGTTCGGCCTGTTCGACATCGCCCTGCCTTCGGCGTTGCAGAACCGGCTCGCCCAGGCGGGTGGCTTCGGTGTGCGCGGTGCGTTCGTGCTCGGCTTCGTCAATGGGCTCATCGCCGCTCCTTGCACCGGGCCGGTTCTCGCCGTCCTGCTGACCTGGGTGGCTACGACGGGGAACGTCGCGTTTGGTGCGCTCGCCTTGTTCATCTACGCGATTGGGATCGGCGTATTGTTCTGGTTCGTCGGGACCTTTGCCATCACCTTGCCGAAGTCGGGGCGCTGGATCGAGTGGACCAAGAGCGCGTTTGGAATCGCGATGCTCGCCCTGGCGCTCTACTACTTGCGCGGCATCCTTCCGTACCCGCGTCCGGCGGTGCGCGAAGAGACTTGGCTTGCCGTGGCGCTCGGGCTGCTCGCTGGAGGGGTCATCGTCGGAGCGATTCATCTTTCGTTCAAGAGCAAAGCTTGGGGGGTGCGCGTTCGCAAAACGGTCGGGGTAGCCGCCTGCGTGGCGGGCCTTCTTGGCATCGTCGGCTGGGCAGAGGCCTTGCCCTCTGGCGCCCACATTCGCTGGATCGAGAGCTTCGACGCCGGCAAGGCGCAGGCGGTTGCAGAAGCGAGGCCCATGCTCGTCGACTTTGGCGCCGATTGGTGCGGAGCGTGCCAAGAGCTCGAACGGGATGTTCTGAGCGACCCCCGAGTCGTCTTGGAGGCCCAACGATTCGTCACCGTGAGGGTAGACCTGAGTACCGAGCAAGCCACCGACGAAAAATGGGCGCTCCTCAAGGCGTACGAACAGCCCGGGCTACCGCTCGTCGTCCTTCACCACAGCGATGGCTCGGAGGCTTCTCGCATCACCGGAATGGTGGAGAGCGACGCGTTTCTGAAGCTGATGGACGCCGTTCGCTGACCGGCGCTAGGCCGTGCTAGCCTCCGCGCAGGAGTGATGGGAATGAGGATGAACACCCTTACGAGACGCCAGATTCTTCACCAGGGCGTGCGCTTGGCCGTGATCGGCTCGACGCCGGCCCTGCTCAACGCCTGCACCAAGCCAGAGCTTCATTGCGAAGACGTGAGCGGGCTTCGCGAGGACGACTTGGCGTTGCGAACGCAGCTCGAGTATCGAGATCTCTCTCCGCACGGCGAAAGCAAGAATTGCGAGCGCTGCGCGTTCTACCTGGCAGGCAAGAAGAACGAATGCGGGCGATGCACTCTCGTCAAGGGCCCAATCCACCCCATGGGCTATTGCAGCTCTTGGGCGGCCAAGGGCTGACTCACGGGCGGCATGGCACTGTTCGAAGTACGAGGGTTGCGAAAGGCGTTTGGGCCACAGCGGGTGCTGACTGGGCTCGACATCGACATTTTCGCCGGCGAGGTGATCACGATCATTGGAGAGTCCGGCTCCGGGAAGAGCATTTTGCTCAAAGCCATGATGGGGCTCATCGAAGTCGACGCAGGTAGCATTCGATTCGATGGCGAAGACGTCGCAGGGCAGACCGAGCGACAGTGGACGGGGACTCGCCGCCGAATCGGAATGTTGTTCCAAGAATCGGCACTGTTCGACTCATTCACGGTGTTCGAGAACGTCGCCTACGCCCTGCGCGAGCAAACCACGATGACCGAGGACGAAATCGCAAGCCGAGTGTCCGAAACCCTTGCCCTGGTCGGTTTGCCGGGGATCGAGTCGATGGCTCCGTCGGATCTTTCCGGCGGCATGCGCAAGCGCGTTGCGCTGGCGAGAGCGGTGGCGGTTCGTCCGGAGGTCGTGTTCTATGACGAGCCCGCCGAGGGGCTCGATCCGATCAACGTCACGCGTGTTAATCGTTTGCTTCTCGGACTCCAAGAGAGGCTGCACGTGACCTCGGTGGTGGTGACCCACAATCTCAAGGCAGCATTCGCGATTAGCGATCGCCTCGCCCTCATTCATGACGGTGTGGTCGCAGCGACCGGCGCCCCGGAATCGTTTCTAGATTCGGAGGACCCGGTCGTGCGGGGGTTCATCGGCGACCGCATGAGGAAGGTATTGCGTGCAAGTTGAATTCGTAGGTGCGGTCGGTGGCAACGTCACCGGCTCGAGACATATCGTTCACACCGAGAAGGCCCGCATTTTGCTCGACTGCGGCCTGTTCCAAGGGCGCCGTTCGGAAACCATCGAACGCAACCGGGAGCTGGGCTTCCGCGCGAGAGATATCGACGTGATGGTTCTCTCCCATGCCCACATCGATCACTCGGGCGCCCTGCCCCGCCTCTATCGCCAAGGCTTCCGGGGGACGATCTATTGCACCCCCGCGACTCGCGACCTCTGTGCGGCGATGCTGGAAGACTCGGCGGAGATTCAGGCTCAGGACGCGGCTTACATCAACCGAAAAGTCGAAAAGAACGGTGCCGACATGAAACTCGTCGAACCGCTTTACGACCAAAAGGACGTGGTCGGAACGCTCGAGCTCATGGTTGGCGTTCCCTATCATCGACCCCAAGCGATCGCCGAAGGTGTGACGCTCACCTACTACGACGCGGGTCACGTCCTCGGGAGCGCCATGGTCGCGCTCGACGTCGATGTCGTGGGCGAACAGCGGCGTTTGGTATTTTCAGGTGACCTCGGACGGCATAACATGCCAATCCTCCGCGACCCCGAAGTTCCTCCGAGTGCGTCGTGCTTGATCATGGAAAGCACATACGGCGATCGGAACCACGACCCGATCGAGGAGATGGAGAACGAGCTCCACGAGGTCATCACCCGCACGATCGGCCGCGGCGGCAAGGTGGTCGTGCCGACGTTTGCGCTCGAACGCGCCCAGGAGCTGGTCTACTCGCTCAAAAAGCTCAAAGACCAGGGGCGGCTCCCCGATGTTCCGGTCTATGTCGATTCGCCCTTGACGGTGAAGCTCACCGACGTCTTTCGAATGCATCCGGAATGCTTCGAAACCCGAACTCGTGAACGTCTGCTCAAGGGCGACTCCCCTTTTGACTTCGACGGCCTGCGGTACGTGTCATCGGTGGAAGATTCGAAAGCGATCGACCGAAGCGACCAGCCCTGCGTGATCATTTCGGCGAGCGGGATGTGCGAATTCGGCCGAGTCGTCCATCACTTGGTCGCCACCATCGAGAATCGAAAGAACGCGGTGCTCATCGTCGGCTGGCAGGCGCAACACACACTCGGACGCCGTCTCGTCGAGAAGCGGACACGAGTTCGGATTTTTGGTGTCGAGCGAGAACGCCATGCCGAGGTCGTCGTGCTGAACGGCTTCAGTGCGCACGCCGGCCAGGACGATCTCGTTGCATACGCCGAGGCGGTTCGCACGGCGGGCCCGCTTCGGCAAGTCGCCCTCGTGCACGGCGAAAACCCGGGGCGCGAGACGCTCAAATCACTCCTCGAAGAGCGCGGCTTTCCGACCGTTCACACGCCGGCCCGCGGCGATCGGATCGACATCTGAAGCTCGGGGGCCTTGACCAGGTACGGGGTCTGCGCGCATCCTCGCGCAACCGAAAGACTCAGGAGGGACTATGAGCAAGGGTTTGATTGGATGCGGGGTGATCGTCGTGATCGCACTGATCCTGGTGGCAACCGGGGTCGGTAGCTACAACCGCCTCGTCCAGCTCGACGAAGGCGTCGACAACGCGTGGAGCCAAGTCGAGAACGTCTATCAACGACGCGCTGATCTGATTCCAAACCTGGTGGCGACGGTGAAAGGCGCGAAGGAGTTCGAACAGGAGACGCTCACCCAGGTGGTGGAGGCACGCGCCAAAGTCGGGCAAGTTAATTTCGAAACAGCACCCGACGCCGCGCAGCTCGAGCAGTTCGAGGCGGCCCAGTCTAGATTGTCGTCGGCGTTGTCCCGCTTGCTCGTCGTGGTGGAGCGATACCCCGAGCTCAAAGCGACCGAGGCATTCCGCGATCTTCAAGCGCAGCTCGAAGGCACCGAGAACCGAATCAGCGTGGAGCGAAAGCGCTTCAACGATGCTACCTTGGACTACAACAAGACCCGTCGGCAGTTCCCGACCATCCTGCTTGCGAATATCATGGGCTTCGGCGACAAGCCCTACTTCGAGTCCACACAAGGAGCAGACAAGCCTCCCAAGGTCGAGTTCTAGCGGACGCCGTGGCCCTGCGAATCGACACCTTCTTCTCCAAAGCTGACCGAGAAGCAATCCAGGCTGCGACGACTGCGGCGGAGCGAAAGACAGCTGGCGAGCTCGTGGTGTACGTGACCGAGCGCTGCGACCCGCACCCCGAAGTAGCTTGGAAGGGCGCGCTGATCGGCGGCGCTCTTGGCGCGCTTTGTGCGAGTGTCGCCGTTTGGCGTTTCGGGGGATGGGGAGCGCCCGATCACTTGTGGATTTTGATCGGATTTCAACTCGGCCTGGTGGCTGGCTGGATGGCGAGCAGGTTCGATGCGATCGCGCGAAAGCTGATCGGCGAGGAGGCGCTCGATAGCCGTGTGGACGGTCGTGCTGCTGAGGCGTTCCTGGATGAGAAGGTGTTCGCCACCCGCGAACGTACCGGCGTCCTGATCTTCGTCGCGTTGTTTGAGCATCGAGTCCTGGTGCTCGCCGACGAGGGCATCGACGAGCGCGTTGCGGAGGAGGCTTGGGACGAGATCTCGAGCGAGCTTGCCCTTGGGATTCGGCGTGGAGAGCCGGCTGCCGCCTTGATTCACGCGGTGGATCGCTGCGCCGCCCTCTTGGAGGCGCATGGCGTCCAACCGGCGGACCAGGAAAACCAACTTTCCGATAAGCCGAGGTTTCGCCGTGACTAAAGCGCGCCCGATTCTCACGGCGCTTCTCCTGTTGTCGGTGTCGCTCGCCGCCTTCGCACTGAGCGTCCCCGAGCTCACCGGACGAGTCAATGACTACGCGAATTTGGTCACGCCTGCGACGGAGACCCGCATCGATACACTGTTGACGCAGCTCGAACAGGACAAGGGGGCGCAGGTCGTCGTACTCACGATCGACAGCCTGCAGGGTGAGAACATCGACGAGTACGCCATTCGGGTCTTCGAGACCTGGAAGCTGGGGCGCGCGGATTCGGACGATGGCGCCCTGCTTCTCATCGCAAAGAACGATCGAAAGATGCGCCTCGAGGTCGGCTACGATCTCGAGCCTGTGCTGAGTGATGTCCTCTCGATCAGGATTCTCGATCACGTTTTGCGTCCGAGCTTCCGCGCGGGGGACTTCGATGGCGGTATTGAGCGGGCCGTCGAGGCGATCGAGGGCTTGATCCGCGGCACCAGCACGCTTCCGCCGCCGAGCCCGAGCGACGCCCAGGCCGATCTCCCGCCGAGGATCTTCGGTGCGTTTTGGTTCCTGTTCTTGATCCCATTCGTCTGGGTCGTGGTCAGCACGAACCCCTTCCAGTGGTTCCTCTACTTCTTCCTGATCCCGTTCATCGGTGTCGGCGGCATTACCGCGATCACCCCAAGCGCCGGTCCTCTCTGCGTCGCCTTTTGGTTGATCTCGGCGCCGATCGCTTGGTCCTTCATCGGCCGGCGACGGAAGAAACAGAAGCGCGGCAGGGGACGACGGCGGTCCGGCTGGTCGGGCGGGAGTTGGTCTTCCGGCGGATCCTGGTCCTCGGGTGGAGGAGGTTGGTCCGGCGGAGGCGGCGGCTTTTCGGGCGGCGGCGGCAGCTCTGGCGGTGGCGGAGCCTCGAGCAGTTGGTGACCGCTAGGGGTCGCTCTCCAAACGGCCGTGCCAGTAGACCCAGTTTGCCCAGGCTTCGGGGACGGAGCTCGCCGGGTCGACGCGAAACGCCACGACCGGCAACCACTTGGGTTTGACCGGGGGGCGTCTCAAGCGAAGGCCCGCCTGCCTAGGTGTGCAGTTGCCCTTCTTCTCGTTGCAGCCGTAACAGGCCATCACGATGTTCTCCCAATTCGTCTTGCCGCCCTGGGATTTGGGAACCACGTGGTCGTACGTGAGCCCGCGAAGTCGATGGCGGACGCCGCAATACTGGCACTTGAAGTCATCGCGCATCGCAACGTTGATCCGGGAGAACTTGATCGCACGTTTGCGGCCCACGATGTGACGCAAGAGCCGAACGACGGCTGGCATCTTGATGGTGATGCTGACCGAACGGACGTCTTCATCGTATTCTTCGACGACCTCGACCTTGCCATCGAAAATCATGCAGACGGCGCGCTGCCAACTGATGATTCGGTGGGGCTGATAGCCCTGGTCTAAGACAAGGGTCCGCATTCCGTACGGG
>Ga0316198_10000828_pt1 | contig 17078 bp, 11 predicted proteins | sample OudBieAanoxic_MG_FD_204935 | JGI IMG/M metagenome (GOLD analysis project Ga0316198, IMG submission 204935) | Coastal sediment microbial communities from Oude Bieten Haven, Netherlands - site A anoxic | ecosystem: Environmental > Aquatic > Marine > Coastal > Sediment | place: Netherlands...
ACAGCGCACCCACCACATCCGCCAGGCCCCCGGACTTCGCCCAGGGTACGGCCTCGCTCGCGACCTGAAGAATCCTCATAGTGTGGTCTCTCGTATCGATCTAGTGGGTGATTGTGGCCATAATACCCCTCGTCGGTCGCTGCCGCGACGGAGCCAGCGGCCGGGTACCGGAGATTGTTTCGAAAGGCGCGGAGAATAGAGTGGCGAATCGAGGCCGTAAGGAGCGCAAAGAGAAGCCTGCGAAGACGAAGATCCGGTTCGTAGCCGGGTTTCTGGCCTTCTTCGCTGCCTTGTGGTTCCTGTGGGACACGTGGCTGGTCACGCCCCTCAAGCTTTTCGTCGTCCTGCTGCACGAGATCAGCCACGGGCTCATGGCGGTGGCCACCGGGGGAGCGATCGAGAAGATCGTCGTGACACCGGACATTGGGGGCGCCTGCTACTGCGGTGGGGGAGACGCCTTCCTCACGTTGTCCGCGGGATACCTGGGCAGCCTTCTCTGGGGCGCGGCCCTGGTGCTCCTCGCCGCGCGACTGTCGCGGGGATCTTCCTGGATCACCGGGGCCATCGGTGTGTTCATCGGCCTGGTGACCGTGCTGTACGTTCGCAACCCGTTCGGGCTGGTGTTCGGGCTGGGTTTCGGGGCCGCCCTGGTCGCCGCGGCTCGCTATCTGACGCCGGTGGCGAATCGTCGCGTGCTGTGGGTCCTCGGCCTCACGAGCTGTCTGTACGCAGTTCTGGACATCAAGAGTGACGTGCTGGACCGGCCGGAATTGCGCTCCGATGCCCGCATGCTGGCGGAGATGACGGGGGTTCCGACTGTCGTATGGGGAGGGTTGTGGATCGCGGCGGCGCTGTTCGTCTGTTGGATGTTGCTGAGGAAGATCCTCAGACAGGCTTGACCCGCGTCAGGGCCTTCGATCGCCCTGAGCTCTGACTGCTCGGAGATCCGCCAGGCCCCTTCACCTGGTCCCGTCCCGCGAGCTTGGCCTCGTACAGCCGGTTGTCCGCCCTCTCGAGCAGTCGGGTGATCTCCTCACCGTGCTCGGGCCAGGACGCCACGCCGATGCTGATCGTCACGCTTGCCATGCCCCGCTGGCCGTTGATGCGGATCGGATTCTCGGCGATGGTTTGACGGAGCTTCTCTGCCGCCGTCACCGCGTTCACCGAGTTCGTCTCCGGGAGCGCGACCACGAACTCCTCGCCTCCAATGCGGGCGGCGAAGTCACCGGCCCGGATGCAGCTTCGGAGCACGCGGCCCACCGACTGAAGGGCGGTGTCACCAGCCGCGTGGCCGTACGTGTCGTTGAACTGCTTGAAGTAGTCGATGTCGATCGCCGCGATCGAGATCGGCCGTCCGTATCGACGGGAGCGGGCCACCTCGCCCTGCCACCGGTCCTCGAAGGTACGGCGATTCATCATGCCCGTCAGCGAGTCAGCCGCGGAGAGGATGTGGGGTTTCTGCATCCGCAGATTCACGAGCGTCCCGAGAGCCCCCGCAGCACCGAGGATGAGGACCCGCCCGAGCTGGGCCTCGTGATCGAATATCCCGTGCGTGAACGGTGCGAATTCCGGTGCGTTCAGGTCCCACATGAGGAACGCCGCCAGAACGATGACTGCGTACTGACCGACGGCTACCAGACCACCAACCGCGCACGCCCGATGATCGAGACGAATCGTGGTCGCCGATAGGGCGAGCAGATACAGGGGATAGGCCGTCAGATTGTTCACTGCGGCGTGCGGATTTCCAGCGAGCAGGAACGCGACCAGGGCCCCGCTCACCATGGTCACGTCGAACAGGGTGGTCGTGATGCCCATCCACCACCGATAGTGCGCTCGCCGGATCAACAGGAAGAGCAGGACACTGATAGGAGCGCCGAGCAGACCGCCAGCCAGGTGGATGCGGGACGCGGCCGACGAAGGATGCTGAAGGTAGGAAAGAGCAGCGAGGATGAGAAGAACCAAGGTCACACCGACGCGAGCGCCGGAGATGATGAGTTCGCCGGCTCCCCCGGCCTGGAGGAGCGAATCTTCGGGCGCCCTTAGAAAGATTCGACGCAACGCGCCAACGGGTTTCACTGGTAGCGCAGCCTTCCTCACTCGTGTCTTCTAGGTCATCTCGACCGGCTCAAGGGGCAATCGCCGTGCCGTTTCTCAGGCGGAAAGGTGCTTCAGCGCTGCGTGAGACCCGGATAGAAGGCTCCGGCAGGCCCCGGAAACACTACAGGGCTCTCAAAGCCGCCATTTGACACGCTTGCCACTCCGAACGACCAATTGTCGATGATCACGTTATCGAGCGTGGCCTCGGCTGTGTCGCCTACGAATACTGAATGATTCCATTCAGGCTCCGTGGTGAGACGCCAGTAGATGCGGTATCCCGCAAGATCTGGTGCGACCGCACGATCCACGGGATTCCAGGAGAGCGTCGTGCTGGGAGACACCGCACCGGCGATTCGCACTCCCGAAGGAGCGGGTGGCGCCGACGCGATGGAGGCGAGAACCGTCACGTTGAGAGCGGTCAGTTTGGCCGCGTAGTCGAAGTCCACACCGTCGATCACATCCCCGTACGCGACCCCATCCTCGATCCTGAGGTCCTGGTGCTGCCGGTTGTAGTTCTCGTTCGTCTCCATGATTCGGACTCCGGCGAAACCCGCGTCGTTGAAGGGCCGGTGGTGACCGCCGCGCCCGAAACGGTCCAACCGGTAGATCATCATGACATCCAGGTTGGGGATGTACCGGTCACCCATCACTTTCACGTACCGGGCGAGATTGCGGGAAGGTGAGTCCACCTCCCCGCCGCTGAAGCGCCTCACCCGTGCCTCACGCTCGGTCTCCACGGCGCGGGTACCCTCGGAAAAGACGCGCGCCGACGTGTTGTCCACGACCCCCGTGATGCCTTCGACGTTGCCGATCATGTCGTTGTTGAGGACTCCGGCGATTCTCCAGCCCTCGTCGAGGGCGAGCGCCGCGAGGTGTCGCCCCCCGTACAGGCCCTGCTCCTCACCCGAGAGCGCGGAGTATACGATCGATGCGGAGAACCGATGGGCACTCAGAACGCGAGCCGCCTCGAGCACCCCGGCCACGCCCGATGCGTTATCGTTGGCGCCCGGAGAATCGGAGGTGAAGTCGAGGGGATCCGAGACACGTGAATCGATGTCGCCCGACATGATGACATAGCGGTCCGGGTCGTGAACTCCCCGCTGGACAGCGATCACGTTGACGATTTCGACGGAGCCCGGGATTCGGTCTCCCCCTTCGACGAGCGTCCGCTGGTAGGAGACTTCCAGACAGCCAGCGCACGCCGCCGAAATCTCGTCGAACTCGGCCTTGATCCACCGCCGGGCGGCCCCAATGCCCCGGGTCTCCGAGAGGGTGTCGGACAGCGTATGTCTCGTGCCGAACGAGACGAGGCTCCTGATGTCTGCCTCGATCCGGCCTGGCGACACGGCCGCCGCCAGTTCCCGCAGAACGGGTTGCTCCTGGGGTGGCGCGACCGTGGGAGGGTTCGGCCCTGGCGAGCCTGTCTCCTGTCCATTCAGCGCATCGGCTCCGATCGCGAGCGCCGCAAGGCTGGCCGCCGCCGCGAGGATCGTCCTGAGAGTCGTCTTCATGGCTGCTTCTCCGTCGGGTTCGTGCGCCGTCCGCCGGGCTGTACGTAGAGGGGGAACGCGCGGTCCACACATTCGATCACATCCGTTACGGCAATTCGATCCATACGACCCGACCTGGCCACGGTCTCGGCCGGATCGGGAGCTTCTTCGGGATCATGGTACGCGTCCACCACGAGATCGTGGAACCGGGAGTAGGGGCCGACTCTCGCCGGGTTGGTATGGCCGTACAGCCCGACCACCGGGACACCGAGCGCGTGTGCCAGGTGGAGAGGACCGGAATCCGGGCTAACCACGAGATCACATCCTCCGACGGTCCACATCATCCGGCGGACGTCGTCAGCCAGGGTCGAAACCGGCTGGGCCTTGGTGCGGGCAACGATGAGGTCCGCCGCCGCCTTCTCCCGCTCGGCCGGTCCCCCGACGAGTAGCACCGTGGCTCCGTGCCGGTCGGCGATCGCATCCGACAGCTCGGCGTAGCGTTCCGCCGGCCAGTCCTTGCGGACCACGTTGGAGCCCAGGACCAGGCCGACGACCGGCCCCTGCGGTAGACCGTCAAAGAAACGCGCCTGGTCGGCCAGTTCCGCCTCACTGAACGTGACGCGCCACTCGAGGGGATCGGGGCGTGGAATCCCGAGCGGGTCCAGGAAGCGCAGCAGCATGTCCTGCGTGTGGGCCCACGGACCCGGCTCGATGTGGTGGTTGCTGAACCGCCACACGCCCTCGCGGACCTTTTCCCGATCCAGGCCGAGCCTCGTCGGCGCGCCCGAGAAGACCGTCGGGAACACCCCTTTGAAATGGCGCTGCATGTTCAAGGTGAGGTCGAACCGGAGGTCTCTGAAGTCATCCCTCAGTCGGATGAGCCCTCCCAGGCCCTCGTTCTTGTGGAAGGCGATCACGTGGTCGACGCTCGGGTGCTCCCGAAGAACCGCCGCGGGAGCGGGCTCCGCCACCCAGGTGATCCGCCGGGTGCGGTCATGGTCCTTGATGGCGTTGGCGATGGGAAGCCCGTGCACCACGTCACCGATCCCTGTGAGAAGGACGATGCAGATTTCGGTGACACCTTCGTCGAGGCTCATACGGGAAGGTATCCGTCATTGGCTCCGCCGTCAGGGTCACCATCCGCGAGTTTGCGAGTCGGGCCGGGCCGACCGAGAATGTGTGCTTCCACGTTCCCCACGGGAGAGCACTGCATGCCCATCATCATTCGTGAAGCCGACAGCGAGGACGCCGCGCGCATCGTCCTCTTCAACCAGGCGATGGCTCGGGAGACCGAAGGCCGCGAACTGGACCGGAAGGTGCTGACGAAGGGTGTGGAGAGGTTGCTCAAGGACCCGGCCCGGGGGCGCTACTTCGTCGCCGTGATAGGCGATGAAGTCGTGGGCCAGGTAATGATCACGACCGAGTGGAGCGACTGGCGCAACGGCCTCGTCTGGTGGCTGCAGAGCGTCTACGTGTCGAAGCTCCATCGCCGCGAGGGCGTATATCGCATGCTGCATGACCATGTGCGCGAAACGGCGCTCGCGGAAAAGGTCCTGGGGATTCGCCTGTACGTGGAACGGGACAACCTCGCCGCCCAGGAAACCTATCGGGCGATGGGAATGCTGGCCTCACAGTATTTGATGTACGAGGAAATGTGGGCGTGAAGGCCTGATTTCAACCATCTCCTACAAGCGCCCGTCGTCCCGCCGCGGGCATTCGAGCCTTGGCGAGACAACAGGGCGCTGGGGGAGTGGCTGCGTAGGCTGGGACCTCAGCCACTGTTCCCTTCTCGACGATCCTTCCCGGTTCGCCGCGTTCCTTCTCTTCGATCTGCCCCTTTTCGACGGTCTGGAAAGTCAATCGGGCTGCGCTTCGTTCGTCGGTCCTCGCCCGACCGACGGGCTCTACGGCGTCGGTCCTCGCCCGACCGCTCGTGACGCATGCAAAACACTGTGGCGAACGAATCCGGGGTCGGGTGACCCGGACGACGGCCTAACGCCCGTCCATCCGTGAGAACGAGGCCTTCGATTCCGACGACATCGAAGGAGCACCAGCCGTGCGGGCGGGACTCGGTCGAGTAGCCACCGGTCTGATAGCCGATGAGGCACTCTTCGCCTGCAGCCGTGAGCCCGTAAGAATGCGGCTCCACGACTCGAATACCCCCTCCAGCATAACTGAAACGGACGACCCGGCCGGTTCGAATGGCCTCGCAGATGCGGTCATGCAGACTGCTGGTCATTGGCCCCCTCTCTGCGCAAGACAAGCCTGTTAGACGGAACGGCACATTGGCCAGGAGGGGGGCTTCCGGCCAATCAGTGGTAAGGAGGGTCTGCTGTTACTGGGTAACGATGCAGGGAGACCGTTGAAGCGGCAACTGTCGCGGAAAGCCCACATCTCGCCCGCCGCCGTGCCTAGTCTGGCCGCTTGCGCCTAGACTGGCGTCGCCGACGACGCTCCGCCGCCTTCGTCTTTCTGCGTTTGGCGGCGCTCGGTTTCTCGTAGTGGCGGTGCTTGCGGAAGTCTTTCAGAATGCCGGCTCTCTGGACCTTGCGGCGGAATCACCGCAACGCCTTCTGGACGTCTTCGCCTTCACGGATCTGGACCTCAGCCAATGGTCAGCTGCCGCCTTTCATCGATTCTGAATAGCCGAACGGGGGAGACCGACGGCCTCCCCCGTCCCTTCTCATTCCACGCTACCGCCCGAGAATCAGCGGTACGCGATCCCGATGTTGAAGCCCCAGTACTTCTGGTCGCCGGTGCCGCTGGCGCTGAACGCCCAGTTGTACCGGATCGTCGTGAGGAGCGCGACCTCCGGCCGCCCCAGCGGTACGACGAGGCCCACCTCGGGCGCCCAGCCGAAATGCCAGTTGTCCTCCACGATTCCGACCACACCGATGTCCACCCGACGCTCGATGTAGTAGGTGCCCGCATTCACTCCGACGTACGGACGAATGCCGCCCCGACTACCGAAGTAGTATGAAGCGTTGGCCATCAGGGGCACGGAATTGAGGTACCTGAGCTGGGTGCCCGTGACATCCGCGTTCTCCAGGCTGATGGTGTTCCGCTCCGTGCCAAAATCGTTCTTCTCATTGAGCACGTTCCAGCCCACGTTGAACCCGATCGAGTACTTCGCATCCCTGGACGCCACGTAACGCGCGTCGATCCCAAAGCCCCGGAAGCTGTAGTCTTCGATGAAGTTGACGTCCGAGTCTGAATTGGTCGGCAGGCTGGAATTGGCCGACATCTGGTACGTGATGCCCCACCACCAGTCCTGCGCCTTCGCCTCTCCGCTGAACACCAGGATGAGCGCCAGCGAGGCGATGATTCCCTTGACTGCTTTCATCATGTAACTCCGATTCTCGCTGTTTGCTCAGTTGGTCTTCAGATAGGTCGACTGGTCGAACGCCTGCTGGATGCCGCGGTCGATGCGATTGGTGTCGATCGGCGCGGTCGCGCTGCTCAGCACCCCGCTGAGAGTGGCATCCCACTGAACGTTGAATATCTGCTGATCCGGATCAGTATCCGTCGGGTCGATCATGGTGATCTCGAGCGTACCCTGGTTCCAGCGGGTCACCGAGACCGCCGGGTAGCCGGGACCCCAGCCGGGCCCCCAACCGGGCCACCAGCCGCCCCAACCCCACCACGGATACCAGACCGTAGCCGACGTACGCTCGGTAGCCGACACGGACACGATCATGAACACGTCAGGCAGGTTGTTCTCGTCGACCTGCTCGATCGGGATCCGGGAATAGCCATAGCCCTGCATGCGGGCCGCGATCTGCGTCAGGATCTGGTCGTCGTAGCTGTGATCGATGTCGAGGGCATTCTCGCACTCGGGATCATCGGCGTTCTCGCACACGTCGACGACCGTATCCGGCATGGCGTACGTGTTGTAAACCGAAAAGTCGTTCCCGCTGTGTACCGTCAGAACGACGTCCGTCTCGTCAAGGCCGCTGATGTCGCCCGGGTAGCACGCCCCGAGAGCCACAATCAACGCGACCGCGCCGAGCAGGCCTCCCGGCCCGGGCAGCATGCGCAGTCCGTTAGACCACTTCTGCATCAGGTGTCCTCCTGTAATTGCGGCGCCCACGCGCCGTCCGGAAGAACGGTGACCGGCAACCGCGCCAGCCCCAGCTTCCACGTCAGTGAATCCCCTGCACCGCTCTTCCCCACGCGTTCATGGAAAATGGGGAGCGCAGAATGTACGGGGCCGGGGATTCGTGAACAATTACCGGGGACCGTGTGACGGGCACATGCGACGAACGGCGGGCTAGCGGTGTGGCGGCACCGCAACGACGACCGGACGCGGAGGGCGTCGTGGGGGGCGTCGTCGTCGAGCAGCGCCCAGGCCGGTGGCCTGCGACAATGACGACTCGAAGTTGCTAAACAGTATCTGCAACATGCCTGATCACATTTACTTATGAGCTTGTCCACAGTGGGCGTCGGTCGCCGCGGGCTGCCCGACAGTCGGGCTCGGACTCAGGTTTCGCAGAGCACGGCACGGCGAGCCCGGTGACCGAACGGAACTTGCACCTCGGAGACGCGGAGAGCGGTCCGATCGACAGGTGCGGATCGAAAGCTCGATCATTCGGGCATGGAAGCATCCGAAAGGCGGACATATGATCCTGGCGGTCCTGCTTCTGCTGCTGGTCACGGACGTGCTGATCCTGGTGCACGAACTGGGACACCTGATTGCGGCAAAGTGGGCCGGCATGCCGGTCACCTCGTTCTCCGTCGGGTTCGGACCATCAATCCTTCATTTCCGCATCGGCGAGACACGCTACCAGCTCGCGCTGATTCCGCTGGGCGGTTTCGTCCGCATCATGGGGATGCAGGGCACGGAAGAAGACCGCCGACTGTGGCCCAACGGATTCGCCTTCCAGAGAGTCCACCGCCGGATGATCGTGGTGGTGGCGGGAGTGGCGGCCAACGCGGCTCTCGCCCTGGTCATCTACGCGATCCTGGGTTCAACGGGGGGGGCGACCCCTCCCACCCCCGCACGGGTCAGCGCCGTATTCGAGGATGAGCTGCCCGCCGGGGCCACCGGCTGGCTGTCGATGCGCTCGGACGTCGACGTGGTCCAGGTAGCCGGACGGGACGTCGGCGATTGGGGCGACTTCGCGATGGCTCTTCTCTCGGTCGAAGCGGGACCGCAACCCCTGGTCTTTGCCAACGGTGACACGCTGCGGGTCGTGATCCCGGACCTGGAGGGGGAGCGCATCCAGCTCCTCGGCTCGCTGCTTCCGCCATTGCCCCCCGTGCTCGGCACGTTGCAGCCGGGCTCTCCCGCGGAGCGGGCCGGACTCGTCACCGGCGATCGTATCATGGCCGTGGAAGGGACTCCGACCCCGACCTTTTTCGCGTGGCTGGGCGCCATGCCATCGTCCCCGACGCGCCCCGTCTCTCTGAGGATCATGCGGAACGGGGTCGGAATGGACGTGGACGTTCCCCAGCCCGATCCCGACTTTGCGCCCGTGGGGAGCTTCGGGTGGCTCGGGGCACACCTGGGAACCGAGTTCCTGGACCAGGACGTGAGCGGCGCGATCGCCTACAGCGCAGGTGAGGTGGGACGGCACACGCGCCTGATCACCGAGAGCGGGAAGCTCCTGGTCACGGGAGCCGTAGGACTGCGTGAAGTCAGCGGACCGGTCGAGATCGCGCGAATGAGCGAGCGTGCCTACCGGATGAACTGGCCCCAGTTCTTCGCGTTCGTCGCGTTCCTTTCGCTGAACCTGGCGATCTTGAATTTCCTACCCATTCCAGTCCTGGACGGCGGGCACTTCCTGCTCTTGACCGTCGAGGGCGTGATTCGACGCCCCCTGCACCCCACGCTCGTGCGGTACACCAGCATCGCCGGGGCAACCGTCGTGGTGTTCTTCATGAGCTTCGCCTTCCTCAACGACGTCCTGAAGCTGCTCGGCCGCTGATTCGGGGAAGCGCGCGCGAAACCATCCCACTCGATAGCTTGTGTCCGGGCCGCGCCGTGGTGGCGATGGCTCAGCGCCCTCGGTCCATCGTGTGGAGGGCGACCCCGGCAATCCACGAGGAATTCCCATGCGATTTGAGATGCGAGGCGCCTGGAGCGCCGCGAGCCTGCTGTTCATCGTCTCCCTGCTCCTGGCGCCGGCGGGCGTGGCTCAGGACACCGACCCCGCGGCCGTCACACTGGACAGAATCTACGGTTCGGCTGACTTCCGCGGAGACTTCTTCGGGCAGGCCCGGTGGCTCGAAGGTGGCACCTTCTATACCACGCTCGAGCCGTCAGCAGCGGTGACCGGCGGACGTGACCTGGTTCGCTACGAGACGGAATCTGCGATCCGTACGATCCTGGTCTCGGCTTCCCTCCTCATGCCGGAGGGAGCCGAGCGACCCATGTCGATTCAGGGGTACCAGTGGTCTCCGGACGGGACACGGCTGCTCGTGTACACCAACTCACGCCGTGTCTGGCGGCAGAACACGCGCGGTGACTACTGGGTCCTCGACATGGAGACGTACGAGCTGCGGCAGATCGGGGCGGACCGGCCCGAGTCCAGTCTCATGTTCGCCAAGTTCGACCCGGCGGGGGGACGCGTGGCCTACGTCAGCGAGCACGACCTGTTCGTGGAAGGCATCGCTTCGGGCGACGTGGTACAACTGACGGACGACGGCTCCGGCACGCTCATCAACGGGACGTTCGACTGGGTGTACGAGGAGGAGTTCTCCGCTCGCGACGGGTTCCGCTGGAGCCCCGACGGAGCGTCCATCGCCTTCTGGCAGCTCGACGCGGAGGGCGTTCGCCACTTCCTGATGATCAACAACACGGACTCCGTCTACTCGTACACCATCCCGGTCGAGTACCCCAAGGCCGGCGGAACCAACTCGGCGGCCCGGGTGGGCGTGATCTCGAGCGGCGGCGGCGCGACCACGTGGTGCGACGTGCCCGGCGACCTGCGAAACAACTACATCCCGCGGATGGAATGGTCCGGTAATTCGGATGAGATCGTCATTCAGCGAATGAACCGGCACCAGAACACGAACCAGGTGATGCTGTGCGCCGCCGCCACAGGGGAAATCCGCACGATCCTGACGGAGACGGATCCGGCCTATCTCGACGCGGTCAACGACTGGGAGTGGCTGGACGGCGACAAGGAGTTCACCTGGGTCAGCGAACGATCCGGCTGGCGGCACCTGTACCGTGTGTCGCGTGACGGTGAAAAGGTGAGGGCCATCACCGACGACGAAGATGATTGGGAGATCATCAGCATCCAGCGGATCGACGAGGATGGCGGCCGGGTGTACTTCACCGCGTCGCCGGAGACCGCGACGCAGCGCTACCTCTACCGGGCTCGCCTCAACGGGCGGGGGGACGCGGAGCGGCTGACCCCGGAAGACCAGCCGGGGATACACGGATACAACATCTCGCCCGACGGCCGGTTCGCGCTTCACACCTGGTCGAGCTTCGGTTCGCCGTCGGTCACCGAACTCGTTCGGCTGCCCGACCACGAGGTGATTCGGACGCTGGTGAACAACAACCAGCTCAGGGAAACGGTGGACGCGCTGGATCGCGGCGACTCCGAGTTCTTCCGGGTGGACATCGGCGACGCGTTGCTCGACGCCTGGATCATGTATCCGCCGGACTTCGACCCGTCGAAGAAGTATCCGATCCTGTTCTACGGGTACAGTGAGCCGTGGGGCCAGACCGTTCAGGATTCGTGGGGTGGTGGCAACTACCTGTGGCACCTGATGCTCACGCAGCAGGGTTACATCGTGGCCAGCGTCGACAACCGCGGAACTCCGGGCGCCCGGGGACGGGATTGGCGGAAGGCGCTGTACCGTAACATCGGCCAGTTGAACGTGGCCGACCTGAGCGCCGCGGCCCGCGTCATCATCTCCCGTCCGTACGTGGACGCCGAGCGGGTGGGGACGTGGGGCTGGAGCGGTGGCGGCGAGATGGCTCTGAACCTGCTCTTCCAGTACCCGGACGTCTACGGCACCGCGATCGCCGTCGCAGCCGTCTCGCACCAGAAGTACTACGACACGATCTACACCGAGCGTTACATGGGCCTCCCGGACGAGGCGGCCGAGGACTATGAGGCCGGCGCTCCCATCACGCATGCGAAGAACCTGGAGGGGAACCTCCTCCTGGTGCACGGGACGGCGGACGACAACGTGCACTACCAGAACTTCGAGGCCCTCGTGAATGAGCTCGTGGCGCACAACAAGCACTTCACCATGCTCTCGTACCCGAACCGCTCGCACGGGATCTTCGAGGGCCAGGGCACGCGCCGGCACCTGTACACGGAGATGACGCGCTACCTGAACGAGAACATGGCTCCGGGCGGGATTCCGCAGGAACCGACCTCGGACTGAGGGAGCACGTACCAGGCTGCAGCCCGCAACTCGCGACCGCGAGAGGCCCGTCTCGGAAACACCCCGGGGCGGGCCTCCGTACGTGAGGTCGGTAACAGCTAAACGCCCCGGCCTCCCCGTCTGTCAGTAGAGCGTGGGGTACGCGATTCCCGTATCTTGTTCGGCCGCGGCACGAGCCCGCGCCAGACCACCGATGGTACCGTAGAACAAGGGAAATTCGATGACATTTCTGAAACGTGTGACGAGCGGCTTGCCGACTCTCCTGGCCGTCTTCGCTCTCCTGGCGATCACGCCGGCGAGTGGAGCCCAGGAACCGACAGACGCCAGCGTGGTGACGCTGGACCGGCTGTTCGGATCCGGCGACTTCTTCCCCGACTTCCCCAGCCGCTCGAGATGGCTGGAGGACGGATCCGCGTACACATCGCTCGAGCGCAGCGAGTCCGGCCCGGGACGTGATCTGGTCCGCATCGACGCCGCGACCGGCGAGCGCGAGGTCCTGGTCTCGGCGGCGCAACTCGTGCCCGAAGGCGAGACCCGGCCGTTGGGCATTCAGAACTACGAGTGGTCCCCGGACGGCAGCAAGCTGCTGATCTACACCAACTCGCAGCGGGTCTGGCGGTTCAATTCGCGCGGAGACTACTGGGTGATGGACCTGGAAACGGGCGCCCTGCGGCAGATGGGCGCGGACCGACCCGAGTCCAGCCTCATGTACGGCAAGTTCGACCCGTCGGGCGATCGGTTCGGCTACGTGAGCAAGAACGACTTGTTCGTGGAGGACATCGCGACGGGTGAGGTCAAGCAACTCACGTCCGACGGCTCCGAAACGATCATCAACGGCAACTTCGACTGGGTGTACGAGGAGGAGTTCTTCATGCCGTTGCCGGCCGACGGCTGGCGGTGGGCGCCGGACGGCGAGTCGATCGCGTACTGGCAGCTCGACGCCGAAGGGATCGGCGTTTTTGACATGATCAACAACACCGACTCCGTCTACTCCTACACCATTCCGGTGCAGTACCCCAAGGTCGGAACGCAGAATTCCGCTGCCCGCGTGGGCGTCGTGAGTGCCGGCGGCGGCTCCACCGTGTGGTGTGAGGTGCCGGGCGACCTTCGCAATAACTACATCCCTCGCATCGAGTGGTCCGGCAACGGGGACGAGGTGGCGATTCAGCGCATGAACCGCCACCAGAACATCAACAACGTCATGCTGTGTGACGCCGAGGACGGCTCGGTTCGCACCCTGCTCACCGAAACCGACGACGCGTACCTGGACGCGATCGACGACTGGATCTGGCTGGATGGCGACGAGCGCATGACATGGCTCAGCGAGCGCTCGGGCTGGAGGCACATCTACTCCGTGGACCGGATGACGGGTGAGTTGAACGCGATCACGTCCGGCGACTGGGAGGTCGTCAGCGTCGAGTTGATCGACGAGGACGGCGGCTGGATCTACTTCATGGCGTCCCCGGACAATGCCACCCAGCGGTACCTGTACCGTGTGCCGCTCGCTGGAGGCGATCCCGTGCGACTGTCCCCCCCGGACCAGCCGGGAACGCACACATACAGCCTCTCGCCAGACGCTTCATTCGCCATTCACACGTACTCGACGTTCAGCACACCTCCCGTGGTGAGCCTGGTCAGCCTTCCGGACCACGAGGTCCAGCGGGTGCTGGTGGACAACGCCCGGCTGAACGCCACACTGGCGGAGCTGGACCGCGGCCGGACCGAGCTGTTCCAGGTCGATGTCGGCGACGCGATGCTGGATGCGTGGATCATGTATCCGCCCGACTTCGATCCGAGCCTCAAGTACCCGGTGTTCTTCTACGCCTACAGCGGTCCCTTTGCCCAGACCGTGCTCGACCGGTGGGACACCGGGAACTTCGGGTGGCATACGTTGCTGACCCAGCAGGGCTACATCGTGGCCAGCGTAGACAACCGGGGCACCCCCGGCCCGCGCGGACGGGACTGGCGCAAGGCCCAGTATCGGAAGGTCGGTCAGGTCAACAGTGCCGACCAGGCGGCGGCGGCCCGGGTGCTCACGGAGCGCCCGTACGTGGACGCGTCCCGCATCGGAATGTGGGGCTGGAGCGGCGGTGGCGGCGCGACCCTCAACGCCCTGTTCCGCTACCCGGAGATCTACAGCACCGGGATCGCAGTAGCCGCGGTAACGAACCTGCGCAACTACGACACGATCTACATGGAACGGTACATGGGGCTCATCGACGAGAACCCCGAGGACTACGAAGAGGGCTCGGTCCTGAAGCACGCCGGCGGGCTCGAGGGGAACCTGCTCCTGGTTCACGGTACGGGCGACGACAACGTGCACTTCCAGAACGCCGAGCAGCTGATCAACGAACTGATCAGGCACAACAAGTACTTCACGATGCTGGCGTATCCGAACCGCTCACACGGGATCTTCGAGGGGCCGGGCACGCGCAAGCACCTGTTCAGCTACATGACGCGCTACCTGAACGAGAACATGCCTCCGGGCGGCGTTCCTCAGGACGCGACGAGCGACTGAGGCTAGACAGCTCCTTCCTGGGGAGATGATAAGCAAGGCATGCTGGCGGTCTCGGGAGAGGCCGCCGGCTTTCTGTTCTCTTCACCCGGTTCCGGTCGGCTCGACCCCGGGCGCAAAGGCCAGTAGATCGCACTGCTCTTGAGTGCGCGCATCACTCGCGGTGAACCGACTGCCGTCAGGCAGGCGCAGCTCGAAACCGAGGTCCTGGAGGAAGGTCACGGGCGTCAGATCTTCCACGCCCCGTCGACGGTAGAACTCGGGGCTGTACTCGAAGACGATCCGTTGAATCGCGCCCGAAGAAAGACCTGCCGCCGCACCTCGGAGCACTTCTGGTTCGAATCCTTCGACGTCGACTTTGAGAAGCGTTACCGTCTCGATCGCCTCGTCTCGCATCACCTCGTCGACGGTGGTGACCGGAACCTCGATCGTGTCCGTCGTCCGCGATGCGCCGACGTCCGACAGGGCGTGATGCCCCCCCCGCTCCTTACGATGTAGCTCCGCCGTGCCCACCGAGGCGCCGACCGCACTCGCCCGGATCTCGACGTTGGTCAACCCCCGTATCCGGATCTGTTCGCGGAGGATAGTCACGTTCGTCGGATCCGGTTCGAACGCGTACACACGCTCGGCCACCGTTGAGAACCATGCCGCTGTGTAGCCGGTGTTCGCGCCCACGTCCAGGATGGTGCCACCGCGAAGGTCTAGATCGCACAGTGAACGCCACCAGCGATCGGAATCGAGCTCGCCGGTGCTCAAGAATCGGTAGGTCCTCCAGTCAAACGTACGGATGGGAAAGAGGCGGTCCATCTCGGCTGAATAGTGGTACAGGTGGTCGCCGCGGTCGCCTATCAGTCGATTCAGGAGGGGAAACGCCACCTTCTTCGTAAGCTTCTTCCTGATCTCGTCACCCAGTCCGCCCACACTCAATTGCTTCCGCCCTGCCCCATCGCCTGTTCCAACGCGGCCTTCATGTCGTGCCCGACCTGCGCTCCGGGGTTGGCGGCGATCATCTGGTCGGCCACGGCGAGGGCGCCGCGGAGATCGCCGCGTCGGGCGAGATGGTCGGCCAGGGCATACAGGTAATCCAGGTTCCGGGGCTCGGCCTCGATGACCATGCGCAGACTGGCCTCCGCTTCCGGCAGCCGACCGAGTTGCTGCTGAAGCAACGCCAGGTTGTAACGCACCCGCGTTCGCTCCGGCATTCCGACGGCCGCCCGCTGCAGCCACGAGAGAGCCTCCTCCCCCCGATCCGTCTCGACCAGCAGGAGGGCCAGCGAATACTCGGCATCGTGATTGTCGGGATAGGCCTCGAGTACCCCGCGCAGCAGGACCTCGGCCTCCTCGTTCCGACCCTGGGAGTTGTACAGCACCGCCAGGTTCATCTTGGCCGGGATGAACAGGTCGTCAATCTCGATCGAGCGGCGGTAGTACTCCTCGGCCCGGGCCACATCCCCGCGGGCCACGTACAGATTGGCCAGGTTGTGGCCCGCGAACGGGAAGTCGAGCGAGTAACGCATCGTCTGCTCGTACTCGAGCGTGGCCTCGTCGAGGGCCTCGAGCTGGTAGGGCTTCAGTAAGTCACGCGACACGGCGGCCAGTCGCACGGCCGCCTGGCCGCGCACCGCCTTCGTGGGGTCGAACAGCAGGGGCGCCACCAGGTCCACCAGCTCCGCCGGGTCGGTCGCGTTCAGAGCGGTGGCGGCCGTATACCGGATCAGGGCCTCGTCGTCCTGCAGGGCCGCGTTGATGGCCCGCGTGGCTTCCGCGCCGGGATACCTCTGAAGCAAGCCGAGGGCGGTGGCCCTCACCAGCGTCGGGTACAACGGGTCGCCGGCCAGCCGGATCAACTCCGCACCCGCACCCGGTGCACCGTCGCGGCCAGCGGCCAGCGTCGTACCGTAGTGAGACCGCTTGGCTTTGCCATACCACTCGGTGTAGTAGTCAGCCGACCACTGTTCGGTCTCGTCTTCGTGGCATCCGGACGCCGCGCACGCGTTGGGGGTTCCGATCTCGAGCGTGAGGTCGGGTCTCGGAACACGCAGACTGTGATCCGCCCTCCAGTCCACCACCATGTACGGACGCTCGGGCATGTGGCACTTCACACACAGCGTGCCTTCGTTCGGCTCTCCCGCCTCGGTCAGCTCCTCGTGGAAATGGTGCTCGAACACGTCATACGTATCCGCCCGGTGGCACTGCGCGCACAGCTCGTTGTCGTCGTACTTGAGTTGGAGGCTGTGTGCGTCGTGGCAGTCCGAGCACTGCACGTCGTTCCGATACATCTTGCTCTGCACGAAGGACCCCCACACGTACACCTCTTCCAGGATCTGCCCGTCCGGCTCGTACAGCCGCTCCTCCAGCAGGGCCGGGATCAGGTGGTCCAGCAGATCTTCACGGCCATGCGCGTAGTCACCCAGCTCCGTCCGACGAGAGTGACACGGCGCGCACAACTCGACCTGCTGCCTGGACGTGATGCCGGACGTCGGCACGGCGAGGTCGTAGTCCGCCACTTCGGGCCTGGCCATCGGGGGCAGGTCCGCCCAGTCCGAGTGGCGCGATCCCGGGCCATGACACGCTTCACAACTCACGTCGATCTCCGACCACGTGGTCGTGAACGAGTTGGTCTCCGG
>Ga0316198_10000830_pt1 | contig 17076 bp, 8 predicted proteins | sample OudBieAanoxic_MG_FD_204935 | JGI IMG/M metagenome (GOLD analysis project Ga0316198, IMG submission 204935) | Coastal sediment microbial communities from Oude Bieten Haven, Netherlands - site A anoxic | ecosystem: Environmental > Aquatic > Marine > Coastal > Sediment | place: Netherlands...
CGTCGAGATATTGACTCCAAAGGTAGAGTACGTCGCGTAAAGCAGGGGAATGAGTTCGTAGCTGACGACTGTGAACCCTCCTGCGGCGATGTTCGGCACCGGGATCGTCAGGTCGAACTCGCGTGTGGTGACGGGCGACAGGCTGGTGGCTGTAGTTGGAGAGATCATGCCGGTGATGCGTTCTCGGATCTGGACGTTACGAGCCTCGCTGATGCCATTGTTTTCGACCATGAGCGTGATCGTGTAGGGGTCATCATTGGTCGAAGGTGGCAGAGAGGACAGGCGGGAAACCGAAAGCTGAGGAATGTCGTCGGTGATCGTGAATGAGTAGTTCTGCCCGTTGTTGTCGTTGAGGACCGTGTTGTTGTCTTTGTCGATTGCCCAAACGTAGTACTCCACGAGATCATCCGCGGCGTAGGTGGAGATGTCGATTGGGACGCTGTGCTGATTGTGGTAGGTCTGGCTGCACGGGGAGATGATCCAGGCGCCGCCGTTTCGGCGGTCGCTCATGCAGGTCGTTGCCGGCTCGTCGGTCGCCCAGGTGACCGTGACGGTGCTGTCGTTGATCGTAGGGTCAGGCGGATTGTGACGGACCGCGAACACCGCGGGCGGTCCCGGCGCGGTGTCGAGCGCCGTCACCGGGATGGGGACGAAGGTTGCACCGATGGTGGATGTCGCGACCACCGACACCGCCTTCGTGGCGGTGAGGCGTCCGGCCGTTGCGGACGGCAGTAGCTGGTGGCTGAAAGCGCCGAGTGTGTAGCTGTGGACCGTGCCGTTTCGCTGGGTGTACTCGACCGCAGTTCCATCCTCGTAGGCGATGACCTCGAACGGATCGTTGACGTCTATCACGAAATCAGTGCCGATCATCGTCCCCGATTTCGCGGGCATGTAGTGCATACCGAAGGTGGTGGCGACGTTTTGGTACATCCGGCACAGCGAAATCGGCTTCGTCGCAGTTACGGTGATTGCGAACGGTTCGTCGAACGGAATGGCGTAGGACCCGACCTCGCCCTCGTTGAGGTTCCAGGAGGCTCTGGGTGTCGGGTTGATGGAAAAGGAATTCAGCAGTTCGACACTGGTGTTGTCGCTGTACGAGTAGACATACGCCTCACCGCCGGGGATCCAGGTTGAGAAAAGGTCGCCGTAAAACGTCCCGGAGGACTCTGCAGGCACACAGTGGGCGCCAGGATCATCGTAGTGATCGGACCCCGCAACCAGTGCCGAGACCGGATAGTTAGAGGTGATCTGGATGTGCCTGGGGGAGTAACTGACGATGTCCTGTCGCGCGCCGCTCGAGAGGGTGCCGGACCAGAGCGTCTCCCAGCCGAATTCGCCCCGGTAGCGGACATTGACGTCGTTGAAATCATGATTGGAAAAGACGAAAAGCTTCGGGCTGTTGTTCTCCGATGTGTTTCGAAGGTAGGTGTAGAGTTCGGTGCCGGCCGCCTTCCCATCGACATCGCGGGCGTAGTAGCTCCGGGTGTCGGATCCGCTGCCCGTCACCATGTCGCCCGCCATCACCACGATCTTCTTGTTGCTGCTGACCCGGTAGAAGCCGGGTCCGAGGCCGGTGACATCGTCCACCTGCCCGGTACTCAGGGTCGCCAATCGAGACCACACGACGGTTGTTCCTGAGGAATTGCGAAGTGAGACGGCGGTCCCTGCCTCCGGCATGAAGACGATGACATCGCCCGGGGTATAGAAGTAAGAAAGGTACACTTGGGCGGCCGCGTTCGATGCCGGAACCAGAATCGCGAACACTGCGAGCATGCAGAGCATCGTTCGCATTCCGCTCCAGCGTTGAAGGGCTCTTCTGGATTGAAGGTCAGTGGAAAATGATCGACCGACCAATACATGGGCTTCGTGCATTGTGTTCCTCCTGGAGGTGACTGTTCGCATCCGGTAGATGAACGCACGCCGATCCTGTTTTCCCTCACATGCCTCGTGGTCCAAATCCGAGACGGTGAAGTGCTGCCCGATAACTGGTCCAGTCATAACGAGAGGTAGAACGGATGTGACCCGCGCGAAGGTGACGCGGTCGGTTAAACTCTCGGGAGGAGTGGGCCAAGTGAGTCTCCCCCGAACACTGACGAAGCGTGCGGCCGTGATGATCGGGATCTGGATTATGGCCCTGTCTCCAGTATTTGTCCTGATCGGCAAATCGCTATCGTCGCCGCTGCCGGATGTCTCCGTGGCAAACGACCCGGCGATAATCGAACTCTACACGCTCCGAGCGTGTTCGGGGACCCAACTCCACGGCCCTTACTCACGGTTCAGGTTTCACCATCCCGGTCCGGCAATGTTCTATGCGTTAATGCCCTTCTATGCACTTGGTGGCAAGACCCACGGCAGCCTGTGTGTCGGCTCTCTTTTCTGGAACTCGTTTTGGCTTACCACGCTTCTGTTCATCCCTTATCGACTTTCAGGCCCGCGGGCCGTATGGATCTCGGCGGTTCCCGTCGCTCTCTTTGTGCTCTATATGCGCCCGCCCCTCTTATGGTCAGTCTGGAATCCCGATACATCCGTACTTCCGTTCGGTGTATCGCTGCTCGCACTGTTTGCGGTTGGTTCTGGCCGCATCCATTTTCTTCCCGCCGCGGTGTTTTCGGGGTCGATCGCTTTACAATCTCACCTGGTCTATGTATTCCCGCTTTCAGCTGCAGGACTAGCGGCGATCATGGCGTTGGTGATGTCTAGATCGTTTTTTGAGTCAGAACGTCCTACATTTTTGCGACGCCAACTGCTTATCAACGTTTTCGCTGCCGTCGTGTTGGGGGCTGCCCTGTGGTCCTTGCCGATTGCCGAGGAGGTAATGGACGGCCCGGGGAACCTGACTCGTTTGATTGACTATTCCCTTGAGACCTCTCCGGGACGCGCATTCCCCGAAGCCACTGTTTCAGCCTCGCAGTGTTTCTCTGCTTTCCTCTTCTCGCCCTTGGGCGTTGGTGGGCAGCACGGGGTGCGGACCGAGTTGGCTGGTTGGTCACATGCATTCTCAATTGGACAGATGTTGCTGTTGGTGGTTGTTGGTTGGAGGGGCGTTCGAGCCCGAAGCCCGTTCGCCTTGAGCTATGTCCTGTGTGGTGTGTTGGTGGTCCTGGCAGCGGTGTTCACAGTCAGAGCCATCGAAGGGTCCCTTCATGGCCATTTGGTTCGGTGGATCGCGGTATTGGGATTGTTCAATCTCATCGCCGTGACTTGCGTTTTGTGTTCGCGGGGTTTTCCGCTCGATCGTTCTTTTGGGCGAGGTCCTTCGCGCGCCGTTACTGGAGTCTGTTTCGCGATACTACTTCTGACCTCTGTGATGGGAAGCATCCACTTCGGGCGATACATCAAACTTGAAGATTACTTGATTTCCGGGTGGGGTAAGCTCGCGAACGGCAGTGTCTGGCCCCAAGTAGAATCAGCAGTTGCGGAACTCAACATTAAAAAACCTCACATCCGGATTCTAGACCGGCAAGCCTGGCCAATAGGAGCAGCGTTAGTACTCCAGCTTGAAAAAGTGGAAACCAGACCCTCTGTAGACCAGCGATGGGAGTTCATGTTTGGGAATTTTGGTGAACGAGAGGATACGGATGGTTTGATTGTCGTTGCAGCGCCGGAAAAAATCCGCGAGCTGCAGAATGTCCTCCAGCAACCAGGACGTGTAATCCAATCGACCGGCACCGACATTTTGGTTTCAACCGCCCCGCAGCGACCGTTTAGCGGCGTGTTGAAGTTTTCCGATCCGTTGGCCGAATTGTACTTGCGCGACGGATTTTCGAAACCAAAATTGGATGCAGACGGAGGATACAGATGGTCGCTGGGTTCGGCGTCTACCGTGTCGTTGCCGTTGGTTCCCGCGACTCAGCACATTTTGACGTTGGACGTCGCACCTTTCTCCGTTCAAGGCAAGGACCAAACGCTCCACGTCGTGGTCAATGGTCAACAGGTTGCTACTTTTTCTCTGCAGCGTTCGGGCTGGTCGCGTCTCACTTGTCAGATTCCTGCCGACGCCATCACAAAAAACAACACAATCGTCTTTCGTCATGGTTACGCAACGGCTCCACGTGACGTATCTGATTCACGCGACAGAAGAAAACTCGGTGTCCGGTTCAGCTCACTATCCATACGCGCTCAAACTCGACAGGGAATTGATGCACCAACAAATGGTTGATCCACGCCACTGTAAAAAAGGTGCCAGGCACCGATCTCCGTAAACATCTCATCGCGTTTGACAATCTGCCGGAACAGCTGCACGAATCGAGTCGCTAAGGGTTCTTCAGAAAGGGGCATACCATCACCGCCCACCCTGTTGTAGACGCGGTATATCCTCCCCTGCTCTAAACTTCTAACTGGTCTCGGCATCACAAATCCAGACCGGATTGTAACAAATACGGAAATCGGTGCCTGGCACCTTTATGTGGGTGCCACGTACAGACTTCCACACGTGTTGATCTACCTCAGACCATTCTCTCGACAACCTCGTGTCGCGATTGCGAACCGCCGCAATTCGCCAGGCGAATTGCTGTATGAGGTTGGGGGAAGTATCGGCGGAATCTGTATGGCAATAATTTGAAATCCGAACCCGCCGGCGGCTGCTGAGGCGAATCAAGCCTCATCTGAAGGAGGAGGCTATGGACCGCCCGCAGGCGACGGTGCGACGCGTCGGCCTGAGGCCGACAGCAAATCCGAAATCCGAAATCAGGAAACAGGCTACGGCACGGTGTCGGACCAGGCAGAGGTGTCGCCGGACTCGAAGCCGTCGCTGAAGTTCCACGGGGGAATCGTCGCCAGACCCTTGGATCGGTTCGCGTCAGCACTGATATCGCCGCAGGTGAAAGAGCCTGTTCCATCGTTCAGGCATGAACGGTTCGGACCGTTACCATTCGCGAAGAGGGCATCAATGTTCCCGTCACCGTCGATATCAGCAAGCGCGACATCGTTTGAAGAGTTGTTGTCCGCGCTCACGAAGGCACAGGCGAAGGATGCAGAGCCGTCGTTGAAACAGACTTCGTTCGTCGTGCAGGCTCCTCCATTTGCGAAAACAATATCGAGCCCGTTGGTTCCGTCAAGATCAGCCAAGGCCGCGCCAAGCGGCGTGCAATAGGTGTTGAGGTAACTGCACGCAAACGAGCCTGTCCCGTCGTTCAGGCACGTCATCGCGCCATGAGCTTTGTCGGCGAAAACGAGATCGAGACCGTTCGCGCCGTCAAGATCACCGATAGCGGTACCGTAACTCTCCCACTCATCTGTGCTGACGTCGGTGCAGCTGAACGCACCGGAGCCGTCGTTCAGGCAAACCCGGTTTGGCTGACCATAGTTGGCAAACACGAGATCGGTCCCGTTAGCACCATAGAGATCGCCCACCGCAACCCCATAGGTGCTGTTCGTGTCGGAACTGACGTCGCTGCAGCTGAATATTCCGGCGCCGTCATTTAGGCACATTCGATTCTCGGCATTGACGTTGGCAAAAACGATGTCGAGGTCATCATCGTCGTCCAAATCGCCGAGAGCGACACCAGTGGTGTTGTATTGCATCAAGTCGACAGAGGCACAGACAAAAGACCAGTTGCCGTCGTTCAAGCACAGCTGATTCGAATTGGATGTTCTGTTTTTTACGACGACCACATCCGGGCGGTTGTCGCCATTGAGATCTCCGACTGCAACGTCCGAGGAATAGCCGGTGTCAGAGCTGAGATCAGCGCAGGTGAATGAACCTGCACCGTCGTTCGTACAGTACCGGTCCTTCTCCAGGACAGTGTTGGCGAAGATGAGATCCACCTGCTGCGCCGCGGCCGCGATCGGCCAACCAATGAATAGGACGACGAAAGCGAGCACGAAGAGCAGAGCCCAACATGAAGTAAGAGCCAACATCCGGTGAACAGTTGGAACAACGAAACCGACTGCAATTCGCTTGGGCATCTTCCACCTCCTGTGGTGTTCGCGCTCCCGTCGCCATCGCGGTCGCCGCTCAATGGCGCCTGGTTGATGACATCTACAATCTCGGCCATTTCGCCGGTAAAGTCCTGAGCTATTCCTGAGCGTGTTCTGAGGATTTCCAGTACCGTGCTTTGTTAAACTCGCGACACGGATTTCGATCATGACGGTGAAACGGAGTATCAGCGGACCGTTTCGCGTCGGCCGGTGGTCGGTGGACCCCAACACCGGCACCCTGTCCGGCGAAGGATCGACCCGACGACTGCAGCCACGCACCATGTCCGTGTTGCAACGGCTTTCGGACAGCGCCGGCGAACTGGTTTCTAAGCAGCAGCTGCTCGACGAGGTGTGGGAGGGCGCCTTCGTCGGCGAAGACGTCCTCAGCCGTTGCATCGCGGACATCCGCCGGGCGATGAATGATGACGCTCGCAATCCGACAGTGATCGAGACCGTGCCCCGCCGTGGCTACCGACTGATCGCGCCGGTCGAGCGCCCTGCATCTTCGCTGCAAACCATCGCTGTACTTCCCTTCGCCAACATGACCGGCGACCCGGGCGAAGATTACCTCTGCGACGGGCTGGCAGAGCTGCTCACCGCAGAGTTGGTCCAGATCACCACCTTGAGGGTGATTTCCCGAACCTCGGCGAGCCGGTTCAGGGATTCCACTCTGGGCATGACGGAGATCGCCCGCCAACTCGGCGCCGACGCCCTGGTCGAGGGCTCGATCGGCCGTTCGGTCGACGGCTTCCGAGTCACGGTCCAATTGATCGAGGGAGCCACCGACTCCCACATGTGGGCGCGCAGCTGGGAAAGGGCCCTCGAAGATCTGCTCGCCCTCCAGTCGGAAATTACCCGTTCCATCGCCATCGAGCTCAACGCCGTTATCGCGCCAAAGGAAGAGCGCCGTCTCCAGCGATCCCGACCAGTGGAGCCGGAAGCCTTCCGTGCCTACCTTCGAGGCCGCAACCTGTGGAGCCTCCGCGACCCGCAGTCGATCCGCCAGGCTCGAACTCTATTCGAGGATGCGATCGAGGCCGATTTAAAATTCCCGCCGGCGCGGGTGGGGAAAGCCGACTGCCACATATTGCTCGCCCTCTACGGAGAGGAGGAGCCGACGAAGGCTGCCGACGCCGCGTCGCTCATCCTCTCCTCGGCGGTAGCCCTGGATCCAGATTCAATAGAAGTCAACACCTCGCTGGCAGGCCTGCGGCTGTACTTCCAGTGGGATTTTCAGGCCGCGGAAGTCGAGATCGAACGCGCCCTCGCTATCAGCAGCAACTACCCCATCACTCACCTCGCCCACGCTGACCTACTGGCGGTTACGAGGCGGCCTCGCGAAGCGGTGGCGGCAATGCGCAAAGCGGCACGATTGGACCCTCTCGACCCCGGAATGCAGATGAACCTGGCCGAGCGTTTGTTCTCGGTGGGCCGCCACAAAGATGCCATCGAGACCTATCTCGAGATCATCTCCCGCTACCCCGGGTTCTCGCCAGGCCGCGTCCGGCTCGCCCTGTGCTACGCCACCCTCGGCCAATCCGACGAGGCTCTCGCGATCCTCGACAAACTCCCGGACCGTCCCCTCAGCGCACACTCCCTCGCCAACCGGGTCATCACTCTGGCCAAGGTGGAGCGACAGTCGGAGGCCGAGCCCCTGCTGGCCGATCTCGAGGCCATGAGCCGCGACCGGTACGTCCCCGCGTACCAGATCGCCCGCGCCAAAGCTGCGCTGGGTGAGGTGAGTGGGGCGCTCGAGGCGCTCGAACGCGCCGTCGAAGCCCGAGACTGCTTTGTGATCTTCTCGGCGGTCGATCCCACCCTGGCTCCGCTCCACGATCGCCCGGAATTCCACGACATTCTCCAGCGGATTGGTCTCTCGTCGGAAGGGTGATTCGCGCTCTACCCCTCCAACAACATCCCCTCAACCTGTTGTCGATGACCACTTGGCGGTGGCCCCCAGCTCGAACCCATCGGCGAAGATCGGACACTCTCCGCCGTCGGCATTCACGACCACCACACCCTGCCCGCTTGGGACCTCGGCGCCGTCCCCGACGTCGAGCGCCACCGTGAAGCACCCACCACCATCCACGCGCAAATCCTGCAAGGTAACCTCGACCGAGGCCCCGCTGACCGTCACCTGGCCAACGATCGTCGTCGTCGAACTGGAGTCCCCACGAAGCGTGAGACCGCGAGAGACGGTCGCCGACTCCGCGAAGTCTTCCGCCCCCAGCACGATTTCCGTGCACCCGGCGTCGTCCACCGCCGCCTGGATCGTTGGGTGGGTCAACGTCGGCACCGGGCACACCTGCGCGGAGACGCCTGTCACCCAGAAGGCAACAGCGATCAGGAAGAAGACCTTGGCTGAGAATCTTCTCATTGCAGCATCACCAGGACCCTGATCAGCCCGGTGCCTTCGTCGAGAGGCTCCAGCGCCTTGCCGACGATCGTTCCCGGTAGTGGCGTCTCGGTCCGCATGGCGTGACCAGATGTTGGCGAGGTCACCAGCAGATCGCCAGGCCAGATCGCGCCGAAGGCGGCGTCCACCTTGCAGTTCACGACCCCGGCCATGGCCACCTCGGCGTAAACGACAGATTCCTCTGCCGTATCTCCAGCAGCAAGCACGGGCGACCGAGAATCCAATACTTCACACGGGTTCGCAGCAACGACCCCGACCACCCCAGGATCGTGACCCTCGAAGCCTCTCCGCATTGCTCCCGCAGAATCCCTGCCGATGACCAGCACGTCCCCGGCCTCTACGGCCTCGGAAACGTCCACCAAGTCCACCACCCTTCGCGACGACGATTGAGCTGAGGGCACGTAGACGACGGCGTCGCCGTCCACTGGGCTCGTGGCTCCAATTTCGGAATGATCCGTCAGACCTCTTTCGCGCCGGTCAGCTCGAACCGCCTGGAGGCGCTCTCCGTCCCGCTGTTCTCCGGCCCGGGCTCCAGATTCGTCCGCGCGCAGTTCTTGAATCCCCGGCGGCCTTGGCAGCTCATGGACGGCAGGATCAAACTCGATGATCGCGTCCCGCAGTGCGTTGGCGCGGCTCAGGTCAAGCTTGGCCTTCGCGTTGATGGCATGGCGCATGCCTTTGAATCGCTCCAGAGAGTTGTAGTTTTTCAGATCGGGTCGCCGCTGGTAAAGCTCGTGGTGACTCGTCATGGACGGGATGTACGCCTCTTGCTCCTTCTCCTGGACGATGCTCGACTCCTCGAAGCCGATCCGCAGGCCGTAGACGATGTAGTCGAAAACCAAGTCATCCGGGGCGTTGCCCGGGGCACGAACAACCATCGCCTCGGTGGAGAGATCGACTATCGCGAGGGGAATCGGCTCGCCTCTCGGTGTGAGATGGGCTGTCAACCCGACATCGGGATTCGTCACCCACCTGAAGGTCTCCCCCAGGGTCACCCGGGCCTCGCCGTCGACAAGTCTTGATGTGCCTCGGGTGTAGGTCGCGACCTCGTCACCCTCGGGTGCGGCGTACACGATCACTGAATCCCGATCGTAGGGGTGGTTTTGAACGAAGCTGACCGCGCCGGTACCGCTTATCTTGTACGTGTCGTACGCCACCCTGGCCAACGCTGCGCTGTCGGTCTCCTCGAACCACCCACCTGCCGTGTCGCCGAAGGCCCAGATCCCGAGGTTCCCTCTGCCCACATACCCGGTGCCAGATGAGTTCGTGTCCTTGAAGTACCCACCCGTTTCACTGCCGTAGGCTGCGATTCCCTCAGAGTCGTACGCGACAAACGCGTGGGACGAGCTGTTGCTGTCTTCGAAGTAGCCTCCGGCCTCAGACCCGAAACTCTCGATCCCCCTGTCGTTGTGAGCAAGGTAGGCCCAGGAATACCCTCCTGTGCCGACGAAAGAGTCCTCAAAATATCCACCGGCTTTCGCTCCTTCGGCATAGATCCCGTATTTGCCTTCATTTTCTGTACCGCCCGCATCGGTCTGGCCAGAAGGCCGGGAGTAGCCGACGTAAGCACGACGGAGGCCGACGTAGTCGCCATGGAAGATACCGCCGGCCTTTTCGCCGAATCCTTGAACTCCGACATCGCCTTTGCCCACCTCGGCCTCGCCTGTGCCATCGATGTCTCGGAATCTCCCCCCTTGGTGATCGCCATATCCCACGACACCTGTCGCGTCCCAACCGATGTAGGCATATGAACTGCCGTCCGTGTCCTCGAAAAATCCGCCGGCTCTGCCCCCGCCCGCATACACTCCGTACTCGCCGGCCATTGCGGTGCCTCCACCTTCATCGTCGTAACCTAGCCACGCATATCCCGTACCATCGGCATCATAGAAACCACCGCCGGCTGCGTTGCCATTGGCGATAATTCCAAAATGGGTCGTGGCGACCGCGGTGTATCCCGAGTGGCCAATGCTGTGGAAGACCCCACCATCAACACCGCCTCCGCGAACACCCGATCCTGAGCCCGCCAGGTAGGCGTACGTGGTTGTCTGGGTGTTCTCGAAGTATCCGCCCGCTCGTGACCCGCCCGCGTACACACCGTATTCGCCATCGTTGGCGACGCCGTTGTTGTCGGTCCCGGACGGCCGGTCGTAGCCGAGCCAGGCGTAGCCCGTACCGTCGGCGTCCCCGAGGTAGGCGCCGGTGTAATTTCCAAAGGCGGCAATGCCCCAGTGACCGAAGCCGAGGCGAGCGAAGCCGGAGCTCGCGCTGTTCTGAAAGAAACCCCCGGACGTGCTCCCGTACCCGGTCACTCCCGTAGAGTTCGAGCCCAGCCACGCCTCCGCCTCGGAATCAGAGTCGCGGAAGATCCCCCCGCCGCCTGTGCCTTCCGAGGTGATGCCCCAGGCCCCCGTCGGTGGGACCGGAATCGCCTTCTGAAAGGTGATGGCTCCATCAAGTGCCGCCACCACACCTTCACGCACGGCCATGGTTTCTGGCGAGGAGCGTGGCCTCGGATCCGTGGTCCGGTCAGTTCCGTTCGCCTCCTGTTGCGCGAATCCAACGACCGAAATCGAAACAAGAATCGCTGCGGTGACTGCTGTTACCGTTCGGACCATCGTGAACCTCCCCGTGCCCGCGAACGAGGGCATCGAGGACGGGTGATCCCCAACGAGCACCTGAACCCAACGCCTTGATCGCGTCGCGTTCTCCAAATGCGATATATGGACTCTTACAAAACAGTATGTTGATTCCCGTCTGGTTGGTCAAGCCCGTAAAGGTGCCACCAATAGCCCGTAAAGGTGCCAGGCACCGATCTCCGTATCTATTAATCACCTTTCCTCATGCAACGCGGTGTCCAGTGCTTCCGCGGCCGCAGCAAAATTCGCGTCCTCCTCTCTCCGCCTGGCACCTCGCCTAACCCAGAGACTGACGCCATCTTCGCTTTTGCCTAAGCACGCGGCCAGTTCTTTCACCATTACCCCGTAACGCTCGACTCCAATAAGGCCAATGAGGTCACGAATACGCACGACACTCTGCTGTCGGCTTCGACTCGACAGATCATTTCGTTCTACCCCGAAATAGCGGCAGGTCATCTCTATCCAGGCCTCGGCTCCAAAACGTGCCCTATACGGACTCGTTGGAATCCCGAGCTGGTCCGCCATCACGAACCCTTCAGGATGCAGATCAATCTCTGTCTCAGGCCGACCAAGCCGCCACCATGGAAGATGTCCAGGGCCCTTCCCTGACCAATCTGATTGCTTTACTTCGCGAAGCGCGGATCGATACGCACTCAACGCGTACCGCCGACTCGACCCGTACAGGCTGAGCACATCATCCACGGAAACGATCGGAGTCTTGCGAAGGCCGAGAACGTCGCGGTGCCCAGACCATCGGTACTCCTTCGGCCGTGCAACGATTCCAGCGGTCACCGGATTAAGATGCACGTATGCAATCAACTGCGCAAGGTAACCCTCGTCATCCACCTGCTTCGCCTTGAACCGTCCCTGCCACATGGGCCCAACTACCTGCGCCCTTCGGTTTCGACTCCGTGTCACCTGTTGCTGGAGTGACTTCATCGAACGCGATAGGGGCGCAGCACCCATCCGAACCACCACGTGATAGTGATTGCCCATCAGCACCCAGGCGTAAACAAACATCTCATCGCGTTTGACAATCTGCCGGAACAGCTGCACGAATCGAGCCGCTAAGGGTTCTTCAGATAGGGGCATACCATCACCACCCACCCTGTTGTAGACGTGGTAGATCCTCCCCTGCTCTAAACTTCTAACTGGTCTCGGCATCACAAATCCAGACCGGATTGTAACAAATGCGGAAATCGGTGCCTGGCACCTTTATGGCACAAATCAACAGATGTGGAAGTGGCAGCATAACGAGTGCTAGTGGTATCTCAGTGATGCAAATACGAAACGTCGCGTGACCCAGTCGGGTTGAAGTAGATTGTGGTCATTGCAACAGCGGTTTCGACACCCTCTCCGTCGAAGACCATCGGTGGGTTGCTCACGGCTCCCTTGCCGAACCGGCCATTGATTCGGCAGTAAAAAAACAACTTCTCTTTACCGGGTTCCGGTACAAGCGCAAGCTCCTCTTGGTAGCCATCTTGGGGCGCTTCAGTCATTTTTCGAAATCCGTGTTCAAATATCGGTGGAACTTGCCCAATATCAGCAACGACGAAACCGTCGCCCGGAGTTCCGTGTAAAAGACGCACATCGCTAAATCCCAAAGCTCCCTTTTTCCCCGAAAAACTCTTGTATTTGAATTCAATAGTCGAGAATTTTTCGTCGCCACCCCTTCCAGCATCAAGGTAGACATGGGGATGGGATGAGTTCATCTCATCCCCATTTCGCGACTCGCCTTTAGATAAGGGTTCGGAGGACGGTGGTATCTTAATCAGCAGCATTGATATCGGTCCGCTCGTATCTGACCGAAGCGCACCCTCGTACCGTTCGAGAGGGGCCGGATTAGGTTTGGGTGTCATTTCAATTCGTAGGTCCACCGATTCCAAATCACCCAGGAGTTCTTTGGGCCTCTCAGAAAAGCTGTGGCTCCAACGTTCAGGGTAATATCCGGCCTTGGTAAACCACATATTGATACTCGAGATCGAGGTTTTTCTGACCCTAAACTCTGAGTCGACTATTAATTGCTCCTCCTCATCGTTCCCTCCAAGTGCCGTGGCCAGCGTGTTTGTGGTAAGCGATACGTTTACCCGGCTCAAGGGCTGCCCATCAACGGTTAGGATACTGGCGACGACCTCGATATCACCCACATATTCTCGTCTGAATTCCTCGAAAATACGTTTCGAGTCATCCAACTCTTGCAGCGCCCAGGCTCCAAAGAAGGCTACAAAAACCAAACATGCGGAAACTGAGATCATTTTAAATTTTCTGCGCACTTCTTTCACTCCTCTCCCTTCGGGATAATGCTTTCTCCCCCGAGGTCTTGTCTCGGCCTAAGGAGTTCTTGGTACCAGGGCCAGATTTTTGGCAAGGCCAACTCCAGAAAATCACTATGCTCTTCGATTCCCCAACCAAACTCTGTCGCGTCAATGTTGATGACTTCAGGGTGAATATTTGGGATTGAACCCAACGGCGGCACCAAATCTCTGGGGCTCGGATTCTCGCCAACCGAATAGTCTCCAAAAACCAACGGAGGGATTTCTAACCACAGGTCCGGTCTGTTGGCGATATTGCCCACGCCCACTCCATCACCAAGAGGTACGCGGTACTCATATGGTACCCCGCGTCCAAATCCGTATTCAAGCCGTAGATTTGCTATGAGGTCAAGTCCATACGTTGCCGCGATGTCATTGATTCTCATCAAAACAAGAGCAATGTCGGCGGACGCAAAGCTGTTAATTAGGTGCTTTCCAGCAGCTGTCACAGGGGATTCATTTTGGTTAAACCAAAATGCCCAGGAGTTTCTCTTAAGATCGTCCTCGCTATACCAACGATCGCCGCCACTGTCGTATTGGACATCCGCCTGCGGCGAGAAAGCCTCGGCCCATACTGCAGCCTCGATAGAAACCATGTTTCGGATAAGAGGTATGTTTGCGCCGCTGTTGTTCACGCTGTGCAGTCGAAGACTATCAAGAGCCACCAAATTCCCAAGGCTGTGAGCAACCAGATATACGTTCTCGGCACTTGCACCCCAGGCCCCTTGGACCGTTTGGTTTAGGAATTGCGTCAACCTAGGGCTGGTTTGAAATGCATTCTGGACGTTGGGAAAGAACAACGCGGCACAGAGCCCGGATCCTATATCAGGGCACGAGTGTTTCAGCGGATCAAATTCATCTCCATGCCAAGTAAAACCAATGAAATTACCGCGGTAGCCTGACCACCATAAACGTTTATACAACTCTGCAGCCGATTCAAATGCTTGATCAGGATTCACATTGTATCCGTGAACAAATACCACATAGTTCCGTCTATCAAGATCCGGGTTGGGTCCCGAAAACCATTCCACCTCGGGATAAATCGGAATCGACTGGACTACCCGAAGTCCGTCCGAGTCGACGTCAGCCGGGTAATCATATTCTCCGGAAGGCTGTCCCCGAGAGCTACCCATCCAAAAAACTCCATTCCACGCTGTCTCAAACCATGTCATGGGTTGGAGTGTCAACCTAAAGGAATCCAGGGGAATTTCATGACTGTCTCTGTCGACTCCGACGAGTCGCACAGTAATACTGCTCTCGCTCGTCAAGTCGTCCGAGAACAATGGCAACACCAGCAATGTGTGCCGATATCCATACTCGCTCTGGGGCAACTCCCACTGAGATAAAAGCTGCGGGCGGAAATGGATCTGATCGATGAGGTAGTCGTAATACCCGTCTACTCTTAGGTGCTGAATCAAATCATCAGGCTTCGAAGGGCTATTCAAAATGGCAAACGTTGAATCTTCGCCATCAACTCTCAGCTTTAGCCGGTAGCCGCTACCCTGGAGAGCCGACGGAACGTCTACCACCATTGGGAACATGTCAATTGGCCGATATGCGTTTCTACCGGCGCGTTTCCAGAATGCAAGTCCTTTTCCTTGGTCTTCTGCAATCTCGTCATACTGGTCAATGAGAAAACCAACATCCGGAACGCCCGGGCGCAACGTTCCCAGGACCGTAAATTCGTCGTCGAAGGGCTCATGACTACTGTTGTTCACGCCCAAATTTACTTCGACCACTGTGAGCCCTACCAAATCGCTGAAGCTCTGTTCACCTGCCGTCACCTCGACATCAATCGTGGTCGGTTGGGGAGCAGACCACAGCCCTCCTCCTGGATTGATTCCCTCGACATAGAGAACTACCTGGTTCGGGCTCTCACCCTGACCAAAACCAAGTTCGGTGGCAGAGTATGCGGCTCCCGGAATCACGAGGTTTTCTGGATACCGATATTGGTTTGGATCTTCGATCGACCACAACCGCATTTGCGGGTAATACCATCCCGACTGCAGGTCGCCAGCCCTTTTTGCGCTTCTGTGGTCACGAAAACCTGTCGGGGAGGATTGATCTCGGGGGTCTTTGATATCAACATATGCGGTTCCAAAAAACTCATTCAGTCCATCAAACTCGAAAGTAACAAAAACGTCTGCCCATTCAACGTCCGGAATATTGATCTCCAAGACAATCGGCACAAAATTACCTTCTTCCGGATTGTCCAGGTCCGCGTAGTCCGGCACCCCATCACCATCATCATCGTTATGGTTTACGAAAACGAACTTGCCGTACCCCCCTCCAGTTTCGAGGTCCTCTTCCCTAGATGATCTGTCCGGTAGGCCTGCTCCATTGTTATTGTCCCCGTCAATGTCGAGATCCACCGGTCCGCCGTTGTCGATGGTGGCGACCGCGATCAACTTGTCCATATACATGGACGTGAGCTTGCCCCCGACATCGACTAAAAACTGTGGGGAAACCTTTGCCGTCTTCTGCAGGCCTTCCGGCACAAGCTCGATGGGCTCGCTGAGATACACCGACCCGCCCTTATTGCTCTCTCCAATCCGATTGACGGTGATGCTGCGCGTATCCGTCGATTCGTCGTCCGGGTCGGTGTACTCGACGTCCAGGGTCAGCGTCGGTTCCTCTGAATCCAACTTGGCCTGCACATAGACCTGTCGCGCTTCGGGCACATCGATTGTTGCGCCAAACCGTTCATACTCCTCGTCGAGGTAGACTCCCCCACCTACCTCGAACTCCATGAAATTGTCCGGCCAGATCAGGGAGTCGATCCGCCACGAGTTGTTTCTGCGGAAAGCCTCGTCGGCGGGTTCTACAACCAGAACATAGGTACCCGGATGCTCCGGAGCTTTAACGATTCCAACACCAAGGCCTATCGGCACCCAGGTATCTGGAGGTTGATTCGTCATCTCGGGATCCGAGGACGCAAAGCCTTCGGCGACGGTTGTCCACGTCTGGTCGCAGGTCGACCGGACAGGGCCCTGCCACGCCATCACCGTCCCGGCGCTGTCCGTCATCTCCTCGACTATTCCTGTGCACAGAACAACTCCCTCCACAGGCTCGAGGTAGGTATCCTCCAAATCTCCATCCCAATTGATTGGCACCGTGTCGGCCCTGGCCACGAAGATTTTGACCGGTACTGATGTGTAGCTACCTTCAAAATAGGGAATTGGATCCGGCTCGTCGTAGGCAGGAACCCGCCACACAGCAACGCGATCCGAGGCGTCGAACACTGTCGAACCCGGCGCGATCACAGAGTACTTGGGATCAGGCCCGCGAAGGCTGACTTCTCCGTCGAAATCCCAGTCCCAATGGAATGTGAGCTGCGGGAGGAATTCAAACGCCTCGACCGTCAACGAACCCGGGATCGATCCACCGGTGCTGCACTGACTCTGTGACGCGACCTCGAATTGCACTGTGTAAGCCCCATCTGGGATGTGGGTCGCCGACACGTCCGACCTCCCACGAAGCGTCAGTGGAAAGGACCAGTCATCTGTGGTTGATTGAGCTGTTGCCCACACCCCCGAGACCCCCCCCGGCGGTTCGAGAGGGCTCACGATTCGGAAATCGTCGCCAGGCTGATCGTGATACTCGGAGTCGTTTTGGCCAACGCCGTGAACGACGTTTCCGCACGCATCGGTGAGATACGCCCGGCCAAGACTCACCGCATCGCCGCTTTCATTGTGAGCATTCAACCTGTTCGTATTTACGATCGGGCGGTCGGCCGGGTAGAACCTGACCTCACAGGGATCGGCAGGACGTGGAATCGACTCGACAAAGATCG
>Ga0316198_10000831_pt1 | contig 17056 bp, 17 predicted proteins | sample OudBieAanoxic_MG_FD_204935 | JGI IMG/M metagenome (GOLD analysis project Ga0316198, IMG submission 204935) | Coastal sediment microbial communities from Oude Bieten Haven, Netherlands - site A anoxic | ecosystem: Environmental > Aquatic > Marine > Coastal > Sediment | place: Netherlands...
CAACACATCGATTCGCCCCCCACCAGATGTGCACGCATCTGTTGGGGGGATCTTGGCGTGGCCCACCAAAAATGGCCGCGCCCAATGTGCCGACGACTTGCCGGGTGAATCCGGGCATCCTTGATGGCCGCCGACAGCTCATGACGCGCATGCGCTTCGGTGTGAGTCCCGGTCTGGATGGCATGATCCTTGCGGTGAGTATCATCAGAAGGGAATGGAGTCATGACGAACAAAAGCCGCAGGGACGAACCACTGGACCCCCGGAAGCCCCGTTCATCGGGTGAAGGACCCCAAAGCGAAAACACGCTGGATCGCCAAAGAATAAAGGCTGGAGGCGGGGATGATACTCAGGAGGAACTTGAGCCTGCGCGCCGACCTCCTACCGTGTGTATTTGCCCGTCCTGCGGGCGCACCGAGGCACAATTGCCCACGACCCCGTGCCACGAGATGCTGTGCCCACGGTGCCGAGTCCTGATGAGAGAGTCATGAGCGGGCCGGCGCCGTCTCGCTCAGGCGGTGCTTTGGCGAGGACAGAAAAACCAAAGACGCTCCGATTCGTGTACAGGGTTTGGTGCTACTCGAGCTGGTGAGTGTTCGCTCGCCTCAGGCTACAAATTGTGGTACCCAGCGCCCGTGAACACTCCTATCCGTTGGATGGATTCGGCACCGCGGGCGACTCGTTCCCGTTGCTAGCGTAATAGTGCACGCACTCCATCTCGCGACCCCGGACCACTCGCTTCGAGGCCAGCGGGCCTCGGCGCTCGGTAACAACCGTGACCCGTCCCTGGTCGCCATCGTCGTCGGCAAAAAGAACAACGACCCAATCGCGGGTGCGGCCGAGGGCACGGGAGCGGGCACTGGCGGTATACATGGCCGTGAAAACCCACGGGCCACTCTCCGCGTGGAGTATTGGTCGTGGGATCTCCGCACCGTCCGAGGTCGGTCCTGACACGGGAATGGTTGGCAGGGCGCCTGCAGTCGCCATGCGCCGATACTTGCGGTCTACCTCGAGAATCGTTTCGACGTCGGGTTCGGGGCAGGTTTTCGGGGATCGGGATTCGCACGCGCTCTTCTTCATGTCCCGCAGTGCGGCGCGAATGTCGGCAGCACGGTCGGGGCCGATGCCCTCGACCTCGTCAAGGCGTCCGTCGCGAACCGCTGCCGTAAGCGCTTCGAGCGTATCCACCCCCAGGGTTCGATGGAGGCGGTCCACGAGCTTCCGTCCGATCCCTGGGATCTCTTGAAGTACCCGTAGCAGGTTGGGGTCTCGGCTGCGGAGTTTCATCGCTTGACCTCGAATACGACCAACCGTGTTGTGTCGGTGCCAGCCTTCGTGGCCGGCTTGGATCCGCGGTCGAACCACAGAGCCCTGTTCGCGAAGACCTCGGCCTCATCCAGATAGCCACCGGCGGCCGGGACGCCGAAAGTGGCTGGCGTCACCGTATAGATCACGCACGGGTGCTCACAAAGAAGGTCCCGCGACTCGCCGGGCTCGATCACAACGTCCATTATTCCGAAGTCGAGGTCACCGACGACGAGCGCCAGAGGAGTTGGCGAGTCACCGGACGCCGGCTGCTCAGGCTCTGTCTCCGGGTCCTCCGGGAGGGCGGCCGCGAAACGTGTGACCACGATCAGCTCGGCCTCGTTTTCTCCGGCGTTTTCCAACTTGAACCGACCCGGTCCCCAGGTATCCGCATCACCGGCGGAATAACTGAGCATCTGCGCGGTCCCGTCAGCGGTCATCCACAGGCTGCTGTCGGTCAAGGCGTACACCGCCCGCGCAGCTGCCTGGTGCGCTGAGACGTGGTCGCCGGGCGCCAAGTCGATTCGTACGACGGCGACATGGCTGTTCTTTTCCAGTGTCATGACGGATCCGGGCGCGTTGAGGGCGAATGCCGGTGGTTGTGGGGACTGGTCCATCGATTCCGCAAGTTTTTCCATCAGGCTGTCTTCCGGTGAAGGCGATTCGCATGCGAGCAGAACCATCAAACCGCCCCCCAAGAGCAGCAACGGTAACGTTTTCCTAGGAACAAACAATGATTACCAATCCTTTCGACGATCGCGCTTGTGGTCGACGATATGGACCGATGCAGTTTTTCACAGGGCCCACGGCACCCAACGCTCTCGTCACGGCCTCATGTGTTGCCTGGATATGCTGCAAGCCTCATACCAGGCGTTCTCAGCATCCACAGCGGTTCCTTGGGGTGTTGCAAGCTGTCGGCGTTGTAGAAGTTACAAACCAATTGGTAAATTGGAGGCCCTTGACCCGCTGTCTCGCGACGAACTTCCGATCCGAGCAACCGATCAAAGGCTGCCATTCGCTCTGTGCTCCACGGGCGGGCACATCCGGCCTTTGGATCCTGATCCAAGCTGGCACGGTGATTGCCTCAATCATTCGTTGCAGGAGGTCGATCGATGCATGTTCCGAAAACGAGGTTCTCGACCCTTTTGGGAAAAAGGACTCTTCATGTCGACAAATCCAGGTTGGCCATAGTTACAGCGATGGTCATTTTGATCTTTGTTTCCCATGGCGCGGCGAATGGCCGCAACCAGGTTACCGACCGCGGGATCAGCGACGCCGTTGACGACGAGTTGTGGCTCGACGCCGCCGTGCCGCACAACCGCCTCGATGTGGTCACGGTTGACGGCGTGGTCACTCTGACGGGGACGGTCACGAACATCACCGCCAAAAGGCGAGCCGTCGAACTCGCCTCGATCGTCCGCGGGGTCAGGTCGGTGGTCGACAGAATTCACGTGGTGCCGCTGTGGGACGTTTCCGACGGCAAACTTCGCGCTGACGTCCGCAGCACACTCCTCCACGACCCGGCAACCGAGGCGAAACAGATCGACATCACCGTAGAGGACGCCTTGGTCATCTTGAAGGGAAATGTTGACTCGTCGCAGGAGAGGACGCTCGCTGAATTGATCGCCGGCAACGTGCGCGGCGTGCGCGAGGTTGTCAACTTCCTCGATGTCAACGGATTCGGAATGCGGTCTGATGATGAGCTTCTGAAGGAGATCCAGGGCGTTCTTCGCTGGGACGCTTTGCTATCCCACCGGTCCGCCATCTCGGTCACGGTTGACGACGGCCGCGTGTTGCTCTCCGGCACTGTCTGCAGCCTGGCCGAGAAAAACCTCACGGCGAAGGACGCATGGGTCAGCGGTGTTGCAGCTGTCGACATATCCGAGCTCGAAGTCGCGATGTGTTTTGACGAGCCGCGGGTTCGCAAAGCGGCGACCGCCCCTCCGTCGGATGAAGAGATCGTGAAGGCCATCCACAGCGCCCTCATTCATGATCCGCGGGTCCTGTCAACGACCGTCACAGCCGAGGTTGTCGATGGCCGCGTTACTCTGCGCGGACAGGTCGAAAACCTGCGCGCGCGAATAGCAGCCGCACAGGACGCCCGCAACACGGTAGGTGTGACGTCGGTCGTCAACCGACTCAAACTGCGAAAAGACCTTTTTCTGCCCGAGATTCTGTTGCCCGATGACGAGATCGAGAGCATGGTCGAGAATGTCCTCGGCCGCGACCCGTACGTCGAGCGCTTTGATATCGAGGTCAAAGCCATTGATGGCACGATTTACCTGACAGGTGTCGTCGATAGCTTTTTTGAAAAAGCCCGCGTCGAGGATCTGGCCTCTACGACCGTGGGAGTGATGGAGGTGAAAAACCACATCGAAGTCCTGGATCCCGTCACCCTGTGGGGCGCCGAACCGATCATGAGCGATTTTCTGCCGACAGACTACGGCTGGTACAGGCCGAGGCGTCCGGACACGTCAAAAGGTGATGAGCAGATCCGCCGTGACATCGAGAACCAGATGTGGTGGAGCACTCAGGTCGACAGCGACCAGGTCGCGGTTGCCGTTGAAGATGGTGTCGCCACCTTGACCGGCACGGTCGATAGCTGGCGAGAGCGAGATGCCGCAACCAAGAACGCCTACGATGGAGGAGCGGTCTTGGTTAGCAACAATCTGAAGGTGGTGTGGTGATTCTAACGGCCGCAGCGTAGATTTAATTTTCGAAGGATCGCCTTTGAAAAATCCTCAGCACAAGGGCGGGGACGGGCCACGAAAACGGCCGGATCCTTTTCCAAAGCCAATGTCGAGGCCTACGAAGCGACGACCTCGAGTTCGTTGGTTACGTCCGTAACGCCGTAGGTGTATGACGCGATGATGCCAGAGACCTTACGGGCCGACGCACTGGGCACGGTTCCGGAGAGCGTCACACGTCCCTCCTCCACGCCGACAGTAATATCATCCGCGGCGCCCTCGACCATCAGGGCGTGCCGGTTGAAGGCCGCGACGATATCGTCGGCAGTGGCCTGATCGGCCGACCCCTTGGTCGGCACGACGGTCAAACTGCTCGCGACATCGGTGACTCCGCGGTGCAGGCCTACAACCGTTTCAACAAACCCCTTCTTCCAGTGGCCATCGACCGATCCTTGCAGGGTCACCCGACCCTCCTGCACCAAGACTGTGATCCGAGACGGGTCGATATCCGGATTGGCGGCGAGCATGTTGCTGATAGAAATCTTGAGATCGGCATCGGTCGGCAGCTGGATGGTGCTCGGAATTCGGACATTCAGCGCGTTGACGACATCCGTGGCGCCGGGGACGACTTCGGCATCTTCCACAGCCGCGGAACGCGCCAGGGCGCTCGGTACGAAGCCCTCCAATTTCACGATCCCGTGGCTGACCTCGACCTTGATCTTTGACGCATCGACGCGGGCGTCCCATGACAATTGACTGACCACGTCCTGCTTGATCCGTTCGTCGTTGCTGATCATGAGCTCCCCCTTTCTCAATCGATTCGCAATTCTTCGTCTCGAGCGTAGTAATTCCTGCACTCCGCCTCGCGACCGCGAACCACCCGTCGTGAAACCAGTGGGCCATGGCGCTCTGTAACCACGGTGTGTTGCCCCTCGACATGGTCGTCATCGTCGTGGTAGATCACGACCCAGTCGCGGGTCCGGCCCAGCTCGTGCGCCCGTGCAGTGTTCGAAAACAGAGCGGTGAACACCCACCGACCGCGCTCGGTGTGAAGCACCGGCAGCCATGACTCACCCTCCGGGTTGAATTTCCGCGGGACGATCGTGCGCAACGAGCCGGCGTCCGCTTTCTCCCGGTACTCCGAGTCCACGCCGAGAATGGTGTCGATCGAGGTTCCCTCTGAGCCGCTCTAGGAAGCTCCACCGTCCATAGCGAACCATCTCGAGGATTGCGGCAGAGATTCCGCTGCCAACACCCGGCAGTTCTGTGAGAGCGTCCGTGCCACCGGTGGCGGCAAGCTCGGCGACATCGTCTCTGAGATTGCCAACCGTGTCTGCCGCGCCGCGGTACGCGTTGACGCGGAACGGGTTGGCTGCCTGTTGCTCCAGCAGGTCTGCGGCCTCGAATAGCCGATCCGCTATCGTCCGGTTGATGGCCCGAGTCTGAATTTTGTTCAAGTCATCAGGCACGTGGCTTCTCCTTCGGTCATGTTGCTTTCAGGTGAAGCAAGACCGATGCCAACGGCCGTCGCCACTTGTCCGAGCGCAGAAAATCGCCGGCTTGGGGCCCGTGGCCCGTAGAGTCCGGCCTCTCCCTCAACTGACGCCATTGGCGAGGTGGACGGCCGGCGCGAAAACCCACTCAGACGCTGGGACACCACGCCATGCGTTGAGCCGACAGCCCATGCTGTCAGGCGCCAGGTCGTGGTACAACGGTGGCGTGACTCCACATCGGGCACTCGTCCGCGTCTCCCGCAGCAAGCACCGCGTGCTCGACCCCGAGGATGTGTATTTTCTTTGTGCCAAGGGCGGGGAAACCGAGGTTCGGCTGCGCTCGCGCACGCCGTTAGTCGATGTCCGTCCGCTCGGCGAGCTGAGTCCGCTGTTCGAGCCGTTCGGGTTCGTCCGGGTACATCGCGAGCACGCTATGAACATCCGCCGCATCCGGCTGCTTCGACTGCAGGTCGATGGCAGGGACTGGGAGGTCAAGCTCCAACCACCGGTGAACAAAGTACCGCCGATTGTGCGCAATCGTCTGGCCGGTCTGCGGGCGGCGCTCGGACCACCATGACCGGATCCACAGATCACTCGAAGCTCGGGACGTTCGTCGGCGTCTATCTACCGACGGTGCTGACGATCCTCGGCGTCATCATGTTCCTGCGCACCGGCTGGCTGGTCGGGCATCTCGGCTTGGCGCGTGCGATCCTGGTTGTCGTCGCTGCCAACATCATCACGATCATCACCACCCTGTCCTTCTCCTCGATCGCGACCAACATCACAGTCGGCACCGGGGGTGCCTACTACATCGTGTCGCGCAGCCTGGGGCCGGAGATTGGCGGTGCCATTGGGGTTCCGCTGTTCTTTTCGCAGGCATTTTCGGTCACCCTGTACGCGTTCGGTTTCGCCGAGGCGTTGCGCCTGGTGTGGCCGGAGGTGCCACTCCAGCTTGCTGCGCTGGTCATCCTGGCTCTGGTCGGCGGTCTCGCGATCCTCGGGGCGGGCTTCGCGCTGCGAACCCAGATCCCGATTCTGATGCTCGTCGGCTGTGCTCTTTTCGCACTCACCATCGGTGCCATGGCGCGGTCCGCGGAACACCAGATTGCAGTGACCGCCGGCAGCGGCGAAATCGGATTCTGGGCCGGTTTCGCGGTGTTCTTTCCGGCGGTCACGGGGGTCATGGCGGGCCTCGGCCTGTCCGGCGATCTGCGGGAGCCGGGACGGGCAATTCCGCTCGGCTCCCTCCTCGCGGTCATGACCGGTTTCGCGGTGTACCTGGCGATCCCGGTGCTGCTGTCGCTGGCCACCACCCCGGAGCAGTGCCGGGCCGACTCGCTGATCTGGACGCGGGTCGCGCTTTTCGGCCCATGGCTGGTCGTGCCGGGCCTCCTCGGAGCGATCTTCTCGTCCGCCGTCGGTTCGATGCTCGGTGCCCCGCGGACGCTGCAGGCGTTGGCTATGGACGGGATCGCACCCCGTATCTTCGGCCGTACTTCGGGGGGATGGAAGGCCCTTGCGCCAGGCTTCGCGCTGTCGCTCATCATCGCCCTCTGCGCTGTCGCGATCGGCGATCTCAACCGCGTCGCGCCGTTCATCACGATGTTCTTCCTCACCATCTATGCCGTCATCAACCTGGCCGCAGCCCTGGAGACGCTTAGTGGAGATCCCTCCTGGCGGCCGAGGCTTCGGATTCACTGGAGCGTCAATCTCCTGGGCGGTCTCGTTTGCGTGGGTGCGATGGTGCTGGTCAACCCTTTGGCGAGTCTCACCGCGGCCACGGTCGTGATTACGATTTGGCTGATCCTGGGCCGGCGCGAGAGGCGCGCTCGGTGGGGTGACGCCTGGCGCGGGGCGTACGAGTCGCTCATTCGATGGGCCCTGATACGGCTCGCCTCGCAGACCGTCAGCGCAAGAAGCTGGCGGCCGCACGTCCTGGTGTTCGTCTCCGATGTGGTCGGGTCTCTCGATGCGATCCGCTTTGCCAACTGGTTTTCCCAGGGCCGGGGCATCGTCACCGTCTGCCATCTCCAGGTCGGGCAGTCGGAAGAGCCGCCTGACATCCTCGAACGCGAACTGCAGATGCGGCGCGTCTTGACGCGTGAGGGGCTGGTCGTCTTTCCGGAGTTCGAAGAGGTGCAGGAGCTGGTCAGCGGCATGGTCGACATCGCCCAGGCGAACGGGATTGCCGGTCTCGCGAGCAACACGGTGATGGTCGGCTGGCCTGACGAAGGGTCTCGGTTGGCGGATTTTCTCGTCGCCATGGCCCAGCTCAAGCGCTACTCGGTGTCCTTCATCATCTCGCGCATCCAGCCGCGTCATCTGTTCCCGCTCGAAGGGGTCCGTCGAACGATCCATATCTGGTGGGGAGGGAGGCAACGCAACGGCGATCTCATGCTGCTGCTCGCCTACCTGCTGACTCGCAATCCGGAGTGGCGGGACTCCCGGGTCAAAGTGCTGAGTGTCGCCTCGAACCAGCTCATGAAGGAACGTACCGAGCGCCTCCTCGGGCTCCTCGTACCCGAGATACGCATCGATGTCGACATCGAGGTGATCGTCCACGACGAAGCCGGACAGACAATTACCGACCTGATGCGCAGCAAGAACACCGACGCCGATGTCGTCTTTTTGGGGCTCGCGAATGTCGAAAGCGGCTCGGAACTCGACTACGCCGAGCGTCTTGCCGCCCTTGCCGGGGACTCGCCGGCCGTCTTCTTCGTCAAGAACTCGAGCCTCTTCTCGGGTGATCTCCTGCTGCCGGGCGACGACGAGCAGGCTGTGTTGTCGGCCGACGGCGAGGAACCGACACAGCACAAGTAAGAGCAAAACCATGATCGAAGCCATCAAAGAGCAATTCGCCCGGTTCGAACCACAGGCTGTATCTGACACCATCATCCACTTGATCCTGGACCTCCTTGGAGCAGTCTTGGTCCTGGCGGCGATCTATATGGTGTTCCGCCTCAGCCGCCGCCCGTTAAACATGCCGTTCGACGGAGCCGGGATGCACATCAAGTTGGTCGAGCCCCTGGGCGAGGTAAAGACGATGCCGGACTCGCTCACCACCCGGTCGATGGGGAGCAACTCGTCATGACTTCGATTCCCGAGATAGGAACGCCGACTCATGCCGAACGGCTCTCATTTCTCATTGACGGAGAAGACTATTTCGAAGCCTTCGTCGAAGCCGTCTCGCTCGCCGAGCGGTCGGTTCTCATCCTTGGCTGGGAGGTCGACAGCGGTATCCGGCTGCGACGGTCTCGAACCGGCGGTAACGACTTGCAGACCCTCGCCGAGTTCCTGTCGGCCACGCTCGTCAGCCGGCCCGAGCTCGAGGTGCACGTCAATTGCTGGGATTGGTCGATGATCTACGTTCTCGAGCGCGAGCCCTGGCCGCGCGAGAAGATGGGTCGCGACACCCACGACCGGCTCCACTTCGAGCTCGACGGGAAGCACCCGGTCGGCGCCTCGCACCACGAGAAGGTCGTCGTCATCGACGACAAGGTGGCGTTCATCGGCGGCATCGATCTCGGGCGTAGGCGGTGGGACACTCACGAGCACGACCCAGACGACCCACGGTTGGTGTCGCCGGCCGGCAACGCGTACCGTCCGTTTCACGATGTACAGGCAGTTGTCTCCGGGCCGGCGGCACGCGCTCTCGGTGACCGTGCGCGCTTCCGTTGGCGCCGCACTACGGGCGAGATTCTCGACCCAACACCCGAGGCCGACCACGACCCGTGGCCCGGCGTCGAGCCCGCAATTCGCGACACGCCGCTGCGCCTGGTGGTCACGGACCCTGCCGAAAATTGCCGTGAGACCGAGGCCTGGCACGTTGCAGCGATCGAGTCCGCCGAAAAGGCGATCTATCTCGAAAACCAGTACCTTACGTCGCACGCTGTAGGCGACGCTTTAACCGGTTGTCTCGGTCGCACTCCGTCGCCTGAGATCGTCATCGTCACGTCGAGAGAGAGCGGAGGATGGCTGGAGCAGGCCTCGATGGATGCTCAGCGTGCGTGCATTCTCGGAAATCTCGCGGCCGTCGACCCGGGCGGCAAATTGGCCACGTGGTGGCCGGACTCCGGCCACAGCGATTCGCCGACGGTCCACACCAAACTGACTGTGGTAGACGACCGCCACGCCTACCTCGGATCCGCCAACCTGTCCAACCGTTCGATGGGCCTCGATACCGAGATCGGCCTGGTGATGGACGCAAACGAGGCCCCACGTCTCCAAGAGACGATCACCGATTTGCGGCGGTCATTGCTCGCCGAACACCTCGACACTACACCCGAAGCGGTCGCGCGTGCGGAGCGCGCATGCCAGGGAACGATCAGGGCCGTCGAGTCTCTGCGCTCCGGCAGACGCACTCTGCGCGACCTGGACACCTCGGCGCATCCCCTGGCCGACATCATCGGGCCCGTCACGGCGCTGTTCGATCCCGAACGCCCGGCCGATCTCGGAGACCTCGTGGGCGGGCTACCGTGGAGCGACAACGATGCCGATGGCTGATAGCCGGCTGCCGGTGGCCGATACCCGGCGATACGATATCTCCCGGGCCGGCGCGGAGCCGCGGGGTCTACGGTTCCGGAAGGCGTCGCGCGCCCTTTTTCGATACTGGCCGAGACCGCACCTGCACCTCTACCGTGAGGGCTTGCCGCGTGAGAGCCGCGGCGAGACCGTCGGCCGCGTCGGCCTGATCGGCCGCCCCTTGGTCGGCACGACGGTCAAACTGCTCGCGACATCGGTGACTCCGCGGTGCAGGCCTACAACCGTTTCAACAAACCCCTTCTTCCAGTGGCCATCGACCGATCCTTGCAGGGTCACCCGACCCTCCTGCACCAAGACTGTGATCTGAGACGGGTCGATATCCGGATTGGCGGCGAGCATGTTGATGATCATGGATTTCCCCACGGAATATTAGAAATGCGGGCGGCTTACGACGCCTGCTGTCTCTCGGCGAAATCTTCGAACGACGCGACGAGCACGGTGATGTTGTCCCTTCCTCCGCCCTCCATGGCCGCCTCGACGAGCTCCTGGCAGCGTGCGTTGGCAAAACCCTCGCCCGACAGCAGGTTCAGGATCCGCTCATCGGATACCATGTTGGTCAACCCATCCGAGCAAAGAAGCAATGTGTCTCTGTCCATCAACGTCGAGCGATAGACCGCCGGGTCGGGAGTGGTCTGCCTTCCTCCTCCAACGGCACGGGTGAGAACGTTTGCCATGCGCGAGCTCTCCAGCTCTTCTGGATCTACGTCCGTCCGTTCCGCAAGATCCTGGGCCAGGGTGTGGTCGCGCGTGATCTGTTGCAGCTCACCTTCCCGGAGAAGGTAACAACGGCTGTCTCCCGCGTGGACGACGAACAGCTCGGGCCAACGCACATAGGCCAGCGTCAGCGTGGTCCCCATCTCTCGTTGGTCGGTGCGCTCCTCGGCTTCTTCCCGCACCGCCCGATGGCACTCGCGAATGATCGAACGCAACGCGTCCTCTGCCTCCTCCGCTTCTTCGGGTCCGAGCCTGACAAACCACGGCATGGTTTCCCGGATGAAGCGCATGGTGGTCTCAACGGCGAGGGCGCTCGCCTCCTCGCCGGCGGCGTGCCCACCCATCCCGTCTGCCACGAGAAACACCCAACCCTGGGAGTGCGCACCGAGCGCCGCACAGTCTCGCTCGTCGAGACTCGTCTGGATGACATCGAGTTGTCGATTGAGGGAAGCGATCAAGAACTGATCTTCGTTCGTCGTTCTGATCGTTCCGCGGGCGGTCTGGCCGTAGGCGTTCACGAACACTCTCGCTACCGTGGGTAGCAGCTCCTCGTTGGTGGCCGCCTGGATTCGCTGTCGAGCCATGATTCCTCCTCGAGAGAGACAATCCGTTATTCCCAGGTCGAGGAACGGCCCCTCTCGCCGGTGCATAATGCAGCTTTCGTGCCGAGGTATCCGGTCAACCTCTGCCAGTATCCCGCGGTGGGCGTGTGGCGTAGGTCTCGGGAAATTGTCATTCCTTCCTAAGAGTTCTGCAGGTTTTTCAATTCCTGTTCGGTCTCGGCGTGAGCTTCTCTCCTTTCCAACAACCAAAAGTGTGGTCTCGCTTGGGCTGGCACGAGGCTTGCTGCAGATACACATCGAGAGGAGTAACCATGATTGCGTTTCGGAAGATACTCTGGCCGACCGATTTCAGCGAGGCGTCTCGTCGTGCCCTGCCCACGGTCAACGACCTGGCCAATCTTTTCTCGGCCACTGTTGACGTACTGCACGTGCTCTCACCCGCTTCGGCGTTGGCTACGATGGCGGGACCGGGCGCGGTAGCGACCACCGAGTATTCGAAATCTCTCGAGGAAAGGGCACGATTGACGATTAGGGACATCGTGGAAAGGGAAATCTCGAACCAGATCACGGCAAAGGCAACAACGCTGACTGGCGGCGCTGCGCACGAGATCGTTCGTTTCGCTGAAGCCAGCGACATCGACCTGATCGTGATCGCCACCCACGGCGAGACAGGCTTGTCACGGTTGGTCTTCGGTTCCGTGGCGGAGAAGGTCGTACGGCACGCGAGCTGCCCGGTGTTGACGGTGCCGGCAGCGCCGGACGACGAGTAGTACCAACGGTGGGGCTCGACTCTGGAGCGGTCATCGGACGCGTTCTGTGTTGATGCACGTGGTGGTCCAGTTCGTGGTTTTCGTCGGCGCGTTGATCGTGCTCGCCATAGTCGCCGGCGTGCTGGTCGATTCCGTGATCGTCATTGCCCGTCGCTTCCGAATCCCCGGTTCAATCGCCGGCGCGACCCTCGCCGCCGCAGCGACATCCGCTCCAGAACTTGGCACAAACGTTTTCGCGCTGCTGGCCGCCTCGGAAGAGCCCGCCGCCGCCAACATCGGCATCGGTGCCATCGTCGGATCCGCGGTCTTCAACCTCACCGTGATCGTTGGGTTGATAGCCCTCACCGGCAGATCCATCACGATTGCCAAGCGAGTCGCCAGGAAAGAAGGAGTGGTTTACGCGGCAGCCGTGCTCCTGTTACTGGTTTTTCTGGGCGCCATCGGCAACCCGCGCTTTTCCCTGAGCAGTCTCGAGAGCGTGGCGCTGGTGACTGCGTATGGTCTTTATTTGTGGTGGCTGGTGAGCGACGCACGAACATCCGGTCGTTCAAGCGTTGGGACCGAGGACGACGACGACAAGCCAACCGGCACAGCGTTCGTCAAGCTCGCGATGAGCGCTGCCGTCATCGCTGTCGCCTGCCGTTTCCTGGTGGACTCGACTCGATTTCTCGCACACCATCTGGTCAACGCACTCGAGCTCGAGCATCACGCTGCGACGTCGTTTCTCTCTCTGGTTGTGGTGGCCGCTGCAACCTCGGTTCCCGATGCGCTCGCCTCGCTGGCGGCGGCACGCCGGGGCGAAGACTCGCTTGCGGTGGCCAACGCCATTGGCTCGAACACATTCGACATCCTGATTTGTATCGGGCTCCCGATCGCGATCATTGGACGACGGACGGTCGCACCGGTCACTGTGGCCAGCGGAGTGTTTCTCCTCATGGCAACCGTTGTCCTGCTGGCCTCCCTGTGGCGCAGACCAATTCTCACCCGCGCCAAAGGCACGATGTTGCTGACCATGTATGCCGCATTCCTCGGGTTGGTAGCGTTGTTCGTTCTTCACGCGTGAGGTCGATAGGCGACGTTCAGCTTTGCTTGCCCCGTCGATACCCTTTGAGCCTGTTGTACAGCGTCTTCAGGCTGATACCGAGGGTTTTCGCAGCCCCCGGCTTGTCTCCATCGAGGTGATCGAGGGTCGCGAAAATAAGCTCCTTCTCGGCTTCGGCGATGGAAGCCCCAACCTCGAGCTGTATTTCCGGCGAGTCACTTTCCGTATGTTCAGGCGCGGGCCGAATGATTCCAGGAGAAAAGCAGCCGGTATCGATCTCCTCATCGGCAAGGACAAAGGCGGCCTCGATGGCGTTTCGAAGCTCGCGCACGTTACCGGGCCAGGCATAGCTCTTGATAGTTTCGAGGGCGGACGCGGTCAAGATCTTTTCTTGGCCGTGTTCGCGGTTCAGTTCCTCGAGGAAATGCCGCACAAAGAGCTCGATCTCCGCGGCGCCACGTTCGGCCAGCGTGGGAACGCGGATCTCGAAGGCTTTCAGTCTGAAAAACAGGTCCTTTCGAAGGTTGCCGGTCTTGGTCGCCTCTTCCGGGTCGCGATTCGTGGTGGCGATGATTCGGGGGCTTGCCTTGACCGGGGTAGTGCCTCCGACCCGGAGCACCTTACCCGTCTCGATCACACGCAGCAGCTTGACCTGCAGGTCCTCGGACATCTCGGTGATCTCGTCCAGCAGCAACGTGCCGGCCCCGGCGCGCTCGAAGTAACCGACGTGGCGGCTGTCGGCCCCCGTAAAGCTCCCTCGTTCGTGACCGAAGAGCTCGCTCTCGATGACGCTCGGGGCGATGGCGCCGCAGTTCACCGCCAGAAAGGGCCCGTCTTTTCGGCTGCTGAGCTGGTGTACTGCGTGTGCTATGAGTTCCTTGCCGGTACCGCTGGCGCCGACGATCATCACCGTCACGTCGGTCGGCGCGACCCGCTCTATGCGGTGGAACACCCGATGCATGATCGGTGACACGATGATCAAGTCGCCGAGCCTGATGACTCGATCCGCATCGAAGCTCTCGACGTGCCAGGGCTGGTGTGAGAGTCCACCGAGACCCGCTGCCAGCACCCGCTTCACGTCGTCTTTGAGAATTGGTTTTCGCAGGAAGTCGAGCGCACCCAATCGGACGGCGGCGATGGCGCTTTCGAGGTCGGGATCAGAGGCCGTCAGCACGACTTCTATCTGCGGTGTGGCTTCGAGGTCGCGCAGCAGATCGACGCCTGAACCATCCTGAAGGTGGACCGCAGACAACACCATCTGAGGCGGCGATGCCCCCAGGATTTCGCGGGCTTCGGCAAGACTCGATGCGGTTTTCACGACACAACCGTGGTCGGCGATCATCTTCGCGAGATCATCCCGGTCTTCGATTTCGTCCTCTACCAAGAGCACGGTGTCCATCGGATTCCTCGCTCCCTGCGCTCACCCTGTCTGTTTTCAATGGTGCCAGTCGTGGCGATCCTCGACTTTAGCAGGCGGGGAGATCCGACTCAAGGAACAAGTGCGCGGACCCCTTGGGCGGGACGTCGATGATTCAACGTGCGGACGGCGGGTCCGTTCGCTGATGTTGTCCACCAGCAAGACGGCTGGAAAGTCATCGCGTTTCGCGGATGTGGGCGTAATTGAGAACGGCGACGAACAGGCTGCCGCCTATCAGGTTTCCCAACAACGCGAGTCCGATGAACCGGCTGGACTGAGCGATCGTGAATTCGCTGCTCATCAGGAGGGCCGTGAACATCTCAACGGATCCCGCGATCGAGTGATGGAGTCCGCCAAGGCCGATGAGGAAAGTCACGATGTAGATCGACACGATCTGACTCACCGTTGGCGGCGTGGCCAGGATCAACCAGGCGCCCAGCGCCATCAACCACCCGGCGAGTATCGCACTGACGATGAGGGGGAGGGTGGGAAAAGAAACTAGGTGCCTGCCGATTTCGATATATCCACTTCTGGCGCCGACGACCGGGTCGGCCAACGTCAGTAGGCCGGCGCTGAGAAAGGCGCCTACGAGGTTTCCGCCGATCACGATGGCCCACAAGCGAAGCAGTCTACTAAGCGTCGCCTTGCGATCGAGAACCGGATAGACGGCGGTCGCGGTGTGCTCGGTAAAAAGCTCGGCGCCGCCGGTGAGGCAAATGACGAAACCGAGCGGGTAGCCGACTGCGATAAACAGCCGGCTCAACATCGGCCACTCTGCGAGAGGGGCAGCCGCAACCGTCGCGACGGCGACCGCCATGGCAGTGAACCCGAGGATCAAGCCGGCCGCGATCGACGACAGCCCGAGCGAGAGCGCGGGACGACAGAGCTGCTCGAGACCCTCCGCTATGGCGGTGACGAGGACGTCGTCGGGATGACGACGCGACTCATCGGTCCGCTTGATGATGACGGGTACAAACGACTGATCTTCCTCGAGACGCTCAAGTCGACGTTCTTTGACTGTGACTGCTGCCTCTTCGAATGAGACGCGCTGTGCAGAGAGACTGTTCGACTCGTTGGCATCAGCCATGCTGTCGAGATCCTCTTTTTTAGACATCTGATCCCTCATGCCTGGCTCTTCAGGTGGCCGATGTCTCGTCACGCCGCAGCCGCATTTCTCAGCTCCGGGATCAACACCGCGGTGCAGAACCGGTGGAACTCCGTAGGCGTCGTACTGGCAAATGTGCGTGGGTTCTTGTGTTTGAGGTGACCGTTTTCGATGCTCTCGTACATCTGAACCATACGAGAGGCCACGTCTTCGCTCGCGCCTATGGCCATGAATGATGCCCGCGCCTGGTCGGGTTCGATCTGCACATGACGAACTGGCGACCCCAGGAACTCGCCGATCGTTTTCGCGGCGGTATCGAAGTCGATGTCGCGGGGGCCGTGGAGAGGCACGATGGAGTCCTTGTTCTCATCTCTCAACACGAGCTGAAGGACGGCTTCGGCCGCCAAGTCCCCGGTTGCGATCATCGGCACCTTCCGGTCCCCTGAGACGGGCAGAGGCACCACACCCTGCTCGAGGATGGGCTTTGCAGCGACGAGGAAGTTCTCCATGAAGAACGCAGGTCGCAGATGCGTAACCTTCGAGCCAACCGTGATGGCGGCTTGATCGAGATGCGCTTCAACGTCGTGGAGGCCGTCGATTGGTCCCGTTTCATGGCCGATGTGGGCGCCGATGCTCGACAGGTTGACCACTCGACCGATCCGGTTCGCGACCACCGCGGCGGCGGCGTTGGCGCCGAGGCGGCTTTGAAAAACGCGCAGATCCTCGGCCTTGAGCGGTGTCGGCGTGATCCAGAACAATGCGTCCGTGGTCGCCGTGGCCCGGGCCACGAACTCGGCGTCTTCCAGATCGCACTCGTGAACCGTCGCCCCGCTGTCGATAAAATGTTTCACTTGCTCGGCGTCGCGGGTCAGGATGTGAACCTGAACGCCTTTCATTTTCAGGAGGAGTGGGGTCACCTTCCTGCCCACGTTTCCAGTTGCACCAGTAACTGCAATGATCATCTCGATTCTCCCTTCGGGTTGGTTGGTAGGTCGTTCGTGGTGTCATCGGGCACCAAGAAATCAAAATGCTCGAGGCCTTCGAGGACGCCGCGCGCGTGTTCTGCCTGCGCAAAATAGATGTCCTCACGACCGCGCAACGACCGCAACTCGGGGCTGAAATTGCCCACGACTACTCCCTGGCCGACGCCTCTGAGCATTGCCGCGTCGTTGCCCGAGTCTCCGGCCACCAGCACGTGATTCGGAGCGAATCCCCAGCGATCGGCCACGTAGCTCACGGCTCGGCCCTTCGACGCCCGATGTGGCAACAGATCGAAGAACTCCTGGTGGGAGTAAACGATGGACGCCCGGAGGCCGTGGTCCTTGAGGAGGCCGCGAACACGACCTTTACCCGGCCAGACCTCCGGGTCGACGAAATAGCTGAGCTTGAACTCACGCTGGTCCTTCTTGGGCTGCAGCCG
>Ga0316198_10000833_pt1 | contig 17047 bp, 10 predicted proteins | sample OudBieAanoxic_MG_FD_204935 | JGI IMG/M metagenome (GOLD analysis project Ga0316198, IMG submission 204935) | Coastal sediment microbial communities from Oude Bieten Haven, Netherlands - site A anoxic | ecosystem: Environmental > Aquatic > Marine > Coastal > Sediment | place: Netherlands...
TAAAACTATAAGGTTGTGATTGTGATCCGTCATAAAACACGCCAAAAGTGGTTTTGACATTATCGTTCCATCTCACTTCATAACTTACATTGGCTGTTACCCTGTTACCTAGGGCAAAATCTGAACGAGTAACCGGCAATTCAGAGTTTTTACCATTTACAGTTTGTATGTTTCTCCATTGCGAGCTATTCTGTGAAGAGGTTCCATCAAAAATCTTAAAAGAATCACCCCATGAATAGTTAACCTGGCCTGCAAAGCCATTCTCAAATGGTTTTCTTAAAGAGAATGTAAAGTTCGTTGAGTTCCCACCACCTGTATTTGAGGCTAAATAAATTCCCCCGTAGGTACCATCAATTAAATCTCTTCTATCATAAAAAGGGCGGTTATCTGCTCCTGAATAGTTGCCAACCGGTCCTTTGAGATTAAGGTTTTCATAATAAATATCCGTAATTACATCCGTGTATAAGAAATCAGCTGAAGCAATTAATCCCCAAATAGGAAGTTTCTGGTCTATAGCTATATTATATTTAACTACCTGTGGTAATTTAAAATCTTTAGAAATTAAATCTACATTTCCTCCAACGCCACCTGTTCCGGGAAGAGGGTCTTTAAACTGATTATTTACATCCGGCTCAAAAGGCTGATCAAATTCAAACATAAATCCGCCTGTAACCCCATTATTATTATAAGTACCTCCGGGCCATACCAGCGGAAGCCTGGATGTAAATACCCCCAATCCCCCTCGTATTTGGGTGGTGTTGTTTCCGTTAACATCCCAGTTAAATCCAATTCTGGGAGCAACCATAGCAGTTGGGTTTATCCCCTGACCCACTCTGGCACCTTGCAAATTTTTACCGGCAGCTTCCAATAAACCAACAGTTCTTGTATTAAAATCCTCATTTACAGTGCCATCAGACCAATAGGGTACATCAATACGGAAACCTAGTGTTGCCTTTAAGTTATCTGTAACCTGTATGTCGTCTTGCACATAAAGTCCTAATTGGAAAGTATCGAATTCTGAAGCACCATCTGATTCATCGCCAACGGTGCCATCTCCTACCAAAGAATACCCATGTTGGTAAACTTCACTATTTTGGATAGTCAAAAACTGGTTCAGACCGCTAGAGAGAAGGATTCCATTATCGTCGAACACATCTTCAAAGGTGTAATCCCCATAATTGAATGCAAAGAACAAGTTTTTAACTTTTGCAAATTCCAGGTTAGTACCAAAAGTAAACGTATGCCTGCCCGCATAAACATCAAAGTTATTGGTTATTGTAAATACATCCTGATCCAGCAGGTTAGCTGTAGAAAAGGGTTCAGCTCCAAAAGAAATTGTACCCCCACCATCTTGTATATCTACAGTTGGGAATGGGGCTCCTGCCGGGTCTCTGTCATCTCTTACCCTTGTATAACCGAGAACAAGATTATTGGCAAACTTATTCCCGTACCTTGAACTCCATTCCAGGGCAGTTGAGTTAGTTGAAGTGATAAATGTCTCAGACCCATTGATAAAACCAATATTTCTATTGCCAGAACTACGTGCTTCAACATTATCGGCCCCGACATAACTATGTCTCAAGGTAATTTTGTGGTCCTGGTTTATATTCCAATCTATTTTTGCAACCAGTTTATTACTTTCGAGCGTTCTTGTATTGTTATCAAAGATTCCCGGGTTGTAACCATAGGTAGATTGCAGGAAATTAGAAAGCCCGTTTACATCCGCAAGTGATGACCTACCCGTATAATTACTAAAATTAAAAGGTTGTGGTGTTTCTTCATCCTGTCTTTCGTAGTTTACAAAAAAGAACAATTTATCTTTAACTATTGGACCACCTATTCTTAAACCATAGGTGTAAGCACTAAAATCTGATACTTTTGCTCTTTCTTCTCCATCCCCAACTAAATCGGGAGGTGTCTTACCTACAAGATCCTGATTTCTAACGAAGCCATAGGCAGAACCACTAAATTCATTAGACCCCGATCTGGTAATTGCATTAATAGATCCACCAGAAAAACCGGACTGCCTTACATCAAACGGTGCAATATTTACCTGAAATGTTTCAATAGCATCTACAGAGAAAGGATTAACCCCGGTTTGACCCCCATTAGTACCTGAGCCAGCAAGTCCGAATACGTCATTGTTAACAGCTCCATCAATATAAATGGCATTATACCTGTTGTTCTGACCGGCAAGTGAAATAGAAAAACCATCATTCCCTTCGGTAAGCTGGGCCTGAGGAGTAATTCTAACAAAATCTGCCAGGGATCTGGACGCAGAGGGCAAGGTCTGAATATCTCTCTGGGAGACGTTAGTTTCCGTACCAGTCTTACTTGAACTGAATACACCACTACCCGTAGCGGTTACCACAACTTCATCTAAGGCAGTAGCCGACTCAGCTAATCCCGTGCTTATTGTAGTAGATTGTCCTAAAGTTAAGTTTACGTTTTCCTGAACATAATCATTAAAACCAACATAAGATATAGTAATTCTATAAGGGCCACCAGATCGCATATTTGATATCCTGTAATAGCCATCAAAATCCGTTGCAGCGCCATATTTAGCCCCTGTTGGAACATAAACAGCCACTACTGTTGCCCCAGGCAAGGGTTCACCAGTGTTATCCGTTATTTTACCTCCAATAGAAGAGGTTGTAACTCCTTGTGAAAATGCCATAGCTGACACTAAAAAAGCAACTAAGCCAAAGTAGATTTTTCTCATTTTACTAAGTGTTAATTAATTTTTAATTTATCCTGCAAATGTGCTGTATACAAGACACATATGCGTTAAGGTAATGTTAAAAAACCAATAACAAAAGTAACGTTAGTTTGGCAACAAATAGATAGAAAATTGGATTAATTGAGGGCACATTTTTCGAATTACAAAAGTGCTAATCTAATCCTTAAAAAAATGCAAAAGATTCAGCGTAGAGCTATCATGTTTGGCAATTTCTGAATTATTGATGTCTTTCAATATGGTTGAGGCAAGTTGCTTCCCAAGTTCCACGCCCCATTGATCAAAACTGTAAATATTCCAGACAATGCCCTGTACGAATATTTTGTGTTCATACATGGCAATAAGCATCCCTAATGTTTTAGGGGTAAGCTTTTCTATTAACAGGGTATTGGTAGGTTTATTTCCTTCAAAAGTTTTGAAAGGAACAAGTTTTTCAATTTCATTAGCCGCCATATTGTTAGCTTCTAATTCCTGCCTGACCTCCTCAGCGGTTTTGCCATTCATAAGCGCTTCAGTCTGTGCAAAAAAATTAGCCATCAATTTATTGTGATGTTCAGAATCTCCATGCAATGATTCCTTAAATCCAATGAAATCTGCAGGTATTAGTTTTGTGCCCTGATGTATTAACTGAAAAAAAGCGTGCTGCGCGTTGGTTCCCGGTTCACCCCAAATAATAGTTCCTGTCTGATATTCCGTAAAATTGCCGTCGCGATCCACACTCTTGCCATTACTCTCCATCATACCTTGCTGTAAATAGGCAGAAAATCTATTTAGATATTGTGTGTAAGGTATAACGGCCTCTGTTTCTGCATGGTAGAAATTATTATACCAAATACTTAAGAGGGCAAGAATTACCGGAATGTTTTCATCAAAACTTGCAGTCCTGAAATGTGTGTCCATTTCGTTTGCACCTGATAATAGTTGCTGGAAGTTCTCATATCCTATTGCCAGCGAAATTGACAAGCCTACTGCGCTCCAAAGCGAAAATCTTCCACCTACCCAATCCCACATGGGGAATACGTTTTCATCCGCTATTCCAAATTCACTGATCCTTGCAGCATTTGTTGAAACTGCCGCAAAATGTTTTGAAATATCCTCTTCTGTTGCCGATTCTAAGAACCATTTTCTTATTGTATTTGCATTACTAAGAGTTTCCTGAGTAGTAAAAGTTTTGGAAACAATTACGAAGAGTGTAGTTTCAGGATTCAATTCCTTCAATATTTCATTGACGTGGTCACCGTCTACATTACTTACGAAATGAGTACGCAATTGATTTTTATAATACTTTAGAGCCTCCGTAACCATTAAAGGACCCAAATCTGATCCTCCAATACCAATATTCACAATATCTGTAAACCTTTTGCCTGTAAATCCTTTCCTGTGTCCATTGATTATCTCCTCAGAGAATTTACGAATCTGCTCTTTAACCTGGTAAACTTCAGGGATAATATTCACCCCTGAAACCATGATCTTTTCTGTTTCTTTTGCTCTTAGCGCCGTATGAAGTACGGATCTTGATTCTGTTTGGTTAATAAGGTCACCATTGAATAGTTTTTCAATAGCATCTTTTAAATTTACTTCTTCTGCAAGTTGAATTAAAAGTGATAAGGTTTTATCTGTTATTCTGTTCTTAGAAAAATCAACTAGAAATTCTTGAAATCTTAATGTAAATTTTGTAGCACGTTGCTTATTGGCAGCAAACAGATCCTTGAGATGTAAGCTTTCTGTTTCTTTTAAATTCTCGCTGAGTTTTTTCCAGGCTGCTGTAGTTGTTGGGTTAGTGTTCTTTAAAGGCATTGAGTTAGTTAAGAGTTAGCAATTCTTCATCCGGTCTTTCTGAAAATTCAATACAGTCTAATTGTACTTTTTGTGGCGCAATAAAGTTAAAATAATCTTTTCGAACCTCTTCAGGAAGCGGTTCTGCCGCAGGAAGTTTTTCCTTAAACGGGTCTACCTGGCGTCCATTTTTCCAAAAACGATAACACACATGTGGCCCCCCGGTGTTTCCGGTCATACCAACCCATCCGATAACATCTCCCTGTCTGACAAATTCTCCTCTCTTTACCTTTTGTTTTCTCATATGCAGATATTGAGTACTGTAAGTGCCATTATGCCTGATTTTTACATATTTCCCATTCCCCCCCTTTCTTGTGGATTCGGTAACTGTTCCATCGGCCGTTGCCATAATAGGGGTGCCAACGGGTGCAGCATAATCAGTTCCACGATGAGGTCTTACCTTATATCCATAGTAACGAATTCTTCTCTTTAAATTATAACGAGACGAGATTCTGCTGAATTTCACAGGTGCTCTTAAAAATGTCCTTCGCAAATTGTTTGCCTCATCATCAAAGTAATCGATAATATTTTTTAGGGAATCAGATTCATAAGCGAAGGCATATAAAGGTGTGCCATTATGCTCAAAATAGGCAGCTTCAATGGGTTCGGCCCCTGCATAAATTGAATCGTTAATGTACTTTTCCTTATAGATTACCTTAAACTTATCTCCCTTTTGCAATCGAAAGAAATCTATAGTCCAGGCATATATTTCTGATAGGTCATTGGTTACGTTATAGTCTATTCCCTGATCTAATATCGCCTCTGAAAGAGAAGTTTCAATGATCCCCGCCGCTTCTTTTTGTACATATTTTACCTGCATGCGATCTTTATAGGCCACAACGGAGTCCCGAAAGTCAACTACCGTAAAGTTTATAAGGTCGTTTTGATAAATAAAAATCTGAGCCCCTCGTGTAGTATCTTTTGACTTCAGAATAAGATAAGGTTTGCCTACTCTAATTTTACGCACATCAAATGTATCCCTAAAATTCTCAGATAGTTTAGCAATTTTTGGATAGTCTACTTTATTTTGAATCATTAATTCTCCAAAACTATCCCCGCGTTTTACGGTATCCCTTACTACTAAAAAATCCTCAAGATTAAATCCGAATTGTTTATCAACAGCTAATTCACTTGAGACAGCTACCTCATCAATCTCATTTACTTCTTTGTTGGTTTGAACTTTTTTACAGGAAATAAAAATACCAAGTAATACTATTGTGCCCCAATACTTATACATTGTCAGTTTTCAATTTTTTCTGGGTTAAAGATATGGTCCACCCATTGTTTTCCCCAATTATTTAACTCTTGTTTTGAATACAAATTTGGAAAAAATACAACCTTTTGAAAACTTGGAGGCAAATATTCCTTCCAATTAGTTCCCCCGGTGGCCTCAATTGAAGTGTTCTCTGTATTTAGATATCGATGAGCTGATCCCAAATGCATCAAAGGCCAATTTATATTTGCATTTATGTCCATTATTTTTAACGCCTCAATAAGCACTTTATTATGTTTGCTCTCTTCGGGCAAATCTAAATATTTGTGATATATCGTATTGTTTTTCAACTGTTTGGCAGTCCGAATAAATCGAGGTGTATATCTATATTCAAATTGCTTAAGTGTTAGTGTCTTCTCTCCGGTCCGCTTGTCAGTAGCTCCCTTTTTCCAATAGATTTGTTCATATAGTTCTTCAATACTATTATTTTCAGAAAAATCTTTCCTTCTGGAAGGAAGGACTAAATGCTCCAGGGGCGTTGCATATATCTCTATGGTTCTATATTGAGCAGATTGAAATCCACTTGCGGGCAATAAGGACATTCGGTATTGAAGGAATTGTTCACGTTCCATTCCCCGAATCATAATACTAAATGAAGAAATTAATGCTTTGTAATAATTATTAATGCGATTTAATTTTTCAATAAAGAAATCCACATTTTGAGATTTGTCATCTACAATTTGTTTTTCTTCGTGAAGTATAAGCTTAAAATACAGTTCTGTGATTTGATGATACATGATAAATATTTCCTCATCAGGGAAATGTGTTCTGGGAACTTGCAAGCTCAATAGGGTGTCGAGGTGAATATAATCCCAGTAGGTGAGATAGCGCTGGTACAACAAACCATCTAAATAGGAGCTTAAATCCTGACCTGAATCCTTATATTTCTCTTTTAGTTTTAAAATTTGGGATTCTAGGCGCTCCTTATCTTTCATACTTATTTAGTCCATTATTATTTTGAACTGGTTTAGTCCATTATTATTTTGAACTGGTGCTTTAAACCATTAAAGCCATCTAAATCTGCAGAAATTGCTCCCACTACGAGATTCGCTTTAATTCTTATTGGTATCTTATTCATATCATTTGACACCCATAAGGCTAAACTTTCCTTTTCCTTAAAAACACGACCAGATTGAACCAAAGGTTGAAATTTGAGGCATTCTACTTTACCAAATTTTGTTTTAAGTATTTCCTTACCCAAATACCTCAGTTTAAATCTATATATACCATCACGGTCATAAAGAACTTTTAGCTCTACAGCTTCTCCCTGGACCAAGTCATCAAATTCATAGTTATTTCTTAAATAGTAAAATGCTGAAATAAGATCCTGGACACTATCCTGCAGCGTAAAATTAAGTTTTTTATCGTTCTTTTTATCATTTAGTACTGCAACATCTTTATTATGATCAAAATTTATTTCCACATCCTTGGTGTAGCCTCCCTCATATAACTTTCTGACAAACCGGTAAGGCTTACCGTCTTCTTTGTCAAAATAGCTTTCATAAGTGTCGTCAACTTTAAAAAATAAGCTGGCAAAACCTGTTGTTTTACCCCTGCCTACAACATGATAAACAGGGATACTATCTACCTTATCGTTAATCAGGTGCAAAGTGGCATAGCTTGCATTTAAAAAACCATAGTGGACTCGAAATTTCAACCATTCTCCTGGTTTAAAAGCTGAGAACTTAGCAACTTCCTTGGGATCCTTATCTCTGTTATTTTTGTATGATTCAACAACAGCATACTGACCGGTCAGTGACAGGGTTATAGCGGCAAAAAATAGAATAACGATCCTTTTCATGTCTAATTTCGATTTAAAATTATCAAAAAAGAGTTTAAATAAACCTTAATTTACAATTACATAAACAAAATTTATTCCAAAGTATTGTCTTGTAACTTTCGTTCCGTCAATCCTGATTGTATTGAGTGGATTGGAAACACTTGTCAATTGCAACTATTTGAATGGGGTGTTGGCAAGAAAAGCAATAGAGCATTAGTCTTATCTTGTCCTATTAATTTTAGTTCAAAAAAAAGCCCCGATTAAGACATCAGGGCTTTTCCTAAATAACCAACCAAACTTTAAATTATGAAAAACCAATACTTAAAGTTATAAGGGAACCACCCCTTATATCATCAAATTTACTTAATTAGTATTATCCTTGAAAATCTTTTAACTTACTTTAACTAGGGTATTAACAATACTTTATAAAAGCGTATTGATTTTTGACAAAATCTTAAGAAAAATACTTTTAAAGTGTTCCTCTTGAAGCCTGTTCCCTCTCAATGGCTTCAAAGAGAGCTTTAAAATTACCTTTGCCGAAAGACTTCGCCCCCTTCCTCTGAATAATTTCTATAAACAATGTAGGCCTATCCAAAACAGGTTTCGTAAAAATCTGAAGCAAGTACCCCTCATCATCCCTGTCTATAAGTATCCCTAATTCCTTTAAAGGTGCAAGATCCTCATCTATTTCTCCTACCCTGTCCAGCACATCTTCATAATAACTGGAAGGAACCGTTAAAAATTCAACTCCTCTATCCCTTAACGCTGTAACTGTGTGAATAATATTATCAGTAGCCATTGCCATATGCTGAACTCCGGCTCCATTGTAAAACTGGATATATTCTTCTATTTGTGATTTCTTCTTTCCATCTGCCGGTTCATTAATAGGGAATTTTATACGGCCATTACCATTACTCATCACCTTGCTCATTAAAGCCGTATAGTCTGTTGAAATATCCTTATCATCAAATGAAACCAGTTGAGCAAAACCCATAACCTTCTCATAAAACTCACACCACTTGTTCATCTCATTCCAGCCTACATTGCCTACCATATGATCTATATATTTGAGCCCTAAATCTTTTGGTTTGTAGTAGGGGTCCCATTTAATATAGCCAGGCATGAATATTCCGTTATATTGACCTCGTTCAACAAAAACGTGGACAGTCTCCCCGTATGTATGTATTCCCGACAAAATGATTGAACCGTTTTCATCTTTAAGTTCCTTGGGCTCAAAATAACTCACTGCACCTCTACTTGTGGTTTCATTATAACTCTGAGTTGCATCATCTACCCATAGAGCTATAGCTTTTACCCCATCACCATGCGATTCTACATGTCTGTTAATTTCCCCTCCGGGCACAAGAGAAGAAGTAAGTACAAGTCTTATCTTTTCCTGCTCTATTACATAAGACACTCTGTCTTTCAGCCCTGTTTCCAGACCAGCATAGGCTAAGGGTTGAAAGCCCCATGCCGACATATAATAGTACGCTGCCTGTTTGGCATTACCCACATAAAGCTCAACATGATCTGTACCTAAGAGAGGTAAAAAATCTTCTGCTTCAGGATTCTCCTTCGGCAACTTTAATGACGTTTTATCTAATATTTCCATGATAATTTTTGAATTGATTAGTAACTAAAAGTGTTTTGGAACGTATTGGTCCCTACCTGAGTTCCGGCATTTTTACCACATTGCCCTGAGATGGGCTGAAATATCAATTCTGGTATCTAACATTACGGTAATTATATACTACAAATATCGGAAAAAACAGCGAATATTTGTAAAAAGAAGAGGTAATTCGGCCAATTGGAGCTTGTATAAACTCTTAAAACCAATAACCAATACTGAAGAAAAAATTACCATCGTTTAATTCAGGAGTCCACGAATACATTACCTGTACCGGTCCTATAAAAGAATCCCATCCATATGATAGTCCGTATCCTGAAAAATCTGGTAGGGTAAACCATTCCCCTGTTCTAAAAAGATCGTCTTCAACATTTGCGATATTTACTGAAAACATCATGTGATGATTCTTCACAAATTCATAATCTAAACGCCCATACGCCTTAACAAAACTATTACCAGGCAAACTCAAAAAATCATATCCTAAAAAAGGAATAAAATTATTAATGAGATCATTTCCGAAACCTCCTAATACAAAATCCAATGCTTTCACTTCTGACCTCCCAAGTTTAAATCCGCCTTCGGTTTCCAGATTAAAGGAAAGTTTTTTGAAAATAGGAAATGCAGCCCCCATTCTTGCTTTTGCGATGGAAAACTCCTTAAAATTATTATTAAAATCTGAAGAAAAAAGATACAAATGAAAATCACCATTAAAATAAAGTCCTTTTGAAGGAAAATATCTGTTATTATAGGTGTCTAGTATTAATTTTCCATAGGTGCTAAAATAATTGCTATTTTCAAAAAATATACGTTCGTTAGATGTTCCCGTTGGTAACGCCTCATTTTGGTTGTTAAATGTCCTGGTGCTATACTTTAATAACTTTTGCTCTAAACCCACTTTAAAGGCAAATTCTTCCTTGAAAACGGTCTGGAGGTACAACTGATTTGTGAAATCAGAGACATCGAGATTTATTTGGTTAATATTGTCATCATTCGGGACTACAAAATTAGAACGGATTATCTCATAATTAACATCATATCTAAAATCATTGAGTCGCGAATTTATTCCAAAACTCCAGTAAGAGCCTTTATCCAGGTAGTACTGAAAGTTATATCTAATATTGTCTCCAAGGGCAAAATCAATAGAGGCAACATCATCCTGCATCAAGAGATTCTTTTTAGTAAGATTTACCAGAGCCGCAGTTTTGTATAAATCATCATAGTGCACACCAAGCCTCAAATAAGCCTTATTGGGGTTTTCCCGTAGTTTAAGAACCAAGTCTTCCCCTAAGCCATTTGAAATAAGTTCATATCTAATTGTGGTAAAATTATTAGTAGCTGCCAGGTTACTAATTCCCTGCTGAAGTTTTTTAAAAGTGGTTTTGACCGGTAAGTCCATTCGCAATTTTCCTTTGACATAAGCTCGGGAATAATTTATGTTCCCTTCCAGGATTAATCTATTAATAACTATAGAGTCCTTTTGAACAATATTTATGACTTCTTTATTAATGTCTTTTTGCTTTGAGGCCACTTCTTTTAAGGCTTCAAGATGTTCAAGGGCAGCGACCCTGCCATTTTCTATAATAGCCTCAGCCAAATCAAAATCCATAACCGAAAAGTTCTCAATATCGGGCTTAATATAAATATCGGTTTCCAAGGCCTTTTTCGTCATTTTTTCAACCGTTCTAAAGCTGTTAAGTTGAAGTAATATTTCAGTAGCAGACTGCAAATTCTCACGGCTTCTGAGACCATGCTGAACGTCTACTCCTATAATAATATCCGCTCCAAGTTTTTTAACTTCCATGACCGGGTAATTATTTGTTACTCCCCCATCGATCAAAAGTTGACCCTCTAATTCAGCAGGTTCAAATAGGGTTGGAAAGGTACCACTGGCCATGACTGCTTGCGGAAGATATCCTTTGTCTAGAACAACTTCAGCCCCACTCTCAATATCAGTGCCAATGCAGAAAAAAGGAATAGGCAAGTCATTAAAATCGTTTACATCCTTGACGTGATATAGAAGACGTACAAGTTCATTATAGATTCTTTGCCCACCCGAAATAGCTGAGGGGAAGGATACTTTAAAATCATCAAAAGGAAGAGTTAGTGCATATCTTTCAGAATCTTCTTTTTCATAAAAAGTCTTTGCTCCACGAGGAAGATCATCCTGAATCAGATCATCAAAATCAGCTTCTCTAAATAATGAATCCAATTCATTCGCAGAATAACCAGAAGCATACAACGCTCCAACGATAGCTCCCATACTGGTGCCACCAATATAGTCTATGGTAATTCCTGCTTCTTCTATTACTTTCAGTGCCCCGATATGAGCCATCCCTTTTGCACCTCCTCCACTAAGAACAAGACCTACTTTGGGTTCTTTGTCTGGTTCATTTTGCTGGGCCCAGCCAATCCTAACCCATAGTAACAACGTCAGAATTAAAGCCAATTTTTGCATTAGGTTAAGATATGAGATTAATGGAAGTTTTCATAAATTTTCTTTGCCATAGATTGGCCAACCGTTTTTGAAAGATCCTCAATTGAAGCTTTTTTAATTCTGTTTACAGATTTAAAGGTTTTAAGCAACTCTTCTGCCGTTTTCTTACCTACACCATTAATGCGTTCCAATTCAGAATCAATAGCTGCTTTGCTTCTCTTATTCCTGTGGAACTTTATTCCAAATCTATGTGCTTCATTTCGCAATTGCTGGATTATCTTCAGTGATTCTGACTTTTTATCCAAATATAGTGGTATTGAGTCATTGGGGAAGTAAATTTCTTCCAGCTTTTTCGCAATACCAATTATTGCGATTTTACCTCTCAATCCCAGTAAATCAAGGCTCTTTACAGCAGATGATAATTGTCCTTTTCCTCCATCAATTACAATAAGCTGGGGCAACCCGGAATCCTCCTCCAACAATCTTCTATAGCGTCTGTGAACTACCTCTTCCATTGATTTAAAATCATCAGGGCCATCCACCGTTTTAATATTGAAATGTCTGTACTCCTTTTTAAAAGGTTTTCCGTTTCTGAAAACCACACAGGCCGCAACGGGATCACTTCCCTGGATATTTGAATTGTCAAAACACTCTATATGCCGGGGTTCTTCGGTCAGGCGAAGGTCTTTTTTCATTTGCGCCATTATCCGATTAGTATGTCTGTCCGGGTCCGTTATCCTTACTTGTTTAAATCTTTCTTGTCTATAATACTTTGAATTTCTTTCGGACAACTCTAATAGCTTTTTTTTATCTCCCAACTTAGGAACTGTAACTTTTATATCATCACTTATGGTACATACAAAGGGGAGTAAAAGACTTCTGGACTGGGAATTAAAACGCTGTCTAATTTCAATAATCGCAAGCTCCAATAGTTCTTTGTCAGATTCGTCCAGTTTCTTTTTAATTTCCATGGTGTGGGACCGAATTATGGATCCATGCGAAAGTTGAAGAAAGTTTACATAGGCAAATGCTTCATCTGAAATAATACTAAATACATCAACATTATTTATTTTAGGATTTACAATTGTAGATTTAACCTGATAATTTTCCAGAACTTCAATTTTATCCTTGATACGTTGAGCTTCTTCAAACTGCATCTCTTTTGATAGAGATTTCATCTGAGTTTTAAAATAATGGAGGGAGGATTTAAAATTACCTTTAATAATTTGTCTTATATCATCGATCTGTTTATCGTATTCTTCAGAGCTTTGAAGCCCTACGCATGGTCCTTTACAATTACCAAGATGGTATTCCAGACACAGTTTATATTTTCCGGCATTAATTTTTTCAGGAGATAAATCATAATTGCAGGTCCGTAAAGGATAAACACTTCTAATGAGTTCAAGTAAAACTTTTACGGTTTTCATACTGGTATATGGGCCGTAATATTCAGAACCATCCTTTATTAGCTTTCGAGTCGGAAATATTCTGGGAAAACGTTCATTTTTAATACAAATCCAGGGGTAGGATTTATCATCCTTGAGCAGTACATTATATCTGGGCTGGTATTTTTTGATAAGATTATTCTCGAGAAGCAAAGCATCAGATTCCGTTTTAACAACTATGTGTTTTACAGAATCTATTTTCTTTACCATTACGCGGGTTTTTCCATACTCATGCTTCTTATTAAAATAAGAAGAAACCCTCTTTTTCAGATTCTTTGCCTTACCCACATATAATATCTTACCATCCACATCATAGAATTGATATACTCCAGGACTGTCTGGCAATGTACTCAGCTTAATCTCTAATGGAATTTTAGGCATATAATCGCAGGCAGAATGATTTTCTTTAATACAAAGGTAAGTTACAATACAATTACTATAAACTTCATAGCCTCATATTAAGTTTAAAATCCCCGGGTTTTAAATCAAAAAATAGACAATTCTATATTGTACAAGGTTAGAAACTACCATCCATAAAATGTTGTTATTTAAAATATTTTAAAAATAGAAATAGTATTTACTGTAATTGTTTATAAATCAATTATTTACCCTACAAGCCCTAAGAATTTTGAATTATTTCGTAACAGGGAAATTGTTAAGAGAATTGTAAAAGTTGTGCATTTCACCGATTAAATGGTGCTGTTTATAGGATAATTGACATTTATTTCTTTATATTTATCCAGAAAATTTATTTACTGCATGGAAAATTACGTCATCACATTAGGTATGTACCTTATTTTGATGCTATTTTTTAAAATATATTTTGCTGTTGCAGCAAAAGATTAATTTTATTAAAATAGTTCCCCAAACTAGCTACAGGTTTAATCGGTATTTATGCTAAAAAAAGAGCTTCGATTAAGCTACCTTCAACAAAGAAATGAATTGTCTTCAGAAGCAATTTCAAACTACAGTTTGGAAATTGCCAACAGGCTATTGGATTTACCTGTATGGACATGTAATTATTACCACCTTTTTTTATCGATCACCGAAAATAATGAAATAGATACCAGTTTCATTCTATCTGTTTTACAGGGAAAAGATAAAAATATTGTTCTCCCAAAAGTATTGGACGAAACTGGCCTGATTCATTATTTACTTACCGACAATACCGTTTTAAGAAAAAACAAGTGGAATATTCCGGAACCCGCAGACGGACTAGAGGTGTCTCCAGCTAAAATAGATGTAGTATTTATTCCCCTTTTAGCATTCGATAAAAAAGGCTACAGAGTAGGGTATGGCAAAGGTTTCTACGATAAGTTTTTAAAGGAATGTCGTGAAGATGTAATAAAAATAGGCCTTTCTTTATTTAAGCCGGTTGATAAAATTAGTGATACTCAGGCGCATGATGTTTTAATGGATTACTGCGTTACTCCTGAAAGAATCTTTACTTTTTAAGCTTCTTTTTTTTCGAAAGCCTTTTTATTAAATACAATTAATATCCCTACTCCAGTACTGATAGCGGTATCGGCCACATTAAATACAGGCTCAAAAAATCGAAAGTTATTCCCGCCCACCATAGGAACCCATTCGGGCCAATTTGCATCAATAAGGGGAAAATAAAGCATATCCACTACTTTACCATAAAATAAACTGCCATAGGGCTCTTCAGAAAATAAGCTTGCTACCTGGTTATAACTGTCATTAAAAAGTATCCCGTAAAACAAAGAATCAAGAATATTCCCAAGTGCACCCGCAAAAATCAGGGAAACAGCAGTAATAAGAGTTGCTGTTGCGTTCTTCTTAATAATGTCATATAACCAATATCCAATTCCTACAATTGCAAAAAGGCGAAAAACCGTAAGTACCAATTTGCCAATTTTATCCGATACAGGCAGAATATCACTTAATTTGGCGCCCCAGGCCGCGCCTTCATTCTCAATAAATAGAATTCTAAACCAGGAAAAAACTTCCACTGATTCTCCAAGTTCAAAATTTGTTTTAATATATATTTTACTGAACTGATCTATTAGTAAAACAATTGCTATAATAAGCAGAGACCTCTTTATGTTCATTCTTTTTCAAAATAGATTCGGCTAAAATAGGGATTATTCTACCAACAAAAGGTAAGGCTGTTCAATTTAAATAGTCCTGTAGACAATATGCCTCTGGCGGGTTTATAAAAATACTATCAACCCTTAGCAAAATATATAAAATTCAAATGGAATTGATATAAGTATACTAGTGCTTATAGCCTGAATTCTAAGAAGTATAACCAACAAGAGATAAAGCGTATATGCCTTTTATTTTTGCATGTTTTTAGCCTCAATGCTAAGTGTAGCATGGGGTACCAGCTTCAGGCGGTCTTTATTAATAAGCTTGCCGGTTACCCGACAAATACCATAGGTCTTATTTTCTATTCTGAGCAATGCATTTTTAAGATCCCTAATGAACTTTTCCTGGCGGATTGCCAATTGAGTATTAGCTTCTTTGCTCATTGTTTCTGAACCCTCTTCGAAAGCCTTAAATGTTGGTGAGGTATCATCCGTTCCATTATTCCCATCGTTCATGTAGGAGCTCCGAAGCAGTTCCAGATGGCTTTGTGCTTTCTCTATCTTTTCTTCGATAAGGACCCTAAATTCTTCTAATTCCTTATCGGTATACCTTACTTTTAAATCTTGTCCCATAATTTTAGTGTTTTTGGATAGACAATTTTGTGTTTACATCATCAAAGGAAATGGCTACACCATCTTCCATTTGTTCTTCAAAATTAAGTTCGGAGGTTAAGGTTTCATTTTTAATATAACTTATATTGCTCTTAACCGCTCTTTCGACTAAACCGTCTTTTAATATTCTAATATCAATTTTATCTGTTACTTCAAATCCAGAATCTTTTCTAAGATTTTGAATTCTATTTACAAGTTCCCGAGCTATCCCCTCTTGTTTTAACTCCTCATCAATAGTTATATCCAAGGCTACCGTGAGGGAACCTGAAGTGGCTACCAGCCAGCCTTCTATATCCTGAGAAGATATCTCTACATCCTCTAACTGTAATATAATACTTTTATTTTCTATTTCAAGTGAAATTTTACCTTCACGTTCAATTTTTTGAATGTCTTTTTGATCCAGATTGCCCACTGCGGCACTTATCAGCTTCATATCTTTGCCAAACCTGGGGCCCAGAACTTTGAAATTAGGCTTAATACGTTTTACCAGTATTCCTGAGGCATCATCCAAAAGTTTAATTTCCTTTACATTAACCTCGGTTTTTATTAAATCTGCCACGGCTTCAATTTCTGAACGCTGTTTTTCATCCAAAACAGGGATCATTATTTTCTGCAACGGTTGCCGCACCTTAATTTTTTCTTTCTGACGAATTGATAAGACAAGGGAAGATATCGTTTGCGCTTTTTGCATTTTACTTTCTAATTCCTTATTTACAAATTCAGAATTATATTCTGGAAAGTTAGATAAATGAACGCTGTCAAAAAGATCTTTCCCGGTGGTATTGGTCAAATCAATAAACATTCTATCCATAAAGAATGGTGCAATAGGTGCAGAGAGTTTAGCGATAGTAACTAAACAGGTATATAATGTCTGATATGCAGAAACTTTGTCTTCCTGGTAATCACCTTTCCAAAATCTTCTTCTGCTCAAACGAACATACCAGTTGCTTAGATTTTCCTGAACATAATCTGATATAGCCCTTGCTGCTCTGGTAGGTTCATAATTATCATAAGACTCATCCACCCTTTTTATCAAGGTATGTAATTCAGATAAAATCCATTGGTCAATCTCCGGTCGATTTTCCAAAAGTATTTCTTCTTCCAAATACGCAAATTCGTCAATATTAGCATAAAGAGAAAAGAAAGAATAGGTGTTGTAAAGTGTTCCAAAAAACTTCCTTTTTACTTCTGC
>Ga0316198_10000834_pt1 | contig 17038 bp, 17 predicted proteins | sample OudBieAanoxic_MG_FD_204935 | JGI IMG/M metagenome (GOLD analysis project Ga0316198, IMG submission 204935) | Coastal sediment microbial communities from Oude Bieten Haven, Netherlands - site A anoxic | ecosystem: Environmental > Aquatic > Marine > Coastal > Sediment | place: Netherlands...
GTGGCTGGGCCTGCGGCTGCCCAGCGTGGAGGTCGCCCAGCAGGTGTCCTTCATCGTCATCCTGCCCCTGACCTTCATCTCCAACGTCTTCGTGCCCATCGGCACGCTGCCCGACTGGCTGCAGCCAATCGCGGCCTGGAACCCGGTGAGCACGCTGACCGCCTCCCTGCGCGAGCTGTGGGGCAACCCCAACCCCTTCCCCGCCGAGGGGCTGCCGGCCGAGTACCCCATCCTGGTCACGCTCGGCTGGTACGTGGTCCTGCTGGCGGTCTTCGCGCCACTGGCCGTGCGCCGCTACCGCTCCATCAGCCGCTGATCGTGGCGGCGGTCGGACTAGCCCTCGGCCGCTGACGGGCGGGCCGGCGTGTCACAGTAGCCCGGTGACTCCCCCCGCCTTGCCCCCTGACAACCACGTCCACTCCGAGTTCTCCTGGGACACCGCCGGCCGTACGTCCATGGAGGCGGCTTGCGGGCGGGCGCTGGACCTGGGCCTGCCCTCGATCGCCTTCACCGAGCACCTCGACCTGACGCCGTGGTACGTGCCGGCCGAGTCGCTCGAGATGTTCCCGCGCGTGGGCGCGGACTACATCGGCGCCGACTCCACCTTCCGCGCGCCGGCCATCGACCTCGACGGCTACTTCGCCTCGGTCGAGCGCTGCCGGGCGCGCTTCCCCTCGCTGCGCATCCTCACCGGCGTCGAGTTCGGCGAGCCCCACTGGTACGCGGGCGAGCTGGCCGAGCTGCTGGCCCGCGGCCGCTTCGAGCGGGTGCTGGGCTCGCTGCACTCGCTGGAGATCGCGGGCACGCCACGGGTCGTGGACGAGTGGTTCCACACCGAGCGCGTGGCCGGCGAGGCGGAGGCCGCCAGCGTGCGCGCGTACCTGGAGGAGCTGACGCGCATGGCCGACTCCGACGGCGGCTTCGAGGTCGTGGCCCACATCGACTACCTGACTCGCCAGATCGACAAGGCCGGACGTGCCCACGATCCGCGTCCCTTCGAAGCCGAGTACCGGGTCGCGTTCCGCGCGCTGGCCCGATCGGGCCGGGCACTCGAGATCAACTCGCGCCTGCCGCTCGACGCCACGCTCGTGCGCTGGTGGCACGAAGAAGGCGGCGAGGCCGTCTCGTTCGGCTCGGATGCCCACACGCCCGCAGCGGTCGGTCGTGGCTTCACCGAGGCGTCAGCCGTGGCCGAAGCGGCCGGCTTCCGGCGCCAGGCGGATCCGTTCGACTTCTGGCGCCGCTAGCTCAGCCGGCGGCCGCTCCGGCCTGGGTGTCGTCGCCGGACCTGCCCCGCAGGCGCTGCCAGGCCGCGTAGCCGGGCCCGACCGAGACCCACAGCAGCGCCAGCATCACCAGCGCCGAGGTGATGCACCACATGCAGGTCGCGCCGATGACGAAGGGTTCGAGGAAGGTGAGGTAGGCCGAGAAGGCCACGCCCACCATCGCGCCCAGCGCGATGAGCAGGAGCGCCCAGTCGGCGACCCGGCCCTGTGCCACACGCGAGACGATCCAGAGAACCATGATGAGGCCGTAGCCGACGAGACCGAGCACGCCGATATGGATGCCGAAGAGCTGCGAGTACTCGCTCTCCTGCACCGCGTTGCAGTCGCCCACGGGACCGCAGACAGCTTCGCTGCCGCTGGTCTCGACGGTGGCCAGGTAGGCCGCCACGGCCATGCCCGAGAGCGCGAGCAGGAGCACGAGCCAGCTGGGGAAGTGGGGCACCGAGCCGCGCACCGCCAGGAGGGGCGCGGCGATGAGGCTGATGCCCAGCAGCACCAGCACGACGATGGCGATGCCGTTGCCGAGCGGGTCGTTGGCCACCTTGTCCAGCAGCCCCTCGTCCTCCTCGACCCCGATGGGGATGACGGCGAAGGGATCGTAGGCCGCGGTCGGCTCCGCGGCGCTCGAGGCAGACGGCGCGGGGGAACCGTCGGGCGACAGGGCCGGCTCGTCCTGGGCCGCGACCGGCGCGGCCAGCAGCACGAGCAGGAACGCCGCGATGGACAGCAGGCTGGCGCGATTCCGCCTCATCGAGCCGATGGCTGCGAGCGCTCCGGGCTACTCAGTCGGTGGCGAGGACGCTCGTTTCGGCGGTCGCGTCGCCGGTGTCCGCGGCGGCGACCGCCTCCAGCACGGGCACCACGCCCATCTCGATGAAGGGAGCCAATGCGCGGTCGATGCCCGGCACCGGCGGCCAGCCGACGCCGTCGCCCGACAGACCCTCGGCCACGATGCCCGGGAACTGGTCGGGAATGTCGGCCGAGCCGACGAGGTAGGTCTCTTCGATATCGAGCCTGGGCACGCCCGCCTGGTCGATGTCGAGCCGCACCGAGTCGGCCATGAACATGGCCTGGCCATCGGCGATGGTGGTGTCGACGAACAGGATCTGCAGCTGTCCGTTGCTCATGAGGTAGAAGGCGACCTCCTCCGGCGGGATCGACTCGTCGTACGACGTGATGGGCATGCCGCCGTGCTCCTCGAAGAGCGGCGGCAAGTCCTCGGTGATGACCTTGTGGCAGTGCCCGCAGGTCGGCGAGAAGTACATCACCGCCTGCACCAGCGGCCCGTCGGCAGCCGGGATCGCCGTGGGCTGTGCCGGCGGCTCGGGACTGGCTTCTTCCTGGGCGGCGACAGGCACCGCCAGCAGGCTGACAAGGATGGAGAGGACAAGAAGGGTGAGGGCCGTGCGTCGTGTCATCGTACGAAGAGGGTACGACTCGCGCCCGAACCGCGCAGGGGCGGATACGTACGGGCGGATCCACGCGGGACAAAAGGAAAACCCCGGGGGCGGGACCCGGGGTTCTCACGTCAGGATTCGTTGGTTGCGAGGGACGGATTCGAACCGCCGACCTTCGGGTTATGAGCCCGATGAGCTACCACTGCTCCACCTCGCCGAAGAACTATATCACAGCCTTGGCCCTCGGTCGAATCCCCACTCTCGGGCGTGTCGCATCCGCCTTACCCTGGTCTTACACGGCCCATCGCCGAGCCATACGCCCGCGCCACATCGTTCCTGGTGTCGCACCGATCACGGGCGTCCGGCGCACCCTCCGCGCCGTTGGGCAGACACCAGAGGTCATCGAAGCTATGCACAACAACACCACTCGCACGACAGTCGTCGTCGGCGCCACGATGGCGCTGGTCCTGGCCGGCACGGCGGCGGTCGCCGCCCACCCCGGCGACCGCGACGATCGCGGGATGCAGCGTGGCAAGGCCGGCATCGGCGCCCTCCAGGGCGGCGGGATGCCCGGCGCACGCGGCCTCGGCGGGATGCGCGGCGCACTCGAGGAGTTCGAGCGGCGCGAGGTCACGCTCCAGACCGCGGACGGCACGACCACCCGGCGCGTGGAGCAGGGCACCGTCGACAGCACGGCGGCTGACGCGCTCACCTTCTCGCTGGCCAACGGCGAGGCCGTCACCGTCGCCATCGACGATGACACCGAGGCCGTCGCCTTCGAGGAGCAGGAGATGACCACGCGCCGTGGCTGGAGCCGCACGCGCATGGCTCCGACCGAGGTCGAGACCACCGACATCGAGGCCGGCGCCGAGATCGTGGTGTGGTCCGATTCGGAGGATGGCGCCGAGTTCGTCGCCTCCCGCATCGCGATCCAGCCGGCTGAGGCCGAAGAGGCCGAGGCTGACGCCGAAGAGGCCGAGGCCGCCGACGAAGCCTCCGCGGAGTCGGTCACCAGCGACGCCGCCGCCACGGAGGCCTGACCAGAACCGCTCCCTCTCCCTCCCTCGCGAACGACCGCCGGTCCCCCTTTCCGGCGGTCGTTCCTACTTGGCCGGCGACTACAGGCCGCTCACCTCCAGCGGCGCGAAGTCATCGGCCAGCTCGAAGCCGAAGACCTGGGCGTAGAAGGAGAGCTCCGCCTCCAGCGCCCGCTTCTGATTGGCAGCCACGCGGAAGCCGTGACCCTCGCCCTCGAAGAGGAGGTAGGCGTGCGGCAGTCCGTTCTGCTGGAGCGCGCGCACGATGCCCTCGGCCTGCGAGGGCGGCACGATCTTGTCGTCCGCGCCCTGCATCACCAGGACCGGGCAGCTGATGCGGTGGCTGTGGTGGTCGGGCGAGCGCTCCCGATAGCGCCCGGCCACCTCCGGGTAGGGCCCCACGAGGTAGTCCATGTAGCGCGATTCGAACTTGTGCGTGATGTCCACGAAGGCCTCGAGGTCGCCCAGGCCGTAGAACGACGTCCCGGCGCTGAAGACGTCCTTGAAGCAGAGCGTGGCCAGGGTCGTGTAGCCGCCCGCGCTGCCGCCCCGGATGGCCAGGCGCTGCATATCGGCCAGGCCTTGCTCGGCCAGCCAGGAAGCGACGGCCGAGCAGTCATCGACGTCCACCACGCCCCACTGCTCGCGCAGCCGGTCGCGGAAGGCCCGGCCGTAGCCGGTAGAGCCGCCGTAGTCGACGTCGACGACGGCGAAGCCGCGGCTGGTGAAGACCTGCCGCGCGAGGCTCAGCGAGGTCCGCGCCTGGCTCGTGGGCCCGCCGTGTGACATCACCACCAGCGGCGGCCGCTCGCCCTCGGGTGCCACCGCCTCCGGGTTCGCGGGTGGGTAGTACCAGGCGTAGGCGGTGCGGTCACCGGAGGTCGGGAACGAGATGTGCTGCGGCGTGGAGAGGTAGGCCGGATCCACCGCCAGGGTGCTCGCTTCGCGCAGCCGTTCCTCGGACCCGCCGGCCAGGTCGAGCCGGATCAGCGCCGAGGGCTGGGTGAAGGCGCCGGCGATCGCGGTCAGCCTGCCCTCGCGCACCCGCACGTAGCTGAGGCTGTCTTCCTCGAACTCGATCTCGTACGGCGGGACGCCCATGCCGAAGGCCATCAGCCGGGAACCGTCGGGGCCATGCGTGTAGGCCACGATGCTGCCGTCGGCGTCGATGTCGTACTCGGAGAGGCCGAAGACCCACTGCGGGCCACCGATCTCCGCCTCCATGGGCGCGACCTCCATCGAGCCCGAGGCACCGATGCGCCAGCGGTAGAGGTTCCACCAGTCGTTGCGGTCCGAGACGTAGACCAGCGAGCCGTCGGGGGCCCACTTCGGTTGGATGACCGACTCGGCCGGACCGCCGGCCACGTGGACCGGCTCGGCGAGCGTGCCGTCCGGTTCGATGGAGGCGACCCACAGGTCGGTCCCGTCCCAGGGCATCTGCGGGAAGTCCCAGGTCACGAAGGCGAGGTGCGTGCCGTCGGGGCTGAGCAGCGGGTCGGAGTAGAAGTCGTGGCCGCTCGCCAGCTCGCTGATCGAGCCGTCGGCGAGCGAGACCGCCACCAGCAGGTTGCGCGCCTCGATGGCCGACTCGGTCTGGTCCTCCATGACGGCGTAGACGCGGTCGCGCACCAGGTCGAGCGTCATGTCGGCGAAGCGCAGGGCCGGGTCGGTCACCAGCTCGGTGGGCACCTCCGTGGGCGAGCCCTTCAGCAGCAGCCGGTTGTCCTCGAACTCGCTGAGCACGATGACACCATCGGTGACGGTGTAGGCACCACCGCCGTACTCGTGCACGCGGGTGCGCACGTTGAGCTCCGGCGCGACGTCGCTGAAGGTGCCGTCCGGCGTGCGCCGCACCAGGGCCACGCGGCCGGCCTCTTCGGGGCGGGACTCGAGGACATAGATGTCGTCGCCGTCGGGACGCGGCTCCGAGAGGCCGCGCGAGGAGCCGACCGCGAGGTCGACGCTGATGGGTGACGGCCAGGAACCGTAGGGCAGGGTCTGCTTGCTCATGTCTCGATGGTACGGCGCCCGGGCGCGACGCTCATGCCGGGATGTCCTGCAAGCAGCTGGCTCGGCCGGCGATGTACGATCGAGGCCGCCGCAGCAGAGGTTCTCCATGAGCGATCGCCCCACCGTCCTCGACCTGCGCGAGCCGGTCGAGACGCCCGCGGACGGCATCGTCAGCCGCGCCATCTACAACGACGACGAGATCCGCGTCGTGCACTTCTCGTTCGCGCCGGGCCAGCAGCTCTCCGATCACACCGCACCCGTGCCGGTGGCGCTGGAGATCATCGAAGGCGAGGCCACGATCACGCTGTCCGACGACGTGGTCGAGGGCCGTCCGGGCACCTGGATCCACATGCCCGCCAACACCCCGCACAGCGTCGTCGCGGCGTCCCCGCTGGTGATGCTGCTGACGCTGCTCAAGAAGAGCGGCTGACGCAACGCATGACACGCCTGCTGCGCCTGGGCGCCTTCGCGATCGCAGTGGTGGCGGTCCTGCTCGTGGGGGCCTACCTCTTCAGCGACCCGCTTCTGCGGGCGGTCGGCGTGAGCTTCGACCGGGGCGAGCCGGGCGAGACCGATCTGGTCCTGCCCGCGGGCTACAAGGCCAGCGTCTACGCCTCCGGGCTGCGCAACCCGCGCTTCATGGACGTGGCCCCCGACGGCACGCTGTTCGTGGCCGAGCCGGGCAACCAGCGCGTGGTGGCGCTACCCGACGCCGACGGCGATGGACGGGCGGACGAGGTCGTGGAAGTGGGCACGGACTACGACGCAGCCCACTCGCTGGCCTTCACCGACGATGGCTCGCTGCTGGTGGCCGGCAGCGGCACCCTCTACCGGCTCACCCTGGACGAGGAGCGGGCGGAGGTGTCACGGCAGGAGATCCTCGACTACGCCGGAGGCGGCCAGCACTCCACGCGCACGGTGGTCGTGGCGCCCGATGGCTCGCTGCTGCTCAGCCACGGCTCCAGCTGCAACGTGTGCTGGGAAGAGGACGAGGAGCGCGCCACCATCATCAGCGCACCCCCCGAGGGCGGCGAGTGGCGCGTGCTTATGCGCGGGCTGCGCAATGCCGTGGGCGTGGCCATCGATCCCGCCACGGGTGTGGCCTGGGCCACCAACAACGGGCGCGACCTGATGGGCGACGACCTGCCACCCGAGACGCTCTACCGGGTGGTCGACGGCGCCGACGCCGGCTGGCCCCGCTGCCACGCCGGCGACATCGTCGATCCCGACATGGGTGACGAGGCCGATCCGGTGACCGGCCTGGAGGGCTGCGAGGGGGTCGTCCCGCCGGACGCCGAGTTCCAGGCGCACATGGCGCCGCTCGGCATCACCTTCTGGGACGGCGGTGCCGTCATCGCCTTCCACGGCTCGTGGAACCGCTCGGAGAAGGTCGGCTACGAGGTCTGGTGGCTGCCCTGGGACGACGGCCCCGCGGGCGAGCCGGTCAGCCTCGTAGGCGGTTTCCTGGACCCCGAGACAGGCGATGCCAGCGGCCGGCCGGCGGGGGTCACCGTCGGCGCCGACGGCGCGCTCTACGTCTCCGACGACAAGGGCGGCTTCATCTATCGCGTGTCGGCCGACAGCGGCGTCTCGTAGTCGAAGTCTGGCTCGTCGCGGCGCCAGTAGCCGGTGACCTTCACGTTCTCCGCGGGCAGCCCCTGCCGCTCGAGCAGCACCCGCCGCACCTCGCGCATGGCCAGCGCCTCACCGGCGGCCCAGGCGAAGGTGTCGCCCGAGTAGAGCTCGAGCTGCTCCAGCGCCAGGGGCAGGTGGTCGGCCTCCGGGAGCGCGAGGTCGGTCAGCCACAGCACCCAGATGGGCTCGGCGCACTTGAGCTCGATGACGTCGTCGTCGGAGCGGGCGGCGATGACGACCTGGGCCATGGCCCCCTCCGGCAGCACCGACAGCCAGCGCGCGATGGCCGGCACCGCGGTCAGGTCGCCCACCAGCAGGTAGTTCTTGAAGCCGTCGGGCATGACCTTCGAGCTGCGCGGCCCGGTGATGCCCACCCGATCACCGACCTGCGCGTCGGCGGCCCAGCGGGCGACCGGCCCGTTGCCGTGGAGCAGGACACGCACGTCAAGCTCGCGCGCGGCGGGGTCGAAGCGCCGGACGGTGTACTCGCGCAGGGGCGGGCGCTCGCCGTCCGGCCAGCGCAGGCGGTCGTCGGCGACCTCGGGCAGCAGCAGCCGTCCATCGGGCAGCGGCGGGACCAGGCCCACGTGGTCGGTCGGGCTGGGGGTCTCGAAGTCGGCCAGCCCGTCCCCGCCCAGCGTCAGCAGCTGGTACAGCGGGCGGGGGCGCTTGATGGCGCGCACCTCCAGCGTGCGGACGCGCATGGGGTGGCGGATGAGCTGGACCGATCGCGTGGGCATCTCCCCTCCTCCAGCGAAAGGATAGCGAGGCTCGGCGCCGGGCTACCATCTCGGTATGGATGACCGCGACCTGCGACTGCTCCGCCTTGCGGTCGAGGCTGCGCAGCGAGCCCGCGCGGCGGGCAACCATCCCTTCGGCGCGGTCCTCGCCGGGCCCGACGGGGAGGTGCGCATGGAGGCGGAGAACACCGTCACCACCGGGCGCGACGTGACCGGGCACGCAGAGCTGAACCTGGTGCGGGCAGCGTCGGGGGCGTTCAGCGAGGACGAGCTGGCCGGCTGCACGCTCTACAGCTCGACCGAGCCGTGCGCCATGTGCGCCGGCGGCATCTACTGGAGCGGCATCGGCCGCGTGGTCTACGCCCTGCCGGAGGCGCGACTGGGCGAGCTCACCGGTGCCGATGCCGAGAACCCCACCATGCACCTCTCGGCGCGGACGGTGCTGGCGGCGGGCCAGCGCTCGATCGCGGTCGAAGGCCCGGTCGACCTGCCCGAGGCGGAGGCCGTACACGCGGGCTTCTGGAATCCGCAACGGGACGAGCGTTCGACCTAGCCGGCGCCCCGGTCGGGGGTGTCAAGACCCGGCCGCGGGACTACGATTCGACGGCGATGCGCGCCCTGCTCGGCATGGCTCTGCTCTCGGCCGCGGCACTGCTGCTGCAGGTGGCTTTGACGCGCGTCTTCTCGGTCGCGCAGTTCTATCACTTCGCCTTCCTGGTCGTTAGCCTGGCCCTGCTCGGCTTCGGCGCCAGCGGGACCGTGCTGGCCCTGTGGCCTGCCCTGCGGCAGGCGCGGTGGCGTCCCTGGTTCGCCACGGCGTTCGCGCTGGCGGCAGTCCTGGCCTACCTCTTCGACAACCACTTCGCCTTCGACTCCTACAGCATCGCCTGGGACTCCGACCAGGCCTGGCTGCTCATCGCCAACCTGCTGCTGCTGGCGGTCCCCTTCGCCTTCGCCGGCCTGCTCATCGGCAGCCTGCTCGCAGACAGGGCTGACGAGGCCGGCCGGGTCTATGCCGCCAACCTGCTCGGCTCAGCCGCCGGTGCGATCGGAGCGATCGTCGTCCTGAACATGCTCTCGAGCGCCCAGGCCGTGCTGCTCTGTGCGGTCCTCGGTGCGAGCGCCGCGGTCGTGCTGGCCCATCGGCAGCAGCGACTGGCCGCAGGAGCCGGTGCTGCCGCGGCCGTGGCGGGCATCGTGCTGCTGGTCCTCGCGCCACCGATCTTCGAGGTCCAGCCATCGCCCTACAAGGCGCTGAGCCAGTTCCGATTGAATCCCGAGGCCGAGATCGTGCGCACCGCGGAGAACGCCTCCTCGCGCCTGGACATCGTCGAGAGCCCGACCATCCACTCGGCCCAGGGGTTGAGCCTGGGCTACTTCGGCGACCTCCCGCCGCAGGCGGGCCTCATCGTCGACGCGGGGCTCCTGCTGCCGGTGCCGCAACGCGAGCAGACCGACATCGCGCTGCTCGGGCACCTGCCCTCGGCGGTGCCCTACCGGGTGCGTCCCGACGCGGACGTGCTCGTGCTCGGTTCCGGCGGTGGCACCGAGGCCTTGACCGCCCTCGCCAACACCAGCGGAGCGCTCACCGTGGTCGAGCCCAACGAGTTGGTCGCAGAGGCGCTGCAGACGGATCTCGCCTCGTGGGCGGGCCTGGCCAACGAACCCCGCGTCACCTTCGTCAGCGATGAGATCCGCGCCGCGGCCGAGCGGCTCGACCAGACCTATGACGTAGTGGTGCTCGCTCTGGCCGAGGGCTACCACCCCGTCTCCTCGGGCGCCTTCACGCTCACCGAGGACTACACCCTCACCAGGGAGGCCTTCGCGGCCTATTTCGAGCGACTCGAGCCGGACGGGCTCTTCGTGGTCCACCGCTGGCTGCAGGAGCCGCCCAGCGAGACGCTGCGCACCCTGGCCACGATCATCGACGCGCTCGATGCGCCGGCCCCGGCCGAGCACATCGTTGCCTTCCGCTCCTTCCAGCACGGCACCTTCGTGGTCAAGCCCGCAGGCTTCACCGAGGACGAGACCGACGCTCTGCTGGCCGCTGTCAACGACCTGCGCTACGACCTCACGATGGCGCCGCACATGCCGCCGGAGATGGTCAACCGCTACGCCCGCCTGCCCGAACCGGACTACGCCGACACCTACCGTCGGCTCATCGAGGCGCCCGACCGCGCAGCCTTCTTCGCGGACCAGCCGTTCGAGGTCACGCCACCCACCGATGCCCGCCCCTTCTTCTTCCACTTCTTCCGGGCCGAGCAGACGCCCGACGTGCTCGAGAACCTGGGCCGGCGCTGGCAGCCCTTCGGCGGCAGCGGCTACTTCGTGCTGGTGGCGCTGCTGGCCTTCGCGGTCGCGGCGGCGCTGATCTTCGTGCTCCTGCCGGTGGTCCTCCGCGGGCGTTTCCGGGACGCGCTTGGGAGCCTCGGCAGCGGGCGGGCCGCACGAGTCCTGGGCTACTTCACGCTGCTGGGGCTGGCCTTCCTGCTGGTCGAGGTCTCGCTCATCCAGCAGTTCATCCTGATCCTGGGCCAGCCGACGCTGGCGGTGGCCACGGTCATCGGGGCACTGCTGCTGTCCTCGGGGCTCGGCAGCAGCCGGTCTGCCCGCTTCGATTGGCGGCACGCCATGCTGGCGCTGGTGGTCTTGCTCCTTGCCTACCCACTGCTCGTGTCCGCGATGACCCCACACCTGCTGCCCTTGCCGCTACCCGCGCGGGTGCTGTCGGTGTCGCTGCTCATCGCGCCGGTCGGCCTGCTCATGGGCATGCCCTTCCCGCGCGGCATCGCGGCGCTGGCCGGCACCAGTGACGTGGTCCCCTGGGCCTGGGCCGCCAACGGCAGCGCCTCGGTGATCAGCGCCGTGCTGGCGGCGATGCTGGCGCTCTCGTTCGGCTTCGGAGCCGTGCTCTTCATCGGCGCGGCCCTCTACCTGGGTGCGACGGCTATCCGTCCGTCTCCCGCGTGAAGGGCACGAAGCGCACGTCGAGCAGGCGCTCCATGGCCACGTCCTCGCCGTTCCGGGTCACGAGCCACAACACCTGCACGTCGCCGACCGGCCCGATGGGGATGACCATGCGACCGCCGTCGGGCTCGAGCTGGTTGACCAGCGGCCGGGGCAGATGGTCGGGCGCGGCGGTCACGATGATGGCCGCGAACGGTGCCGCGTCCTCCCAACCGAAGTAGCCGTCACCACGCCGGATCGTGACCTCGTCCTCGTAGCCCAGCTCGTCGAGCACGGCCCGGGCGATCCCGGCCAGCTCGGGCACGATCTCGATGGAGTGGACCTCATCGGTGAGCTCGGCCAGGATGGCCGCCTGGTAGCCGGAGCCGGTGCCGATCTCCAGGACCCGATCGCCGGGCTCGAGCTCGAGTAGCTCGGTCATGTAGGCCACCAGCGAGGGCTGGGAGATGGTCTGGCCGTAGCCGATGGGCAAGGGATGGTCGAAGTAGGCCAGGGCGAGGTGCTCGGTGGGCACGAAGGCGTGGCGCGGCACCGCCCGCATGGCCGCGACCACCGCATCGTCCCCGATCCGCGGCTCGACCCAGTCGCTGACCAGGTCCTCTCGTGCGGCGCTGGTCTCCTCGGTCTCCTCGAAGCTGCGATCGAGCGTCTCGGGCACGACCAGTGGCTCGGGCGACGGATCCTGGGCGTTGGCGCCGAAGGCAGTCGCCGACATCAGCAGCAGGGTCATGGTGACGATGGTCGGAGCGCGAGAGCGCAGCATGGTAGGTCCTCCAACGTGATTCTATGACTGGCTGCCAGCCGATCATCGGTCCCGGATCGATCCCAGACGACCTGTGGCTCAGCCTGTGCTGGCGAGCGTGACCTTCGTGGCGGTCATCTGGTCATTTGTCATCTCCGGTGGCGTTAGGCAGGAGCAGGCCCTCGGTTCCAGGGATGCCTTTCGGCTCTCCCGCGGCATGGCGCGTATGCCATGCACACAGCGGGCATGGGACAGGCGCCAAGAAGAGGCAGGGGCCACAGACGGGAGCCACGCAAGTGGCTGACGCCGCCTGACGTGACATCTGACTGGATGCGTGGGGCGCGGTGCGTGGGGCTCGAAGCGGCTACCGACCGAGCGCCGCGTAGTCGACCGGCGGCTCGACGGTCGGCAGGTCGGTGGCCATGGCCTCGACGTACTTCTGGACGGCGCCGGTGTTGAAGACGACGACCCGCTCGTCGGGATCCACGTCGCCGCTGCGTACGAGCCGGTCGAGCACGGCCAGGCAGGCCGCGGTCTCCGGGCACAGGGCGATGCCCTCGAGGGCCGTGGCCAGGCGCATCCAGCCGGCGAGACTCCCCTCCTCCGCGGCCAAGGCCGCCCCGTCAGAGGCGCGCACGGCATCGAGGATCATGAAGTCGCCGACCGCGACCGGCACCCGGATGCCGCTGGCGATGGTGGCCGGATCCTGGGCGGGCTTTGCGAAGCGCTCGCCGGCGGCCCAGGCATCGGCGATCGGCGGACAGCCGTCGGACTGGCAGGCGTAAAGGCGGGGCTTGGCAGCCGACTCCAGCCAGCCCAGCGCCTCGAGCTCGGCGAACGCCTTCCACATGCCCACCAGCCCGGTCCCGCCGCCGGTGGGATAGAGGATGACGTCGGGCAGCTGCCAGTCGAGCTGATCGGCCAGCTCCAGGCCCATCGTCTTCTTGCCCTCGATGCGGTAGGGCTCCTTGAGCGTGCTCATGTCGAACCAGCCCATGGCCTCCGCACCGTCGCGCACGATGGCGCCGCAGTCGTTGATGAGGCCGTCTACGAGGTAGGCGTGGGCGCCGTAGAGCGCGGCCTCGTAACGGTTGACCATGGGCGTGTCCGCGGGCATGAAGACGTAGGCCTCCATGTCCGCGCGAGCGGCATAGGCGGCGAGGGCACCACCGGCATTGCCCGCGGTCGGCGCCGCAAGGCGTGTGATGCCCAGCTCCTTCGCCATGGACACGGCCATGGCCATGCCGCGCGCCTTGAACGAGCCGGTCGGCAGACGCGACTCGTCCTTGATGAGCAGGTTGCGCACGCCCAGGTGCTGGCCAAGGCGGGGTGCACGCAGCAGCGGCGTCTCCGTCTCGCCGAGCGTGACTCGCTCCTCCGGCCGGTCGAGCGGGAGCAGCTCGAGGTAGCGCCACATGCCGGGCTCACGCCTTCGGAGTGCCTCCCGGTCGGTCGAGCCGCGCACCGCGTCAAGGTCGTAGCGCACCCACAGCGGCCGGCCCTCGTGCGTGGTCTGGAGCGTGCGCGCCGGCAGCACGGTGCCGTCGATGGCGGCCTCGAGGTGCCTGACGAAGCTGGACATGCCCCGAGTATGCGTCCACGGCACGCCACGGGCAGCGGGTCGCGGCGGAGGCGGTCATCCGTCCACCCCTCGCATCAACCCGATGATGGAGTTGGACGAACCACGCGTCTGCCGCGTAGCATCGGCGATGCGATGAAGGGCGACCGAGTCGAGGTCCTCGTGGACACCGGAACCGGTGGTGTCGAGCGCTCCGAGATCATGGCTACGAGAGCGGGACGGCGGATCGAGGTCACGACCAGCCGTGGCGTCGTCGAGGTCGCGGAGGTGACCCGCACCGGCAATCCCGTGCGCAGCGGGCGCTTCATGGCCAACCGGGTGGTGGCCCTCGTCGAGCATCCCGCCAGGGAAGGCGTGGGTGGCGTGGAGGAGACGACGAGACGGCTGCTCGGCGGCCACGAGCCGCCCCCTCACGGAGACGGCAGCCAGTAGCCCGAGCCTGCCCAGACGATCCGAGAGTGCGTCGCCGGGTCGGACACGGGCAGCGCCTTCAGGCGATGAGATAGGCGAATGCAGCCAGCATCAGGTAGAAGCACAGGGCCAGTTCGGGTGTGAGCAAGCCGTGGGATCGAACCTTGCCGCTGCTATCGCGCTGAGAGTCCATCATTTCCAGTCTCCGGGTGCGTCTACGATGCCAGCAGCTTCGGCCTACGCCGCTCCGGTGCCATCGGGCAGCGGCTTAGGACGCGCCTCATTCCTGCACCCGCGATCGGTTGACGACCCTTACGGCTAGCGCGCCCCGACCGCGATCGGGCCGCCACTGGACGAACGGACGGTCAGCTCGGTGGGCAGCAGGATCTCCTCCGGCTCACCGTCCGGCTCCTGGATGCGTCGCAGCAGCAGTTCGACCGCGCGACGGCCGATCTCCTCGGCCGGCTGGGCTGCCACCGTGAGGAAGGGGAAGGTGACCATCTCGGCGGGCAGGTCGTCCAGGCCGACGAGGGCCACGTCGTCGGGGATGCGCAAGCTCAGCTCGTCGAGAGCGTGTTGCGTGCCGATGGCGATGAAGTTGTTGGCCGCGAAGATGGCCGTCGGGCGCGGCTCCTCCTGCATCAGCCGGCGGGTCATGTCGTGGCCGGCCTCGAGCGAGAAGTCGCCGAAGATGACCACCGGCGCCGGCAGGCCGGCTTCCTCGAGCGCCTTGGCGAACCCGGCGGCTCGGTCGACGGCGGTAGGCACGTACTCGGGCCCGGTGAGCACGGCCATGTGCTCGTGGCCCAGGCGCGTGAGCAGTCTTCCCAGCTCGTAGGCACCACCCTCGGCATCGGCCCGCACGACGTCGATGCCGGCGACCTCCGGTCGCCGGTCGACGATGACCAGCGGTACGCCCGCTTCCCGGCACATGCGCGCGGTGTCGGCGCAGCTGCCGGCCGGGATGGCGAGCAGGCCGTCGACCTGCCGCTGCAGCAGCATCGAGACCATGCGCTGCTCCTCGTCGGGCCGCTGGTCGGTGTTGGTCAGGAGCAGGTAGCGGCCCGCGTCACGAGCGGCCGCCTCCATGCCTCGCACCACGTGCGTGAAGAAGGGGTTGGTGATGTCGGGCATCACCAACCCGAGCGTGTCGGTGCGCTTGGTACGCAGGTTGCGCGCGACCGTGTTGGGCACGTAGCCGGTCTCCTTGAGCGCCTGCTCCACACGCGCACGCAGCTTTGGACTGACCGGCCCGGAGCCATTGACGACCCGGGACACGGTCATGGGCGAGACACCCGCTCGCTTGGCCACGTCGAGGACGGTCGGCATAGTCCCGCAATGGTAACGTAACCAGCCGCCCGGCTGGGCACCATCGCGCCGCTTCAGAAGCCTCGCAGGTCAGTGCTCGAGCGGGCGGGCAGGCCCTCGTGCGGGATGCGCTCGAGCACGGTGTAGCGGAGCCCGTGCGCCGCGCAGAACTCGCGCTTCTCGGGCTTGTCGCCGTCCTCGTTGACCACGTAGTAGGTGGGCTTGAGCCGGTCGATCTCCGGCTCCGCGTCCATCCAGCCGGAACCGGTCGAGACCAGGCAGCGGTACACCGGCTTCATCGAGCCGACCATGTAGCGCCGCTCGTCCTCGCTCCGGAGCGGGTGGCCCTCCCCCTTGAGCAGGCGCACGTTGCGATCGCTGCCGACGACCACGTAGAGCGGCCCGTAGGCGGCCGCGTCCATGAAGAAGCGGACGTGGCCCGAGTGGACCCAGTCGAAGCAGCCGGTGACGATGACGCTCTCTGCCTCGGCCGGCAGCGGCTCCGGCTCGATGGGCGGGAAGCCCGCCCGATCGTCGGGCGCGACCGCGTGCACTCGAGCGCCGGTGTTCGCTGCGGCGTGGCGCAGCTCCCGATCGTCATCCTCGGCGCGAACGACAAGGGTCGAGGCCCTGTCGAGCGCATCCGCCGCGTCCTCGGCCAGCGGAACGTCGACCAACTCGACCGATGCGACCCAGCGCAGCGACTCGGCCAGGAAGACCCGCTCCTCCTCGGGGAACTTGGGCGCCATCCCGGTCGCGCGCTCCAGCAGGGCGTTGGAGGGGACCCGCACGTGCAGCCGGCCGAGTCGCGAGGCCTCCTCCAGGAAGCGGACGTCGTCGCAGCGCAAGTCGTCGAGGCTGGACTCGACCACGACGCGCTGGTCCGTCACGCCCGCACCGCGATGCGCGAGGAGCCGGCCGGCGGCTCCTCCGAGGCCACGATGACGTAGCCGCCACCGCAGCCGGAGGTCATGGCGCCGGGGTACGCGCGCATGTAGCCCTCCAGCAGGCCCCACAGGTCCGTGGTGATGGTGGGGTGTTCGTAGATGGCCGGCAGGATCGCGCGCCAGGCCAGCGCGGTCTCGTTGAGCGACGCGCCCAGCGCGGCTACGTCCATGGCCACGGTCGCTTCGTAGCAGGCGCGCCCGCTGCGACCGAGCCGTGCCACCCAGGCGGGATCGAGGTGCTTCCGCTCCAGCGGGTTGTAGCCATCCGGCCGACCGCCGAGCGGGACCAGGTGGATCACCCGCTCGAGCCAGGCCACGACCTCCGGGTCGCAGGTGGACTCGACATGGCAGGGGAACCAGCCGCCCTCGACCGAGGCGTCGTAGTCGAGCCGGCTGATGCCGGGATAGATGAGCCCACACATGTCCTGTGAGCCGGATGGCTCCTCGAGGCCCTCGTTCTCGGCCCGGTACAGCTCGCGCACCAGCTCGTCCGGCGGGCGATCGGTCGGGATCTCGTCACCCCACAGCCGCTCCGCGACGCGCCGGGTACCGGTGGCCATACCGGCGCGCTCCATGTAGCGCGCGGTGGGGCGCATCGAGACCACCACCATCGATCCGGGCGGCTCCGGGTCCACCTCGGAGACGAAGGGCTGGTCGATCCAGCCCCCGGCCATCTGGAGCCGGTACGGGAGCGCGCCGATGGCCTGCTGCAGGCTGGCCCACGCCGGCGTGACCTCGGTCGACACCGCCCCCTCCCTAGCCCGTGACGACGCGCTGGCCGGCCTTGCGGGCAGCGAACTGCTCGGCGATCCAGGCGTACGTCTCGGCCATGCCCTCGCGCAGGGGCTTGTCGGGCTCCCAGCCGAGGACCTCCTTGATGAAGGTGTTGTCGCTGTTGCGGCCGGCCACGCCCTTGGGCGCGTCGAGGATGTACTCGCGCTCGAGCTTCACGCCGGCGGTGTCCTCGACGATGTCCACG
>Ga0316198_10000835_pt1 | contig 17036 bp, 17 predicted proteins | sample OudBieAanoxic_MG_FD_204935 | JGI IMG/M metagenome (GOLD analysis project Ga0316198, IMG submission 204935) | Coastal sediment microbial communities from Oude Bieten Haven, Netherlands - site A anoxic | ecosystem: Environmental > Aquatic > Marine > Coastal > Sediment | place: Netherlands...
CGGCACCGCGTTCGCGTATCCCGGAGTCCTCGACGGCGAGGCGGGCATCTGGCGACAGGATCTCTCGGAAGGGGACCCCATACGTGTCTCCGGTGGTTCGTGGGTCGCATGGTCGAGCGGTTGAACACGTGGCGCTCAGCTGTCGGACCCGGACTCGCGGCGGTCCCGGTCAGCTACGGACGACATGTTTTGTGATTCTCAGAAGGCCGTGCTCGACCCAGAGTCAGCGATGGCAGCCCGAGCGGCGTAGTAGCCGCACATTCCGTGCACACCGGCACCCGGCGGTGTAGCGGACGAGCACAGGTAAACGCCTTCCCCGATCCGATATGGGCGCGATGTCCCGAATCGAAGCAAGCGACGGACGCTGTAGGCACCTCCGGCGATATCACCCCCTACGTAGTTGGGGTTGTGGGCCTGATAGTCGGACGGGCTCATCACGTGCCGAGCCAGTATTCGTTCTTGAAACCCTGGTGCGAATCGCTCGATTTGCGCCTCGATCAGCGTTGTCATGTCGCGATCCGAACGCGCCGGGACGTGGCAGTAGGCCCACGCGGTTTGGCCGTCTTCCGGTGCTCGCAGTGGATCGAACAATGACTGCTGCGCCACGATGACGAACGGGCGTTCGGGATGATCCCCGACGTGCACGGCATGCTCAGCGGCAGCAATCTCCTCGAAGGTGCCGCCGACGTGGACGGTGCCGGCTCGCCTGCTTGCACCGTCGGCCCAAGGAATGGGACCGTCCAAAGCCCAGTCGACTTTGAAGACACCGGGACCATGTTTCCACCCCGACAAGCGCCGTCGCGTCGCGGCATCGAGCCGGCGACCGGCGAGTCGAACGGCCGCGCCCGGCATCACGTCGAGGAGGATCGGTCCGGCCGTCGGAAGGTCTGACTCCGAAGTGATGGCGCGGCCGGTCTGCACCGAGCCTCCCCCTGCCTCGACCAATGCGGCCATTTCTTCGGCGATGCGCTGTGACCCGCCCCGCACGAGTGGCCACCCGTGTGCGTGGGCCAGCACCGAGAACAGCGTCGCAAGCGCCCCTGTCAAAGGTGCGGTGAATGGGGCGATCGCGTGTGCGGCCATGCCGGCCAGCAGACCACGCGCCTGCTCTGTCTTCAGAGCGCGCACCATCACCGACGCGGGGAGCAAACCGGGGATACCGAACTTGCCGAGCGTGACCGGATGTGGAGGTGGGAACGGCACGGGCCCGAGGACCTGCGCAACGAGATCGTCCGAATGGCCCACGAGACTGCCCACGTAGCGGCGATAGCGGTCGCCATCCGGCCCGAGACCGGTCACCGTCTCATCGAGGCTCCGATAGAGAACACCGGCCCGCTCACCGTCGAGCGGATGGGAGACGGGAATCTCCGGTTGAATCCAGTCACCGAGGCCGATTGAACGGAAGAAGGGTGACGCGACTCCAAGCGGGTGGATGGCCGAGCAGACATCGTGGAGGAAACCCGGGAGCGTGAGCTCTTCGGTGCGTGTGCCGCCGCCGATGATGTTGGATTTTTCGACGACAAGCACCTGCCGGCCCGAGCGTGTGAGTTCCACGGCCGCGGCGAGGCCATTTGGGCCGGCGCCAACTACAACAGCATCGAAACGAGTCACCCCATGATTATGGCCTACCGCAGCGAATTGATCGACGGCACCAGCAGTATCCTGAACAGGGCAGCGGTGACAACAGCGTTGGCCTGCGCTTTTCGAGGCGATCGCCGCTGTTCACGGCCTCCCTGCTGCGGAGCTGGCCAGTGAGACGCGAGTGACGAGGATGTGGGGGTCTTCGGCTCTCCCACGAAGCCTGAGTCCACGGACTTGAGCGCACGCCTTCTCGGATTCCTCCCCTTCAGGGGGAGGTGCGGAGCGCAGCGAGGCGGAGGGGGTCAGACGGTTTCATGACTCACGAGCAGCCGCCGCGCCCGAACAGTTCCCACATTGGAGCGCTTTGACCCCCTCCGTCAGCGGCTCCGCCCGGGTTTTGGACATGATCCGACACGGGGAACCGTTGCGTCGCGTACGGGGAGGCTCCGCCGCTGCCACCTCCCCCTGAAGGGGAGGAATCGGACCGAGTCCCATGTGGCGGAGGTCTGATCCGCCGCATCCGAGCTTCGCTCGGCCGCGCCTCTCCTACCTTCGTCGGGAGAGGCAATTGCCGCTCCGGGGCGTTGTCTGTCGCGTCAACAACGGTCCCGAGCAGAACACCGAAGGGGCAGCGTCGTAGTATCGCTGCGTATGTCTCCATCTGTTCTCATCATTGGCGCCGGCATGGCAGGAATCACGAGCGGGCGTGCGCTCGAAGCTGCCGGCTTCGATGTGCTGCTGCTCGACAAGGGCAGGGCCGTTGGCGGCCGCATGGCCACACGGCGCATTGGCGAAGCGACGTTCGACCACGGCGCTCAACACGTCAGCGTGCGCACCGCGAGCTTTGGCCGAGAGATGGAGGCCCTTGTCCGGCAGGGAACGGCGAACGTGTGGTACCGCTCGGAAAGTGTCACGCACCCAGAACGCGGGATGGAGGACCGCTATGCCGGCATCGGTGGCATGCGTCGCATCCCCGAAGCCCTCGGCGAGGGGCTGCATGTGACCACGGGGATCCGAGTTGATCATCTCAGCATCGACACCGACGGTGTGGCCGCGATCGCCGGGAACGAGCCTGTAGCGACTGCCGACGCTGTGATACTCACGCCTCCGCTGCCACAGACGCTCGAATTGCTTGCAGCGAGCAACGTCAGAGGTGGCAGTGAGGTCGACTCCCTCGCGGCTGTCGAATACGACGCCGTCCTTGCAGTCATGGCGTCGCTCGATGCACCGCCAATGATGGTCGACGGCCACCGTGCGTTCGGCACTGGTCCGATCGGATGGATGGCCGACAACCAGCAGAAGGGCGTGTCGGCCGTTCCCGCCCTCACGATTCACTCGTCTCCCGAGTTCGCGAGGACGCACGTCGACTCTGACCCGGCCCAGTGGATGTCTGAGCTCCTTGTGGCCGCTCGGCCGCTCCACCAAACCACGGTTGTGCACGCCGTTTCCCATCGGTGGCGGTTTGCGCAGCCTCAGGCAACCATGGACGTTGGCGCCGTTGCAGTCGATGCGCCGGCGCCGGTAGTACTCGCGGGAGAGGTGTTTGCCGGAGCCCGCGTTGAGGGCGCGCACATGTCGGGGAAAGCTGCCGCTCAGCTGATAATGGATCGAGTGGGCTGACGATCTGTTCCGGGTGTCCCTCGGAGATCGCTTCAACTACAAAGGCACGAACGTGATTGCTCGTTCCCGAGCTACTCGTTTCCGGCCGCATCGGTTGCGACAATCTGCTCCGCAGCCGGTCCACCTGATTCTCGCTGATCGCGCAGGTAGATCTCTTGGAATCGTGCGTACCCGTACCAGAGTATTGCCGCGCTCACGATGATGAACACGACGGATCCGATGGCGAAGAGGGCGCCTTCGCTCATGGGGAATCATCCTCGCCGACAAGCACGAGGACACCCAGGCCGAGGAGTGTTGGGACCCAAAGGCCGACGAACACGCCCATCTCGCGATCTACAAAGAACCAGAGCGTGACCGAAAGAACGAAGGAGAAAAACGCCGCAAGAAGAAACACGAGTTTGGTCTTGTGAAACGCCGATATGCGGCTCCACATGCTTCCTTCGCTCGCCGGTTTTGTGGTCGATCGGGTTGTCACGTCGTCTCCTCCGAGTTCTTAATCTTCCTTCGAAGCCAGACCGCGTTCGGGATGTCGAACAGTTCGCTGCCCGATTGACGTGTGCACGCCCAAACGTCCGTCGCTGTGGGTCACGCGCCGTTGCGGGCGATCGGTCAGGTTCCTGCCCAGTGTCGAACTTGGAGGACGACGCTTGGGTTGTCAACCCCAGGAGAACTGAGTGGTCCACGGGGAAGGGAACCGGGCGCCGACCACGAGGAAGACCCGCAGCGTCCATCCTTGCCGTGGTCTGGTTCTTCGGCATCGGACTGTTGTTCGGTCTGTGGTATTGGGTCGGGTGGTGGGTGCTTATTCTCGCGGCGCTGGGGGTGTGGGCGAGCATCGACTACTTGACTCGGGGGGACCAAGGTGGTGTCGCCGACCGGGCGAAACGGGGGATGTGATTCCGCCGGCGCCGCCGTTGACGGTGCGGTCCGCGATCCCACCGACGGGGCTGCGCGTTCTGGCACAGCTGTGGGAAGCCTGCTTTCGCCATCTACGAAGAAAGGGGAGGATTCGGGCACACCTTGCGCCATCCCAGAATGCAAGTCCCCATCGCAAGGTGCGCCGCAACCGACCCTACGCAAGGATTCGCCGCGGTGTGTCGAGAATCTGCGCAGATTCTTGAAGAGGCGCACCCAGCAGGCAGTCGGGGGGAGACGTCACCAGCCGGGTGCGCCGACCCTGCGCCCCCACGAAACCAGACGCACCCGCTGATATCGCGATAGCGGGACCCCATCCCGCTGGCGTCGCGAACTACGGGTGCGTCACGATCGACCTTACGCCGAATACGCGGCCGCGTGCGATGAATCGATACAGCACGCGAATTGTCCGAACGTCTCGTGAATCCAGGCGCCGATCGGTCGACGAGGTGGATTGGACAAACGCAGACTCCGGGCGAACGTTCTGTTCGGGCGCGCCAGGCGATGGTCCCGAACCCATGGGCTCAGCTGCTGGTCTGCTCGGTCGTCCCCTTGAGCTGCGTGAAGCCCTTCTCGAAGTCCGGACCGATCATCTTGTCCATACTCTTGAAGACGCCCATCACCCGCGTCATCAGCGTCTTGGGCCCGGTCATCGTCCATGTGACCTCGGTCGCCTCGCCTTGAGGCTTCAGATTGAAGGTCGTCGTGCTGCTGGACTTGAACGGCTTGAGGAAGTCCAATGCGATCTGCACGCTGGAAGGTGCAGCTGCATCGGTGATCTTCATCTGGCCCTCACCGGCTTTGCGATTGCCGGCCCAGGCGTAGCTGGCGCCGACTCCCGCATCCGCTCCCGAGTACGACCGTTTCATGTCAGGATCGAGGTCATCCCATGGCGACCAGTTCCGCCAGTTGTGAAAGTCGACAATCTGGGCGTAGACTTTTTCGGCCGGTGCATTGATGGTCGTGGTGCGTTCAACGGTGTAGATATCAGCCATGGGGTGAGGCTACTCAACGACTTCCGGCCGTGGGACGGGTTCTTTCTCGTGACGCGAACGCCCGAATCAGCAGGTTGCCGGAGTCCGAGAATCCGTCCGGGTTTGGGTGGTACCTTGCGTTACGCGACGGAGGTGCCGGTATGACGACCGTTCGTGACGCCCGCTATGACGTGCTCTTCGAGCCTGTGCAGATCGGACCGAGGACCGCTCGAAACCGGTTCTTCCAGGTTCCGCATTGCAACGGCATGGGATACCGCGACCCGTCGGCGCTGGCCGCAATGAGAGGTGTGAAGGCCGAAGGCGGCTGGGCCGTCATCGCCACCGAGGAGACCGAGATCCACCACTCCTCCGATGTTGCCCCGTACATCGAGGGCCGAATCTGGGACGATCGCGACGTCCCAGCCCATGCCCTCGTCACCGACGCTATTCATACCCACGGGTCTCTGGCCGCCATCGAACTCGTCCATTCCGGTATGGCGGCCAACAGCATGTATACCCGTATCCCGCCGATGGGTCCCTCACATCGGCCGACGTCGGGCGACCTCTATCCGATCCAAGCGCGCCGGATGGGCAAACAGGACATCGCCGACCTGCGACGCTGGCATCGCGAGGCGGTGGTACGTTCGCTGCAAGCCGGCTACGACATCGTCTACGTCTACGCCGGACACAATCTGTCGACACTCCAGCACTTCCTGTCGCCGCGATACAACAACCGGACGGACGAGTACGGCGGTTCCCTCGAGAACCGGGCGCGCCTCCTGCGCGAGGTGCTCGAGGACACGCTTGAGGCCGTCGACGGTCGGGCAGCGGTCGCCTGCCGAATTGTCGTCGACGAGCTCATAGGGCCGGGCGGGTTCACCCGGGACGAGACGGTCGAGTTGCTCGGGATGATCGGTGAGCTCCCTGATCTATGGGATTTCATGGTCGGTGCCTGGCCGGACGACTCCGTGACCTCCCGGTTCGGGGGCGAGAGCGAGCGTGAGGATCTCATCAGAGGCCTCAAGGACCTGACGTCGAAGCCGGTCGTCGGAGTAGGCCGGTTCACCTCACCCGACACCATGGTCCGGCTGATCCGCCAGGGGGTTCTCGATTTCATCGGCGCCGCACGGCCGTCGATCGCCGATCCGTACCTGCCGAAGAAGATCGAGGAAGGGCGGATCGACGACATCCGAGAGTGCATTGGATGCAACATCTGTGTGTCCGGTGACTACACGATGACCCCGATCCGCTGCACCCAGAACCCGTCGATGGGGGAGGAATGGCGCCGCGGCTGGCACCCCGAGGTGATGCGTCCCAAGGACACCGATGACCGAATCCTCGTAGTAGGCGGTGGGCCGGCTGGTCTCGAGGCGGCCATGTCTGCAGGGAGGCGCGGCTACGGCGTGGTCCTCATCGAGGCGACCAGGGAGCTGGGAGGGCGAGTTTCCAAGGAAGCCCGCCTCCCCGGACTCGCGGAATGGCGTCGCGTGGTCGACTACCGCGCGGCGCAACTCGACCGCATGGCGAACGTGGATTACTACTTCGAGAGCACCATGTCTGCGGGAGAGATCCTGGCCTACGAGTTCAGCCACATCGCCGTCGCCACTGGGGCATCGTGGCGGCGAGACGGCGTTGGTGTGTCACAAGCATGGCCGATGGCGTTCGCCGATCCGGTTGACGTACTCACCCCAGACGACGTGATGTCGGGGAGCCGAACCACCGGCGAGCGCGTGGTGGTGTTCGACGACGATCACTACTACATGGGCAGCACGATGGCTGAGTTGCTTGTCGGAGAGGGCTACTCCGTCACCTTTGTGACACCCGAGCCGGAGGTAGCGGCATGGGCTCACAAGACGATGGAGCAACACCGCATCCAGGCCCATCTGCTCGATCGCGGTGTGCGGATTGTTGTCGCCCATACGGCAGGACGGGTGGTGGCCGACGGGCTCGTTGCGCAGTGCGCCTACACCGGTCGGGAACAGTTGATCGAGTGCGACGCCGTGATGCTCGTCACGAGCCGCCTGCCGAACGAGTCGCTCTGCCTCGATCTGCTCGAACTGCACGACGAGTGGGGGAGCGCGGGCCTGGTCTCGGTGCGCACGGTTGGTGATGCCTTCAGTCCTGGGAGTATCGCTGCAGCCGTGTGGGACGGGCGCAGGTTCGCCGAAGACTTGGGCAGATCAGCAGAGCCAGGCCCGTTCCCACGGAACGTGGCCGCGATCTGAGATCGCAGGTCGCGAGCAGCGGGAACGTCGCGTGGCGACTCCCACTGCCCCGACCCGCATCAAGTTCGGTGTGCTACGACGCGAGGGTTGCGTTGAGCGTGATCTCGACGTTGCCGACCAGAGCGTTGCTGACGGGACAGCCGAGCTTGGCTTCTTCGGCGAGTTCGAGGAACGTTCCTTCGGGAATACCAGGGACCTGACCGACAACCGTCAGGGCCATCGTCGTGATCCGCATCCCGGCATCGGTCTTGGCGAAGGTCGCCACACCTGTTGTGTCGAGCTGGTCTGCGACGAAGCCGGCGCCGGCGAGGATGTTGCTGAAGGCCATCGAGTAGCAGGCTGCGTGTGCAGCCGCGATCAGTTCCTCGGGGCTGGTCTTGCCGTTGGCTGCCTCGGTCCGGCTCGCCCAGCTGACCGGCATTGGACCAGCGGCACCGGAATCGAGTGATGCCGTTCCTGATCCCTTGAACAGGTCGCCGTTCCAGGTGGCGGTGCCTTTGCTCTTCATGTGCTGCTCCTTCGGTTGGGTGCACGATTGTCGCGCACCACGGGGTGCTAGGAACGTACTTCGGCGTCGTGGGTTGGCCATGACGACCTGGGCCACGAGGTTTGAACCTCAACACCGTCTGAGGGTTCGATTCGCGGGCGGTTCGTTCGCTCCCCCATGTATAGCGGACCAACGTACCTCCGTGTCCGGGAACTGCGATCAGACGCAGAACATCTGCTGCCTCGATGCGCCGCTACGAATGGGTTCCGGCTTCGAGCACCTCGACCAGTCGGTCGTAGTCGCGGTTGATCAAGTTCTGCGCCATGCGGCCAACGAAGGGCCCCACCAGCCCTGCAATCGTGCCCTGCGGTCCGCCGCTGATCACGGCGGTCACCCGGCAAGACTCAGGGCCGGTCGGCACCACGGCTCGGTCGACCTCAATCGGGAAAGTGGACTCGACAGACTTGATGGTGACTCTCCGGCCCAGTTCGAAGACCGTCACGACAAAGGTAGATCTGACGCTCTTGCCCATGAACCGTGCGTGCTGCTCGTACGTGGATCCCACACCGACGGGCGGCTCGGATGTCCATGTGCACGACTTCATACCGCTCTGCCAAAGAGGGTTGTTCGCGGCGTCGGCGACGAATTTGAACACCACGTCTGCCGGCTGGTTGATGTGTCGGGCGGCGCCCATCTGCATAGCGGTGACACTACCGACGACAACCCCGGCCCGCATGCAATCCTGTAGCAGTGGACTTCTGGCCGTGAGCGGGTCGCTCATGGCGGCGCATACCCCGTGGATTGCTTGCGACGATCGACCGCGCCGAACTGAAGGCGCTGCTCGACGATTCTGATTGGGTTTCGCTGCCGACTCAACCTCGGCCCGCTAGATGCCGATGAAGAGTACGTTGGACCTATCAACGGGGAGTACGCGCGTGAGAAAAGCCGCCACCATTGTCATGATTGCTCTCGCTCTCGTCGCATCAGCGTGCAGCGAAGGTGCGACCGTCGCGGAAGGAGACGTTGCGCCGAAGTCCGTTGCCGAGGACACCACGACGACGTCCTCCGAGCCGACGACGACTGCTGCGCCGAGCACCACCACGACACTCGCTTCGAGCACGACGGTCGTGACCTCTGAAGAGTTCAACGAGGCACAAGCTCTGCTCGCATCGATCAAGTCTGACGCAGAAATCGAGTCCGGCAGGATCGAAGGCGCGTTCGAGGTGGCCGGTTTGGACGTGCAAGAGGCGGGCTTGGCGGAGTTCAAGATGGTCTTCTCGAGTGCATTCAATACAGCCACGGGTGACAGCTCGTTCCTGATGGACATGTCGTCGATGGCAGCTGCGTTGGAGGCCGACCAGGACGACCCCTTCGCCGAATTCGGAGCTGCGATGCTCGGCGAGACGGAGTTCCGTCAGATCGGAGATCGAGCGTTCGTACGAGCCGGATTCTTCAGCCTGATGCTCGGAAACGAGACGCCGTGGATCTCGATGCCGGCGGAAGAGGGCGCGGATTTCGCAACTGACCTTGATTCGGGCCCAACCGATCCGCACGACGTGCTGGGCAGCTACGAAGGCGCGGCTGCCACCGTCGAAGATCTTGGTGTTGAATCCGTGAATGGCACCACAGCAACGCACTATCGAATCTCGGTCGACGCGGCAAAGCTTGCCGAGGAGTTGTCGCCGGAAGAGCGTGCTGAACTCGAGGAGTCTGGCCTGGCTGCGATTGGTGTTCAGCCGATCGACCTGTGGATCACCGATGGCGGATACCTCGTTCGGATGATTCTCGAGATCGACGGTTCAGAAGCCGCGTCATCTGAAGGCGAGTTCGAAACGATGAAGCTCACGTTCGATATGTATGACATCAACGGCCCGGTTGTGATCGAGGAGCCGCCGGCAAGTGAAGTGACTGCCGTCGAGGACCTCGACTTTGGCGCATTCGACCTAGGCGACTTCGATCTCGAATTCACCGCCGAGGACCTCTGAGTCTCGGGTTCGTCCTACGCGGGCTCGTACACGCCCACACGGCGCACGCGAAGGAAGTTGTCGACGGCGAACACGCGGATGTTCCGTTGTTCGCTGGGCGGGACATTGTCCATGGCGTCAGCTGCGGCAATCACCTCGGGCTCGTCGACCGAATAGGCGACCCCCTCGTGAACGATCACGGCGGAGCCGGCGGCAACAACGTTCTTCAACCAGTCGGGGCTCGATCCGTATGGCAGCGCGATATCGAACCCGTGGTCGGTGGGGAACGGTCCGATCGGTGTCTCGTAGGGGGTGCCTGACTTCCGGCCGACGTGGCGGATCACCCCGGCGTACGACCCCGGTTGACCGGCAGTCTTCATGGCCTGGGGGTTCATCACGGCACGATTCAGTTTGCGGACGGCTGTGAGCAACGGCGGGTACTTCATCCGCATCCCGACCATGAAGGCGACCCCGATTGCAGCGAGAATCAGAAGCAGTCCCCCGATGCCCTTTGCAAGTCCCTTCAGCATGACGGCCTCCTCGGCACTGGTTCTCCTCCATCCTCGACCGCGGGCGGCAGTCCGTCAACTGGACCACAACGAGCCCGACACGGATCAACCTGGGACCAAACACCCTGGTCGCGGTCCCGGGCTGGTGGAACGATGAGGGGATCGTCCAGCGAAAGGAATCCTCATGATTCCGACCAAAACCGCCGCGCTCGACTTCCTCGATCAGGAACGCATCGCCGTTGCAGGTGTGTCGCGATCGACGGGGGGAGAACACGGAGGCAACATCGTGTACCAGCGGCTTCGTGAACGCGGCTACGTAGTGTTCGCCGTCAACCCCAACGCTGACGAGGTAGAGGGTGACCCGTGCTTCGACCGCGTCACCGACATCCCGGACGGTGTGGACGCCGTGGTGGTCGCGACGAACCCGAACGATTCCGCTCAGGTGATGCGGGACTGCATCGATGCCGGTGTCACGCGGGTGTGGATGCATCGATCGATGGGTGGAGGGAGTGTCTCCGCCGACGCGACGACACTCGGCCGTGAGAACGGCGTGACCGTCATCGACGGCGGCTGCCCGCTCATGTACGGAAAGGCGTCCGACTTCGGGCACCGGATGATGGGGACCGTCCTTCGGATCACCGGCGCTGTACCGAAACGCGTCTAGAGGCCTTCGGGCGGCGACTGGCTTCTCCCCGGTCACGCTATCGCGGAATACCTCGCGGACGGGCTGCTTGGCCGCGTAGGGTTGACTCGATACCCACGGGGAGGTGCGTATTTTCGATTCAATCCCGTTCCAAGTGACGCTCCCTGCGTCCGACATGGAAAGAGCGAAGGCATGGTACGAAGCGATGCTTGGGCTCCGGCCTGCGGAGGAGGATGATGACGGGGTAGCTTGGTACGACACAGGTGGCGTGCGGTTCATGCTCTACGCATCCGAGTTCGCCGGCACCAACCAGGCCACTGCAGCCTCGCTCACGACTGCCGACTTCGATGGCGCGCTCGCACTCCTGCGCAGTCGGGGAGCCGCGTTCGAGAGCTACGACTTTGGCGACGACTTCAAGACGATTGACGGTGTTCTAGAGATGCCGGACGGCCGCAAGGCTGCGTGGGTCAAGGACAGCGAAGGCAACACCCTCGCGATCACCTCCGAATAGCAGAGCCCTCCGACGACAAGTCCGGCAACTGGCGCCTCTCGGCCGAGGCCCACAACAACTGACTGGGTGTGATCCGAAGTGGTCGAAGAGTACGAAACCGTCACCAAGATGGGAGCGGCGCTTCACGGCGACGTTGTTGGCTACAGCCGCCTGACTGCGGACAACGAAATCGAGACGTACAACACCCTGCAGGTGCTCAGACGCATCATCGAGCTGGTGACCGTTGCCCACGGCGGGACTGTCGCCTCGTTCACGGGAGACGAGTTCCTCGCCGTGTTCTCAGATGCGTCCACCGCAGTGACTGCTGCGCTTGAGATCCAGCGCCTGATCGCCGTCGAGAATCGCGCGCTCCCGACGGGCCGCAACATGCGCTTCCGTCTCGGCATCCACACCGGACTCATATCCTCTGCCGGCGACCGATGGTGGGGAGATGCGATCAACATCGCTGCTCGGCTCCAAGCGCTCGCGGAGCCGGGTGGCATCAACATCTCGCTCGATGCACTCGACCGGGCCGGCGAGGTTCCGGTGCAGATCGAGTCTCTCGGCCCGACGCGCCTGAAGAACATCCCAGAGCAGGTGACGATCTTCCGACTTACGCCCGAGCACGCCGAAGCCGACGACTCGAAACCATGGCGGCGCCGCATCGCCACACCCTCGCGACCATCGCTCGCCGTGAGCCCGTTCGTGAACTACGGGGCGGACGAGGACAGCCACTTCGCCGACGGCCTGATGATGGCCCTGGTCATATCGCTGATGCGAATTCCGGGGCTTGAGGTCGTGAGCGAGATGTCCACGCTCGGCTACCGTGACCAGACGTTCTCTGCAGCCCAGCTCGGTCACGAACTCGGCGTGCGCTACGTATTGGAGGGCGCCGTTCAGCGGGCCGGATCGCAGGTACGAGTGCTCACCCAACTTCTCGATGTGGAGAGCGGCAACACGGTGTGGTCGGATCGGTTCGAGGCATCGTTCGACGATGTGTTCGCGGCGCAGGACAACATCGTTTTCGCCATCGCGACGACGCTCGATGTTGAGGTGATCGGCGGTGATGTTGCTCGCATGTACTTGGCCGGTATCGGGCCCGATGCCGTCGAGCTCATGTATCGCGGCCTTCAACATCTCAGCAAGGGCACGCCGGCAGAACTTCAACTCGCGGCGGACACGTTCAAGCACCTCGCCGAACTCGAACCTGACGCTTCGAACGGGTACACCTTGGCAGCACTTGCGAACAACTGGATGGCGATGTTCGGTGCGACCGACGACATTCCTGGGCACTACAAACTCGCTGAGGAACAGGCGAACCAGTCCATCGAGCGCGGCGACGTTTCAGGCATCGCCCATACCGTTCTCGCACACGTGCGAATACAGCGACACGAATGGGAAGGTGCGCTCGAGGCGGTTCACGAGGCGACCAGCCTCCGGCCGTCGTGTGACATAACGTACGGGGTGGCCGCGAGCGTGATGCGCTACCTCGGCGACTGGGAAGCGGCCGTTGGATATGCCAACCGCGCTGCCCGCCTCAGCCCGCTGTTCGCCTTGTGGTATCGCAACATCTCGGCGAATGCCGAGTTCCTCGGCGGGAACTTCGAAGCGGCCGCGGACTTGGCCGAAGGGGTTGTGGCCGAAGACGAGGATGACCTTGAGGGACTCCTCACACTTGCAGCCGCCCAGTCGGCTCTCGGACGATCGCGACATGCCACGGCTGCCATCGACCACGCCCGAGAATCCAGACCCGAGCTCACCACCGCGTCGCTGGTGGATCTCCCGTACCGCGACCACGAGGACCTCGACCGATTCATCCGGGAGCTCAAGTCGGCGGGACTCGGCTGATAGGCTCAGACGATGGATATCGGCCGTGTCGGACTGTGGACGTTCCTCCTCGATGAGCACCCGACATCTCGGGTGCGCGACGTGGTCCAGGAGATCGAGGAGATGGGTTGGCCGACCTTGTGGCGACCCGAGTCGACCGGTCGTGATGTGCTGGTCGCTTCGAGTGTGATGTTGGATGCCACGTCTCGGTTGATCGTGGCGTCGGGCATCGCACAGATCTACGCACGGCATCCGGTGACAACGGCTGCTGCCCAGAAGACGCTGTTCGAAGCCCATGACGGTCGGTTCCTGCTGGGGCTCGGCGTGGCCCACGCCTCGTCCGTCGAAGGAATCCGAAAGCTCGAGTACCGGACTCCCTACTCGGACATGGTGGCGTACCTGGAGGCCATGGCGGTAGCCCCGTACACCGCCGTGGAGCCCGCATCCAAGCCACCGACGGTGCTCGCCGCTCTCGGGCCTCGCATGCTCCGGCTCAGCGCCGAGGCCGCCGACGGTGCGCACCCGTATTTCACCCCGCCAGAACACACGGCGATGGCGCGCGACATTCTGGGTCAGGGTCCGCTCCTCGCTCCCGAGCAGATGGTGGTGATCGACACCGACCTCGATCGAGCCAGGGGAGTGGCCCGGGCCGGCATGGCCCGGTATCTCGGACTGCCCAACTACACGAACAACTTGCTGCGCTGTGGCTTCACGCAATCGGACATCGACGACATGACCGATCGGCTTGTCGACGGGATCGTCGCGTGCGGCGACATCGGTGTCACGGTCGATCGGGTCCAGCAGCATCTCGACGCAGGTGCCGACCACGTCTGCATTCAGGTTCTTGTTGCGGACAATGATCTGGATGCCACGACTGCGCTCTGGCGGGAGTTGGCCGAAGCTTTCGACCTCTAGGCCGTTCGGTGGTGTCTATTGAGTGGGCTCGTCTTCCTTCACCGTGAGGTACCTGCCGGCGACACTGACACCGAACGACGCCAGGACCACGCTCCCCGATACGCCCCAAAGGGCGAAGACCGCCTGGCTCAACGTCGACTCCACGTCTCCGTTCACGAGGGTTATGAAGAACAGCGATCCGATGATGCCGAATGCGATCGAAGCGATGATGAAGACCCGAGTTGCTGTTGTCTGCATGAGTGAAGCGTATCGAGCGTCCGAGAATGCGTGGACCAACGGTGGTCGTTCTGGATGAGCAAGATCACTGCCAGCGATGGCGCTCTCAGCCTGTCACGGTTTCGGTACTCGGTTCGATTGCCTGTTGCTTGAGGCTGCGCCCGGCGATGAGATAGAGCGGCGCCGCAGCAGCGAGAATGACGGCCCCAACCACGATCGCGACGGTCAGGCTGGTTGCATCGGCGAGCAATCCGAGGGCGATGCCGCCGAGCATGGCTCCGGTCTGACCGGTCAGGCTGTTGACCGAAACGACGGTGGCCCGGCTTTTGCCGTCAACAACACCACGGTGGAGCATTCCCTGATGGATCGGACTCGAGGCACCGATCGCTGTGCAACTTGTGGCGTTCTCGGAAATCGGTATCGCCGAAGTCCATGCGTATCTATGGCCGCAGTCAGCGGCCGCGATCGAAGCGATGGCACCGGTACTCGACGCCCTCGACGCCGCCTAGCCAGGCGAGTTCGATCAGGGTGATGCGGACGACCTCATCCAGCTGCTACCGATCAGGCGACAGTGAATTCCACCAGTGGGGATTGGTTGACCCAACGGGGAAGGATGTGTTCCGCCTTCGCGGGCTCGTTGTCCCAGCTCTCGGTGAGAATTCGGTATAGCACCGCTGCGCGCTGATCCTCGTCCGTGACCTCACGCGCTGTTGCGGAGACATCTGCGCCGGAGTCGCCCCTCAGGTGGACCGTGAACTGTGGGTTGGCGATCAGGTTGGCCAGCCAGTCACGTTTGAAGCCGGGTCTGCCGGTGATGTAGTACATCCCGTCGAACTGATGAAAGACGATTTCGATGCGGCGACTCGCACCCGTCTTCGCTCCGACCGTGGTGATATCGATCACGCCGCCGCGAGCGAGGGCATCTGCTGTTGCTGCGTTCATGGAGCGGCAACCGGATCAGGCGCCCTCGTATTCCTGGCTACCCGGTGAGGCCCGAGCCGAACATGGAGCCTCGATCCGACGAACGCAACGTTCAGCCGCCGATCCTGCCCGAGTTCGGGTCGACCATCAGTGACGACACATCCACTGCCTCGAAAGCGGAACCGGGGATGTCGTCCCACTCGTGGAGCATGGTGTTGTTCCAGCGCGGGTCGGGTGCGCCCGAGATGAACCACGAGGCGCCGTTGTCGGCCAGGATCAGGCCGTAGTCCTTGAAAGCCTGCAGGATCACCCGTACCTCGGTTGAGTAACCGGAGATGTCGTAGCCGGCCTTGAGGCGGAACCGCTGACCCATTGGCGGGTAGTCCAGTGCGGAGAGGCTCGACGCGTCGTGCCGGGCCGGCCATACGTGGGCATTGCGAGTGTCGGAGGCTGTGAACCGGATCGCATGCGTGATCGCGCCGGAGGCCACCTCTTCGTACGTGACCAATCCGGGGTAGATCGGCAGGCCCGCCGCGTCCGCGGAGGTCCAGCCATCGGGCCGCAGTGCGTTGGAGCGCAGGTCGTATTGGGCACCCGAGCTCGCAAACCAGGAGCCGTTGTCGTGAGGGTGAGCGTTGTACAACTCGTAGAGCACACACGTTTCACGGTCGACCACCAGGACGTGGCGGTCTCCCGAGGCGTCCGGCCCGCCCTCGATCGGAGCGTTGCTGGGGATGGGGAACGGTCCGGGGTCGGACTCGTTGCCGTAGGACGTGTAGATGATCTCGACACTTGGTTGGCTGGCCGGCACGTTGACAAACGGAATGCCGATCGGACTGTTCGACCCGGGCGGCCACACGCCGGAGCCGAAGTCGGCGTGCAGGGTGTCGCTTGCCCCGATGGCTGCGATGTACTGGCTGGAGCGTGCATCGACGGGCAGGTCGTCAACCCGGCGGTTCCAAATGTTGTCCGCCGGGAACGTCGAGCACGTCGGTGGGGGAGCGGTGAGTTCGCCGAAGCGCCCGGCCACGGGGAGGTATGCCGGGAAGCCACCAGCGTACTGCGCGTCGGCGTTGCCCTGGCTGTTCTCATACCGCAGATAGGTCGTGGTGTTCGAAGGCCGGAACAGTCCGGGCGAGTGCACACCATTGCCGGTCCAGTCGCCGGCCACAAACAGGTCGCCCGGGTCGCCGTAGATGAAGCTGTTGTCGGCGATTCCCTGCGTGTTCGTGTTGCGGTAGTAGACGAGCCCGGTTGTGGCGCGATGAAGACCCGGAGTGTCCTGCCCACTTCCGTTGAAGTCGCCGACAAACGGCTGGTCCCCCGGATTGCCGAACACATACGAATAGTCGGCCGCGCCGAGGCCACCGTCATTCGTCCCGAGTTTGTTGATGATGTAGAAGGTCTGGTTCGACGGCCGGTAGATCGAGACCGTGTCACAGCCATCGGCGTTGAAGTCGCCGGCGATCGGAATATCACCCGGGTTGCCGAAGAAGAACGAGACATCGGCGATTCCCTGCGTGTTCTCGTTCCGCAGGTAAACGTACCCATCGGATTGTCGATACAACCCAGGTGTGTCGACGTCGTCACAGTTCCAGTCGCCCATGAACGGAAAGTCCCCGGGGTTGCCGAAGAAGAAACGCCCAACTTCCGATCCAGCCTCATACAGATGCCAGACACCCGTCGTCGGGTCGACCAGACCGTAGGAATCCGCTTCGTTGGCTGCGGCCGCTGTGCTCGGAACCGCAG
>Ga0316198_10000836_pt1 | contig 17034 bp, 28 predicted proteins | sample OudBieAanoxic_MG_FD_204935 | JGI IMG/M metagenome (GOLD analysis project Ga0316198, IMG submission 204935) | Coastal sediment microbial communities from Oude Bieten Haven, Netherlands - site A anoxic | ecosystem: Environmental > Aquatic > Marine > Coastal > Sediment | place: Netherlands...
CGCCGATCGTCATTCCTCCAAAGCTCAACACTGCTACACAAGAGTTTCAATAAAGGCCACAGAACCACCGCTGGTACATGCTGAAATGCGAACGAACCAAAGTTTCTTTGCCTCAACTCCCATTTATCGCCCCACACTGAATGCAAAAGAGACATCAGCCTAATTGCGACATCAGCCAATTCTTTAGCGGCCTCTGATTTAGGGTGGTAATTAAGCGAATTTTCAAGCTCATCTACCTCAGTCACCACCATCATGACCTTTACCGGAAGGTTCTCCCACGTAGGTTTGTCAAATCCATTCAATGTATTAATGTCGTCAACATATTTGGCTAACTCGTGTAAGGTCATACCAGACCTCCTTCGATTGTCTAATCAGGTATAGTAATGAATATGAATTTATGAACAGGCAACATTTCTTTCTCATTTTTCCATCAGAATTGGGCCACTATCATATAAAGATGCACTATCCACTTTTGTCGAAGCTGAGCTAACAAAAGTATCCTTACAAATTTCGTACATGACTCTAGCGCAAACACGCTCCAATGGCGAATCCGCATCAATTACGACCCACGTACCTGCCAGGCCCTTTCCCCGCTCCCATAACTCCTTATACGTATCGATTACTTTTTCAGCAAAACCCTCTCGCGCTTCATAAACTTCAACAGCCTTTTGACCGCGGGAAAGAACTCGCTGCCTAGAAACGTCTGGAGAAACATCCAGAAGAATATTCAGCGAAGGTACCCTAAAGACTTCGCTTATACGCAGCACAAATTCTGGATCCAAACCGTCCAGAACTCCGTAAACATAACTCGACTGCCAGGACCGACTAAACACTGTGGATTCCTCATTCCGCATTGCGGGGAGACACTCCAACCGATTAACCGTCTGTAGCGATTGAAACACAATCGCATTTAAAAGCTGCGACTTGGATTTGCCCTTAGTTGTTAGCTCCAATGGGATATCGTAACAGGCCCCCCACTTATTGTTCAGCCACTCTCGTATAAAAGGACCAGTTCCCGTGTTATCATTCGGTATTTCAATAAGATTATAGTCAAAAATTTCCGAAACTATCCGGGCAAGGGTCGTTTTCCCACAACCATCTCCACCCTCTAAAATTATTTTCCGATGCATCAAAAACTCCCCTCAATCAAGAATTTCATTGCCCCAACAGGACCACCCCGGTCTAATACGACGTGCGAAAAACTCCATATATGGCCCTGGTGAGGTTTTTTCGATTAGTTGATATGATTCCTCAGGTTTCTCGGAATGCCGGCCTCTGGGAGCCAGGAATGAGCTACGGAGTGCCCTTTCAGGACGGATAAACAACCCCTTAGTACCAAACAACAGCAACTCATGGGATCCTCGAAAATATTGTCCGATTCCCGTGCGAACCGTCCTGTTAACCCAGGGCAACCACCTTTTTACATTTAATGACTTAAAATCTTCCTCTTTCACCTCCTTAACCTTAACCCAAGCGACATTTGTTTTATAAGTGAAGCCTAACGCCGACATCAGCCACAGGCCCCATTCCAGATAATTATTGGTCGTCCAGACATATAGATGGGCATCTTTTTCTGGACACCACCTCCCTGACTGGAGGACAATTCTCAAGATATCCTCTTTCTTTTTGATCAACGGATAATGCCTATCGGCCCCCCTCTTAATTTTACCTGCTCCGCGTTCCGGCCACGGAGGGTCCAGAACTCCAGTTTTCCAGAGATTTCTACCCATCAATTCGCTCCAGACTTTCAGCCATCGCCGCTATAAACGACCTGCTTCAACTCCTCCACCAACTCTAAAAGCGCATCGGTGGACTCAATATTTTTTATAAAATGCTCAGGTATCGATTTAACGCCCAACCGAGACCCGATTAGCGCTCCAGTAATTGCTCCCAGGCTATCACTATCACCGGGACTGTGTACCGCGCGTAAAACCGCATTCTTATAACTGCGAGGGTGCTTAGTGAAACACCAGAAACTTGCTGCTAGGGATTCATCACCTCGCCAGCCTTTAAAATGTGTAAGCACTTCTTCAGGGCTTTGGTCCCACCATTTTGAAAGTATCGACGCTAGCATCATACTACATTCCGAATCATATTGGTCAGCCGCTTCCCATGCCGCCGCGTACATCTCAGAATAATGATATCCTTGTATTCCCATGGCCACCGCCGTGGCTACTCCCGCCGCTGCTGCCATCGCGCTCTTAGAATTATGGGTCATCAGTGAATGCTCCGCTGCCCAATGCGCTGCTTTTTTTGGGTCTTTCCAATGCCACACTCCATATGCCATTGCCCTCATTGCAGTACCGCACCCTTTACTATCCTCCTTGCCCGCCTTTCTCCATGGTACGCCTTTGTCCAGATTACTGCAGCCATACATACAAGCCGCCCCAGGAGCCCTATTATTTTCTGGACTTTTTGACCACCGAACATACTCAGCCGCAATTAATTCTCCCGCATGATCTAAATCATCCCAGGTTTCTGCACGTAGCAGGCCCTTGAACGTGGCAATCATCATTTGGGTATCGTCTGAGTACTGAGCCACCTTTCTAGTGCCGTTACTGACCAATCTAGGGTAGTCAGTAAATCCCCCAGGAAATTTTTGTTCAATTTGCTCTAAATTCAAAAATTCCACCGGATAGCCCAAAGCATCCCCAACAGCGGTACCAAAAACCACTCCCAGTATTTTATCCCTTAACTCTCGCACTGTTAATTCAACCTTAATCATGTCGCTCTCCTCACACTTTCTTTTCGTATCAATCCAAAACTTTCAATACCGCTGCTAACCGCTCACGAGGTTTTTTTTTCGCTGCCCTCTTTACATATCGGTCCAAAATCAACCTCGCCGCTGCTGACCTCCCACGGAGCTTTTTCTTCTTTGCATAATCATCCAGAAAATCCGTATGGCGCACTTCTAAATTCAAGAGCACCCGTTTAGGATCATCAAGCTCTGGATAACGTCCAGAATTCTGACGAGACCCCCCGTGCACTGGCTTTTCATCCGCAGAAATCCCAATCAATGACTTCCCATTTTCGCTTAGAATTTCCTTCATCACTTCCTTCGCTTCCTTTTTCTTTTTCTTTTTCTTTTGCATCAATACCACCTCTTAATCGACCACACACCTCGCAAGGCTGTGTAGTAGAATGTAAACAATTGGGACTCCCACAGGATTCACCTGGCCTTAAAACTTTTTTCATGAAAACTACCTCACATGATTTATTATATCTACAATCAAGTAAAAGTCAAGGTTCTATTTTCGATATCTTTTATGTAATTTCAAACAGTTTTTACATCGGAAAACTTTAGACTTGTGTGGTTCAAATCCACACCCGTTCACAACGCCGCAAAGGGCTTCGATATCACTTTCCCAACGGAAAAAATGAGTCTTACGTCCAGACTTCCCCAACCAAACAAAACGCTGTTCTGTCATGCCCTACCCTCCGATTCCCGAAACAAATTTTCTGGACTAAATCACAATCCCTCCTTATCTGCAAACCATCCAGAAACTACTAGCGTCCCCTCATCACCTTTTTCCATGACTTCAGAATCATCTTCAATTTGGCTTTTTGGTATCCAGACTTCCTCACCCTCGATTTCAACTAGAAGTGCTAAATCAGTCTCGTGGATACAAAGAGCATCAAGTTCAACCGGATAGAATCTTTCCATTATAATCCCTGGTTATACTGATTATTCAGATAGCTCATCAAGAAGCGCTCTGAGTGCGTACTTATCGACGTTGAAAAAAACAGAAGTTCATCCTTTGTTGTTCTGTTTTAGCTCATCAATCAAGGCTCCAAAATACTCTCGCACATGATATAACCTTAAATTAGCGTCCAGACTATTTTCAAGTTTAGCAGTTAATTCATGAGGATCTGAATCCGCTGTAATAGTCCCCAGACCCTCAATTTCAATTTTAACGGCCTCATTATCATCACAAGGATCACCATCTTTATCAAAAAAGTTTAGGGTGTGGTCTAACCATTCTCCACAATCGTATACCTCAACTCTATCAATATCTTCGACCAGATCCTCAAGCTCCAACAGCGAGTCAAAGGCTTTTTCAGTGAGCCAGCCTTCATTTTCATCACCGATACTGTGCCCATCGAATATATTTTTTATCAATTTTAATACTTCTGGACTTTCCAGAAAGTTTATTAATGCCTGGGCCACAACATACGCTGATATAGGCACAGGGATAATCCTATTCTGCCGTATATCTGGAGAATCCCCCCTAGTAACACTATTAATAGTTACGCACACCGTTCTATCCCTTGGATCTAACTCCAATTGAGCCGGTTGAGGAGTAGACTGGACAAAATACCTATAGAACAAAGATGTTCTTTTCTTTAGCCCTCCTATCTGGACTGAAATGCCATAGTCCTCTGGTATTTTGTAATTCTCACCTCTCACGCGCAAAGTACCGTGCTCTACTAAAATTTCATTCATCTATTTTACGCTCTTTGAATTCCACATCTGGGATTATCTCTATTGCCTCATGGAACTTGCTAGCCATCTCTCTTTTATGCACTGAATCTTCTAAGAGTATATCTAATAGCCTTAAAACATCTTTAAATACTTCTCGAAGTGTACCCCTTTTATGATCGATACCCACATCATCCATAATAAACCTCAATAACTTTTGAATTTTGTCACAACTTGAAAACCTACATATTTCGCTACATGCCCTTTACATTTAATATACTTAACACTCAGTGCTACACGCGATTGCTGAGTTAGCAACCATAACCGCCTCGCGCACTTTACGGATAGCTACTGTCTGATCAGCGCTTGTTGGCGTATTGTCCAGAATTACTTCTGCAAAAAGTAATCCGGCCTCCCTAATTTTTCCGTACTTTTCAAACTGAAACTCATATGGTGCATGGTAGCTAAACCAATTTTCTAATTGTTCTTTGTCAATTTTCATGTTTATTACTCCTTGTTAGTCGTTTAACATCAGATTCTAATTTTTCTATGACACTTTTTAATTCCGCTATCTGCATCTCAATCCGCTCGATCCTTTTTGTCATGATCATCCCACGCAGATAGATGGCATCTTCAGTCGAAAGCATTATCTATAGCCTCCTTTGTGATTTTTATCAATAAAGTATGTTCATAACTTTCCACTTGGAATATTTTCTGGAACTCATAGGCTATCTCGCCCGATTCCGCATAAACCCTCCTTTTCACCTCTTCAGCCGCTTTTTCGGCCTCTTCTTTAATGATAGGGCTTAATTTTTTCCGCAACACATCATACAGTATCTCATCTAAATCAATTCTTTTCATACATCCCACTTTTCATCATCCACGAGATAAATGGTTAAAAGATTAAAATCGTCAGGGCCTACTACCCGTTTGAATATGCTCAGTGCGTGAGTATTATCAGCAGCCACCACCAAACGAGATTGGTCTGGTGCCCCTAGACCGTCTTTGAAATACCTGATACGATACAGGTTAAGACTTGTTGCGCTCATGTTATTCCTCTCAATGTAAAACACTCAATCGTACGGCCTAGCCTCGCTAGGCCGTACTGTTCAGGGTTTTACTCTTAGCTTATTTTCTCAGTTTCTAACAGAAAAGTTACCGTATAACTTCGACGCTTATCCGCAAACCAACGACCTGGAGTATAATTCTCCAGGACAAGATAACTATATTTAATCTCCTCATAACCATCTCGTTCACAATACTTTCGAAAACTGAGATGAGAAAAAGCCTCCTTCATGTCCTTGAATACCTCTAGCCTAACCAACTCCTCAGCCACCACATTGGCATAGGATAGCCATTCCTCTTGTGGATTACGCAATTCGTCGTATTCATCCGCATCCTCATCTAAATTTAACTCTAGCCCCATAATTTTAAAATCGTGAGCTAACCTTTCGTGTAGATATAGGGGCCAGCCGTCATAACCTTGCTCTAACTGCATCTCAAGCCTATCAGATCCATGACTGGCAGACCACTCAGTAATCAAAGCAAGTCGCTCTTTTTCCTCAAGCTCCTTTTCTTTTTTCGCTTTCAGTTCCTGCTTCTTATCCCGCGCTTCTTTCTCTGCCCTCAATTTATTAATCACCGAAAGCACTTTAGCTCTATATTTCTTTGGAAAAGAATTTGAAACACAGAATTCCCCGATATACCAATCCCCCGGGTAATTAGCAGTTAACTTAGGAGATTCAAGCCAAGCCTCGATTATCTTCTCATGCTCCACATCAATTCTATCACGAATTTTTTTAATTAATTTAACGTCACCTTCCTCGTAGTAGTTTCGCATTTGGTAAGGAAGGCAAACTTTGTCGTAAGAAGCTTCAAGTACCTTTGAGTCCATAAAATCAGGCTCGGCAAGCCATTGCTCCAACGCGGCGTTTATCTCAGCCAACTTTTTATCTTTTTCCGCTTTAGCTTTATCCTCTTTCTCTTTTTTTAATTTACGTAGCCTAGCTATTTCTTGCTCCACATCGGCTAAAAGCTTTTCAGCATCTGGAGCCCCCGCGTACGTGTCGGGCAATTTAATTATGTGTACACGATTGTAGTCACTACTATCCGTAGAAAATCTCTCACGATCCAAAAGGCTACAATCCAACGCCATTACTCGCTCCTCAACCTCAGATAGCTGGGTAGTAACGGGCAACGCAATTTTAAAACGGTACATTCGTTCATGCCAATGGCTATCCTGTTTTTTCGTCCAATAAATTTTTAGAACTCTAAATTCAGACATTATGTTTCTCCTAGCGGCTTTACCGCTGGTTAAACAGCCACCTTAATGGCTGTGTAATTCTTTTCAATGTAAAACACTCAATAGTACGCCCCCCTATCGCACTGTTCAATGTTTTACTCACCTGATTATCTACGCAAAAACACATACGTGGTGATATCAATATCCTCAGATGAAGGCAGGGAACTCCATTCATCTCCATCCCATTCCGTTGGGTCGATCCTCACTAGGTCCAACTCAATATACGAAGCATCCTTAAAAATAAATTTAACCGTTTCTTTTTTGAAGCTACCATAAATTCTAATAGGCCCCTCAACTGCATGATGATAACAGTCTAAGTACAACTCTCTATCTGGCTTAGGTATAGCACCCAAACTTTTAATCGTTTCGGTAAGTAAAGAATCATATTTTTTAATTATTTTATCTCTAATTATTTCCGTCTTTTTAACTTTTACCTCTGACATGCTGCTACTCCTGATAAATGCATCAAAAATAAATGCTTACTTCTTGCCTAATTCTGCAAGCCTTGCTTCTAATTTTTTGATTTGCTCTTTGATGGCCTTAATTTCTTCAGCTTTTGCTGCTTCCCCGTCCAGAATTTCAATCTTTAAATAAGGGTTATCCTCTTTTTTTGCAGCCTCGCGTGGTACGTCACGGATTTCAAATACCGTGCCTTTTTCGGCTACCGTACACCAATACTTAGCACTACCACCTGAGGTAATTTTGCCATCAAGCAGCACGATACCATTGCCTAATCGTGCTCCACTATCCCTACCTACTGCCCTGGCAATCATACGGCCAGCCAAAAATAATGAATCCCGCTCTTCATGCCATTCACTTGTAACTGTGACTCTAAGAGTGACTACATTCAATGGAATTTCATCAGTGCCATCCTCACCAAATATGGACCGACAGAGTTCTTTTACACGCTCAAGATCGCGTACATCAAACGTCCAAGTTTTGCTGGTGCTATGCCAAGAACCACCTAATTTTCGCGCTCTTGGTGGGAAATCTGGATGGTAGGGTGATGACACTGTGATTGTTTTGTCTGTGATTTCGAGCTTTACCATTTTGTTTCTCCTAGTGGCCTTACCACTGGTGAACAGCCACCTTGATGACTGCTTGTTTCCTTTGCCTTACATTATTTAAGATATCACATTTCAAAATTATGTCAAGTACTTTTTTTCATATTTTTTACTTTTAAGCTCCCGCTACCTTATTACCATGACGGTCTAACACTCGGGAAAGCTTAAGGTATTTTAAAGTTATATAAGTAGACACCTTAATAGCCTGGGTTCTACTTTTTTCAGTCACCCCGGAGTCAACCCAACCGCCCTTGTCCCAAACTTGTACTATATATTTTGCACTTACTTTTTTTGTCCTTGTCTTCATGGCCTTACTTCCTTTGTTTCTCGTCCTCACATTATTTAAGATATCACAAATCAAGATTATGTCAACCCTTTTTTTCAATTAAATATCCTTTTTTTGGTCTCTTGAAAAATCCGAAATAAGTATCATCATTACTACGCTCTACCGTAGCCACGAATCGGATTGTACAGCCTGTTAAAAGCTCGCCGTCCTCATGGTAAAACATATCACCATTATCCAACTCAATTTTTGGGATAGAGCCATAAACTTTTTCACCCGTATTTAATAGGACTAACATCTTTAATTGATCGCCCCATTTAGTACTGTGATATTTCGTGCTAAGCACTTTACCCTCTAATTGCCGACGGCCTTCAATGACTTCCGCTTTTTTCCCACAACCACAATGGCATTCTTGGCCATCATGAGCTTCGTGCTTGCAATAAGGACATTTGGGATTTTTAACATCGTTAGCCAATTTATACGCTAATTTAATTTGTTTTTCGGAAAGGTTTCCCCAGCGATAAAGATTATTTTTTAAATCCTGAGATATTTTATGGTCCAGATTTAAAGCCTCTTTTAATCCAGAATGCAAAGCCATGAAATTCTCAGCAACCGCGTCTTTCGCCGCTTTCTTCTTAGCCGCTAATTTCGCTTTATTCTTTTTATACCTAGCACGGGCTTTAGCGCGTTTTTCTTCTTTGTCTGCAGGAAGCCACCATCCTTGTTTGCCACGGCATTCGAAACATATGGTGCCATACATAGGATTGAAGGAGTAATTTCCAGAACCCAAACACCGGCCACACACCTTATAAACTTTATCGCCCTCAATTTGCCAACCAAGTTTTTCTAACAAAGGATAACTACTCATGACTTCCGTTCCTTTTCTTTTTTCTTGCCTCACACTATTTAAGATATCACAAATCAAGATGAAGTCAAGTACTTTTTCCAGACTTTTTTCAGATTTTTTTTAAAAAATATTATTTACTTAAGGATTCCGCGATCATAGAGCCTAGATTCGAGAGCTTCGGGTACCGTCGCATTGTCAGCTTGGTCTAACCCGGACATGCGCCTAAATATTTCCACCGAAATAAGCTTATCAGGGTCTAAATACATCTCCATTGTATTGGGGACATAATACCCCAATAACCGCATACAAACGACCCCCGGTAGCCCTAAATACGTCGCTGCCTTCCAAGCATTCAAAAATATTTTAAACCGGGACTTTACCAGATCGGGAGTCCAATTTTGATCTTGACCGAATAGCCATTTCGCCCATTTTTTTAGCTCTGCATCTCGCCAACTATGGCCATAAAGAGGATCAGCTTTAAAATTCTGAAACCACACTCTATCCTCAAATGAGCTATTCACAAAAATTTCATCCCGGACAGAATGGATTGGATACGCAGGACCAGCATCCCGTTTTTTGCTTTTGATTGCATCATGACTCAAAATCCATTCAGGCTGGAGCGGATAAATTTCGTGCAAATGCCGCAGAATCTGGATATTGGCTATTATCTGACCCTCTGTATAAGGAGCCCACCACCTCCCGTATAGACTAACCGGGATTTTAGTCACGCGAGGCTCCCAGGGAGCAGTCCATTTTGGAGCCGATTTATCTCTGGGCCTTAGAGTAACCCAACCATTCTCACCTAGCCTCAATTCCCCCGCACAAACGTTCTCAATCCCAAAGGTAAACCCGTTCGTCCACGTAGCATGAATCGCTACGGTATCATGCTTTCGAGTCTGGACGACGGTGACGGGTAATTTCTGGACAAGAGGGAGCCCTTCCGCACACTCATCATGCATAGGCATCTTACAATCAGCGACCACTACGTGAGCACTAACCCTTGCCTGATACCGCTCTATTAAAATCCACCTTAATACGCGATGAAAGTCCTCATCAGCCGTATAGTGGATTATCGACCCTTTGGGTCTTCCATCGCTATAAAATTCATTGCCCCACGGACTGATAGATTCTTTCAGACCCATATGAGAAACGTAACGGTGACTAAACTCCGTTAACTGATAAAAAAATTCCAATCCAACCATTTTCTACCCCCTCTCAAACATCTTAGGCCATAAGCATTCGACAAAAGCTCCACTTTCTATCCGTAAAATTTGTAGTTCCCCTCCATATCCAAAACGCACTCTAGGCGTGCCCACCGTTTTTAGCGAATCGTCCAGAAATTTTCCATTAGCTAGAAATTTCAGAAACTCCAGTTTCCTCCCACCGGCCACTCCCGGATATCCAGACAACTCCTCCTTAAAATTTGGCACTTCCTCTTGAGCACGAATAGTCACCTGGTCCACCCCAAATTCCATAATCACCTGACCCAATTCCGAAACGATAGTTGCTCTCTTACAAATATCTTTTATCTCCTCAGCCGAAAAAACCATAAAAGGGCCATCGTGAAATTCTGGTACAAATTTCTCTCTCAAATCCTGACCATTGGCATAAGGGCCATGACGCAATCTAATGAACCTAAACTCTTCGCCCACTAAAAACCAGGCATGGGTCTCTGTAAAATGCGCCTGGACACGACCTTTGGGCCAGTTCTTAAACCCGTACGAGGGAACCTGCCCTCGTAATTTAGTCTCGACATCAACCATCGCTATACGGTAAGAGTCTGTAGCCTCCACCCTGTCTTTTAAAAAATGGACGCATTCAAGGTCACTGCGCTTAACACCGCGTACCTCATTATTTCTGGACAAAGCCGCGTGAAAAACTTTCTGGACAATTTTCCAGTCTTCAACGGTATCCAACTTTTTTGGATAATCAGGGTACATTGGATGGCCCGCAGAACTCTGAAAAAATAAAGCGTAGCCACCATCCGACGCAGATTTAAAGATAACGGTTTTTGATCCGCTATCATCCAAATCCACTGAAACAATCCGGTCTTTAGCCGGACCCACAAGCATATCACTATCCAAAGCCATATCTGGACAGGGAATATTGGACGGAATCAACACCCCAACTTCCCCATCAGTCGAATACACGTAACTAGGAGCTGGCCCATTCGGAGGGAAAAATCTAACCTTCCTCAAAATCGGGTTCGCGTCCTTCCCCTTAGCGACGAATTTTAACGCACGCTGCAACGCTAAATGTAATTCCATTTAATGTAATTCCACCATTGCTTTAAAAATTGTATCGGCCTCCATCACGGCCCTGGGTATATCCTTCGGATGATCGAAAATAGTTATCTGGACAAACCTCTGGGCAAGAGCAAATATTACCGCTAATTCGTGAGGAGGTATTCCCCTCTTTGACGCCAATTCAATAACATCACGCGCTAATTTATCGGCTAACTCAACCCTCTCTTTTGTTGTCATCATTTACCGCTCCTATCTCCTTAATTAACCGTCTAATGCAACCGCGCTCTTCATCGGTCCAGAAAATTCCGTGGTCCACTGATAATGAAACACCCAACGCCTGTACTAAAACCGATCGGTCTTTAGCACTAAGAGATACTACGGCATTCACCTCGTAGATAGCCATTGTAATTCTTCCCGATTTAGCGCTAAACCCCTGCGCAAAGTTTCATTTAACTTATCCAGAAATTTAGCACACTTTCTGGATTCCTCAAACTCCAAACTTTCCGACTGTTGCCTCGATTCAAAACGGTGGAACAACTTCTCATTTGACGTTGGCAAATTTAGTTTTACCAACCGACGGCGATACCTCGCATAACACCGCTCACACAGCCCCAACCCATAATGAGCCCGATGCTCAGTAGTACAATGCATACAGCAATAAAGCCTATGCTGCTTAGCCCAATAATCGTGTTTTAACCACTCAACGATTTCTTCTACCTGATCCTCAGTAATAAGATAAGCGCCACCTGGCCCTATCCGCTTCCACTTTTGTTTGCACGCCTCACGAGCCCTAAGCAACTGCTCCTTATTATAGCCGGTACCCTGAACTAACCTATGTATCGGGTAAACACCCCGAGTCAAACCGCCTGGGCCAAACTCGCGATAAATTTTATTGTAGATAGCTTTCCTAGATCTATTCTTTGGAGCGCCCTCGTACTCGTGAGGCTGTCCAGACTTTTTCTGAAAATGGGATAACCCATAATTACCAATCCCGTCTAACAAACCCCTAACCTCTCCCTTGGTCCATTTTTTAGCTCCTACCATTATTGACCCTCAACAACTTTAGGCTTCGGTTTGTTCTTAACCGGAGCCTTCATATTTTCAGTAGAATCTTCTTGAACATCTTGCTGCTTGTCGTGCCTAATCTGATCACGTCGCAATTTAATAAGATACTTTGCAGCGGCTCTTGTTTCTTCAAAAGATAAATCCGGTTTTACTGGAATCTTCGCCGCAGTCTCTTTGCCATCAAATGCCATTTTGGGAGCCACCATTTCACCCAGACTTAACCGCCACTCATGCAACAACTCAGCTAGCTTTACCACCGCACTAATTAAAGCAGGCAATGAAGTGGTTTCCACGTCCAGTTTATCTACTCCCTTAAGCACCTTGGAAAACAACTTATCAAACAGCTTTTGCAAATCCTTTAGCTGATCCATTTGGATCTGAACAACTTCACTGACTAAAACTTTCTGGACCCTAAGCCGTATAGTTTCCTGAAATTCCATCCGACGCTCAACCCAGCGATCACTACGTGACCAATTTTCCAAACTACCACCGGCCACACCAAAAATTGGATGGCTTTCCATCTCCCGAATAGAACACTGATTCAAATTAGCCGCATAATATTGCCCCGCCATTATACGGAGTAAATCTCTGCCCATCTGCCCGTTTTTAGAAAAAGCTTGGGTGTCAAAATCCGTGGCAGCGTCAACAGCATCCGCAACAAACTTCTTAAGCTTAACCCGCTTGCCTGGAACCGGATATCTCTTAGGCTTGTCTTTAGACTTTTTCTTCGAAGTCTTTTTCTTCGAAGTCTTTTTCTGTGTCACGGTGTCGTCCTTCTATATGCTTCAAACGGTAAAGAAACTCTTCTTTCAAACTCCGAAAAATTATCTTAATCACAAATGCTACCTCCGCACCAGTTACACCCGGAGTTTCTGGATAAGTGACATCAAATTTAGGCACCAAAAGGTCGTTTTCCAATCCCCAGCTACCAGCAACTAAATGTGGTTCAATTCTAAGAGCCTCAGCTATTTTAAAACAACAAAGCTCCATCATTTCAGCCAGCACAGCCTGTCTATTTAAAAGAATAAGCATTATCGCCCACCACAATAATTCTGGAAAGCCTCCTCAAAATCTGGATCATACCCTAGCTCTTCATCGTCATAGTCTACATCAACTGCTTTATTCTCCATCTCGGCCTTAACAACCTCAGGAATTTTATCCCAAGAAACACTTGCTTCCGCTTCCGCTTCCGCTTTCTCATCGTCCACCATATGAGACTCAAAAGTTTTAATTCCTAGCTCGAATACCTCCAGAGCGACACCATTAGGCGTAGCCGTGTTTTCCTTCTCGGAACGATACCAGGAAAACACGGTTTCAAAACGCTCCTTGATATCCTCAGTAGCCTCCAATTTAATAACGGTAGGGGCAACTTTCTTTTTTCGCTTCCGTTTAGGTTTCGGAGTATCGACCTCCTCAACTTTACCTTTTTTAGGAGCCACCTTTTTAGGCGAAGTTTTAACCTCACCTTTTTTCTTTTTGGTCTTATCTTTAACTGGATTTCTTCTAGGCATTGCTTTCCCCTTCAATCAGACCGAAATAAGCATGACCCACGGCATCCACTATATGCTCGTGCCAGACTTTTTTTGTAGTAGCTAAAATCTCCTTCAGCCCAACAACCTTATTCGGTATAACTGCTGTAGTGTCTTCTTTAGTCCCTTTAGTTTTTCCCAAAAACGCACGTTTCAAATCGTCTGGACGAGCTATTCTGATTTCCATTTTCCAGTCCGCAGCAAACCCGGAGCACAGCGCTATCTGATACCCCAACGCTGTTTTCCAAGAATTGCCACCCATAGAACCTTTCCATGGGGCATAATGCTCAACCACAAGAACCGCTGGCTTGTATACGTCCAATAGCTCCCTTAATTGCGTCCAGACTTCTAACATTCGCCTCAAATCGTCATCTGCAACGCGCCCTTGAAATTTACGTTTCCTCTTTTTCTTCTGTTGATTTTTCTTTGGCTGATTCATCAGCTCCCCGAAAGTCATCTCCTTCACCTTCGGGGTCACTAACTCCCCTCCCACCGACGTTTCGATCACCGCTGTTTTCGTCACCCTCGGAAACCATCCCGGAGTTTGCGTCAAAACGGCTACTCCAGTCTTTGCCCACCCTGGATCGATCCCCATTGTCACTAGCGAAGATTTCTTTTTCGCTATTGGAGTCCTTATTGGCATCTTTCTCATACTCCCTAATAAGCTCAGCAGCCTTTATTGGAGATATACGCTGTGGTACTAAAAAATCGATGTTATCAGTCAAGACCAAAACAGGGCGATCTGTAACCTTCGTCATCTTATCCCGTACCATTTCACTCATAGATACCGACGTGGAGGGCGGTACCGTAACAATGAGCCACTGTTCTAACTCGCCCTCAATATAAAGAGTCTCACCATCCTCGGTAACTACAGCACGCCTGTCTTTATCTAGAAATAGCTTTTTTAGCTTGTACACGTTTGCGCCGTACTTTTCTTTTCGCTTTCTTTTTGGTACCCTTAACAGCTTTTTTCTTGATTTCTTTTTTTGGCTTTTCTTCTGAAACATCGCTCTCCTCCAAAATACGGGAACAACCACCCTCCCGCTGAACTATTACTCGATTTTCAAACTGAGATTTAAAATCACTATCGTGCTCAATCACAAAAATACTGGATTTCTCTTTACGTAAATGTTGAAGCACTTCAATGATAGCTTCACCACCCTTAGCGTCCACATGATTAAAAACTTCGTCCAGAGCTAGGGCATCCCACTGTTTAGTGGCCCTCGCCGCTACAAGTCTGGACAAACCAAAATTGATTGCCCAAGCAACACGCTTTTTCTCGCCACCACTCCATGTTTTAAAGTTACGGTCGCTAATGGTGCCATCGCGGTTATATCGAAACACGCGAATATTTATTTTGTTGCTAAGACGCTTAGTACTGCGCCCCATTGTTTGGGTTTCGATACGGACCCAAAACGTCCCACCCGTCATCAACTTCACCCAGTAATTAGCCGCATCATTTATATCTTGTAGTCTGGAATCCAGAATGTAATTTTTTAACCCGGATGGTCCAAAAGCTTTTTTCCAGAAATCATAATAAGCCTTACTGCCTTCCGCTCGACGCTTCTGCTCCTCAACTCTTTGCAATTGGTATATAACACTTTGGTAGTCCAATTCCTTCTCAATCCAGGGATTAACTTGAGCTTGTAACTCAACCATCTTATTTCGAAGGATATGCACATGGGGTTTAGCCTGCTCCAAATATTTATGAGCTTTGCCAATCTCCCTTAACAACATTTCCGATTCTTTAGTCCTCTGTGCTAAATCCAATTCAGCCGCTTGATGCGCTTCAACCGCCTGTTGCTTTTCTCCCTCCTTAGATTCTCGAAACGCTATAGCTTGTTTCAAAAAAACCTCATCTGCTTGATACTGCCTTACCTTTTCTTGTAATTGGTTTTGCAATACCCGAGCCTTACCGTCTAAATGAGACTTAGGTACAATCTGGCCACACTCACCGCACTCAACATTAGCTGGAGAATTAGCTATTTTATTCAACTGAACCCTTATCGCTCGATCCTCAGTTTGAGTTTTTATTAATGCCGCCCTCCATTGATTTTCAGTCCCCCGAGCTTTACTTATAACCCTATCAAAATCTCCCCAATCGATTTTAGTTTCGCCCATTGGGTTGAAAACAGAATTCATTGACCTAACTCTATCTTCAGTGCCAACGATTCTTTCCGACTTTTCTATATTCACCAAAAACTCATTTAGTTGGCGGGTAGCCTCCCTTAATGACTGAGCGCGAGATTCTTCCCACGCGGAGTGTTGTATTTTAAAATAATCGCTAGAATTTTCTGGATTCAAAACCTCTAGCTTACCTTGCTGCCTAGAAATCTGGTATTCTGCACTTGAAATATCATGGCCGACACTTTTTAATTTATCGGATACAATGTCATTTAAAGTATCAATATCTTTTAGCCCAAGGATCTTCGTTAAGATAGCCATCCTCTCGCTATCGGTGCCTGAAGCAAAATCCCACTCATCATTTTGTGCGTACAACACCGTAGCGTGAAAGATTTCCCTGTCCAGCCCCAAATCAATATTGATACGCCGCTGTAGCTCCCTAGAATCTAATGCTGTAAGAAGCTCCCCATTGCGCCAATACTTGAGTTCAACCGGCTTTCCCTTTTTCTTCGTCCTCTGGATAACCATCGGAACGCCGTCGTCATCATAATAATTTGTAACTTGCGCGGTATCACATGACTCATTAATAACTGAATCTACATTATCCCCGCGAGGTATTTCACCATGCTGGCACCAATCAACGGATTCTATTAATGTAGACTTTCCAGAACCATTGGAATCCATACGAGGCTCGTCCAGATTTTTACCGAGAATTAAAGTTAAGCCCCTACTAGAAAATATAAATTCATGTTCCCCTTTGAACGAGCCATAATTCTCTATTCTAACGCTAAGCAGTCTCATAACGTATCCCCCATCTCCTTTCGAAACTCGTCATAAATATTCATCAACACCCCTTTGTCCAAAGGAGTATCTTGTTTCTGGACATACGCTTCAGCATAACGTAATAAATCTGAATTTTCTGGAACATCCAATCTCACTTGTACCGGCTCCACATCTGGAGTCACCGTATGATTAGCTATACCAGCTTTTATCAATTGTTCAGCAACAGCGTGAGGATCAACATTAACAGAAGTCTGGACACGAACGTCATCTCCTGGTGCTATTCCGTCCAGGGAAAGTGTATCTTTCGCGCCTAAACTTATTCTGTGATACCGCTTTCCCCACTGCTCAGTTACATATTCTAAATTATTTCC
>Ga0316198_10000837_pt1 | contig 17027 bp, 14 predicted proteins | sample OudBieAanoxic_MG_FD_204935 | JGI IMG/M metagenome (GOLD analysis project Ga0316198, IMG submission 204935) | Coastal sediment microbial communities from Oude Bieten Haven, Netherlands - site A anoxic | ecosystem: Environmental > Aquatic > Marine > Coastal > Sediment | place: Netherlands...
CAACGCCGGCGTCACTCGCGACAAAACGCTTGCACGCATGAGCGCCGAACAATGGGACATGGCGGTCGACATCAACCTCGGCGCCGTGATTCGCATCACCGACCGGCTGCTCTCCGACGAGACCCTGCGCCCCGGTGGGCGGGTGATTTGCCTGTCCTCGGTGTCCGGAATCGCCGGAAATCGCGGGCAAACCAACTACTCGGCAGGCAAGGCGGGCATCGTTGGCTTCGTCGAAGCGCTTGCACCGAAGGTCGCGAAGAAGGGCATCACGGTGAACGCGATTGCCCCCGGCTTCATCGAGACACGACTCACGGACGCGATGCCTGTCGCGATTCGCGAGGTCGCACGACGCATGGCCGCGGTCGGGCAGGGCGGCAAACCCGAAGACGTCGGTCAGGCGATCACCTTCCTTGCAACGCCCGGAGCCGTGGGGCTGACCGGTGAAACCATTCGCGTCTGTGGCGGCGCACTCGTAGGAGCATGAACATGGGCAAGAAGAAGAATGGTTGGGGTAAGAAACAACGCGCTGTGATCGTCGCTGGCGTTCGTACCCCGTTCGTCAAAGCCTTTGGCAAGTTCCTCAAGCTCGACACCATCGACTTGTCGGACATCGCGGTGAAGTCGCTCCTCGAACGAACCGATCTCTCGCACGAAGAGATCGACAGCATCGTGTGGGGCGGAGTCATCTTCCCGTCGCTCGCGCCGAACATCGCGCGTGAGATCGCGTTGGACCTTCGTTTGCCCCCGAGCGTCGAAGGAATGACTTGCACGCGCGCATGCGCCAGTGGGCTTCAAGCCGTCACACTGGCGGCGGCCGCAATCGAGCGCGGCGAGGCCGACGTAGTGATTGCGGGCGGCTCCGATTCGACGAGCAACGCGCCGCTCAACCTACCGCAGAAGGCGGTCCATGCGCTGGCGCCGCTGGCATTCGGGAAGGCAGCCACGCCGGGGGACTACCTCGGCGTCCTCGCGCAGATGATGCCCATCACCGACATCCTGCCGAAAATGCCGAAAATTGCCGAACGAACGACCGGAGAGGTCATGGGCGAATCGGCCGAACGGATGGCCCAGCGAAACGAGATCTCGCGCGAAGCGCAGGACGAGTTTGCGGCGCGTTCGCACCATCTGGCGGCGGAGGCGATTGCGTCGGGCCGCTTTGACGATGAAGTCACGCCGGTCGAGTCCCCCGAGGGATGGGTCTACGCGGACAACATCGTCCGTGGCGACACGAGCGTCGAGAAGCTCGCGAGGCTTCGACCCGTGTTTACCAAAGATGGCACCGTCACGGCCGGCAACGCCTCGCCATTGACCGACGGCGCGGCCGCGGTGTTGCTGATGAGCGAAGACAAGGCGCGCGCGCTCGGCTACAAGCCGCTCGCGGCGTTCAAGAGCTGGGCGTACGTCGGCGTCGATCCCGCAGACCAATTGCTGATCGGCCCGGCGCTGGCGATGCCCAAGGCCCTCGACCGCGCAGGCATGGAGCTCAAAGACATGAGCTTCGTCGACATGCACGAGGCGTTCGCCGCTCAGGTTCTGTCGGTGACGAAGGCGCTCGGCAGTAAGGGGTTTGCCGAAGTGCGCCTCGGCAAGAGCAAAGCGGTCGGCGAGATCGACGACGCAACGTTCAACGTGCACGGCGGCTCGCTTTCCATCGGCCACCCGTTTGGCGCCACCGGCGCGCGGATGGTGACGACCATGGCGAACGAGCTTGCGCGGAGCGGCAAGGAAACCGCCCTCCTCGGCATTTGCGCCGCGGGCGGCCTCGGCGCTGCTGCCGTTCTCGAAGCGGTCTGATCAGGTGCGAGCACGGGCGGCGATCGCCGTGGCGCTTCTGCTCTGCGCCGCTTGCACCAAAAAGAAGCAGTCGCGTGGGCCGGGGCGCATCGTCACCTTGGACACCGACGTCGTCGGGCTCTCCGGCCTCAGCCGCGACGAGCACGGGGCATTTTGGGCGCCAGGAGAGGGCGCGGCCGCGGTGTTGCGGATCGATCCCGAGACCTTTGGTGTCACTCGCTATCCGGTCGTGGGCGCGCCGAAGGGGACCGACCTCGAGGCGCTGACTTGGGTCGAAGGCGTGCGTTTCATCGTCGGCACGGAGACGCAGGAGAAAGGTCGGACGCGCGACGTCATCCTCGACGGTCGCCTCGATGGAGGTCGATTCAAGCTGACGCCGGTCGGGCATCTCGAGTACACGCTTTGGCAGCTCACCGCTCGAGATAACCATGGCATCGAGGGGATTTGTCACGTAGATGGCGTCATGGTTCTCGGCACCGAGCTCGTCGAAGAGCAACGGGATCGTCGCTGGGCGCCGGTAGGCATGTTCGACCCGAAGATACAGACCTGGACCGCGCATCGGGTCGCCCTGAGCAGTGGCACCGGGAAGCTTGCTGCGCTCGACTGCCGCGCCCGCAACGGCGCGATCGAGGTGCTGGCCGTCGAGCGGCACTACGAGGTTTCGCGACTCCTTCGGTTTAGCTTTCCGCACGGCTCGGAGCCGCAGTGGGTCGAGCCGACGGTCGTCGCCGATCTCTCGAAGCTGATCAGCCCGCTCCCAAACTTCGAGGGGCTCGCCTGGCTGGAGGACGGCTCTGCTGTGCTGCTGACCGACAACCAGTACGGGGGCGCGGCGCGTGAGCCGAGCCGACTCTACTTCATCCCCGCGAGCGCGATGCAATGAAGCGAACCGGGGCTCTCTTGATCGCGGCGCTCGCCGTTGCAACGAGCGCCCGGGCCGAGGCGCCGAAGCTCGATGACGCGGTCGTAGAACATGTGCTTCAGATCCACGGGATTGACTCCGAGCGCCGCGACGACGCGTTCTCCAAGATGGGCGGGTCGAGCGTAGCCAGCAAAGCGTTCCTACATTGCTTTTCGACGGAGCACGTGGACCTCGGCGACCAGCCGGAGCTCCGGGAGACCATCGACTACTTCAACACCGGTCGCCGCAACTCTTTCAATCGGCCGAGCGAAGCTGCCGGCGTGAGCTGGAACCTTCGTTATGTCCTCGCGGGCCGCCCGGCCAACTTCCGCCAAGAGCTCGACGCCACGGGGGCGCGATGGGCGCTCGTGCTCTTCGGGGGCAACGACGCACAAAACGAAAACGAACGCGTCTACCTGAAGCGCTTGGTGTACCTGATCGAGCAAATGCAAGAGATGGGCGTGGTGCCGATCCTCGGCTCGGCGATGCCCCGACGCAACGCGTACAAGAACCGCTGGATCCACCGCTTCAACTTGATCACCGAAGCCGTCGCCAAACACTGGTCGCTCCCGTACGTCGACTACCATGCCGCCCTGAGCGCACTGCCGCGTAAGGGCTTGGCCCGCGACGGCGTCCACCCCAATGTGCTTCCGCCCGGTGGCTATCAGTCGAGTTGCCAACTCACGGACAAGGGGCTGCGCTACGGCAACAACGTGAGGAATCTGCTGACGCTGGAGATGCTGGATGCGCTGAGGATTGCCATCCTCGCTGACGCTGACGCTGACGCTGACGCTGACGCTGGCGCCGACGCTGACGCCGGCGCTGACGCTGGTGCTGACGCTGGTGCTGACGCTGGCGCTGGCGCTGACGGTGACGCTGGCAACGCCCCCGATCCCTTCCCCATCTCCGCCCTCATCGACAAACCCACGTTGCCAATGGCGTCCCCCCTCCCCAAGAACTGCGGCCCCGCCAAGCCCGGTTCCCGCCACTACAAAGCCTCGCTCCCGCTCGAGGAGCGAACCCGCCTCCGCGTCAGCGCGCTCGATCTCAACGGGCACAAATCCCGCGTCTTGCTGCTTCGTCACGACGAGGAAACCGGAAAGGCCCGCTGTGTTCGCCGCCGGACCCAGACCCTCGAGGTGGATGCGCGGCCCGGAATGTGGGATTTGATCGTCGAAGTCCCCGACAAAGCGGCGGAGGAGGGGCAGATGCTCATCCTCATCGCGCGCAACCCACGCTGACCATGCCCGACGCCGAGCAGATACGCGTTCACGAGATCTACGCATCGATTCAAGGCGAGTCGACGTTCGCAGGGCTTCCGTGCACCTTCGTTCGCCTCTCGCGCTGCAACCTCCGCTGCCGCTGGTGCGACACGCCGCAAGCCTTCGAGGGCGGCACCCAGATGGCCCGCACCGAGGTACGCGAAAAGGCGCTTTCGTTCGGCACGCCGCTCGTCGAGCTCACCGGTGGCGAGCCCTTGTTGCAAGCGGGCGCCATCCCGCTCCTACGCGAGCTTTGCGACGCCGGCCGAACCGTACTTCTCGAAACCAGCGGCGAGCGCGACATCTCTATGGTCGACCCGCGGGTCCATCGGATCATGGACCTCAAGGCCCCCGGCAGCGACGAGTCCCATCGCAATCGCTGGGAGAACATCGCGCACCTCACCCACCGTGACGAGGTCAAGATCGTCCTCGCCGACCGCACCGACTACGAGTGGGCGAAAGCCGTCATCGAAGAGCACGGCCTTGCGGACCGCGTAAACGAAGTACTATTGAGCCCCGTATGGGGCGAGCTCGACCCGAAGGACTTGGTCGCTTGGGTCCTGCGAGACGATTTGCAGGTGCGCGTCCAGATTCAAATGCACAAAGTGATCTGGGACGCCGACGCTGAGGGAGTGTAGCGAGATGGCATTGGATCCGGAGTTCATCGCCGACTGCCCCTACGGCCCCGAGGCCGTACCCATCGATGAAATCGTGGAGATCGACAAAGAAGAGGGCATCATCCGTGCCACGATGCCGACCCACCCCGACTTGCCGCTGACCCGCGACCAGCGCGCACACCCCGTGCGTCACCCGCGCCACGTGAGCGGCGGCTTCATGGTGCACCTCACCGGCATGCTCGGCTTCATGCACACCTACTACGTGCTCGGCTTACGCCACGCCGACGGCTGGATCGGCTACGGCGGCCGCATCTACGACGCCCGCTTCGCCGCGCTGGCAAAGATGGGCCCGCCGCTCGACCTCGAGCTACGCGCCACCAAGATCCGCCAACGAGAGAGTCAGGTGTTTGCCCGGTACGATTTCCGCTTCACCCAAGAAGGCACATTGATCTATTCGGGCGACCAAGCGGCGATGTGGATGAAAGTGTCGGTGTCATGAGCGCGAAATCGAGCACGTTCACCGTGGAGACCCGCGGCCGCGGGCTCACCGAGGTCACCGACCAAGTGCAAAGCGCCGTCGGGGCCGCAGGTATCGCCGATGGCCTCTGCACGCTGTTCATCCACCACACGAGCGCCTCGCTCACCATCAACGAGAATGCCGACCCGGACGTCGTGCGCGACCTCGACGCGTTCATCTCGCGGCTCGTCCCCGACGGCGACCCGCTCTACGTCCACACGATGGAAGGTCCGGACGACATGCCGGCGCACGTCCGCGCCGCACTCACCCAGACCTCGCTCAGCATTCCCGTCACCGGCGGTCGCTGCGCCCTCGGCACCTGGCAGGGCGTCTTCCTCTGGGAACACCGCCACCGGAGCCACCAGCGGCGAGTGACAGTTACAGTGGTCGGCTAACGCGAGCCAGCCGGCGCCCCTCAAGACTCGAGGGGCGCGAGCCCGAAGGGCGAAGCCCGGCGCCAAAGGCGCCGCCAAGCCCGAGCGAAGCGACGGGCGCGGAGGGAGGACTACGCGGTGGGGGTGGGCGGGGTGGATATAACTAAACCCGCGAGCCCGCAGGGCGAAGCCCGGGCGGGTGATACAACTAAGCCCTCGGCTGTGCCGGCGCGCCGCCCTCGGCGTACATCGCCTCGATGTCGTCGGCGAAGTGGTCGTTCACCTTGGCCCGCTTCACCTTCAGCGTTGGTGTGAGCTCGCCGTCCTCCACGGAGAAGTTGCGGGTCAGGATGGTGAACTTCTTGATCTGCTCGACGCGCGCGAAGTGCGAGTTCAGCTCGTCGACGTGTTTCTGAATGCTCTCGCGAAGCTTGGCGCTCTTGTGGAGCGCGCTTGCGTCTTCGCCGTTGGCGGCGGCCCACGCCTCGCCCGCTTCGGGATCGATCGTCACGAGCGCGCTCAGGTACTTCCGCCGGTCGCCGATCACGACCGCTTCGTTGATGAGCTCGTGGTTCTTCATGGCCGCTTCGAGGTTCTTCGGCGTGATGTTCTTGCCGCCGGCGGTGATGATGATGTCTTTCTTGCGGCCGGTGATGTTGAGGAACCCCTGGTCGTCGAAGGCGCCGAGGTCGCCCGAGTGGAGCCAGCCGTCGATCAATGTCGCGTCGGTGGCTTCCTTGTCCTTGTAGTAGCCGAGGAACACGTTCGGACCCTTCACGAGGATCTCGTCGTCGTCAGCGATCTTCACCTCGACGCCCGGAAGTGCCGGCCCCACGCTGCCAAAGCGGTACTGCGTCGGCGTGTTGAAGCTGGTCGGCCCGGTGTCCTCGGACTGGCCGTAGACCTCGAGCACGAGGATGTCCAAGCTCGCAAAGAACTCGAGCACCTCGCGCGCGATCGGCGCCGCGCCGGACACACAGACCCGGGCGTTGCCCATGCCGATGGCGGGCTTGAGCTTCGAGAAAATCAGCTTGTTGGCCAGGTTGTACTGAAAGCCTTTGTGGGCGTTGGGGCTCTTGTTCGACTCCCAGCCTACGTTCAGCGCCCACTTCACGAGCTTGGCTTTGACGCCGGACGCGTCCTTGAGCTTGGAGGTGATGCCCGCGTGGAACTTCTCCCAGATGCGCGGCACGCCGAAGAAGATCGTCGGCTGCACCTCTTTGAGGTTCTCCGGCACCGCTTCGATCGACTCGGCGAAGTATACGCGCGCGCCCGTCGTGATCGGGATGTGCAGCGTGAACATCTGCTCGGCGATGTGCGAGAGAGGCAGGTACGAGAGCGAGCAATCGGTCGAAGTGATCGTCGTGATCTGAATCGCGACGTTGGCCGTCCATGCGAGGTTGTGGTTGCTCAGCATCACGCCCTTGGGCGGACCGGTGGTGCCCGAGGTGTAGATCAACGTGGCAAGCGCATCGGGCTCGAGGGCCTCGACGCGAGCGAGGTAGGCCTCTTTTTCGACCTCGTCACCCTTGGCCATGAACTCGTCCCAGGTCATCACCAGACCGTGATCGATCTTGGGCACGCCCTTCATCGTCACGATGTGCTTGAGGTTCGGCATGTTGGCGATCTCGGCTTGCACCTTGCGCCACTGCCCTTCGTCCTCGACGAGAATGATCGGCGCCTCTGCATGCGCGACGATGTATCGAACCTCGACCGGAGAGCAGGTCGTGTAGATCCCCGCCGGGGCGCCGCCCGCGCCCATGGTCGCAAGGTCGAGGATCGCCCACTCGGGTCGGTTGAAGCCGAGGATGCAAGCGGTTTGCCCGGGCTTGAAGCCAAGCGCGATCAACGCGCGGCCGGCTTGCGTCACCTGGTCGGAGTAGGTCCCCCAGTTCGTGGGCTTCCAAGCGCCATTGTCGCGCACGTAGTACGCCGGGTCGTTCGGGGTGCTCTTCGCACGTTGGAGGAGTCGATTCGGAATCGTGTCTACAGCCACAGCATCACCTCATGGGTCGCCAGCCGATCGTCGGCGGGACCGCGGAATATAGGCACAAATTGGCCCCCGAGGAAAGGCCCCGCCCCGAGTCTTATGCTAAGCCCGCCCACGACACGGAGGAGTGGCCGAGCGGTCGAAGGCGGCGGATTTGAAATCCGTTGTAGGGGCGACTCTACCGGGGGTTCGAATCCCTCCTCCTCCGCCATTATCTCAGCGTCAGCGTCGAGTCACATCCGACCCACCCACCCCCACCCGTAATCCTAGTATCACTCTCACGCGAGTGAGCAGCGTGCCTCCGCGCCCCTGTGGGGCTTGGCGGCGCATTCGCGCCGGGCTTCGCCGCTCAGGCTCGCACTGCCGTGCAATGCTGCTTCGTCAGCGTCAGCGTCAGCGTCAGCGTCAGCCCTGGAGTAGACTCGGCACATGCCGGCCGATATTGGAGATCTCGATATGATCGGCGGCGTCCTTCTCTGCCTGGGCGGTTTGGGGCTCTTTCTGTTGGGAATGGTGGTGCTTACCGAGGGCCTGCGCGCTCTCGCGGGTCGTGCCCTGCGTCGTATGCTGAGCCGCTTCACCCGGAGCCCCCGCTCGGGTGCGCTGACCGGCGCTCTCACCACCGCCGTGGTGCAGTCGTCGAGCGCGACCACGGTTGCGACGGTCGGCTTCGTCGGTGCCGGTTTGCTCACCTTCCCTCAAGCGCTTGGCATCGTGCTCGGTGCCAACGTTGGCACGACCGTGACCGGTTGGCTCGTGGCATTGCTCGGTTTCAAGCTCGAGCTCGGCACCGCTGCCCTACCCATTGTCTTGATAGGCGTGCTCATCCGACTCTTTGCGAAGGGGCGCGTCTCCTCAGTCGGTTTCGCAGTTGCGGGTTTCGGTTTGATCTTCGTCGGCATCTCGCTCTTGCAGCAGGGCATGGGCGGGTTCGTGGGTATCATCACGCCCGACAGTTTTCCGGGGGACACATGGTCCGGGCGCTTGCTTCTCGTCGGGTTCGGCATTGCGTTCACGGTCGTCACGCAATCCTCGAGTGCGGGCGTCGCCATTGCCTTGACTGCGGTCAACGCCTCCGCGATGAGCGTGCAGCAAGCCGCCGCAGCCGTGATTGGGATGGACATCGGGACGACAGTGACCGCTATCCTCGCCGCCGTCGGTGGGTCCGTGCATGCGAAACGCACTGGCTACGCCCACGCGATCTACAACGTATTTCTGGGCATCGGAGCGTTCTTCATCCTCGTCCCGTTCATGGGCGCGCTCGAACGCTTTGCCCCGCGACTGCTCGAGTCTAATCCAGAGCTCGTCCTCGTGGGGTTCCACACCTTCTTCAACCTGATCGGTGTGAGCATCGCCCTGCCTTTCGCGGCGCGCTTTGCGAGCCTCCTCGTCCGGCTCGTTCCCATGAAGCTCGTGCCTTTCGTTGAAAGTCTCGACCGCTCTCTTCTCGATGCACCCGCCGCGGCCCTGGACGCGCTCGGCACCACGTTGGCGGACCTCGCGGCTGCTACCTTTGAGCTCATCCTGCAGCTGCTCGCCGCTACCCCTGCACGCGGTGTTGAGCCGCGCGTTGCGCAGGCACGCCAAGCCTTGAGCGAAACGCGGGAGTACGTAGAAAAGATCCGCAGCTCGCCGCAGGAGGGGTGGACCTACGAGCGACATCTATCCGCGATGCACGTGATCGACCATCTCGACCGTCTTGCCGACCGATGTGACGAGGCCGAGCGGTGGGCGACGGTGAAGGAGGACCCGCAACTCGCAACGATCACGAGAGAGCTTGCCCCCGCGGTGGACCGTGTGCGGGAAGCGCTCGTACACGGGGAGCGGACGGTCGACGAGGAGGGTCTCGAGGCTATGTGGCAATTGCTTCAAGACGGAGGCCGCGAGTACCGGGAGCGCGTGCTCGAGCGGGTTGCGGTGGGACAGATCGACGCGATCGAAGGCATCGAACGTCTGGACGCGGTGAGAGGGGTAAGGCGCGTCGCCTATCATTCGTGGCGGATCGCCTATCACCTCAACCGCTGTCGCATGCACAAGCCGCCCGCCGAGACCGCCGATGACTCCGTAGTTCCGCCTCACGCGGAAGCGGAACCACCGGAACCCGGCTGATGATGGGGCATCTCCATTATTCATCCACGTCCGCGTCAGCGTCAGCGTCAGCGCCAGCGTTCAGCGTCAGCGTTCAGCGTCAGCGTTCAGCGTTCAGCGTTCAGCGCCAGCGTCAGCGCCAGCGCCAGCGCTAGCGTCCTCCCCGGTCGTCTCGCACTCGCAGACGCACGCGCGTAGGAAGTCGTCGCAGCTTGCCGAGATCAGGGGGGCGATCCCGCACGCCGCTTCGCAAACCGGGGCGCACTGGGAATCCTCCGTGCAGGGAGACGGCCCTCCCACTTCCCCGTTGCAGGAGGCTGCCGTCGAGAGAAGCGCGACCGCGATCAGCACGAGTGACCTCACCGGCTACTCGAACCGGTTGACCCAGACCTTGGTGCGCGTTCCGTCGGACTGGCCCGAGGTCACCATCGCCTTGCCGTCGGGTGCGACCGCGAGGTTGGGGGATCGGGCGTTGCCGGCGTCGTCGTGCTCGATGGGTCCGGCGGTTTCCCAGCCGCCCGCGCGCGCGTAGCGGTTGACCCAAATGTCGTAGCGCGCCCCGTCGAAGCGCTCCCAGACGAGCAGGGCGCTACCGTCGTCGTCGAACGCCGGCTGCGGGAAGTAGCCGTTGCCCAGCTCGTCGGTTTCGATGAGCTCGGGCGCTCCCCAGGCGTTCGGCGCCCGCCAGCTGCACCAAACACTGAAGAGCCCATCGTTGGGCTGCTGCCAGCAGGCCAGAGCTCGACCGTCGGTGTCGATGGCCACCCTCGCATACCATGATTGGTGTTCCTCGCTCTTGTCGATTCGCTCGGCGGTCCCCCAGCCGAGCGTCGGCGAGTAGTGGTTGGCCCAGATGTCTCGATCGTCGCCGTAGACGTAGTTCTGCACCCGGCGCCAGACGACTACGGCGTTACCCGCGTCGTCCATGGCGACCTCGGGATCGAAATCGCTGCTGATTTGCTCGTTCTCGATGGGCGCCGCGATTTCCCAACCACTTCCTTGGGTGTATCGGTTGGCGTAGATGTCGTGCCGCGTTCCGAAGATTTGCTCCCAGACCGCAATCGCATTGCCCGTGGGATCCATCGCCACGCTCGGCCAGGACGCGACCTGCCCCTGGAGGAGCGCAGGCCCGAGCGCGCATGCCGCGACCAGCAGCGCCAAGGGCACGGGCCGTCGTTGAGGCTGTGTGGGCACCTACGGCAGAGGATATCAGAACCGACCTCGTCGGCGATTCCAGCAATGCCGATGGGGATTTCGTTCTCGCGTGAGATCAGGTAGCGTAGCCCTCCTTCCGGGAGGCCACATGACGTTACAAGCGACGATGCTCGCGCGGATCGAGGACGCTGCGCAGAAGAAGGGCGCTTCGCCTGCGATTCACGATCGAAACGCGGATGGGACTTGGGCGACCAGTACCTGGGCCGAGTTCTGGAACGAGGTGCGTCGTGTCGGCAAGGGGCTCATCGCGCTTGGACTTCAGCCGGAGGACTGCGTGGCCATTGTCGGAGCGAACCGGCGCGACTGGGTGATCTGTCAGCATGGCGTCAACGCCGCCCAGGGCATTCCGGCGCCGCTTTACACGACGCTTCTGCCCGAGCAGATGGCCTACATCGTGGGCAATGCGGAGTCACGCATCGTCATTTGCGACGATCAGACGCAGCTCAGCAAGTACATCTCGATCGCCGACGGTGACAGCCCCATCGAGCACATCGTGACGATGGACGACCTTGGTTCGAGCGACCCGCGGGTAATCACGCTGGACGCCCTGAAGGCCAAGGGCGACGCATTGGCCGATGCTGATCTCGATGCCCGCCTCGATGCCGTCCAACCCGATGATGTTGCGCTCCTCATCTACACATCGGGGACGACGGGCCTCCCGAAAGGCGCGATGCTCACCCATCGCGGCATCGAGCTGATCGCCAATGCGGTCACGACCGTGTTTCCGTTCCTGAAGGAGACTGAGCCGCGCAGCGTGAGCTACCTGCCGCTCTGTCACGCGGCCGAGCAGGGCATCACCAACTTTGCAGGGCTTGCGACCCAGGGGCAGATCTTCTTTTGCTCCGACCTCACGAAGATCAAGGACTACTTGATGGAGGTGCACCCGACGATCTTCCTCGCCGTTCCGCGCGTGTGGGAGAAGTTCGAGGCGGCCCTTCGCGGCAAGCTCGCCGAGGCGACCGGCGTCAAGGCGAAGCTCGCCGGCTGGGCCCGCGAGACCGAGCTCGAAGCGTTCAAAAAGGAGATCACGACCGGGCGGCCGGTGTCGGGCGTCTCCCGAAATCTCGCCAACAAGCTCGTCATCTCGAAGATCAAGGAAGCGCTCGGCCTCGATCAGCTTCAAGTGGCGCTCAGCGGTGCGGCGCCGATTTCGGTGTCGACCTTGGAGTTCTTCGCGTCGATCGGGCTTCCGATTCACGAGGGCTACGGGATGACGGAGACCACTGCATTTGCCTCCGTCCAGCCTTACGGGCGGCTGCGGTTTGGAACGATCGGCAAGCCGCTCCCCGGCGTCGAAGTGAAGATCGCCGAGGACGGCGAGATCATGCTGAAGGGCATCAACATGGTGAAGGGCTACCATCGCCTGCCCGACAAGACGGCGGAGCTCTACGACGACGACGGCTGGATGCACACCGGGGACCTCGGTGCGATCGACGAGGCCGGCTACATCGCGATCACGGGCCGCAAGAAGGACCTCATCATCACGGCGGGCGGCAAGAACGTCGCGCCGGCGGAGATGGAAGGGTACCTGCAATCGATTCCCGGGGTCGGGCAGGCCGTGGTGGTTGGAGATCGCCAGCCGTACCTCTCGGCGCTCATCGTGCTGGACCCCGAGGCGCTCCCCGAGCTCGAGGTGGCGTCACAGATTTCCGGTCTCAGCGATGTCGCGACCGCTGCTCACAACCCCAAGGTCAAGGCGTACATCGAGCAGGAGATGCAACAGGCTTGCAACGACAAGGTAGCCCGCTACCAGACGATCAAGAAGATCCAGATCCTTCCGACGACATTCAGTGTCGACGGTGGCGAGCTCACGCCGACCCTCAAGGTGAAGCGCAACATCGTGAACGAGAAGTACGCCAAGGAAATTGGGGCATTCTATGAGGGCGGCACCCCATCCGCGCCCCAAGCGCGGGCGTAGCACCAAAAAGGTCTGGTCGGAGCCTTTACCGGTGCAAGAGCTGCCTCTATGCACCAGGCTCGAATCGCGTGGCCAGCTCGCCTCGGTGAGCTAAGGTCGTCGCTCAGAACGGAGGCTACGGGCATGAGTGAACGAGTTGAGAAGATCCTCGCGAATTACGCCGGGGAGAACCCCGGTGTCATTGGCAACCTCAGGCGACTGATGAACACGGGGCGGCTTGCCGGGACGGGCAAGATTGTGATCCTGCCGGTCGACCAGGGCTTCGAGCACGGACCGGCTCGCTCGTTTGCGCCCAACCCCCCAGGCTACGACCCGGGCTATCATCCGGCCCTCGCCGTCGAGGCCGGCTGCAATGGGTACGCCGCGCCGCTTGGCTTCATCGAACAGATCGCCGCGCAGTACGCCGGCACGCTGCCGTTGATCCTCAAGGTGAACAACAGCGACTCGCTCGGTGGTCCTGAAGAGCCGTGCTCGGCGCTCACCTCGGCTGTCGACGACGCGCTCCGCCTCGGTTGCGCCGCCATCGGCTACACGATCTACCCGGGCAGCGGACTTCGCAATCAGATGTTTCAGGACCTCCGCGACCTCATCAACGAGGCGCGCTCCGTTGGCCTTCCGACCATCGTCTGGTCTTACCCGCGCGGTAGCGGCCTGTCGAAGGACGGCGAGACGGCTGTCGACGTCGTCGCCTACGCGGCGCAGATCGCCTGTCAGCTCGGCGCGCACGTCGTGAAGGTGAAGCCGCCGACCGAGGTGGTGTTTCAGAAGGCCGCCAAGAAGAGCTACGAGAACATCCCGATTGGCACGCTGACCGAGCGCATCCAGCACGTCGTGCAGGCGGCCTTCGGTGGCAAACGCATCGTCATCTTCTCGGGCGGGGCTGCCAAGGGCACCGAGGCCGTTCTCGAAGAGATCAGCGAAATCGCCAAGGGCGGCGGCTACGGCTCGATCGTCGGCCGCAACGCCTTCCAGCGCTCGGAAGCCGACGCCGTGAAGCTCCTGCACGACATCATGGACCTCTACGCCGCTCAGGCGTAAAAAGCCTTCAGCGACGCGTGACTGAGCCTGCTGTCCCACCCATCGTGATTGCAGCCTGGGATGCCTACGGGGATTACCGGGACGTGGTCGAGGTGCGCGAGGTCAGCGCCAACGTGTCCACCAACTCGGTGTACATGCTGGTGCTCGACGACGGTCACAACGTGGTCGCGAAGCGCTCGAGCTACGGCTCGTACGTTCACTTTCGCCAGGACCACTACCGCATCCACGAGTGGATTCACCGGCTTCGAGGGACGCGCTACGCGACCTTCCTCGCGCCGGTGCTGCTCAAGAACGGTGAGGTGTTCACCTATCGCGAGGAGAACGAGTGGGTCGTCTTCTACGGGCAACAGCCGTTCTACGACTTCTTGCCGAAGCAGCTATCGGACACCCAGATCGAATCACTTGGCTTGGAGATGGGCCTCTTCCACCGGGAGTGCCTCAACATCTCGGATCGGGTGCGACCGACTTGGCAATCACTCGGCGCCGATGTGGCGAGCTTGCACGACGCGATCGGGAGCGCCGAGTGGCGTAGTGAGCGCGGCTTCAGAGACTCGTCGATCAGCTTCGTGCGCGCCCACTGCGACGCGTTCCTCGGCAACGCAGACGACCTTGGGTACCACCAGTGGACCAAGATCCCCGTCCTGATCGACTGGAACATCGGCAACTTCTCGGTTGGGATGGACGGCGACGGCTTCAAGTTCTTCTCGCGCTGGGATTACGACTGGTTCCGCATCGAGCCCCGCATGCTCGACCTCTATTTCTGCGCGCGCGTGGTTCGCGAAGAGGGTGACCAGACCGCCTTTAGCTACACCGAAGAGCCGTTCTTCGATCCACGGTTCATGACTTTCATGCGCGCCTATCACTCGGTTCACCCATTAACCAAGGATGAGCTGCTCTTCCTCAAAGAAGCGTACCGCTTCTTCATCCTCAACTACGTGTTGAGGGTCGGGGAGCATTTCTTTCAGCCGGACATCTGTCATCGGCTACAGCACGAGGCCATCGAGCAGTATCTACCGAATGTCGAGATGGTGGACTTCGAGCCGCTGCTCGAAGTGCTCTAGGTCGCGATCGACTCGCTGATGTAGGTCGGGATGATCCCCGACGCCCGAATCATCAGATCCGCCGTCTCGGGCAAGGTGTTGCCCGAGAGAACGAGCGTGCTGTCGAAGCCGTAGGTGTTCGCACCGATGATGTCGGTGCGCAGGGTGTCGCCGACGAAGAGGACGTCCCGCTTGGTCACCTTGGGGAGTTGCTCCCGCGCGCGGGCGAGGGCGTATGCAAACATCATCGAGTCCGGCTTGCCGAAACGGACGAAGGTCTTCTCGGTGATTTGCGACAACAGACCCCCGAGGCTGCCGACCGCGATGGCGATGTCGTTGCCCCGCGTCGGGTAGGTAATATCGGCGTTGGCGACGATCACGGGGCAGTTCACGCGGCGGATCAGATTTAGCGTCGCGTTGACGTCGCGGAACCAATCGAAGCCCTCGTCATCGAGGAGCACGATGCCGACGACGTTGTCCTTCGGGGTACAGTTGGCAATCTGGATGGGGATCTTGCCTGCGATCTCGATGTAGTGTGCGGACTCGGGCTTGCCGAGGTAGGCGACTTTGCCATACGGGACTTGGTTCTCGAGGTACTCCGAGGCCAGCATGCCTGACGAGATGTACCGATTCGCGGGCAACAGCTGACATCCGGCTTGCGCATTGTAGCGCTCGGCCATCGACTCCGGAGAGCGGGAGGAGTCGTTTGTCACCACGAAGACCTCTTTGCCATCGTCGATCAACGCCCGCACGACCTCGAGAGCGCCGTCGATCAGACCGGTCGAGCTCTTGAGCACGCCGTACGCGTCGAGGAAGATGACGGAGTACCGACTGGCCGTCTCTCGGAAGGAAACCAGGTCCATGGCTTGGATTTATTCGCTTGGCGGGGTTCGGTCAATCGTCCGGACGCTTCGGCGCCGCCCGACATAGAGCACCAAAAGCACGATCAGGAACACGACTATGCCCATGACCACCATGACTTGGATGAGGCGGTGAAAGAAGTGGTCGATTAGCCCCTTGCCTACTCTGTCGAATTCAGTGGTCGCCGACACGATCTGCGTGTCGACCTCCTTCAATACGGATATCCGTTCTTGCTCGACGGCCGACAGAACCATCTTTCGTTCTTCGGCGACCGCCTCGAAAATCGCCAGGCGCTCCCTTTCCACGGCCTCCAGAAGCGTCGCGACCTGTTCATCGACTGTCTGCTCAAACGTGTCGAGGAAGTCGTTCATGTTGGCCATGGTGGCGATCAAGTCGTTGGTGGGCCTCTCGAGTCGTTCTTCGAACAGGGAGTTCGTCAGGTACTCGGCCTGCCAACGCGCCTCGGTGGGCATCTGTACGGTCAGGATGGTGATGCGGTCGTTGAGGTCTCGAAACGTTTCTTCGATGCTGCCCACCGCCTTGAGGCCGCCCTGCTTTTCTTCGGAAACCAGTCCTGCGAGGTCGGCACGTGCTGTCGGACGCACGAAGAGTCGCCCTTCGATCGGGTGAGCGCCGATCCACTCGTCGACCTTCTTGCTGAGGGATGCGAACGTCTCGGGCTCCATCACCTTCGAGGCAACAGCTCGGATATCTTCTTCGAGCTTCCGGGTAGTCGCGATCGCAAGCTGTTGCTGGTCACCGAACGCCTGCGTGCCCCCTCCTTCAGCGAAGTAGCTACTTTGCTGACCTGCCAGAACCCAAAGCTCGAGCATCCCGGCGAACGGGTCGTGGTCAAACGAGGCGGCGCGCGCCTGTGCCGCTGCCCACATCCTCCATTGGTAGGCGCGCTCCAGGGCTTCGAGGTCATCGGTTTCATCTACGATGTCGAGCACGCAGGTCGACACCGTCTGCCCGAAGTGCGCGGCATACTCGTAGTCGAGGGCCCGCAACTGCGCCACGGAGACATCTTCCTGCGCCATGTTGGCCATGAGCGAAGGCTTGGATGGGGTGGTACTGCAGCCTACGAGTGTTGTGAGGACCGTGGCGGATGCGAGAAGCCAGGACTTGCTGTTGGGGATTTGCACGAAGGGTATTTTGTCGGGTTTTAGACGATGCGGCGCACGGTCAGGGCCGCGCCGACGAGTGATAGCATCATCCATCCGAGCCCGCCGCTCTCGCTGCTGATCGGAGACGCGCTGCAATTGCCTCTACGACTATTCGGCTCCTCAAAACGATGCTTGGGTTCTCCGAGGAAGTCGAGGTCCTTCTTGGCTTTGTCGACAGGCGCCGTGCGGCTGCAAAGGCTGACGCGGAGCGGGTCGGCCTCGTCGCGGAACGCGTACACGAGGTAG
>Ga0316198_10000838_pt1 | contig 17020 bp, 15 predicted proteins | sample OudBieAanoxic_MG_FD_204935 | JGI IMG/M metagenome (GOLD analysis project Ga0316198, IMG submission 204935) | Coastal sediment microbial communities from Oude Bieten Haven, Netherlands - site A anoxic | ecosystem: Environmental > Aquatic > Marine > Coastal > Sediment | place: Netherlands...
CGCGCCCACAAGTCCTGAGAAGCGCCAGCGCCAGCGTTAAGTCACATCCGACCCACCCACCCCCACCCGTAGTCCTCCCTCCGCGGCCTTCGCTGCGCTCGGCCTTGGCGGCGCTGCGCGCCGGGCTTCGCCCTTCGGGCTCGCGCGCCCGCAAGTCTTGAGAAGCGCCAGCGTTAGTCGACTTGGCCCGGGGCGGGCAGCTCCACTTCTTCGATCAGCTTGCCCGTGTCGTGCTCCGCTGCCGAGTAGAACGCGACCTTCATGGCGTCGAAGTCGATCACGGCGAACGTTTGCTCGTCTTTTCGGTGAATCGTGCCGGCGTTGATGACGGTCAGTCCGGGGAAGGCGCGGATCATGCGTTGGTGGGTGTGGCCAGCGATCATGAACTGAATCGTGTCGTCGAGCATGAGCTCGCGGAGGGTCGGGATGTCTTGGAGGGCGTAGCCGCGCGTGTCCGGGCGAAGCCACGCTTCGTCGTCCTTGCCGACGCCGTGGCAAAGCATCGCTCTGCCGGCCGGAGTATCGTAGAGCCGGGTCTTCGGAAGGCTTCGGAGCATCTCGCTCGCACTCGCGCTGAGCGCCTCTGTGGCATCCGCAACGTCGCGGCGCTCGCCCTCGAGGAACCAGCGCTCGTGGTTGCCTGCCACGCACTGGACCTCGCGCGCCCCGAGCGTGATGAGCGTCTCGTCCGCGTCGCCCGGCCCGTCGACGAGGTCGCCGACGCACAGGGTCGTGTCGACGTTCATCGTTTCCAATACATCGAGCACTCGACTGAGTGTTTCGGACTCGCAGTGAACGTCGCCGACGACGCCCATCCGGCCGACCCTGCCCGTGCTGCTCACCACCTCAACTTAGGAGGTTTTGCCATGCCGCGCCAAGAACCGTGCGGCTGGTGCTCGCTGCCCACGTGTTGTAGACCCCGCTTCATGCTGGACCTGCGCTATGTGAGCGAAAACCTGGCTGATGTGAAGGCGGCGCTCGCACGTCGCGGCTTCTCAGATGCGGAGCTGCTCGACCGACTCGGATCGCTCGCCGAAGAGCGCCGAAGCGTCATCACCAGTGTCGATGCACTCCGCCAGCAGCGCAACGAGGCCAGCCAGGCCATGAGCCGGGTTGCCGACAAGCAGTCCGCCGAGTTCCAGGCCAAGCGCGAGGAGCTTCGCGTGCTCGGCGACCAGATCAAGCAGACTGAAGTGCGCCAGGCGGAGACCGAAGCGGCGCTCGAGGGGATCCTCCTCAATCTTCCGAACCTGCCGCACGCGGACACCCCGGATGGGCTCAGCGAACAGGACAATGTCGAGCAGCGTGTCTGGGGCGACAAGCCCTCGTTTGATTTCGAGGCCCGTGACCACGTGGAGATCGGAACCGAGCTCGGCATTCTCGATTTCGAACGCGCCGCAAAGATCAGCGGCTCGAGATTCGTCGTGCTCCGCGGCAGCGGCTCGCGCCTCAACCGCGCGCTGATGCAGTTCATGCTCGACGTGCACACCACCGAACACGGCTACGAAGAGGTCTGGCCGCCAGTCCTGGTGAAAGACAGCGCGATGCGTGGGACGAGCCAGCTCCCAAAGTTTGCGAAGGACGCGTTTCGCATCGCCAAAGACGAAGAGTGGGAAGCGGAGGCCGAGGCGCAGGGCCACGATCTATTCTTGGTGCCTACGGCCGAGGTCCCCATCACGAACATGCATGCCGGCGAGATCATCCCCGAGACCGAGCTCCCGATTCGCTATACTGGCTACACTGCCTGTTTCCGAAGCGAGGCTGGCAGCTACGGCAAGGACACCCGCGGGATGATTCGCGTCCACCAGTTCGACAAGGTCGAGCTCGTTCGCTTCTGCCATCCGGACCAAGGCGATGCGCAACTCCAGGCGCTCACGGGTCACGCGGAGGCGATCCTGCAAAAGCTCGGCCTCCACTACCGTGTCGTACAGCTCTGCGCCGGCGACATGGGCTTCGCCGCGCAGAAGTCGTACGACCTCGAGGTGTGGCTTCCGGCGCAAAACGCGTACCGGGAGATCTCGAGTTGCTCGTGGTTCGGAGATTTCCAGGCGCGGCGTATGAAGGCCCGGTTTCGCCCCGAGCCCAAAGGAAAGCCGCGGCTACTGCACACGCTCAACGGCTCGGGCCTCGCGATCGGCCGGACGCTCGTCGCCATTCTCGAGCAGTACCAGCAGGCCGATGGAAGCGTGAACGTGCCTGAGGTGTTGGTGCCCTACATGGGTGGCATCGAGCGCATCCTGCCGGTGTAGATGAACACGCTCGACATTCAGCGCGACGTCCCATTGGCTCCCCTCACGACCTTGGAGCTCGGTGGCCCAGCGAAGCATTTCGTCCGGGCGCAAAGCGAGTCCGCCTTGATCGATGCTCTTCGCTGGGCGGCGAACGAAAACCTGCGCGTGGCGATCCTCGGCGGAGGCTCGAACCTCATCGTTCCAGACGCCGGCTACGATGGCTTGGTGATTCAAATGGGGCTCGCCGATCTCGAGCTCCGCGACGGGGGCCTGGCTCGCGTCGGTGCCGGCGTGCCTTGGGAAACCCTCGTCGACAACGCCGTGTCGCGTGGATGGGCCGGTGTCGAATGTCTCACGGGCATCCCCGGATCCACGGGCGCGACTCCGATTCAAAACGTCGGCGCCTATGGTCAGGAGATCGCCGAGGTCATCGAGCGGGTCCACGTCGTTGGGCGTGACACGCTCGCAAAGGAGGTCCTCGCGGCCGAAGAATGCGGGTTTTCGTATCGCAACAGCCTCTTCAAGCGCGAACCGGCGCGCTTCATCGTCACCGCGGTGGACTTCGCGCTCAGGCCTGGCGGCGGGGCGGCGATCCGATATCCGGAGCTCGAGAGGCACGTCACGCCGGGCGCTTCGCTCGCGGACGTCCGCCGTGCGGTCCTCGAGCTTCGGCGTCGGAAGTCCATGGTCATCGATCCCCACGACCCGAATCGGCGTAGTGTGGGCTCCTTCTTCCTGAACCCGATCGTTTCTTCCGCCGAAGCCGATCACCTCGCGGAGCAGGCCGCAATAGAGGGCCTCGTCGCCTCGCCAAGCGAGGTGCCTCGCTACCCTGCGGAGGGCGGCCGGATCAAGCTCGCAGCAGGCTGGCTCATCGACAAGAGCGGTATCGTGAAGGGAACCCGCGGCGGCGCCATCGGCGTTTCTACGAAGCATGCGCTCGCCCTCGTGCACCACGGGGGCGGCACGACCGCCGAGCTTCTCGCGTTCGCCGAGGACATCCGGAGCCAAGTCCGCGATCGCTTTGGTGTGACGCTCGAACGAGAGCCGCGGCTCCTAGAGTAGCGCTAGTCCTGAGCGAACGGGTCGCTGTACGCGGGGTTGGTCAGCAGTTCCTCGTCGGTCAGCGCGTGCAGGAAGGCGATCAGGTCGGCCCTTTCCTGCTCGGTCATCACGAACCCGTTGAGCAAGGAGCTCTTGTTCGGGTTGAGCATTCCGTCGCCGGCGTTGGGTCCGCTTTCGATCAGTCGCCCGCCCCGCGAGTAGTGATCGAGCACCTCTTCGAGCGTCTCGATCGAGCCGTCGTGCATGTAGGGCGCCGTCAGTGCGATGTTTCGAAGGCTCGGCGGTTTGAAGCGGCCCTTGTCCTCAGGCAGCCCCGTCATGTCGTAGAGGCCTTCGTTCCCGGCCGGGTAGCTGCCGTCCTGGTCGAGGTTGTAGAGGCCATTGTTCATGAAGAACTTCTGGTCGAAGACCTGGCCCGCGTCGTCGGACGACTGCGAGAACAAGAAGCCGCCGTGGCAGTGAAAACACTCGAAGGCGTCCTCGACGCCCGCTGCGTTGGCGCCGCCGAAAAAGAGCGCCATCCCGCGCTGCTCGGACTCGTTGAGCGCTGTTCGGTCACCGGCCTGCCAGCGGTCGACCTTCGAGCTGAAGCTCACGACCGAGCGCTGAAACGCAGCGATGGCTTTGGTGATGTTGTCTCGTGTGACGGGGTCCAGCTCCTCCGGAAACGCGTCCGCGAACATCGCAGGGTAGCGTGGGTCATCGCGCATTCGCCGCAGGAGCTCGTCTTCCATGCCCGCCATGCCCAGCTCGACCGGGTCCTCGCCGAACATCGGGACCAGTGCTTGCTTCTCCAAACGCACCAACACCTCGTTGGCCCAGGTGAGCGATGCGGCGTACGCCACGTTGGCGATGCTCATCGAGCTTCGCGGATGGATCTGCCCGGTCGACCCCTCGGCCTGAGCGAGCGCATCGGTAAACGCGAGCGCCTGCTGGTGGCAGCTCCCACAGCTCTGCGTTTGGTTCCCGGAAAGCTGCGTGTCGTAGAACAGGAATCGCCCAAGCTCGACCTTGGCGATCGACATCGGATTATCCTCGGGGATGCGGGGTAGCGGGACCGTGTCCGGGAGGTTCCAGACCCAATCCTCAGGCGCGGGTGCGGCGTCGCTACTGCCGCACCCGGCCCCGACGAGGAGTAAGACAAGAAGTATAGGGATGGTTTGCATTTGGAGGTGTGTTCAGGGTGGGTTGCCCCGGCCGGTGGTTAGTCGACCGAGAAAAACGTTTGTGGGCTGGACGGGTCGTCGCCGCCGAACGGGAGCCCGAGGTTGTTGAACAGGGGCGCGCAATCGCTATCGGTCGGACCTGCCATGCAGCCGACCGGGGTCTCGGGTTGGTTCACGTCGAGTGCTGCGCCGTCGACGAGCGCCGCAAGATCGGCCTTGATGACATCGGTGCCCGCATCGAAGCTCGGAAACTCGACCGCAACGCGATTGGGGGCGCTGCACGCCGTCGTGCCGCCGGACACCGGGTCCCCGTCACAGCCGGTGCTGCCGAGGTGCATCCGCCAGTCGGTCATGCTGAAGTTGCCGGAGTCGATCCGGAGGAACTTGTAGCCACCCTGCCAGTTCCAGTGCATCGAGGTCAGGTTCAAGGGCGACGGTGCCGTCGACGGGTTGTCGTGGTTCGCCTCGAACGGAACCCCCATCTCGAAACGAATGCCGTCGTACGTCCCGGCGGGAATCGTGCCAATGACCGTTGCGTTCGTCGGTTCGGTGCCGAGGTCGTTGCAGCCGTCCTCGAAGTCGAGGAGCGCAGCGCCCTCGGCTTGCCAGTCGTTCTCTGTCAGCGTGACCGGGACGTAGTCGCCGGCGTCGTTCTTGAGCTCGACGCTTTGCACGAAGAAGCGGAAGTCACTGATCGTGAGCGTCGAGTCGTCCGCTCCGAGGTTGTCGTAGGTGTCGCCGCAGACGAACTCGGCTTCGCCAACCATCGCCGCGACCGTGATCTCGACGTCCTGCGAGCCAGCGCCACCCTCGCCGCCGGCGCCGCCCGTTCCAGCGCTACCGCCGTCACCCGAGCTGTCGCTACAGCCGAAGCCGGCAAGAGAAAGTACTGCCACAAAAGTTACTAGTTTCTTCATTACTCTTTACTCCGCGGTCTCTAGAGCTGCGCGGAAGCATCCGCTAGAACAGCTCGCAACGACGACCGTACATTTTCGGTTATCTGTTGTTGCACCGCGTCCGAAGATTGCAGTGCAAAATCAATGCCATCGAACCAGCTCGTGTGGTCGATTTGAATGGAGATGGTCTCGAGTACCGGGCTGTCGAACACCAAAGGACGATCGAACCGCATCTCGCAGTCGAAGACCTCCCAGATGCGAGCCAACAGCGGGGATTCCTCTCCGCTGCTCGTATCGACGACCCGTCCCGCGATGAGGACGCTGTGCTGCATCATCTCCAGGTTTTCATCGCTCAAACCGGCTGCGTCCGGGTCGGCCGGCATCCCGAGGACGCGCATGCCGCAGTATCGTCCGGGCGGTGGCCTCAGCGTTCCGGCAAATTCGGGAGTGCCCGCGCTTTCCATCAGATCGATCACGAGTGGCACGCCGAGGCTGGTTGGGGTGTCGAGGACATGCGCCCGTGCGCGCGCAGGGGCGAACAAAGCCCATAGATCCGAGACAAAATTGTCGCACCGGAGCAACTCGACCTTCCCCACGACGATGAGCGCGCGATCCAATGCGACGCGGTAGTCCATGTCGGTTCGGATCTGCGCTGGCGTCGCCTCGGGCTGATACGCGACGTCGACCTCGATCCCGTCGGTGACGCGCATGCAATGCGGAAGAGACACCGCCACGAACAAGGCGAGCAAAATGGGCAGTCTAGATGTCATAGATCAACCCTGCCGTGAATGCGAAGCCCTCTTCGTGCGTGCCGTCGAGCCGCTGCACCATCGGAATCGCCCCGGTGGCGTGCAACATGACTTTTTCGTGGGGGACCCCGACGATGCCAAGCGTGCCGTACGTGATGTTTCCGCCGGTGTTCGGGTCGCGAACGCCGGCGATGTAGCCAGGACCGTCGAATCGAAACTCGACGCCCAACTGAAACGCCAGGAAGTCCCAGGGCTGGTACTGTCCGAGGGCGGTTTGTCGAACGCTGATGCTAGCGCGCGTGTCGGCGGTGCCGGTCGTCGGGAAAATCGCCATCGACGCGACGTACACCGACCATGGGTTCATGAACATCGTGTAGGAGGCGCCCGCGATCGGGTCCCAAGACGACGTGCCGACTTGGAACTCGAGCGGCAACGGTCGGCCGTCGGGGCCGTACTCGATGCTGCTGGTTGGGAACTCGAGTCCGCCAATCATGCTGACCAAATGCCGGGGCGCGAACTTTCGATCGCGCCACACGACTCCGCGCACGCGAAAGTCCAAATCGCCAGGTGCCCAGACGTTCGCTTCGGCGAGATTGACCTCGGTGATGAGTCGATGAACCAAGGGCATCATGAGGTAGAGGCTGAGTCGATCGGTGGGCGAGTACGCGCCTGCAAGCTCCATCCGCTGCTCCGAAAGCGTGAGCTCGTCGACACCGCTCTCGCCGATGCTGTCGCTACGATGCCGTAGCGCCGCCGATGTCCGCACACGACTGGCTTTCGGCTGCTCGAACCCCACGACGGTCAGCGTTGGATCGCCGACCGAGCAGGTGCCGCATGCGGACGCCCCCGAGGCTATCCACATCGGCGCAACGAGCGCCGCGATCGCCCAACAACCCTTCACGAGCGGGAGGTTAGGGCTTCGAATGGGCTGAATGTATGTGGCAAATCGTCGCAGCGACCCAAGCGTCACCTAGGCCGCTCGACCTCGTATCGGGCTCAGCGACGCGTCGGGAACTTCGCGAGCTTGCGTTGGAGCGAGCGCCGGTGAATCCCTAATCGTTCCGCGGCTTTGGTGATGTTGCCCTCGCAGTCGGTCAGCACCCTTTGGATGTGCTCCCACTCGACTCGGGCGAGCGACGGCGTCTCGGGTTCGGAGCCCCCACTGGGCTCGCCGGCTTCATCGGGCTCCGAGCGGTCCCGGTCGAACGAGGCGATCACCTCATCCACGTCTGCGGGCTTCGTTAGGTAGTGCGTTGCACCGAGGCGCATCGCCTCGAGCGCGGTCGCGATGCTGCCGTAGCCGGTCAGTACGACGATTTTGGTCGCGGCGTCGATGCGGTGGAGCTCTCGAACGACCTCGAGCCCCGACTTGCCAGGCATCCGAAGATCCACCACCGCAAACTCGGCACTCTCCTTCGTGCCGATCTCGAGCGCCGCGTCGTAGCTGTCGGCCTGTTGGGCTTCGTACCCGCGCTCTTCGAAGGCGCGCGCCATTCGCGAACGGAACCGGTCGTCATCGTCGACGAGCAGCACGGAAGGCTTGGGGGTCGTTTTGAGGTCGGTGTCGCTCATTCGGCTTGCGGAAGCACGACTCGAATCATCGTGCCGCGGTCCGTCGCCGATTCGATGATCAGCTCGCCGCTCAGCGAGTCTACGAGCGTACGGGCTAGGAACAAGCCTAGACCCATTCGGTCATTGGCCTGCTTGGTCGTGAAGAATGGGTCGGTGGCTCGTTTGAGCGCGTCTTGGTCCATGCCGTGGCCCTCGTCCTCGAAGCAGAGCTCGACCGCTCCGTCTCGGCGGGTCACTTCGAGCGATACCACCCCCTGCGGGCACGCGTCGAAACCATTGCGCGTGATGTTCTCCACCATCTGCACCAGCGCCTCGCGCGGCGCTTCGATCGTGTCGACGGCGCTTCGGGTGCCCCAACGCGAGGCCTGTTGCGTGTCCAGCCGACTGCGCACCGCCGTGAAAAGATCCTCGACGGCAATCGAGGTGATCGCCTCGCCGACGTGCTCGCCCCCGGCCGCAGCCATGCGATCGAGCACGACCCGGCAGCGCTCGAGCTCCTCGCGAATGAGCTCTGCGTCCTCGCGGAGCGCTTCGGCACCGGGGATCTTCTTGGCCTGCCGCTCCATCTCTTTGGCTGCCACCGCAATCGTGCCGAGGGGGGTGCCGAGCTGGTGGGCGGCACCCGCCGCGAGCGTGGCGATCGACGCGAGCTTGCCCCAGCGGTGCGTTCGCTCCTCGGCCTCTGCAAGGGCGCGCTCGCGGCGTCGCAGCTCGAGCGAGAGCTGGCTGACGAAATAGGTGATCAGCGCAACTGCCAGTACCAACGCAATGAACATGCCGTAGAGGTGACCCTGAAAGCCTTCGCTGTGTCCCGCATGACCCGCGTGCGAATCCGGAGCCTGGAACACGAATAGCGCAGCGAACGAAAGGACCGAGAGACCGGCAATCCCCCAGGTCCATCTCGGTGCGAGCATCACCGCCGACATCGCGATGTAGACGACGTAGATGATGCTGAAGGGGTTCGTCGGGCCTCCCGAGAAGTAGAGGAGTGCCGTCAGCAGCACGACGTCGAGCATCAGAAAGGCGCCGAGATGCCCTGCGTGCTCCTTGCGAGACCCGAGCCATGCGTTCGAAACGACGCCCACCGCGACCAGCGACCACATTGGCACGACCGGCAGCTCGACCCCGAGCGCTTGCGTAGCCACGAGGATCGATGCGGCAACGATGACGAGCGCACCCCAGCGCATGCGGGACAACCACTCGGCGCCCGCTGCGCTTGGCCGGCTTTCCGAGCTCACGACTCGGTCTGGGCTTCGCCCTCGGCCGCCGCGTCGAGGTCGACGTTCCCGTACATCGCTTCGGCGATCTTGTAGGCACTGAGCTCGAGGGTCTCGAGCGCATCCTTGATGGCGATGGCGTCGCCTTCGTCGATGCAGACGTGTAGCGATTGAATGTCTGCTTCGACCTGTGCGACGACCTCCTCGGCAACCATGTCGCGGCACTCGGCGACCGCCCGCTCGCTCGTGTAGAGCAGCGCTTCAGCGGCGTTTCGGAGCTCAGCCATCTCTCGACGCTTCTCGTCGCTCGTCTTGTAGGCCGCGGCCTCGCCGATGATGCGCTCGATGTCCTGCTCGGTCAGACCGCTCGACGCGACGACGCGAATGTTCTGCTCTCGCCCGGTGCCCAAGTCCTTCGCGCTGACGTTGACGACGCCGTCTGCGTCGATGTCAAACGTCACCTCGACTTCGGGGACGCCACGAGGGGCCGGCAGGATCGGAGCCAGCTCGAACTTCGCGAGCGACTTGTTGTCGGCTGCCATCTCACGTTCGCCCTGAAGCACGTGGATCGGCACGAAGGACTGATTGTCGACGCTCGTCGTGAAGATCTCTTTGGCCCTCGTGGGGACGGTCGTATTCCTCGGGATGAGCTTGTGGAATACCCCCCCGCCCGTTTCGACACCGAGGCTCAAAGGCGTCACGTCGAGCAGCAGCACCTCTTCGACCTCGCCGGTCAGCGCAGCGCCCTGGAGGGCGGCGCCCATCGCCACGACCTCATCGGGATTGACGCCTTTGTGGGGCTCCCGCCCGAAGAAATCCGCGACCTTCGACTGCACCATGGGCATGCGGGTTTGACCGCCGACGAGCAGCACCTCGTCAATCGACTCCCGCTCGATGCCGGCGTCTTCGAGAGCTTGCTGGCAAGGGCCGAGCGTCCGGTCGATGATCTCGGACACCAAGATCTCCAGCTCGCTCCGCTTCACCCTGGTCTCGAGGTGCTTTGGCCCCGATGCATCTGCTGCGATGAACGGCAGATTGATCTCGGTTTCGAGCGCCGACGAGAGCTCGTGCTTGGCTTTCTCGGCCTGCTCCTTCAGGCGCTGTAGTGCCACACGATCTTCGCGAAGGCTGATGCCGGTCTGTTCTTCGAACCGCCGTGCGAGCTCTTCGACGAGTGCGTTGTCGAGGTCTTCGCCGCCGAGGTGCGTGTCACCCGACGTCGACTTCACGCTGAAGACGCCGTCGGCGATCTCGAGGATCGAGATGTCGAACGTGCCGCCGCCGAGGTCGTACACCGCGACGCGCTTACCTTCGTGCTCTTCGAACCCGTACGCGAGCGCAGCAGCCGTCGGCTCGTTGATGATGCGCCGTACTTCGAGTCCGGCGATCTTTCCGGCCGCGATCGTAGCCGAGCGTTGTGCGTCGTTGAAATACGCCGGGACGGTGACGATCGCCTCGCTCACCTCGTCGCCGAGGTACGACTCGGCGACCTCGCGCATCTTCTCGAGCACCATCGCCGAAATCTCGGGCGGGGAGTACTGATGGTCCCCGATCTGCACCCACGCGTCTCCGCGCTCGCTTTCGATGACCTTGTAAGGCACCATGCGGGCATGCTTCACGGCGGCCTCGGCGTTGAAGTCGAGCCCCATGAGGCGCTTGATCGCGAAGACCGTGCTCTCGGGGTTGGTCACGCCCTGGCGCTTTGCGACGCTGCCGACGCGGCGCTCGCCATCCTTGGCGAACGAGACCACCGAAGGCGTCGTCCGGCTACCCTCGGCGTTGGGGATGACCTGCGGCTCGCCGTTGTCGACGAAAGCGACACACGAGTTGGTCGTCCCTAGATCGATCCCGATGATTCTCCCCATCTTGCCCTGAGGTCTTTATAGCCCGATGCGGGGGGGTCTTGCATCTAACGGGGCGTTAGTCGCCGTTCGCGGACCCATCGGCCTGATCATCTGTCCGGGTTGGGGGTTTGGCCACCACCACCATCGCTGGCCGCAAGAGCCGTTCCCCGAGGTAGTAGCCGGGCACGATCTCGGTGACGATCGTTCCAGGGGCGTGCTCGTCAGTCTCCTCTTGCTGCATGGCGTCGTGGCAGGTCGGATCGAACTGGTTTCCCACGCCCGGCACCCGCTTGAGCCCAAGCCGGCTCGCGATGTCCTCGAAGCCGCGAAGCACCATGTGCACGCCATCCGCGACCGCCGCGACCTCGGTTGCATCACCCATCGCGCCGGCGGCCCGCTCGAGGTTGTCTACGATCGGCAATACCTCCCGGAGCGTGTCTTCGATGGCTCGGCGACGAACCTCTTCGATTTCCTTCCGGGAGCGCTTTCGGAAATTGTCGAAGTCGGCGGCAATGCGCAGGAGCTGCTCGCGCATCCGATCACGCTCGGCGTGCGCCTTTTCGAGCTCGGTAGGCTCTTCCGCCGCCTCTTCTTCGGGGAAGATCACCTCTTCCTCTTCGCCCTCGCCGTTTTGCCCGTTCTCGGGCGTGTCCCCCGCGTTCTCGCTCATCTGTCCGTCCGTGTGGTCTTACGACCGCTTCGAGGTCCCTGGAAGTCGTCCATCGAGGACGTCGCTCAACAGATTGGCCGCAAACCCGACCAAGGGCACGTACTTCCTGTAGTCCATCCGCGTCGGCCCGACGATGCCAAACGACCCCACGCTGGACCCGTCCCGCCGATACGGGCTCGAGATCACGCTGATATCACGGATGTCTCGAAGGGCCGCCTCGGAACCGATGAAAACCTGGACTCCGTCCGCCAGCAGGGTCTGCTCGAGGAGCTCGAGGAGCTTCCTTTTCTCCTCGAACGCGCTCAAATAGCCGCGAATTTTCGCGGCGTCACCGAACTCGGGCCTGTCGAACAGAGCCCCCTGGCCTTCGATGACGACCTGGGTTTCTTCCATTTGGCCCTGGACGGTCGCCTCGACCATCTTCTGGGCGTGCTTTCGGAGCACGTCGTACTGGCCTTGCTCCGTGGCGAGCCGCACCGCGAGCGCGTCTCGAATCGCACGGAGGGTGCGCCCTTGGACCAGCTCTCGCAGGTAGTTGTTCACCCGTTCGAGAGTATGGTCATCGATCTCGAGCTCGGTGACGACGACTCGGTTCTCCACCCCGCCTGAGCGCGTGACCAAGACCGCGAGCGTGCGGCCGGTCGACAGACGCATGAACCGAAGCTGCTCGAGGGTTGCCTCGGACACCGGCGGTTGTGCGATGATGGTCGCGGTCCCGGTGAGACGGCTGAGCAACTGCCCTGTCTCCCGCACCGCGTCGTCGCCCGGCGCCAGATCACGGAGGCGTTCCATCAACGCCGTGCGGTGAGCCTCGGAGATCTCGCCTGCCGTCGCCATCGCGTCGACGAAACAACGGAAGCCGGCATCGGTCGGCACGCGCCCTGCGCTGGTGTGCGGCTGATGCAGGAGCTCGGCGTCCTCGAGGTCGGCGAGGACATTTCGAATTGTGGCTGGCGACAGCTGGATGGCGTACCGCTTCGCGATCCGACGCGACCCAACGGGTTTCCCGGACGCGATATACTCGGTCACCACGGCGAATAGGATCCTTCGATGGCGCTCGTCCAATGTCACCGTCACGTTCACCTCAAAGTAGAAGCTTGGTCCATTCTGTCAAGCCCTTGAAAGACGGCAGAAAATTGGGCCTCGAGCCGGCCTTGCGGCAGGCTCACCGCGTGCGACCGACCGCGGCTCTGCTTCCGTTTTCGCTGATGGTGATGGCAATCATGACCGTCCCGACGCTCGTGCTCGACGATCAGGGCCTGCCCCGCTACCGCCATCTTCGGGCCGAGGTCGGCGAGCTTCGAGAGTCCAACGAAGAGCTCGTTCGTGAGATCGCCGAGCTGAAGAGCGAGATCGAAGCCCTTCGCGCCGACACCAGCTACATCGAGCGCATCGCACGTGACGAGCTCGGGATGGTCCGCGCGGAGGAGTTCGTCTTCCAGTTTCCCCCGCGCTAGGTGGGGGCGACGCACACATCCGAGCGGTTTTCTTGCTGTGCGAATGAGAGCGGGCGTAACACCGCTTTGATGACCGCCCTCGTCCAGGCAGCGCTCCGCGTCCGGCGCACAGCGCGGTCCAGCTGGGGTCTCGGCGGCGCCATCGTTCTGGCCGCATTTCTGCTCGCAGGCTTCTTCGTTCCAGCAAGCCGACCGCTCGGTTGGGGGCACGCCCTGTGGCTCGGCGCGTGGCTCGGTTTGTTTGGCTCCCGCGCGCGCAACACGCGCCAACATGGAACCGACCCGAGGTCAGCATTCGAGCTCGGTGTCATTCTGCTCGTGGGCGTCTTCGCGCTGATTCAACTGCGCGGCGGGGTCGGGAGTCACCTCTATCCGCTCGCCTACGTAGCCGTCGCATTGGTCGCCTCGTTCTCGTTCGGCTGGTCGGCCATCGGGATCATCGCGTTCGCAGTCGTGCTCGGTTTCGGCGTGGCCTTCTTCGGCGAGAACGTCGTGGACCCGACGATCCTCGCCCTCAATGCGTTCTTCACGGCATCCTTTGGCGCACTCAGCCGTCTCTTCACACGCGCCGAGATCGTCCGTGTGCGCCGCAGCTCGAAGCGCGAGCTGGCCGCGCAGAGAGAAAAGGCGCGCGACGACATGCGTCTCTTCCGCCTGGTCGCGCCGTCGTCCGATGGCGTTCGCGACGAAGAGCGCCTCTACCAAACGAGCGTGCAGGAAGTTCGGCAGGCGCTCTACCACGCGCTTCAACTCCTCCACAAAACCCTCGACCTTCATACCTGCGTTCTGCTGATGCCGGGCGACGAAGGCGAGCAACTCAGAATCGCCGAGCTGATCACCCAAAGTGACGACATCGCCGAGGGACCCTTCTCGCTTGGTGCCGGCGTCGTCGGGGCGGCAGTTCGCCGTCAGGTGACGACGAGCCTCCACCCAATTCGGCCCGGATATCGGGGGATTTGCTACTACCGGGGGCCAGCGGCCGTGAGCTCGGTCATCGCGGTGCCCGTCCTCGAGCGTGGGCATCTGCGGGCCGTTCTTTGCGCCGACCGAGCCGTCGATCGGCAGTTCAGCCCGCAGGAGGAAGAGCTCCTCCGCGAGAGCACGCCACACATCCTCCGGGCCTTCGAGAACGAGCGTGTGTTCATGGCGCTCGAGACATCGAAGCGTGAGCAGGAGATCTTGTACCGGGCGTCCCAGGCGTTCAGCACGGCGCTGACACAAGATGCAGTGATGGAAGCGGGACTTGCCGCCGCTACGGAGATTGCGCCCCACGACTTCGCCGCCATCACCGAGTACCAAGCCGAGGGTCGTCGGCACGTCGTCAAGCGTGCGGTCGGAGAGCAAGGGCTCAACCTTCAAGGGCTCCGCTTCCGGGACAACACGTCGCTCACCGCGATGGTCGTCAAGAACCGCCACTACCTGCCGTACCGCGGCGACTTCGACTCCAAGCAGCAGGTGCTCTTCACCAAGAAGGCGAAGCTCAAAGGAATGGAGTCACTGCTGGTCTTGCCACTCGTGGTTCGCGAGGAGCCCATCGGCACCTTGATCATCGCAGCCAAGGCACACAAGGCGTTCAGTTCTTCGGTTCGCGAGACGCTTCAGGCGCTCGGTAATCAGCTCGCCGTCTCGCTCGCGAACGCGCGCGCGGTGAGACAGCTCGAAGAGCTCGCGACGACCGACGGGCTGACTGGATGTCTCAACAAGCGGGCGTTCTTGGCCGAGCTGAGCCAGAAGCTGATGGCGGCCCAGCGCTTCGGCCGGAAGCTCTCGCTCATCATCGCCGACCTCGACCACTTCAAGGGCGTGAACGACACCTACGGCCACGCGACCGGCGATCGCGTGCTCAGGGAGCTCGGACAGGTGCTCAAGCGAATGAAGCGCGAAACCGATTTGGTCGCCCGATTCGGAGGGGAAGAGTTCTGTGTGCTCTGCGAAGAGACCGATGCCCGAGGCGCCAAGCTTCTCGCCGAGCGCGTGCGAGAGGAGCTCGCGGCCACCGAGCTTCAGACGGAGCTCGGGACGCTCAGGATCACTGCATCGCTCGGGGTCGCGACCTTCCCAGACCACGCCAAGAGCGCCGAGGATTTGTTTTCACAGGGGGACAAGGCCCTCTATCAGGCCAAGAACCAAGGCCGAAACCGCGTGTGCACGGTCTAACTCCGCAAGCGCGCTAGAAGCGTTTGAGTTCGAGCGTTCGCGGGTCGAGCATCCATTGGACCCGGCCCTTGCCGTCGTCGACGTTCAAGAGGCAAACCGACCCGGGGCTGAACGATGGAGCGTGCGCGAGCCGACCGAGGTGTGCGGAGAGGATGCCGACCTTCGGCATGTGGCCGACCATGGCGATCACGTCCTGCTCGCCCGCGTACTCGAGCGGCTGCAGCGCCTGGGCGGTGGTCCCCTCTTCGGTCGACAAGGCGCGGTGCACGCGAAGCGGGCCGTCGAAGCCCGGCTGCATTGCGGCCAGGATCTCGGCGGTCTGCACCGCGCGCACGAGCGGACTGGTGTAGACGCGAGCGTAGCGGAGGTCCATGCGGCTGAGCATCTCGCCCACCGTCGTCACGGTTCGGCGCCCCTCGTCGGTGAGCCAACGGTCATAGTCGGACGAGGTTACGCCCGAGTCGATGGCTTCTCCATGTCGCATCAGCAGCACACGCATCGAGGGAAGCTTGCCATGCTTGCTACACGCCGTCTTGTGGTTCGTGTGCCGAGAGCGCGAACGATTCCTCGGGTGCAAGGACGAGCTTGTGCCGCGCGTAGACCGCAAACCAGAGGAGCCCCAGCCCGTACCAAATCGCCGCCCCAATCACGACCTTGCGATAGATCGGATCGGTCACGAAAAGCGTGACCAGGGTCACCAGTGCAATCACCAGGGCCAGTATCGCCCCCGGTACGCCGAGCGGGCTCCGGTACGGTCTTTCGATCTGGGGCAGGCGAATGCGGAGCAGGATGTACGAGAGCATTTGCAGCGCGTACGCAATCACGGCGCCAAACACCGCCATGTTGAGCAGTACGGCGCCCACCGGGTGTTCCTGCCCGAGCGAGTGGATCCCGAACGCGACCGCGTAGCCAAGCGCGGCGCCAACAAGGAGCGCGACGTGAGGGGTTTGTCTTCGAGGGTGTGTGCGGGAAAGCCAGCGCGGGAAGTAGCCAGCGCGCGACAATGAGAAGATTTGCCGGCCGTACGCGAAGATGATGCTGTGGAAGCTCGCGATCAGGCCGGTTACGGCGACCAGAGCGAGGAGCCTCGCGCCCATCCCTCCGCCGAAAGTGGTCTTGAATCCTTCGAACAGCGGTTCCGCCGAGGCGCCAAGAGGCCCTGCCCCGGGCGAGATGCCTGCGTTGAGGAAGAGGGTCAGGAACGCGGCCACGACCAGGGTAAGCAGACCGTAGAGCAAGCCGCGCGGCAGATCTCGTGCCGGGGCGTGGGCTTCCTCCGCGGCCAGTGGAAGCTGCTCGATGGCCAGAAAGAACCAGATCGCGAACGGGAGGGCGGAAAGAATTCCTGCGGGACCCTTCGGCAACCACCGGGTCTGCCCCTCGGCAGGGTCGATGTTGAGGGCCCAGCTCAGGTCGAAGTGAGGGATCGCGCTCACCCAGAACACGACCAGCACGCCGAGTGCGAGGGCCGTAATCAAGACGGTGAAGCGGAAGGTGATCTCCACGCCGGCCACGTTGAGGCCCACGAACATTGCATACGCGGCGAGCCACCAGAGTGGTTCCGCGCTTGCCGGCGTGCCGAAGATCGCGCCCAGGTACCCTCCGATCCCCACTACAATCACGGCGGGCGTCAGGATGTACTCCATGTTCTCGGCGAGTCCGGTGATGTAGGCGCCCCAGGGTCCCATCGCCGAACGCGCAAAGGAGTAGGCGCCACCGGTGTGCGGGAGCGCGGCCGCCATCTCGGCGATGCTGAAGCAAAGGCCGGCGTACATCGCTGTGATGATGACTGTTGCGACAAGGAGGCCGCCGAAGCCGCCGGCTCGGAGCCCATAGTTCCAACCGAAGAAATCGCCCGAGATCACCGCGCCGACGCCCAACGCCCAGAGCGACCAAACCCCGGCGTATCGACGGAGCCCCCGCTCCGAGAAGTAGCGATCCTCGACGGCGACGTACTCGACCCCCTGGTCCTTCTTCTTCATGGCGCGGAGTGTAG
>Ga0316198_10000839_pt1 | contig 17015 bp, 18 predicted proteins | sample OudBieAanoxic_MG_FD_204935 | JGI IMG/M metagenome (GOLD analysis project Ga0316198, IMG submission 204935) | Coastal sediment microbial communities from Oude Bieten Haven, Netherlands - site A anoxic | ecosystem: Environmental > Aquatic > Marine > Coastal > Sediment | place: Netherlands...
CTCCAACAAGGAGACGAGCTCTTCGTCGACTCGCCCGTATTGAAGCGCCGTGCCGTGCTCGAGGGCGGCTCGCGCCAAGAGCTCCGCGTCCCCTAGCTCTCGCGCCAGGCGCGCGGCCTCGACGCACATTGCCTTCCCCGCCGTGATCGCGCCTGCTCGGGTTCTCGCATGGGCGAGCTCCAAAAGCAGTTCGATGCGGTCGCGCGAGCTGAACTGTTCGCTCTCTTCGGCCTCTCGGAGTGCGGCTTCGTATGCTGCTACCGCCTCGTCGAAGGCCAATTGACGAAGGGATTGGGCGCCCGCTGCGCGATGTGCGCTTACGGCCTGTGCACGCTGTCCGGCGGCCACCAGGTGATGAGCAATCTCGAACCAGCGTGGCTCGCCGTCGCGAGGGCGCCGCTGGAGAATCGCCGCGAGATTGGCGTGCGTGGCCGCACGCTCCTCGGCATCGATGCCGTCGTAGACCAGCTCGCGAATCAAGAAATGAACGAAGCGATAACGCTGCGGAGCGATCTCGACCAGGATCGACGCATCCGCGGCCTCCTGCGCCCCGTCCACGTATCGTCCCTTGCCGTGGCACTCTTCGAGCAGGCTGAGGTCGAACTCACGTCCGACGATCGCGCCGCATTGAAGGGTTCGCAGGCACTTGGGAGTGACCGTCGTCAAGCGTTCCAGGATGGCGGTGCGCACCGAGCGGGGGATCGCCGCGCTGCCATCCAAGGAGGTTCTTCCCTGTGCCCGCCACAAACGCGCCACTTCGACGAGAAAGAGCGGATGCCCGTCGGTCGTGCGGTGAAGAGCGGCAACGAACCGAGCCTCGGAGGACTCGCCGGATGCCGCGAGGAACGCGGCGACGTCTTGCTCGCCGAGTCGGTCGAGTGAGAGGCGTTGACCCTCTTGCGCAGCGCGCGTCAGCTGGGCCCCAGCGGTCGCGGAGTCGAGCTCGGCCTCGCGAAAGGTTCCAACGACCAACAGCGGCTGGTGCCGAACGGTCGAGGTGAGGAACTCCAAGAGAAGAATCGTGGAGACGTCCGCCACGTGCAGGTCTTCGAGGATTACGACGAGCGGCACACTCTGGGCCGCTTCGGCCAGCACGTTGCTGACCGCATCCATCAGTCGAAATCGCGCTTGGTCTGGGCTGAGCTCGGCGGGCTCGTGCGACGACGCCGCCGGCGGCGAAAGCTCGGGGAGGAGCTGCGACAGGGCGCCCATGTACGGATCGATCTGCCCGGGCGCCGCCGTTCGGTGAACTGCCCGAAGCACCTGGACCCAAGGCCAATAGGCAGGAGCGCCACCCGCCTCCCAGCAACGGCCCCAAAAGGCTCTCATGCCCCGCTCGCGTGCAAGTCGAGCGACTTCCTCGGCAAGCCGGCTCTTCCCGATGCCGGGCTCGCCGCTCAGGTACCAGACGGAGCCGCGCCCCTCCGAGGCGTCTTCGATCGCTTCGGTAAGGCGGCGGACCTCTTTGTCACGTCCGACGATGTCTGATTCGGCCATCGTGTACCCTCGGGCGCGACGTGTCGGTGCCGCTTAGCTGCCGAAGGGGCGGAAGATCGCGAAGGTGAGGATCAGAATGGCTAGGATGGAGATCACCCAGGCGAGCCGTGTGAATGTCTTCTGGCTGACCTCTTGTCCGTCCGCCCAGCGCCGAAGCTTTCCGGAGAGGACGCCGGTCGCGCCAGCTAGGAGTAGCAAGAGCGTGAGCTTGCCGTGCATCCAACCCTGCTTGGCATAGACCTCCGCAAAGTTGGGGATCAGCGTTCCGAAACCACCAGCGAATGCGAGTAGCATTGCGGGGGTAGTGACTCGAAGCGTCACTTTTCGGAGCGCCTGCGCGATCCCGCTCTCCCACGGCGTTGGGGTGGCGGCGGCTATCGCGACGGCGACGGCAGAGCCGACCCAGAACGTGATGCCCAAGAAATGCAGGTAACGGAAAACGATCATACTCATCGAGGTGCTCCTTCGCGCGGCGGAGTCTAACTGCCGTAGACCAAGGGCACAAAGACGCAGCGGCAAAGCTCCTCGGTGTGGAGCTTCCCCCCCGTTTTGCGAGAAACCTGAAGAGCCTGTCCCCACTTTCCGCCCACCGGGATGACGAGCCGGCCGCCTTCCTCGAGCTGCTCGACCAGTGCGCCCGGGATCTCCTCGGCAGCGGCGGCGACGACGATGGCGTCGTAGGGAGCACGTTCGGCCCATCCGCGTCGCCCGTCGGCGCATACGAGTTCGACGTTGTCGATGTCGAGGGCCTCCAGGGCCTGTCTCGCGTTTGCGACGAGCTCGGGGAGAATCTCGACTCCCGTGACGCGTTTCGCCAGCTTCGAGAGCACGGCAGCCTGGTAGCCTGAACCGGCTCCAACCTCGAGCACGTTTTCGTCGCCATGGAGTTCGAGCGCCTCGAGCGACATCGCGACCATCAGAGGCTGCGAAATCGTTTGACCGTGCGAGAGGGGAAGGGCTCCGTCGTGGTAGGCGAGCAGCTTCTCGGAGTCGGGGAGGAACAGTTCGCGCGGCACCTCTCCCATCGCGGCGAGGACGCGCGTGTCCGCAATGCCGCGCCGCCGGAGTTGCTCCTCCACCATCTTCCTGCGCTCTGCCGCGAAGTCCATCGAACGTGTTGATACCATCGGCCTCGGGTAGATGCGACAGGAGGGCGTCCGCAGTCCCAAGTCCTTGCGTTCAACGCGGGCCCGCGTATGGTCCGTGCCTCCAAAACGAGGAATCGACATGGCAAAGACCAATCCAGGCAATTTCTTCGAGGATTTCGAGGTGGGATCCGAGCTCGTACACGCAGTGCCTCGAACCATCACGGAGGGAGAAGCGGCGATGTACATCAGCCTCACGGGCTCGCGCTATCCGCTCCATTGCTCCGCCGAATTCGCCCGCTCACTCGGCCATCCGCGCGAGACGATCAACGACCTGCTGACGTTCCACATCGTCTTCGGCAAGACCGTGAACGACGTTTCCTTGAACGCCGTCGCGAACCTTGGTTACGCGAGCGTTCGCTTCCTCGCTCCGGTGTACCCCGGCGACACCTTGCGATCGGTCTCCGAGGTAGTCGGAAAGAAGGAAAACAGCAATGGCAAGACCGGCGTCGTGTGGGTCAAGACCGTTGGCACGAACCAGCGCGATGAGACGGTACTCGAGTACTATCGCTGGGTGATGGTGCACAAGCGCGACCCCGGTACGCCGACCGGCGCCGCCGACCGTCCCGCGATGCCAAAGGAGGTGGCGCCCGCCGACCTGGTCGTCCCTTCGAATCTCGATCTCGGCGGCTACGAAGACTGGCCCTCGGGCGGCAGCTCCTACTTTGAAGACTATGAGCCCGGCGAGAAGATCGACCATGTGGACGGGATGACGATCGAGGAGGCGGAGCATGCGACGGCGACGCGCCTGTATCAGAACACGGCGAAGGTTCACTTCGACGCCATTCAGATGAAAGATACTCGATTCGGTCGCCGTTTGATGTACGGCGGCCACGTCATCAGTGTGGCGCGCTCGCTCTCCTTCAACGGGATGGAGCGCGTTCTCGGCATTCTCGCCTGGAACGGCGGCGCGCACGCGAACCCGACCTTTGCCGGTGACACGATCTACGCGTACAGCGAGATTCTCGACAAAGCAGAGCTGCCGGGTCGCAAGGATTGCGGGGCGCTTCGAGTCCGACTGGTAGGGCTGAAGGACGTTCGGCCGAGCGATGCAGGCTTTCCGCTCAAGGTCGACAAGGATGGCCGTCAGGTCTACCACGGCAGTGTGGTGCTGGACTTGGACTACTGGCTTCTCGTTCCGAAGAGGGCGCGCTGAGTCAGTCGATTGGGGGAAGCGTGACACGACAGTTCTGGATTGCCTTGATCTTGCCCGCGGTCCTTTGCGCGTGCGGTGGCGAGGCTTCGTCCAGCGGCGGAGCGGGTGGCACGGGCGGCTCGCTCGCCTGCGATCAGCTTGCCGCGCTCGACGGCGAGCTCGGTGGTCAGTGCCTCGGCGGAGCGGCCGCTTGCAACGGGGACTTGGTCTGCCTCGAAGCGCAGACCACGACCGTGGGCCCCGGGATCCAGGATCATCCGGAGGGCCCTGACTACACCTTCGAAGTGTCGGACTTCCCTGGTGACTATTGCAGCGGCGCGTTGCCGCCATCCCCGGGCGCCCAGTGCTCGGCGGAGAACTCGAGCGCCTGTGCAGAGCTGTGTGGCGTGTGCGTCCCGCGATTCGCGGATGCGGACATTTGCCTTCGCGGCTGCCGGGCGGACGTCGACACGAACAGCACCTGCCGTGATGGCTACCAGTGTGACCTGCTGCTCGACGCATGTGATACGGGTTGCAGCGCGGACGACGATTGCCGCGTATTCATCGATCAAAACAACGAGTTCGCCTACGACACCGAGTCGACCTTCATCTGCAACCCCAACACCAAGCGATGCGAGAATCCGGGCTCGCCGGGGGCCGAGGCCGGCATCGCCTGCACCAACGACCAAGAGTGCGAGGCTCGGGGCATCTGCCTCGACGAGGAGACGTTCGGCTTCCCCGGAGGCTACTGTTCCAAGATCCGCTGTGACATCGATCCGTGTGCAGGCGACGGGATCTGCGCGAACCTCGGGCTTGGCGTTCCTCTCTGCGGGGAGATCTGTGAAGTTGGCTCTGGCGCCACGCCGGGAGATCCAAGCACGTACCTGAACAACACCCAGGGCTGCTCCGAGGGCTTCACCTGTTTCTGGGGCGGCACTCCGGATGACCCGAGCGGCGCCTGCGTCCCCGGCGAGTTCAACGACGTCAGCACGAACAACATCGGAGCCGAGTGCAGCAACTCGAGCACTTGCTACTCGCCCTTCGGCCAGGGCACTTGCGGCGACCCCGACTTCGTCTGCTCGCTGGTGGGCGAGGCCCCCGGGACCTGCCTGACTGGCTTCGGCTGCACCGTCCTCGATTGCGCGGTGCCAGGCATGCCCGAGGACGTCTGCGGGGCCGACTCGGAGTGCGTCATCGACTCGAATTCGGGGCTTTCTCTGTGCTTGGCCAAGTGCTCGTCCGCAGAAGGGTGTCTTGCTGGCGCGGCCTGTGCGGACTTCGACGGGGACCCGATGACCCTCGATTCGGTCTGTCTTCCCTTCTGCGAAGAGGACTCGGAGTGCCGCCCGGGCGAATTTTGCAATAATTTGGCGGAGTGCACCCCCGCAACGTGAGGGCTTGCGGTGGGGGCGGGGTTCCCCTAAACACGGCCGTAGGAGAAACCATGTATTTGCCCATCGTCAATAGCGACCGCCCCCGGAAACGAAACAAGACCGCCCGGCGGAACGCGAAGCGCAAGGCCAAGAATCGTCGCCGCGTGAATCGCATGCACGGGCGGAAGCTCAGCCGCCGCGGCTGAGCCTAAGCCACGATGGATGCGAAGGTCATCTACGTCGTCAGCGACTCCACCGGCGAGACGGCCGAGCGAGTCACCAGAGCGACGCTTCTCCAGTTTCCGGATGAGAAGGTTCGCCTAAAGATCGAGCGCCGTGTTCGTGATCGGCGCGGTCTGACCGCTATCTTGCAGAAGGCTGCTGCGGCCGAGGCGATGGTGGTGTTCACGCTCGTGCGCCCCGAACTTCGGGATCACTTCAACGTCGAAGCGTCGCGACTCAGTGTCTCGCACGTCGACGTGATCGGCACGCTCATCAATCAAATCGGCCACCACCTACAAGCCGATCCGGTCAACATTCCCTCGGCGGACATGCCCTTGTCTCCCGAGTACTTCCGGCGAGTCGAAGCTATCGAGTTCGCGGTGAAAAGCGACGATGGCAAGGAGCCGAGAAACCTCCGTCAAGCGGACCTGGTGCTTTGCGGCGTGAGCCGCACGAGCAAGACCCCGCTCTCCACCTACTTGGCCGGCCGGGGCATCAAGGTGGCGAACATTCCCTTCGTGCTTGGGGTCGAGCCGCCGCCTGAGCTGCTCGAGATGCCGCCCTATCGTGTCATTGGGCTCACCATCGATGTCGATCAGCTCCTCGGTATTCGAAAGCACAGGCTCCAGCAGCTGGGGATGCCGCCGGACGCCAACTACGGTCTTCGCGACCACGTCAAATCCGAGCTCGAGTACGCGCATGGGATTTTCCGCGACAACCCCGACTGGTTGGTGCTCGACGTGACCAATTGCGCGATCGAGGAAACGGCAACGATCATCCTCGAGACTCTGAGCGAACGTGAAGAGCTGCGAGGCCTAACGCGGCCTCCGCCCGCGCCTCGTTGAGCGCTACTCCTCGATCACGTTGCCGTCGGCTGCGATGAAGAGAGGCGACAGCTTCCTCCAGGCCATCAGCGCCCCGGAGGCGCGGCGTACTGGTGTGAAAGAGCGGCGTAGAACTGCGCGAGAATGCCGTCGGCGACACGGAGTCGGCGACTCAGCTCTCGGGCGATGTTCATGATGAAGAGGGCGTAGTCCTTGACGTCGCGCCGGTAGAGCAGGTTCTCGACGTGTTCGGCCGTGATTGACAGGACCAGGGTCGGCGCGACGGCCCGGACGCTCGCCGAGCGGGGCTGTACGTCGATGATCGACATCTCGCCAAACCAATCGCTGGGCCCAAGCACCGCGACGCGAACGTCCCCGCCGGACTCGCCCCGCTTGATCACCTCGAGCTCGCCCGCCACGACGACGAACATCTGAGTCGAGGTGTCTCCTTCTTCGACGACGATCTCCCCGGCCTCGATGCGGCTGGCAGGGATCTCGGAGGCCAACACCTCCAGGGTCTCTTGGCTCAGGCCTCCGAAGAGCCCGATGTCCGCAAGGTGTCCCGCGTTCAGCTTCGGCGTGGGTGGTCGACTCATGACCTCAGCATACGTCACCGATTCGTTTACGTCATGGAATCGAATTGGATAGATTGCCGATGGAATCACCCATGTCGCCGTCTGCCCTACCAAGGCCCCTCGGCCGTTACACCCTGCTTCGGCGCCTCGCCGTGGGCGGCATGGCCGAAGTGTTCCTCGCGAAGGCGCAGAACGACTCCGGGTTCGAGAAGCGGGTGGCGATCAAGAGCTTGCATGCGCTAGCCGAGGGCAGTGATGAGGCGCCGAGCCTCGCGGCCGAAGCGAAACTTGCAGTCCGGCTGGCGCACCCGAACATCGTTCAAACCTTCGACCTCGGCCATGAGGACGGCACGGACTTCATCGTGATGGAGTACGTCGAGGGGCTCGATGCTCAATCGCTAGTCGACGTGCTTCGAGGGGAAGGTCGGCTCCTGCCGCCGGCTCTTGCCGCGTTCATCATTGCCGAGGTATGCCGGGGGCTCGATCACGCCCATCGGTGCGAGGGCGAGGACGGGCGTCCGGTCGGGGTGATCCACCGGGACGTCTCGCCGCAGAACGTGCTGCTAAGCGCCGCCGGCGAGGTGAAGTTGGCGGATTTTGGAATCGCGAAGACCAAGGCGCGAGCAAGCGATCCCGACGCTCGCGTCATCAAGGGGAAATACTTCTACATGTCCCCGGAGCAGGCGAGGGCAGATCCCCTCGACCGCCGAAGCGATATCTACTCCGCGGGTGTCGTGCTTTGGGAGCTCCTCACCGGGGAGCGCCTTCACGATGCGCCGGACGTCCGGACGCTGCTCGAACGGGTGCGCCGGGCGGATGTGCCTCTGCCGTCGGTGCGTCGACCGATCGTGCCGGCCGTTCTCGACGCCATCGTCGCCCGTGCGACCGCGAGGCGCCCCGCCGAACGGTATCCCGATGCGGCGAGCATGGCTCGTGAGCTCGAGACCCATCTCGGTGCCGAAGCCGCGCTCCGCTGGCGTCCAGAGCTGGCCTCGTTGGTCGCCGCGATTCGAGCAGGCGCGTCCGAGGCGTGCCGGCCCGGTGCATCGAGTCCAGTGCCGCGGACACGCGATGGGGCCTCGACGCGTTGCGCGCCAGGGCGAGCTACACCGGGACCCGCGCGGCTCCGGTATGGGCTTGCGGATGGCCGACCGACGCTGGCGGGGCTTCGGAGTCCAGCTCGCGCAGACGCCGCGTGGTTCTGGTGGGCTGCTTTCGGCACCTGTGCCGTCGCGCTTCTGGCGATTGCTTGGTTCCTACACGGAGCCTGAGCCCGCTAGGGACGCGGGTCTTCGCCAAGCACGACGTTGTCGATCAGCCGGGTCTTCCCGAGATGCGCAGCGGCTGCGAGCAATAGGCGCGTCGCTTCCTGCGTCGCGGGCTCGAGCGTCTCCGGGTGCGCGGCCGCAATGTAGTCCACCTCGTCGAATCGTTCGCGAACCGGCCGGGCGGCGAGCCCCTGCAACGCATCCGGGTTCCGCTCTCCCGCAGCCCACGCGTCGAATGCAGCCCGCAGCCCGGTGACGATGCCGAGCGCTCTGGTGCGCTGGTCGGTCGAGAGATAGCGATTGCGAGAGGAGAGGGCGAGCCCGTCGACCTCCCTCACGATCGGGCAGCCGACCACCTCGATTGGGATGTCGAGGTCACAGGCGAGGCGCGAGAGAATCTTCCACTGCTGGTAGTCCTTGCGCCCGAAGATAGCCACAGACCTGCCAGTGAGGTTGAAGAGCTTGGTCACGACCGTGGTGACGCCATCGAAATGGGTCTGTCGAAATTCGCCCTCGAGCGGCTGAGTCACCTCCGCTACGCGTACCTGAGTTTGGAAGCCCTTCGGGTACATCGCATCGGGTTCCGGCGCGAACACGAGATCGACCCCACGCGCGCGGCACCCGTCGAGGTCGCGCTCGAGGGTTCTAGGGTAGCGATCGAGGTCTTCGCCTTCGGCGAACTGCAGGGGGTTCACGAACACGGTCACCGCGATGAACTCCGCCCGTCGCTTGGCCTCGTCGATCAGCGAGAGGTGGCCTTCATGAAGCGCGCCCATCGTCGGCACCAAGCCGACGATGTGGCCGCGCTGACGAGCGTCTTCGCATGCCTGCCGAAACTCGGCGGGCTTGCGGACGAGGGTGGTCATCCCTTGGGTCCGTACGCGGTGCGGGCGCCCTGGATGAGGCTCAGCCCCGTCTGTGGCGTCCGCGCTTCGTCCTTCTTTACGTTCCCGAAGCTGTACTCCGCGCTTGGGAATGTACCCGCGCGCACCTCGTCTCGATAGCGGGTCGCGGCCGCGATGCCGTCCGCGAAGAATTCCGCGTAGCGTTTGACGAACTTCGGCTTGAGCTCTGGCGTCAGACCGAGAAGGTCGTAGCAGACCAGGACTTGCCCGTCGCAGTGCGGCCCGGCCCCGATGCCGATGGTCGGGATGTCGACTGCATCGGTGATGCGCTTGGCCAGGTCGGTCGGAATGCCTTCGAGCACCAAGGCGTACGCCCCCGCTTCCGCGACGGCCTTGGCATCGCGGAGTACGCGAGCGGCGGTCTCCTCGGTCTTACCTTGAACGCGGAAGCCGCCCATCGCGTGAACGCTCTGTGGGGTGAGGCCGACATGGGCCATCACGGGAATGCCAGCGTGAACGATTCGCTCGATCGTCGTCGCGGCATCGACGCCACCTTCGAGCTTGATGGCCTGTGCACCACCCTCGGAGAGGAAGCGGCCTGCGTTGCGGAGCGCCTGGTCCGGGCCGAGCTGCCAGCTCAGGAACGGCATGTCGCCGACGATGTGCGCGCGACGTGTTCCACGGGCCACCGCGCGGCAGTGGTAGATGACCTCATCGACCGTCACGGGCAGCGTGGAGTCCTGGCCTTGGACCACCATGCCGAGCGAGTCGCCGACGAGAAGCACGTCGATGCCCGCTTCGTCGAAGAGCCGAGCGAACGTGGCGTCGTACGCGGTCACCATCGTGATCCGCTCACCGTCGCGCTTCATCTTGCCGAGACGAGGTACGGTCACAGGCCGCCCCTCGGGGGAGTGTGTTCCGCTCATGATGGTGGGTCGCTTGAGTCGCGGCCGAGTCGATTCCCGGTCCACGCCGCTGCTATCCAAACCTTAGCACCGATTCCCCCATCGTCACCGGAGGACAAAGTTCTTGAAAAACAGGCCCTTAGGGCTCAGTCCTGCAGCAGCGCAGCGACTTTGCCGCGGAGCTCGACGTCTGCGTCGGACGTGAGAGCCTCCGCCCGGGTGAGCATTCGCCGGGCTTCCTCGTCGAGTTCGAGGGCCAGCAGCAAGCGGCCGGTCTCGTAGTGGTACCGCGCGTGGTTGTCGCGGTCGCCGCCTTGGCTGAGCGCTCGATACATGTCCGCCGCGCGATCGATGCGGCCGTCTGCCTCGTAGAGCCTGGCGAGGGTCTGCGCGGTCTCGGGGGGAAAGTCGGTCACCTGCCGACTCGTAAAGAAGTCGATGACTCCTTCGAGAAAGCTCACGGCCTCGTCAGGTTTCCCTGCCAGATCGGAAGCGAGCCCGAGCTCCTCGAGGAGCCGCCAGTCGGTCGCGTTGCTCTTGCTGAGATCGAGTGCCGTCTGGAGCACCGCCAGGGCCTCGTCGCCGTGCCCTTTGTCGCGCAGGAATGCGCCCATCGCGAGGTAGGGCCGGTAGTCGTCCGGGACAGCATGAACGGCGGCCTCGAACCGCTTCATCGCGTGCTCGAACTCTCCGGCCTCGTCGGCGAGCCTGGCCAGCATGAGGTTGACCCCGACCTGCGCTTCGCTGGCCTCGCCCTCCGCGAGCGTGCCGAGAAATCGCTCGAGCGCATCTCGAGCTCCCGAAACGTCGTCGTTGAGAAGCCGCGCTCGGCCTACCTCGAGCCAGAGATACCGGGGTTCGTTCGCATCTTCGAGCAGCGCTTCGAGTTGCCTGAGGCCGTCCTCGAACTGCTCCTTGTTCAGGGCAAGCAAGGCATCGAGGAGCGCGTCCACGTAGGGCTCGTACTCCTCCGCTTGGCTATCCTCCCATTGACCCATCAGCAGTGCGATCCGCTCTTCGTCTGTCATGGAGACAGTGCTGGCCTGCGCCTGCGCGTCTTCGGCCTCGAGGCCATCGAGCAGGGCCTGCGCCTCCTCGCGAAGAGCCTCGTCGTCGGCGACCTCGAGGGCGCCCGCGAGCTCCTGCTCGGCGAGCTCGGTCATTCCCTGGGCGAGGTAAGCCTTCGCCTCGTCGATCCGGAGCCTCGCGATCGCGTCGGTGCACACGCGGACCTTCGCCCTGAGGTCGTCGCTGGCGCCCTCGGGAGAGGCTGCAATCGCCCTTTCATAGACCAGTTTGGCCGGCCCGTAGTCACCCGAGTCGAAGAGCGCATCCGCTTTTCGCCGGAGTCCTTCGGGGTCCGAAGAGAAGAGTCTTTTGAAGATTCCCATTACTCGAACTGCTTGGCCCTTCGCTTGGCGGATTGCTTCAACGCATTCGGAATGCCGCGGCTGCGGGAGAGGGCGCGAAGATCGTTGCGACGCAAATGGGCCAGGAAGGTCATCGACAGAGCGAGGGGAGTCTTCGGATTGCTGCAGAGGTGGCGCTTGATCTCGTAGCTCCTCAGCCACTCCTTCTTCTTGCCGATGTAGCGGAGAACATCTTCGGAGATTTCGCGGCTCTGAGCCGCATTCTTCGCCTCGCTCTCGCTCATCGCTGGCGAGGAGATGGCGGCCATCGCGATGACTCGGTTCGGGTCGCGGACGAGGATGGAACGTGCCGCCGCGTTGCCGAGAAGCGCCATGCGAATTTTCTCGCCCGTATTCATGTTCCGAAGCTGGTTCTGCAGCGGGACGAACTCTTCCTTCGTTTCCTCGGTGCCCTCGACCTCGTCGCGCGCCATCGCGTCTTCGTCGGAGTCCTGTTCGAGGGCTTGGGCGAAGGCATCGTCGCTCGGCAGTGGCTCTTCGCTAGGCTCCGGGATCAATTGTCCGAGGACCTCGCGCTTCAGTTCCTCGAACATAGGGATGCCGGGGAGCTCGAGATCCTGGCGCGCCGCGAGCTCGATCAGGCGGTCGGCGGTGGACATGCGGGTGTTTCGGTTCTTGTAGAGCGCCTCGATGATGGCCGGCGCTCCAATCAGACGCTGCTGGTTGATCGAAATGATCTCGGTGATCCGCTCGGGGCAGTGTGCGGCGATTCGGGCGACCGTTGCATCGGAGACTGAATGGTTGCTCGCGAGTTTGGCCAAGACCTCGTGGTTGCCTGAGAATCGAAGCGCAAGCTCGTGAAAGACCGGGGTCGGGAGGGCCTCGTCGCACGCCGGCAGCAGCACACCCTCCGGCAAGCCAGCCAAGGTATCGCTCGCCGCCTTCGCTACCCCGGGCTCGGTGTCTGCGGTCAGTTGGACGAGGAGCAAGACCAAGTCGCCGCCCTTGACGGGGACCATGCCCCGGGCCGCCATCATCTTGGCGGGGCCCGGCGCACCCGGGTCGGCGAAACGGCGGATCCTCTCGGGGATCTGCTCAGGCGGAATCGGAAGTGTCTCCGGAGGCGGCATCGGCTACGTCCCGCTGAATTCTGGTTCGCGCTTCTCCAGAATCGCGGCGACGCCTTCCTTCGCGTCGCGGCTTGCCAGACTCGCCGCCTGAAGGCCCGCCTCCTCTTCGGCTGCCGCGCGGACTTCCCAGCCGAGGTGCCGCCGGATCGAGGCCTTCATCTGCTGGACCGCCATCGGGGCCGAGCCGGAGATCGCGCGTGCGAGCTGCATCGCTTTGGGCACGACCTCATCGGCATCCTCCGCATGGGTGACGAGACCCATTCGAAGTGCTTCATCGCCTCGGACGAGCCGACCGGTGAAGAGAAGCTCCGAGGCGTTCGCGGGCCCGATGAGGCGCGGCAGCAGGTAGCTGATGCCAAGTCCAGAATGGATCCCCAAGCGCGCGAAATTGGCTCCGTATTTGGCATCGAGGTTCGCGACGCGGATGTCGGCGAGCAGGGCCAAGCCGAAGCCGCCGCCGACCGTGTGCCCGTTCATCGCGGCGATCACCGGGACCTCTGCGTCGAGCACTTTGAGAAACGGCTCGTACATCGCGAACGAGGCTTCGCGTGAGGGTTTGCCGAGATCGCTCCGCTGCAGGGAGGAGCGGAGATCGGCGCCCGCGCTGAAGCAGCGGCCCTTGCCAGTGATCATGAGGCAACGGATGCCCGTGTCGGCTCTTGCCTCGTCAATCGCCTCGGAAAAGCCGTCCAAGAGCTCCGGAGTCATCGCATTGCGATGGTCCGGACGATTCAAGGTGATCGTCCCGATCCGGTCCACCGATTCGTACAAGACCGCGCGCTCGCCCATAGCGAGGAGACTCTAGCCGTCCCATCGCCCTCGGCAACCGCGGATTCTTAGCCGATTTCTTGCCCGGTCCACGCTGAACGGGTTAGCGGGATTCTATGCAGGGAACCAAGGTCGTTCGCCCGTTTCCGTTCTTCCGTGCTGGCACGCGGGCGAGCCAGCCGCAGCTCGCCAAGCCGATTCTGGTGCTGGAGGACGTCTACAAGTTCTTCCGACCGGATCAGCCGACGCTTCGGGGCGTGAATCTGTCGGTCGAGCGCGGCGAGTTCGCGTTCATCACCGGCCCGAGTGGGGCTGGCAAGAGCACGCTGCTCAAGCTCGTCTACCGAGAGCTCCGAGTGGACGAGGGCAGGGTGCTGTTTTGTGGCCGCGACATCGGCCGACTTACCGACAAGTCGATCCCGTTCTTGCGACGCAACCTCGGCATCGTGTTTCAAGATTTCCGGATCATCGACCATTGGACGGTCTACGAGAACGTCGCCGTGGCGCTCGAGATTCTCTCCATGCCGCAGCGTCTGGTGCGTTCGCGGGTGGCGGAGGCGCTCGAACGAGTCGGTCTGTCCGGCCGTGGTGCAGACCGAACCAGCAATCTCTCGGGTGGCGAGAAGCAGCGCGTCGCCGTTGCGCGCGCCATCGTTCCGGAGCCGGCACTGATCCTCGCCGACGAGCCGACGGGCAACCTCGACCCGCACTTGGCGATCGATATCCTCACGCTGTTCGAAGAGATCAACTCGACCGGGACGACGGTCCTCTTCGCAACACACGACCACTCATTGATCTCGAAACGGGATCATAGGCTCATCTCGATCGACGAAGGCCGTGTCGTCGAGGCCCAGAAGGGGCTGAAGCAATGGCCAGGCAGCGGTATTCACACGCTGGTGGGGTGAAACGATGGACGTGAAAAGCTCAATCACGCGCGCACGACGAGGACTTCGCGAAGAGCTTCGGCTCTACGTCGTGGCGGTCACGAGCCTGGCGGTGGCCTTCCTGTGCCTGGGCGCCACGCTGCTTGGAGTCACCAATCTCGACGCTGCGGCGACGCGATGGGGGCAGAGCGGCCGCATCACCTTGTTCCTCAAAGACGACGCGGACGCGCAGGACATCGCACAGCTTCGGGTCGTCCTCGAAGGTCTGGCCGACGTCAATGAGGTCGTACACGTAACGCCCAGGCAGGCTCGCGAGTCCTTTCTCGAAGAGGCTGACGTCGGAGCCGACCTGAGCTCCCTGCCACCCGAGGTCTTTCCCGCTTCGCTCGAGGTGTCGCTCGTTCCTGGCGTGACTCGGGACCGCAGCGACTCGATCGCAAGCCGTCTCGCGCAGTTCAGAGCCGTGAGCGACGTCGAGAGCTACCGTAGTTGGTTTCAGAAACTCGACCACTTGCTCTGGGGCGCACGGATGTTGGCGGTCGGGCTTGCTGTGTTGGTCGTGTTCTGCGTCGTCGCCGTCATCGGCAATACGATCCGACTCGCCGTGGCGCGACGTCGTCAAGAGATCGAGGTCATGAAGCTCTGCGGGGCGACCAATGGCTTCGTTCGAGGCCCCTTCGTTCTCGAAGGCATGTTCCAAGGGTTCTCTTCTGCGCTGCTCGCAGTGTTGGCGCTGCTGACCGGATACCTGATGCTCCACGAGTCGGTGGATGGGACCCTCGCCGCGCTGACGGGAAGTCGGGTGGTTTTCTTGAGCGCCTGGACGCTGGTTGCGTTGCTTGCTGGTGGAGCGCTCATCGGTGCGATTGGAAGTGCGGTCTCGGTACGTCGGTACCTTTCGGTGTGAGATGAAGCTCGACAATAGACTCCTGGTGTTACTCGCGATCGCTCTCCTCGGCGTCACGGCTGGGGCAACCGCCGAGCGGGATCCGGGAATTGCGTCTCTCACGGACCCTGCAGCGGTCGAGGGCGAAATCGCCGAGAACCTGGCGCGGGTCGAGCATGCACAGACCCGTCAGGCCCAAATCGATACCGAGATCTCAGGGCTCGCAGGGCAGAGAGACGAAGCGAAAGGCCGCCTCCACGAACGAGCGCGTGCGCTCTACCGAGTGCGCCGCGCGGGGATGCTGCCGGTGGCCGGAGGGTTCGACGCCCTGATGGGGCACTTGGCGCGGGTGCAAAGGCTTTCGCGCATGGTGAAGAACGACCTCGACACGATGGAGTTTCTCGAGGACCGGGGGGCTGCACTCCGAAGCGAGAAGGGTGAGCTCGCAGAAGCGCTTCAGGAAGCACATCTCGAGCTCCGAGCCCTCGAAGCGAAGAAGGACGAGCTCGAACAGAGCCGCCAGAGCGCCACGCTCTTTCGCGAAACGCTCGCCGGTGAGCCTCAGGTGACCCAGCAGAGCGACGCGGTGGGCTACGGCCGTATCCGGGTGTCCGGCGACATGGAGGACCTCGGCGAAGGCTTCGCGAGCATGCGCGGTCAGCTCGCACTTCCGGTTCAGGGCTCGATGCGAATCGGCGAGAGCAGCCGTGAAGGGGCGCCTGGACTCGATTTCTATGGCCGAGCGGGAGGCCCGGTTCGCGCTGCTGCGGACGGCAAGGTCGCGTTCGCGCGAGACTACGGGGCCTACGGGCTCATGGTGATCCTCGATCATGGCGGCAGCTTCTACACCGTGTACGGTGGCCTCGGTGGCACGGACGTGCAGGTGGGCGATTGGGTGGGCATGAGCACTCGGCTCGGAACGCTCGATACCACGGGGCCCGATGCGATTCTCTTCTTCGAGATTCGACGGGGGAGTCGGCCTCTTGATGCGCGAAGCTGGCTTGGGCTGTAAGCTCCCGCCTTCGACGCAGAGGAGACACGATGAGCTACCGGGACTTTCTGAATGATTTTTCCGTCACGCCGGCCGGACGGTGGATCGCCAAGACGATCACTTCGAAGATCGATCCGTTCGTCTACAAGGTCAGCGGCGGGCGCTTTACGAGCTCCGGACCGCTCACCATCCCGCAGCTCACGCTGACCACCGTGGGCCGAAAGTCGGGCAAGGAGCGAACCGTGCAGCTTGGCTACCACCCCGATGGCGAGGACGTCTTGATCGTGGCGAGCAACTTCGGCGGCACCAATCATCCTGCCTGGTCCCACAATTTGGACGCCAACCCCGAGTGCAAGGTCCGCTTGGGCGCCGAGCAGAAGAACGCCGTCGCCTCGAGGCTGACTGATTCGGAGAAGGCCACGCTCTGGCACCAGATCGAGCGCACGATCCCGCAGATGAAGTCCTACAAGGTGAGGACGAGTCGAAACATCAAGGTGTACCGCCTTCGGACTCAGTGAGCGCGTCTGCCGTGCGGAGAACTTGCGGATCGTCCTGGTTCGCGCAGGCTTGTCCCATGAAGAAGTCGCTGCTCCTCGCTTCTCTCGCGTGCTCCCTGCTGGCGCTCAGTCCGCAGAGTGCAGAGGCCAGAACCTACAAGATCAAGGGCGAGGTCCGAGCGCAATCGGGCGGATATCGCCACGTCGTGATCATCAAGAACAAGTCGCGGGATTGGCTCACATGTGAGGTCTGGACGGACCTCGACCCGATTCCGCACCAGAGCGCGAGGCTCGGGCCGCGGTCGAGTCGTGAGGTCATCATCCGAACGATGGCATCCGAGGACGAGTTCACGCCCTACGGCTTCTGCCGCAACAACTACTAGCGCTGGGTCGCGCCGAAGGTCTCGGTGTAGGCGAGTAGCGCCTCGAGATCGGCGTCACTGATCTTGTCGGGACCGAACGCGGGCATGTCGTCCGCGCCGGCGCGGACCTGCCAGCGCATCTTGGCCGGGGAGTATCCTTCGTCCACGATTTCGGGGCCGTCTCCCTTGCCACCGGCGCCCGGATGGCAGCCTTCGCAGAAGACCGCGTAAACCTCTTTGCCGCCCTCGACGTCGGTTGACGTCAACGGGAACTCGAACTGCTCGACCGTGTACGCGGTGGTTCCGCCGCCGCTGCCGGAGCCGGAGCAGCCAAATGC
>Ga0316198_10000841_pt1 | contig 17008 bp, 13 predicted proteins | sample OudBieAanoxic_MG_FD_204935 | JGI IMG/M metagenome (GOLD analysis project Ga0316198, IMG submission 204935) | Coastal sediment microbial communities from Oude Bieten Haven, Netherlands - site A anoxic | ecosystem: Environmental > Aquatic > Marine > Coastal > Sediment | place: Netherlands...
TGGAAAAAAGAGAAATATTAAAGGGGAAATCTGGTGCTGAAGCTGTAGAAAAATTATTCAAATACCAAATCAAAGAATTGGAATTAAAAATGGAAAAATTATTAGAACAAGCCAATATCATCTTAGATAGGGAGGCAAAATTAGAAGCCAGCCTAAGAGATGCCATCCAAGAAGATGCTGAAATGGAATTTCTGGATCAACTGGTTGTTGTCAGAAGTAAATGGAGTGTTTTGGAGAAAAAAACTATTCAATGTCAGACAGCATTAGACGGATTAAAGGAATCTTTGATAAAAAAATGGACCTATGATATCTATGGGACTATCTCACAGGAAGAACTGAAAAAAGTTTTTAGTACCGAAATGAAAAACAAATAAAATTTAGTAAAAATTAGCAAATTAATCAACTTCTTACTATGATATTGCACAAGTCAAATTACTATGTTAAAATGGAGGTATATTTCGATATGAATACAGCAACTAAAATAGCGATAAATGTGGTGGTCATTTTAATCATCATCTTTTTTGTGATGAAAAGAAGAGCCAATAACGTAAAAAACGCAACTACAATACAAAAGGAGGCAACAATCGTGTCAAACACAAACTTAATTGCAAAGATCAAAACTAACAAGGGAGATATCAACATAAAGTTATTCCCAAATGAAACACCATTTACAGTACTTAACTTCGTAAACTTATCTAAAAAAGGGTACTATAACAACTTAAAATTCCATAGAGTTATTGCAGACTTTATGATTCAAGGTGGATGCCCACAAGGTACAGGAATGGGTGGCCCTGGATATAATTTCAAAGATGAATTCGTAAAAGAGTTAGTATTTGACAAACCTGGAATCTTAGCTATGGCTAACTCTGGTCCAAGTACAAATGGTTCTCAATTTTTCATAACTCATACAGAGACTTCTTGGTTAAACCACAAGCATACTATCTTCGGAGAAGTTGTAGCTTCTGAAGATCAAGATATGGTTAACAAGATCGCTCAAAATGACATCATCGAAACTATTGAAATCACTGGAGATGTAGATGCATTTTTAGAGGCAAACAAAGAACTATTAGCTGAATTAAACAAAGAATTAGCTAAAGATTTTCCTAATTTAAAATAATTCTAAAATTCGGAGGTATACACATGAAAAAAATATCACTTATCTTAACACTCCTCCTACTTCTAGTTTTAGGAGGCTGCTCATCTATCAAAAGAGCCATGAAAGCCGGAGAGGTAGCGAAAATAAACAACGTTAAGGCAACAATAGTTACTACTCAGGGAGATATCAACTTTTATCTCTATCCAGAAGCTGCTCCTGTTACAATCGCAAACTTTATAAACCTATCTAAGAGAGGGTTTTATGATGATCTAAAATTCCACAGAGTTATAGATAACTTTATGGCTCAGGGAGGAGATCCTTTAGAAACAGGAATGGGTGGCCCTGGATATCAAATTGAGGATGAATTTGTAGAGTGGTTAGATTTCTATCAGACAGGTATGCTGGCCATGGCAAATGCAGGACCTAATACTGGTGGTTCTCAATTTTTCATGACAATGTATGCCGCTGACTGGTTAAATCAAAAACACACAGTATTTGGTGAAGTTATCTCCGATTCTGATCTAGCTATTATTAGAAAGCTAGAGATTGGAGACAAAATCAAAGAGATCAGGTTTGAAGGAGATATAGATTTCTTCCTGGCACTTGAAAAAGACAGAATTGATTTTTGGAATGAAACTTTAGACAGAAACTATCCAGATTTAAAAAAATATCCGGTAAAAGATATTACCGATCCGGTTTTTGCTGAAACTTATGCTAACTACAAGGATGAATTATTAAGAATCCAAGAAAAAAAATTAAAGACAGCTAAACCTTATGATCCAAAATTTATTCCAGCTTGGATAAGATATATAGATAATAAGTATACTGCTGCTAAAAAGAAAGAAGAGGTTTCTTCTAGCGAGAGATTAGAAGAACGTAATGAAGACAATCTTTCAGTTATAGCTACTTCTGTTACTGTCAGTAAATCTGATAATGTAACCAGTGAAGATGTATCTGTAGTTACCAGTGATGACAAGGGTACTATTACTGAAACTTCTACAGAGACAAGTTCTGAATCTTCAGATAAACCTGAAGATACAGAGACAAAGTAATAAATTTTATAAAAAGGAAAAGAACTTTCAATTGAGAAAGCTCTTTTCCTTTTTTTACTATATATTCATCATATTTATAAAATATCTATGTGTCTCCAAATTATCTGTTAATTCAGGGTGATAAGATGTCGCCAATAGATTGTTTTCCCTGGCCGCCACTATTTTCCCATCAATCTCTCCTAATATTTCTACACCTTTTCCCACACTCTCTATATAGGGTGCCCGTATGAACACCATGGGAATTTTATTTTCTATCCCCTTAAAAACACCGTCTATCTTAAAACTTCCCAGCTGTCTTCCATAACCATTTCTCCTTACCACAATATCCATAAGGGATAAATGGGTCGTTTTGTCGTTGGCTATCTCTCTCGCCAGCAAAATCATCCCGGCACAGGTCCCCCAAACAGGGAGGCCATCTCTAATTTTTTGAATCAAAATTTCTTTTATCTTAAAATCTACCAAGAGTTTTCCTATGGCAGTACTCTCTCCCCCGGGAAGAATGAGGCCATCTATAGAATTTAAATCTTCAACTTTTCTAATTTCAACCCCTTTATGTCCAAGAAATCCTATAATATCTATATGTTCTCGAAAAGCCCCCTGGAGTGCCAAAACTCCTATATGTTTCATCTTAACTTGTTCCATCTTAGTATCCTCTATTAGCCATTAATTGATTATTATCTATAGAATAAACATTGATCCCTACCATGGCTTCCCCAAGGTTTGTAGAAATTTCAGCTAAAATTTTGGGATCATTGTAATGAGTTACAGCCTTAACCACAGCGGCAGCTCTCTTTCTAGGGTCACCAGATTTGAATATTCCTGATCCTACAAATACTCCGTCACAACCAAGCTGCATCATCATAGCTGCATCGGCAGGTGTAGCTACACCACCAGCGGCAAAGTTTACAACTGGAAGTTTCCCATTTTCATGGATATATTCTACTAGATCTATCGGTGCTCCCAGCTCCTTAGCAGCATTATAAAGTTCATCCTTTGAAAGCCCTTGAACTTTGCTTATCTCATTATTCATCATCCTCATATGTCTTACAGCTTCTATTACGTCTCCCGTTCCAGGTTCCCCTTTGGTTCTTATCATCGATGCACCCTCACTGATTCTTCTAAGAGCTTCTCCAAGATTTTTTGCACCACAAACAAATGGCACACTGAAGTTTGATTTGTTTATATGCAGTGCAGGGTCAGCAGGTGTCAATACCTCACTCTCGTCTATGTAGTCAACTTCCAAAGCTTCTAAGATCTGTGCTTCCACAAAATGACCAATTCTTACCTTGGCCATAACAGGTATAGATACAGCAGCTTGTATTTTTTTAATCATATCAGGGTCTGAAGCTCTAGCCACTCCTCCATCCTTTCTAATGTCTGCCGGAACTCTCTCAAGAGCCATTACTGCACAAGCACCTGCCTGCTCGGCTATTATTGCTTCTTCAGCATTTGTTACGTCCATGATAACCCCGCCTTTTAACATCTGTGCCAAATTTTTATTCAAGTCATTTCTCATATTTTATCCCCCTTTATAATGTTTTATCTTTGACACTATCATACGCTTCATATATAATATATTCAATCATAAAAACAAGAAGTGTAGCGTTACAATTAAGGGAGGATAAGATGAATTTAGACAATCAGCAAACACTGTACCTTCAAATATACGAAAAAATTAAGCATGATATTATTGAGCATAAATATGCAGAAAATGAAAAACTTCCATCTATTCGAAATTTAGCTAAAAAGTTAGGGGTCAACAATATCACCATTGTCAAAGCCTATGATACTCTGGAAAAAGATCGATATGTCTATAAAAAAAGGGGAAGCGGGGTTTATGTAAATAACCTCAACATTAAAAAAAATATTTTAGAGGAAGAGATCCTTATGGAAACTTTTAAATACGGTAAATTAGAGATGGACTGCGAGATTAATTTTGCCAATAGTAATCCCAATGGGAATTATTTTCCCATTACAAAGTTTAAAAACTCTATAAATTTTGTGATAGACAGGGATCAGGAAAAAATATTTGCCTATGAAGATCCAAAGGGCTATGCAGGATTACGAAATATTATCTCGAAACATTTAGAATCTGAAAAAATAATGACCCACCCTGAAGATATCCAGATAATTTCCGGAGCCCAGCAGGGGATCGACCTCATCACCAAATCTTTAATCCATTTGGGAGACCGGGTAATCATTGAAAATCCTAGTTATTCCGGGGCTATCACCTCCTTTAAAAGAGGGGGAGCCAAGGTAATGGATGTCCCATTACTAGAAGACGGTATAGACCTGAAGATCTTAAAAAAAATATTAGCTAAAGAAAAAATATCATACCTATACCTTATGACAAATTTTCATAATCCTACTGGAATCTCCTACTCTAAAAAAAAGAAATTAAAAATCTTAGAATTAGCTGAAAAATACAATTTTTATATAATTGAAGATGACTCTAGTTCCGACCTTTACTATAGTAATAAACCCCTTTCTCTAAAATCTATGGATACAAATGAAAGGGTTTTATACATTAAAAGTTATTCAAGAATATTCATGCCGGGTCTCAGGTTGGGATTCCTCATTGCACCCAAGGATAAATTAAAATATATCTCTTTCACCAAATATCACACGGATATATCCACCCCGGGCTTGATACAGAGAGCTTTCGAACACTATCTAAGCTCGGATTCCTGGGAGATTCATACTAAAACATTGAGAACCATCTACAATAAAAAATTTCAAGTGGCCTATGATCTCTTAAAGGAGATCGAGCACCTGAGATTATTCACAGTTCCACAGGGAGGCTTATATTTTTGGGTGAAATTGGAGAAAGTCACCAGTGAAGCTCTTTTTTTGAAAACCCTGCAGAAGAAAGTCGGAATCCTCCCTGGGTCTATATTTAAACTGGATGGAAAAAGTGACGGATGGGTAAGACTTTGCTTTGCCGACGTAGAAATAGACGAGATAAAAAAAGGATTAAGAATTTTAAAGGAATCTGCCGAGGAGCTCTATAATTTATAATTTCTTCATCAACTATATATTTTTCGTCTTAATACTATATTATTTAGATATTTTTCTTATCGTTTTTTTTTTAGTATAATAAGGATGAATTTAATTTAACTATAAGTGAACATCATATATATAATTAATAATTATAGTTTTTAATGCGTGCACCATCGCGAAAGTTCAGTTAATAATTTTATTTTGGAGGAGATAATATTGAAAAAACTTTTAATGACACCAGGACCAACCAATGTTCCTGAAGAAATCAGAAAAAAAATGGCTGAAGATGTTATCCATCACAGGATGGCAGACTATAAGAAACTGTTTACTGAAGTCAGTGAAAACCTAAAAGACTTTTTTAAAACCAAACAGGAAGTACTTACCCTTACCTGCTCCGGAACTGGAGTTATGGAGGCCGCTGTTATAAATTTATTTTCAAAACAAGAGAAGGTACTGGTAATAAATACAGGGAATTTTGGACAGCGATTTGTAGAAATTGCATCTACCTATGAACTTGACGTTATCGACCTAAAGTATGATTGGGGTTCTACCTATGATTTAGACGACATAAAGGTCGTGATTTCAGAGAATCCAGATTTGAAGGGAATTTTTATGACCCACAGCGAAACTTCTACTGGGGTTTTAAACGATATCCAAAGTGTCGGTAATCTTACAAAGGACACAGATATTCTTTTAGTTGTAGATTCTGTCAGCGGTATGATTGTGAATCCATTGGAATTTGACGATTGGTCCCTTGACTGTGTCATTGCCGGAAGCCAAAAAGGTTTTTTACTCCCCCCTGGTCTGGCATTTATAGCTCTCAGTGAGAAGGCAAAAAAAGCTATGGAAAGGTCAAACTTACCTAAATTTTATTTTGATTTAAAAAAATATATCAAATTTTTAAAAGAAAAACAACAAAACCCTTATACACCGGCTATCACCTTGATTGTCGGACTCAAATGTGCCTGTGACCTTCTTTTGGAGGAGGGCTTAGATAGTATCCAGGCAAAGCATACAAAACTTCGAAAATATCTAGGAGAAGAACTTTTAAAACTTGGATTTGAACATTTTGTGAAGGATGAAAAAGCCAGAGGTAATACCCTGGTTGCAGTAACCCATACAGAAATTCAGGATATGGATAAATTTCGAGAGGCAGTCGATAAAAATGGAGTGAGTATTGCAGGAGGTCAGGGAAATTATGCTGGAAAACTCCTTCGAATAGGCTGTCTTGGAAAAATAACTAAGATAGATATTGATAGAACGATAAAAGAAATAAAGAAAAATTTAATATAAAAGTTATTGTAAAATAGATTAACGACACTTTGTCAATGACCTATTAAGGTATATAAATATTTTTTCATTATAGAGGGAGGTTTAGGATGAACAGAAGATTTAAAAGAGTTTTAATTGCAAACCGTGGTGAAATTGCAATAAGAGTCATAAGAGCATGTAAAGAACTTGGAATAAGAACAGTTGCCATCTATTCTGAAGAAGATAAAACAGCTCTTTTCAGAACAAAAGCAGATGAATCCTATCAAATAGGTAAAGGGAAAGGACCTGTCGAGGCATACCTTGATATTGATGCGATAATTAAACTTGCTCTTAAAAAAGGGGTAGACGCAATCCACCCTGGGTATGGATTTCTTTCTGAAAATCCTGAATTTGCAAGAAAATGTACTAATGCAGGGATAGAATTTATAGGACCCACTGCCGAAATGATGGAAAGTTTAGGAAATAAAATACAGTCAAAATTAGTTGCTGCAAAAGCTGGAGTCCCTACTATTCCCGGTGTGGATAAACCTGTAGGTTCCGAAGACGAAGCAGTTGAATTTGCAAGAAGCTGTGGATATCCTATAATGCTCAAAGCGGCTGCTGGTGGAGGCGGACGTGGAATGCGTATAGTAAGAGAAGAATCAGAGCTTATTTCTTCTTACAGAAGTGCCAAAAATGAATCTAAAAAAGCTTTTGGTATAGATGATACGTTTATAGAGAAATACGTTGAACAGCCTAAACATATAGAGGTTCAGATTCTTGGGGACAAACATGGAAATATATTTCACCTTTACGAAAGAGACTGTTCTATACAAAGAAGACACCAAAAAGTTATTGAGATAACTCCTGCACTTACATTAACCGAAGAAAAAAGACAAGAAATATGCAATGATGCATTAAAAATCGCAAAAGAAGTTGGTTATGTAAACGCCGGTACTTTAGAATTCTTAGTTGATAAAAACGGAAACCATTATTTCATCGAGATGAACCCTAGAATCCAGGTTGAACATACAATTACTGAGATGGTCACTGGTATCGACTTGGTTCAAAGCCAAATACTTATTGCTGAAGGATATGCATTAACTTCAGAAGAGATAGGAATCCCTTCTCAAGACGCTATTCAAACCAGAGGATACTCTATCCAGTGCAGGGTGACCACTGAAGACCCTGTAAACAACTTTGCACCTGACACAGGTAAAATAGATATTTATAGAACTGGATCCGGAATAGGTATTCGTCTTGACGGTGGGAACGGCTATGCTGGTGCTGTTATAAGCCCTTATTACGATAGCCTGCTTGTAAAAGTCATATCTCATGGAAATTCATTTAAAGATGCCATAAGAAAAGCTCTTCGTTCTATAAAAGAGACTAAAATTACCGGCGTAAAAACAAACATCGATTTCTTAGTAAATGTATTGAACCACCCTAAATTTGCAAGGGGTGACTTTACCACAGCATTTATCCCAGAACATCCAGAACTTTTCGATATCTCTGTAAAAAAAGACTACGAAGGAAACGTTCTTAAGTTTATAGCTGAAAAAGTTGTAAATGAAACCCACGGTATTAAAACAGAGTTCGACGTACCACATATACCGAATGCTCCTAGACCTGCAAAACTTTCTGGTACAAAACAAATCCTAGAAGAAAGAGGTCCAGAGGGTGTAGTTGAATGGATTAAAAATCAAAACAAACTTCTTCTTACAGATACAACAATGAGGGACGCCCATCAATCGTTAATGGCTACCCGTGTAAGAACAACTGATATGCTAAAAATAGCCAGAGACACATCTATACTTGGAAAAGACCTTTTCTCAATCGGGATGTGGGGAGGAGCTACTTTTGACGTTTCATACAGATTTTTAAAAGAATCTCCTTGGGAAAGACTGAAAGAAATAAGAAAAAGAGTTCCAAATGTCCTTCTTCAAATGCTTCTCAGAGGATCTAACGCAGTGGGATACAAAAACTATCCTGACAACGTAGTTGAGGAATTCATAAAAGAAGCTTCTGACAGCGGTATCGATATTTTCAGAATATTTGATTCTTTAAACTGGATTAAAGGGATGGAAGTCCCTGTCAGAGAAGTTATTAAAAACGGAAAAATTGCTGAAGTATGTATCTGTTATACAGGGGATATCCTAGATAAATCAAAAACTAAATACACCCTTGACTACTATGTAGAAAAAGCAAAAGAAATAGAGGCTATGGGAGCGCATATACTCGGAATCAAAGATATGTCAGCTCTACTAAAACCATATGCAGCAAAAAAACTTATAAAAACACTGAAAGAAAATATATCTATTCCTATACACCTACACACACATGACACTACAGGAAATGGAGTTGCAACCATCCTAATGGCAGCTGAAGCAGGGGTTGACATCATAGATACTGCTTTTGATGCTATGTCTGGACTCACAAGCCAACCTTCTCTAAACTCTGTAGTTGCAGCTTTAGAAAATACTGAAAGGGATACTAAAATAAATCTTGATGATGTTCAACAAATCTCTAACTATTGGAATGTAGTAAGACCTGTGTATGCTCAGTTTGAATCTGGGTTAAAATCCGGTTCTACAGAAATCTACAAATATGAGATTCCTGGAGGACAGTATTCAAATCTAAAACCTCAAATTGAAAGTTTTGGGCTTGGACACAGATTCGACGAAATCAAGGAAATGTTTAAGAAAGTTAATCTACTGGTAGGAGACATAGTGAAAGTAACTCCATCATCAAAAATGGTAAGTGATCTTTCTATATTTATGGTTCAAAGCAACCTAACTCCTGAGAATATTATTGAAAAAGGAAAAGATCTTGCTTTCCCTGACTCAGTAGTTGCTTACTTCAAAGGTATGATGGGACAGCCAGAAGGTGGATTCCCTAAAGACCTTCAAAAAATAGTGCTTAAAGGTGAAGACCCTATAACGTGCAGACCGGGTGAACTTTTGCCTTCTGAAGATTTTAATAAAATTAAAGAATACCTAAAAACAAAACACAAAATAGATGCGACTATGCAGGATGCACTGAGCTACGCTCTGTACCCAACTGTATTTGAAGATTACCTAAAATCCATAAAAGAACATGGTGATTTCAGCAAACTAGGAAGTGATATATACTTCCACGGCCTTGCAGAAGGAGAAACGTGTGAAATCAATCTTAAAGAGGGTAAAATATTAGTTACAACACTCCTTCAGATATCTAAGCTAGACAACGAAGGTTACAGAACTGTAACATTTGAAGTAAACGGTAATAGAAGAGAGACAAGGATAAAAGACAGGACTCAGTCGGTTTCTTCTGTATCGAGCGGAAGTGCGAAAATGGTAGATCCTGACAATGAATTCCAAATAGGTGCTAGTATCCCCGGGGCTATCATAGAAGTACTTGTTAGTAAAGGGGATAAAGTAGAGGAAAATCAAAAATTAGTTATTATAGAAGCTATGAAGATGGAGACAACCATCACTGCTAAAACAGGGGGAATTGTAGAGAAAATTTTCATAGAAGAAGGTCAAATAGTGGAATCAGGAGAGCTTCTTATCCAGCTTTCTAAATAAAACTGAAATGATTCACAGTATAAAACCCTCTGCAAATTTGCAGAGGGTTTTAATTTTTTTAAATTTTAGATCATAAAATTATTTATATTTTCCAATCATTATCTTGATTAATAAATGATATCTTAGGAAGACTTTCTATTTCAAAGACAAAATCATCATAGAAATCGCCATATTCCCCTGACTTTACGCTTACTGGGAGTTCCTTCGTTTTAAATTTGATTACTTTTTCCCCTTTATATTCTATCTTCAAGGTATACTCCCCAGGCTGGACATCTTCAAACATAAAAAAACCATCCATTTCAGATTTTAATTTTTTTAGTATTTTTCCTTTATGAATAAGCTGGATCTCAATTTTTTTAAATATGTTTTCTCTTTCAGCATCTGAAAATTTATCACTTTCTATGAGTATATCTCCAGCTATACTGGATATCGGTATGAGTGGAATAGATATTTTTTTTCCACTTGCAGGTAATACTATAAATTCACTTGAACCTCTAGCAATCTTAAGCATGGGATCTAAATTTTCATAAGATATATCTAACTGTTGTGTTTTGTATGGCTGAATACCGTCTATATAAAATTCACCCTTATTTCCTGTTAACCCCTTACTTCTATTCCCAACGAATATTTCTACGTTCTCAAAAGACTCCTCATCTCTATCTTTTTTTCCATTTCCATTTCCATCCAGAAACACTAATCCCTCTATCCATGAGGTTTCAGGATCACCCGTTTTGGTTTTTTCAAAGGGTTTCTGAAGATTTACAACTTTTTCTCCATAAAAATTCATTTTTATACTTTCTCTAGAACTCTCATAATTAAAAAGGGTATTTACATTGTCTGTGAAATAATAGGTGAAGTCAATAGAATATCTAATTTCCTCGGTTTTCGGGTTGTAATCTATACCCGCTCCATAGGATAATTTCTCCCCTCTCTTTCTCCTTTTATTCACTTTTAATTCATAACTTTCATCTATGACTTTTCCTTTTTTCCAGTCATGCGAAGTTCCCAGTATAAAATTTAAAGTTTTTGATCCGGAATAATTTACACTTAAATCCATACCGTATCTCAAATCATCTTCTTCATACTTGTTTTTAATAGAGAAACGTAAGGTTTTTGCAGCTCTATATGATAGATCTACTTTGTATTCTGTTTTATTCTCTGTGTATTCCTCCACATCCATCCCTACCGTATAGTTTAGCTTTTTGTATCTCCCTCTCAAATTCGCCTCATATCTCTTATTTAGCTTTTTCTCCTCTGAAAATCTTTCAGAATAATGTTCAAAACGCAGATCAAGGTCAAGGCTACCTAACTTTAATATCAGATCGCCTAGGTAGGTGTCCTGCCTTTCGTCGCTGTCCAAATCATAGTCCCATTGAAACTTCATTTTTAGGGGATATTTTATACTCTGTGTTCTCCAATAGAAGTTATTTTCAAGAACATTATATCCGTCTTTTTTCTCGCTCTCGTTGTTTAAACTCCATCCTCCGAGCTTGTAGCTCAGGTTGTCTAAAATTCCATAGGAAATATCTAAAGCCAGATGTTTTTCGCTCTGCTTGGTCTCACCAAGATATAGATTGTAATCATAACTTCCCTCGTTTAAAAATTCTTTCCCTGAAAGTATCTTTATTTCCCTTTCTTCAACGAGGAGTCCTCTTTGGTCATAGAACTTCAAGATAAAAGTATCTGAATAAGATATCAGCTCTATATTTTCAAATTCATAACTATTGTTCGCAGCCTCTTGGTAGTCTATCAAAATTTTATTTTGATAGAGTTCAACTGTTATTCCATTTGGGACAAATCCGCTGATATTGTTTTTTCCTCTGTCATAATAAGAGTTATATTTACTCTCTTTTATCACTATACCGCTTATCTGACTGGATACATCAAAGAGACTATTCCCCTGAAGATAGGTATCCCCTATCTCAACAGTTTTCCCCTCAAATATATCTGGATAATTCATCCTCCAGTAATTCAGCTCATATTCTGGATAAGCCTTAAATGATGTGGCAAAATCTCCATATAGCAGCGGACTCCTATAGTCTACATCCAACTTACCATAGTCCTCCCTATGTTCTTCCTTCTCTTCGTCAAACCACTTCAAAATATCATCCGCACTGTACTTCAATTTTGCCATTCCTAGTGATATGAATTTTTTTTCTATCTCATTCTTTTCTTCTTTTTCTTTTTCTTTCTTTTCTATCTTATTCCTTCTTTTCTTAGCCTTCTCTCTGAGTTCTATACTCAGGTAAAAATTTGGATAGACAGTCAGCCTGTAGTCATCTAGATCCCATTTTACAGTTGTTATGGGTATTATCTCAGGGAGGCTTCCTGCCTCTATATATAACTCATCATTTTTTATGAAACTTCTCTCACTGTCAAACTCCCAGTAAATTTTTTTTCCCCTCTTACTTCTGAAAAACTCTTTTTTTATTGTTCCTGAAACAATTTTTTTTTCCTTATCTATCTCTATCCCAGAAAGTTCTATTAGATCCAAAAATCTCCTGAGCCCTATATATACCTTCTCTGTTTCATAGTTTAAAAAAACACCAAAAAAATCATCCGTAACTTTTTTCTTAACCTCTACCAGCATGTAGCCCTCTTCAAGATTTTGAGGTGATCCATCTGCAAAAATAAGTATATTAAATAAAAATAATAAGATAAATAGATATTTTTTAATTCTCACATCTCTGCTCCACTTCAATAATTTATTTGGTATTTTTTTTAACTCTGCTCTAAAATATCAGTTTATACTTTCACTGGTCACCGTTATAATTATGTTTTCATCCACCTCATTGTTCCCTGTAGCGGTGTCTTTAATACTGATTGTTCCCCCTATATAGAAAGGGACGTCCGTCGGTATTTCATTCCACTTCCCTGTAGAACTGGTAAACTTGATAGTTACATTTTCATTGTCTAGGAAAAGCTTGTGTCTTCTGATATCTCCCCCGCTGAAAGCTACGGATACAGTGTCCCCCGGTTCAGAGGATATGAATGAAACTATGACCCCGCTGCTGTTTGCTAAAATCGTTGAGTCGTTGCTTCCACTGTCGGGTACCACCATATAGTCGAAGCCCAATCCTCCTCTTATGTCTATATCCAAGATTGCTGTACCAAAGGCTGCTGCTTCACATAGAATAAATATCAGCGCTAAGATTATCTTTTTCAAATGATCCACCCCCTGAAAAACTTTAGTCATATTTCTTCAAAAAAATAAAGTATGGCATAAAACCATACTTTAAATAGTTGTATTCCCTCAAAACTCTAAATAGATTTTTCTATTATATATTAAACAATTGAGTCGTAAGTTACTGTTACAGTGACAGTTTCGCTGATATCTGTATCTGAACTAGAGGCACCAGCGCCAACTGTAATTGTACCACCGATGTATAAAGGTGCTGTCGTTGGTATTCCAGCCCATGTCCCAGTTGAAGTAACGAAGTCAACATATACATTCTCTTCTAGAGTATATTTTGAACCACTTACACCTGTTCCGCTAAGTACAACCGATACAGTCTCATCTTTATCTGCAGCATTGAATCCAACTGTTATACCAGTTGAATCTGCATCAACAGTTCTTGTATTAGTTCCTGCGTCAGGAATTACAACATCTCCAAATACCACGTCTCCAGTAACCTCAACGTCTAAGTTAGTTATAACTTGTGCACTTACGATAAAAGTTCCAGTATCCACGTGACCAGTAGTATCTGTAGGTGTTGAAGCTGCTCCAAATACCATCGATGACAATGCAAGTACCCCTGTAGCTAATAAAATTCTTTTCTTCATAATAATTAATCTCCTTTTTTCCTTTTTTTTTTTGTAAATTTTTTGACATCTATATTTTTGTCCATTTACAACTTGAATATTTTTTCATACCTGTATTTTTTATTTTTCTCATAAAATAATACCGTTACTTTTTCTGCCTTTTTCACTTCTTCCAATTCAATTGCAATTTCTTTTGCAGTCCCTCTAAATAGGGATGCTGCCTTTTTATCTACTTTTTCTAACAGTGTCCCTTTTTCATCATAAAATTTTATCTCGGCCCTCAGTGCAAAGGAAGTGTTGCCTGTGTTCTCAACCAACCCACCCAGCCTGTAGCCCCTTTTAGTTTTTTTTAGATTCAGCTTGTCATATTCTGCTGTATAGATGAGATTTCCAATTCTTCCGTAGATTGGCGTACCAACTCTAAGACTGAATCCCTCAGCACCTTTTTGTTTGATTTCTTCGTAGTACAGTACACACCTGTATTCACCGTCAGCTATATGCTGGTCTTTCGGTGGCTTCACTATAAACCTTACCTTTTTTCTCCCGTTTGCCGGTATAGTAACATATCTAGGATAAACCTTTACCCAGTTACCCATGTATAGTTTTTCATCTTTAAGGTTCGTCGGTTTTTCTGCATATATTTTTATCCGTAAATTCTTGTTTCCTGTGTTCATTATAAGCTGTTCTTGAGTCTTAGCCCTGTCCAAAGTAATACCAAAAGATGGTCTTATAACAGAAAATCCGGCATAGCTATAGGTAAGCAAAATTAAATTTAAAACGATTATCCCAATTACTCTTTTCATATATCCTCCATTTAAATCAAAAAATACAAAAAAAATGCATAACCTTATAGGTTATGCATTAAAGTTAAAATTAACTAAAGTGCTTAAACTTCAGGCAACTGGCTGTCATATCTTAATAGACGTAGACCCTATAGCTTTGCGTCCCAAGGTTTCCCTAGGTTTGCCATTTTATTATTCTAATATGTAAATATTATCTTTTTGAAGAATATCACCTATATAAATCAAAGTCAAATTAAAATTTTTTAATGTTCGTGTGAAGCTATATTTATTTTATAGGATAAATAACGGAAATGTGATAGAAAGCATCGAAGATAGAATCTTTTATCCCATGAAGTAATTAAAAATTGGAACCTAAAACGAGAACTAGAAGTAGTTAAAGATCAACAAAATAAAGGGCTTTCACTCCAATAAGAGTAAAAAAAGATAATAAAATTTTTAAGAAAACCCAAAAAAAATTAGGGGAAATATTTTAAAAATAGCGACCTTTGAAAAAAGGTGTTTTTTTTTAATTTTTTTTGTTTTTATTGCCATAATCTCTTGCGATAGAATAAATCACTTTTTTAACATTGAAACCCAAATGGGATTAAAAAAAGATGACTCCTGTAGAATACAGAAATCACCTTTTACTTGCGTAAAGTACAAATTTTAAAACTAGATACGAGAAACCCTATCCCTAAGATAAATACAAATAAGATCAGCCAGTACAACCAAAAATAGATAACATAGCAGGAGCAGTGTAATCTCTGTATACCTAAAGAAACTCATGCTGAGCTTAAACTGCTGTCCCAGACCTCCTGCACCTACAAACCCCACAACTATCGTTGTTCTTATAATTACTTCCCATCGATATAAGATATAAGTAATAAATTTAGGCATAACTGCTGGAAAAACTCCATAGATAAGGAGCTGACCTGTACCAGCACCAGAAGACGACAGGTTGCGGATTGGTTTAAGATCCATATCTTCTATTACTTCGGAGCATAATTTTCCTAAGATACCAAAATTATGTAGGGCCAAAGCCAGGGCTCCAGTGATTATTCCTGGTTTTAAAATAAAAACAATAAGGGTTGCCCAGATAAGCTCGGGAACAGCCCTAGAAAATATATATGCCCCTCTAATAAATAAAAATAATATTTTAGAATACCACCTTTTTTTTAAGGTGAGTTCTCCATTAGCAGCATTTCTAGCCGCAGGAATAACAACTATTCCCATAGATAGGGTAGAAAGAGATATAGCCAAAAGGCTCATCTTCAGGGTATCCCATGTGAGATAGATGGTATTTTTTAATACTTCAGGATCTCTAAAAGCAGAATCTTCTCCAAATATATTCATTAATTTCCCTAAAAACCTTTTCCCATAAAATATATTCTTACTGGAAAAAAAATTTCCTAAATCTGCTCCCTCAAAAACAAATATAAAATACCATGAACCTACAACCATTGCTAAGAAAAGTCCATTGGATATCTTTGAAAATTTACCTCGAATTGTATGACTCCAAACCTCTATAAGGATAACCAGCCCCACCAGAAAATATATATATGTCCAAACTTCATTGTATTCCAAATCATTCAATGAAAGATGGATTTGGTATCCCAAGCCTCCCAATCCTACAAAACTCATGATTGTAGATGATCTTACAGCACATTCCAGCCTATACATGGTATAGCTGATCATATTGGGAACCGCTGCAGGCAGATATCCATAGATAAAGACCTGCATATTAGAAGCTCCATTGGTTTTAAGGGCTTCCAAAGGTTTTTTGGGTACATCATTTAGTATATCTGAAAATATCCGCCCCAGAGTCCCTCCATAAGATATGGCTATGGCAAGTATGGCAGAAAATGGAGACAAGCCTATGGCAGCTACAAAAAACCAAGCCCAGATAAGTTCATGGATAGCTCTCATACAACTCAAAAGCGAACGGAAAACTCCTATGGAAAAAAACTTATAAAATCTTGTATCAACAAGGATTCCAGAGGCTAAAGTTCCCAGAATAAAAGCTATAAAAAGTGCCAAGGATAGACCGCTTACAGCATATACTATGGTTTTTACTGCGGAAATCACAGCTAATTTTAAAACCTCTTTAGACAGATCTGGATATACACCGGCTTTAAGTATTTCTTTTAGGGTATGAACTCCTCCAGAATGAACGACTTCCCTCCAATTACCAGCCCCTATAAGGCTGAATATTAAAACAGCAGCTGGTATTATCAAAAAAATAATTTTTTTAAAAAGTTTTTTATCTTTCATGGATTATTTCATCTCCCTTAAAACTATAAAGAGATGAGAGTTTTTCCTCTGTAACTTCTTTGGGCTTTAGATCAAAGAAGATCACGCCGTCTTTTAAAGCAATTATACGTGTAAAGTATTTTCTAGCATATTCCACTGAATGAAGGGAAGCTATCAGTGTTTCATTTTCTTCATCAGCTAATTTTACCAGCAGTTTCAGGATATCTTCCGCTCTCTGGGGATCTAAAG
>Ga0316198_10000842_pt1 | contig 17006 bp, 17 predicted proteins | sample OudBieAanoxic_MG_FD_204935 | JGI IMG/M metagenome (GOLD analysis project Ga0316198, IMG submission 204935) | Coastal sediment microbial communities from Oude Bieten Haven, Netherlands - site A anoxic | ecosystem: Environmental > Aquatic > Marine > Coastal > Sediment | place: Netherlands...
GCTCAAGTTATCCGATGAGCCGCGGCAGTCCGGCGGGAAATAAGCTGCGTGACCTGTGGATAAGTTTGTGGATTAGTTCTTGTTCAGCTGCTCTTCAGGCCGACGTCAAACGTTCTTCATAAAGTCCAGTAATGATCTATATTTATTAAATATAAGCAAAAACAATAAGAAGAAATATATATCTAGAAAATTAGTGAAGTGTGACAGGTGATGTGCCGGGCTGTCCAGGCGGCTGCTCTTCTGTGCGCAACTAATCGCTTATATTCTTTTTTTCTGTTGCGGGTCGCGGCGGTTTTTAGCCGCACAAACCGGTAAGATTGGAATCTGTTGTCCATCATTGGAAGTGAGATAGCGATGTTTCGTTGGGGCTGGTTAATCGTTGTGTTGGGTCTGGTCAGCTGCTCTTCGATGCAGGTGTCCTCGGATTATGATTCGGAGGCCGATTTTTCAGCCTTACACCGTTATGACTGGTTACCGGTCCCGCGTGTCGAATCCGGTGACCCCAGAATTCAGTACGACAGCTTGCTGGCGAGTCGGGTAAAAACTGCGGTAAATCAGCGGCTCGCGGACAAGGGTTTTGAGCGCGATGCCGGGCATCCGGATTTCCTGGTGACGTATCATGTGGCTATCGACAACAAGATCTCGGTCACTTATATCAATGAGCTCTATGGTTATCGGCCAGGATGGGGCCCAGGATATCGCCGCAATATCATGCATTACGGTTATCCGCGCCGCGAGGCGATGGTAAGCGAGTATCAGCTTGGTACGCTGATTATCGATGTTGTGCGCGCGGCTGACAGGCAATTGATCTGGCGTGGTACGGCAAGTGATGAGGTGTATCCGGATAACAGTACGGAAGCGAGGGAAGAACGTGTACGCGAAGCGGTGCGGAAAATTCTTGAACAATTTCCGCCGGCAAAGTAGTAAGGTACCCCCGGACAGTGTGAATAACCAGTTGCAAGAGGTAAGACATGCCAAGCTACGATTATCTGTGTGAGGCCAACGGTCGAGTGGTCGAAGTCAAACACCGCATGAGCGACAAATTGTCGAGCTGGGGTCAGGTGTGTGAAAAAGCCGGCATAGAGGTCGGCAGTACGCCGGCCGACGCGCCGGTTCAACGGCTGGCGACAGGTGGGCAGGTGGTAAAGCGCTCCAGTCTTGGCGATGCGGCGCCGCCCTGTGCTGCGGGTGGCTGTGGCGGCGGTATGTGCGGTCTCGGCGGCGGCTGAGAAAAGACAATCAGCGGTGGGTGTCTCCATTCGTGGTTTGATGATGGATCGTGCCAGTGGTGTGGTAAAGGAGCGTTTTGCTGTCGTTTATGCACCGAAGAAGAAAAAGCGCCTGTCCGCTAACTGCGTTGAGGTCATGGAATCCGAACAGGCGGCGCGGCAGGCATCCAGTCCTCAGCGACATCGCCATGCCGCGGTGGTGGCCGGACCCTCCACGTCATCGGAAAGCCAGCAACTGTACTACCTGGTTCGCTGGCTGGATTAGCGGATGATCCATGCAGGCTGAGTATTGACCCGCGCGTGCAAATAGCGGATCGAAAAGCTCCGTCGGCCAGTGCCTGGCTGAGGCTCGGATTTCGGCCGTTTTTCCTGGCCGCCGGTGGCTATGCCGTTATCGCTATCCTGATCTGGTATGCAGCCTACATCCACGGCTGGCGTTTCCCCTCTGCCGGCCTGGCGCCAGTGACCTGGCATGGCCACGAAATGATCTACGGTTATAGTCTGGCAGTGGTAGCGGGGTTTCTGCTAACTGCAGTGCGAAACTGGACCGGCATCCCGACCCTGAATGGCATGCCGCTGCTGTTGTTATTCCTCTTCTGGCTGCTCGCACGCTTGTTTATGCTGGCTGGAGGGAGCGAACTACTCATTGCCGCGGCCAGTTTTGATCTATTGTTCCTGGCGGTGCTGTCAGCTGCGATCGCGGTGCCCATAATTCGTACGCGTCAGTGGCACAATATCGCCATAGTCGGCAAGATTGTGTTGCTGCTGGCGAGCAACCTGGTGTTCTTCCTCGGCGCAGCCGGCAGGCTTGAACAGGGTGTTTACTGGGGCCTGTATTCCGGCCTGTATATCATCATCGCATTGATTCTCACCCTCAGCCGCCGCGTATTACCCTTCTTTATCGAAAAGGGTGTGGGCTATGCGGTTGAATTGCGCAACAGTAAAGGGGTCGATATCGCCAGTCTGGCCCTGTTTGTGGCGTTCTGGATAGGTGAGTTGCTGCGGCCTGACAGTTTGGGCGTCGCCGTGTGTGCCGCCGGTTTGTTTTTCCTGCACCTGTGGCGATTGCTGGGCTGGTATACAGCCGGGGTGTGGAAAAAACCACTGCTCTGGGTTCTCTATCTTGCCTATGCCGCTATTATCGCCGGCTTTGCTCTGAAAGCGGCGGTGTATTTTGCCGGTCTTTCACCGTCCCTGGGCCTGCACGCTTTTGCTGTCGGCGGCGTTGGTATGATGACGCTCGGCATGATGACGCGGGTCGCTCTCGGCCATACCGGACGCAACGTCTTCGAACCGCCAGCGCTGCTGTTCTGGGTGTTCAGCATATTGTTTGCTGCATTGATAGTGCGCGTCGCACTGCCGCCGCTGTTCCAGCAGCACTATCGTGTCTGGATTGGCTTGTCGCAATGGCTGTGGCTGTCCGCGTTTCTGCTTTACTTCATACACTATTTCCCGATTTTGAGCCGGCCCCGGATCGACGGGCAGGATGGTTAGCCGATGCGCAAAAAGCTACCATTCGCAATAGCCGAACTGTGGGGCGGACTGACATGAAGAAGTTCGCTGAGGAGGATTAGATGAAGGCAGGTATGGTGATAACGGGTTTGCTGCTCACAGGTGCTGTACTGGCGCAGGAAAAACCGGCGACAGAAGAAGAGTACTTCCCCCAGCAAATGACGGCTAAGGAATTGTTGTACGCCTGTGCCTCAAGCTCGTTGACCCGCGTGGGTCGCGAGAGGAAGAAATACTGCCAGGGTTTTGTGAGCGGTGCAGAAGAAGCCGCCAGACTGCTGGCAACACAGGATCGCGGCGGTAATGAGCGCAGGTACTGTTTCCCGCAAGGTAAAACGGCGGGCTATTTTGCGGAAGTTTTCATGAAGTATGCCGCGGGCAAAACGGCCGACCTCGATAAACCCGCTGTCCTTGTCGTCATCGAGGCGCTGGAAGATTCATTCGCCTGCGAACGGTAAATTATGACCTCGGAAACAGGAAGGCCACTTTAAGGCTGTTTTTATGCTCTTTCAGCAGATTCAGGGTCTGTTCAATATATCTATCGGAGTTGATTTCTCCGGCCGCATATTTTCTTAACAGGTCCACCCATCTTTTGTGAATAATACAGGAAGATGTCGAATGATCGTGGACTAACGGGCAATCCTCACAACGCCTGGCCAGCGCCGTTTCGGTGAAACTTCTTTTCTGCCAGTCCCGCCGGTAGCGTTCCGCGTTTTCCCTGATCCAGTCCAGTGCGAACTGCTCCTGTTGCTGTTCGGGGAATTTTTCAATTTGTTTTTTTATCTCGGTGAGCTGATGTTTCATATACTGTTCGTCTGAAAGTCTCAGCTTGTCAACATCTTCAATAACAAAACGTGCAATCAATGCAAGCGTCGGATCGTCCAGCGATTTCATATTCAGTCCCCAACCTGCAGTTCTTTTACTTATGATTATAGGCCGGTTTAAAACTGTCGGGATGCTGCGGCGGCGTGGGGCCGGCAGTATCGGCGTGCGACATCAGCCGGGCTGGCTGGTTTTCCTGGCAATCTCCTGCAGGGATTGCTCGTTATTGCAGAAGCCTATGTCGGCCGCATCAAGCTGGCCTGTGGAAATCTGCTCATCGCATTTTTCCACGTTATCACACGCGGAACAGCGATCCATGTGTTGCTGGATGTCAACGATGCGCTCGCTGTGCAGATAGCTATCGACATCAATGCCCAGCGCGGTGAGCATTTTGCTGAGTCGAAGTTGATCGACACTGTTGGCCAGGGATTCGCGGTATTTTTTACCGGCATTCAGATTGAAAACAATGGCAGACGCCAGCAACACCGTGAACGCCAGCGTCAATACAGCCAGCAGTCCACCGATAATGATACTGATTATGTTCATTGTGCTTCTGACCCTTCATTAACGCCGGCGCAGGGGTTAACCATACAAAAAAAACAACTATACGTCCACGGAAGCCTGCCCCGAGCCACCCACCCGCTATCGGCACAAGGCGCTCTGTGCCCATGGAATCAACGGCTTGTGTGCTGTTTTCGCTGTGGGCGGCCTGTCCGGACCGCCGCCGTCGCTAATGCGGTATGCTTGGCGTATGTGTGTTGATGTCACCCGGCAGACCCATGACTGAATCCGCAAAAAGGATCAAAGGCCGTGCGGTGGTGGATAATCCCGCTAACCGTTTCAGCGACACCCATCATGAAGCGTTTGACGATGGATGGGGGGCGCAGGGTGACGAATCCGATGCGCCTGCAACCGAGTTGATCGCGGATGCCAGCCGCTCGGTGCTTGTGTATAACCAGTCACCGGACGTGCCTTTTGATCGTTCCGTGAATCCCTACCGTGGCTGTGAGCACGGTTGTGTGTATTGTTATGCGCGTCCGACACACGCCTATCTTGATTGCTCGGCAGGTCTCGATTTTGAAACCAGGATTTTTTACAAAGCCGGTGCGGCGGAATTACTCGCGCAGGAACTTGGTAAACCAGGCTACCACTGCCAGCCGATCGCACTCGGCGTGAATACCGATGCCTACCAGCCGGCCGAACGCAAACTGAACATTACCCGGGGCATACTCGAAGTGCTTCTGGCGCACAGGCATCCGGTAGGGATTGTGACCAAGTCGGCACTGGTGGAGCGCGACCTGGATCTGCTGGGTGACATGGCAAACCGGAATCTGGTTCACGTCATGGTGTCGGTGACTAGCCTGGACAAGCGCCTGGCGCGTAGCATGGAACCGCGCGCTGCCACACCCCGGCGGCGCCTGGAAAGTATCAGGCGTTTGAGTGCGGCAGGTATACCGGTGGGCGTGCTGGTGGCTCCGGTTGTTCCTGTGTTGAATGACGGCGAAATCGAATCGATTCTGACGCAAGTGCGCGGGGCCGGGGCCTTGAGTGCCGGTTACGTGATGTTGCGATTGCCGCACGAAGTCAAGGATCTGTTCAGGTCGTGGTTGCAGCGTCATGTGCCTTTAAAGGCGGATCATGTGATGAAACGGATACGGGATATACGTGGCGGCAGCGAAAACGACAGCCAGTTCGGGCGCCGTATGCGTGGCACCGGTGTCTACGCGGAACTCATTCAGAAGCGCTTTGAGATTGCACTGGCACGCCTGTCTTTCCAGGGCATGCCGGCGTTTGACAGCAGCTGTTTCCGCGTGCCGCGGAAATCCGCGCCGCAACTGGAGCTGTTTGAATAGCGGCTTGTTGGAGTTTACCAGGGCTACTCTGCGTACTCATTGGCAATTCAGGTGGGGAGATATTCCCTGAGCTCTTCGAGGCTGTCTCTGGCGACTGCCTGAACAGCGGGTTCAGGATCCTGCGTCAGGTTTTCCAGTACTGCGACCGCCGCTTCGTTGCGGGTCAAGGCGAGAAAATGACAGGCATCCGAGCGTACCCGTGGATCGGTGTGTTGGGCCAGATTGATGAGGGCTGATATCTGGTTTTGCAACAGTGCACTGCCTGCAACGTCTTCCATAACGGCGCTGACACCAATCCGCACCGTCAGTTCGGTATCAGGGTCTTCAGCCAACGCCAGCAGAGCCGGCATGTGTCCGGGGTATTTACGGATAGCGGCCAGCGCCTTGGGGAGTCGGCCGTGTTTGAATAAATCCGTGTAGTATTCGGCGAGGCCCGCTTCCGAGCCGGCCCGCTCCGCCCACTGCCGTAGTTCGGCAGGGGAGTGCAGACCTTCCAGTTCGAAATCGCCAAGCCTCATCCAGGGTACTGTGCGTACGCCCTGTTGTCGGGCAATATCCGGGCGAGCCACGATATTCACCACCTCCAGTCGACCGATCAGGCCTTGTTTCACCAGCCCGGAGAGACCTTGCAGCACCGCAGGGCAATGCGGGCACTGAGTGGTCAGTAACAGCAGGGCGTCGGGTGGGACGGGTTTGGAGTTGCTCATGTTTTTGTGTTTACATTGTGATTTCTGGACGACTGCGCCAATGGTACGCCAAAGAGGCGGTGCAAGTCGCTATCATGCGCATGCCGTGAGGAGATCGCCAGCCGTGTATATGAACAGTAAATCGATACGCATGCCCACGCCGGTGGAAGCGCTGCCCGGTCGTGATCAACCCATGCAAGTTGCGGAAAAGCACTTTGTCAACGGTCATCCCCTGCAACCACCGTTTCCGCAGGGCATGCAGCAGATGGTATTCGGTATGGGATGTTTCTGGGGCGCTGAACGACGCTACTGGCAGCTCGAGGGCGTCTATACCACGGCGGCGGGTTATGCCGGTGGCTATACACCAAACCCGACCTACCGTGAAGTGTGTAGTGGTCAGACCGGCCATAATGAGGTGATACTGGTCGTATTTGATCCTGCTGTGGTATCCAGTTCGGATTTGCTCGTGTCCTTCTGGGAAGGGCACGATCCGACACAGGGTATGCGGCAGGGAAATGATATGGGTACGCAATACCGCTCTGCAATCTACACCTACAGTGATGAGCAACAGACGCTGGCGGAACAGTCCAGGCGTGCTTACCAGGAGGTGCTGGGCAGGAACCATTTCGGGGCGATTACCACGGAGATTCTTCATGCACCGTTATTTTATTATGCCGAGGATTACCACCAGCAGTACCTTGCCAAAAATCCCGCCGGCTATTGTGGTCTTGGCGGAACCGGTGTGCCTTTCCCGACAGATAGCTGATGAAATATTCGATAATCGGCCTGTTTCCGGGGCCGCAGGCAGGTGACGCGAAAGCCGGAGTCAAATGGCGGATTCTGAGCGAAGCGAAGCGGATGGGTGTACTTTTCATCGCCGCTTTCGTGTATCTTTGCAGCGAACTTTTTCCCGCGCCGTCGGGCATATTCAACCTTTAGCAGGAGAAGAGATTGAGCCAGGAAAATCGCATTACAGTTCTTGAGAACGGTCCCTTGCTGTGTACCGGTGATATAGAAGTCGTTGCCGAAGATGGGTATGTCTTTGGGAAATCAGACGAACTCGCCCTGTGCCGGTGCGGGGAGTCCAAAAACAGGCCTTTCTGTGATGGCAGCCATCAGGAGGCGGGATTCGAGAACGACGGCATCATTGTGAGTGCGGTCTCAGAAGACCTGGATGAACAGGAGGGGCCACTGAAAATAACAGTGCGCAAAAATGCCATGCTGCTTGCGCAGGGCCCCATGACGATTATGTGCGCCGATGGCAGCTGCACCGCCAAGCGTAACAAGGCTGCGCTGTGCCGCTGCGGTCATTCCGGTAACAAGCCTTTCTGTGACGGCAGTCACAAGGAGTACGAATTCGAGGGCTAGTCGCTCGATTTGCCCGACAAACGCCTGGTATCTCACCCGCTGTGAAGGTGCTCGCCGATGTATTGCTTGAGCCGGGTGGTGCGCAGCGTGGCATCCGCTACCTGCAAAGCGGTGATCGTGAAACACTGATTTCCTATGACGGTCTGCTGTCGCGTGCCAGGGGTTTACTGGGCAGGCTTCAGCGGCAGGGGCTGCAAGCGGGTGACCCGGTTATCCTGTTTGTGCGCCATAACCTGGCTTTTGTGGATGCGTTCTGGGCCTGTCAGTTGGGAGGGCTGGTGCCGGTACCCCTGTCGGCCGGGATGCATAGCGAGTATCTGCGTAAGCTGACAGCGGTAGCGGGAAAGTTTACAGCACCCTTCCTGTTTACCGAGCGTGATCTGTTTCGGCAGCTGACAACGTGGCTGCATGGCCATAACCCATTCAATCAGCGTGTGTGTGTGCTGGAAGAGATAGAGCAGCCGGAATGCGAAGGCGTGCTTCATTCTGCGGCGCCCGGCGATACGGCACTGATACAGTTTTCCTCCGGTTCCAGCGGTGAACCCAAGGGCGTGGTGCTCAGTCATACCAACCTGCTGACTAATATACGGGCCATCAGCCGGGCCGCCATGATCGGTCGCAATGATTCAACCCTGAGCTGGATGCCGCTGAGCCATGACATGGGCCTGATCGGCTTTCACCTGGTGCCTTTGTGCAATGGCATTGACCAGGTACTGATGGACACGGAGCTGTTTGTGCGCCGGCCGGCACGCTGGCTGGAGACCGCGTGCCGATACCGCACAAGTCTGTTATGTGCGCCGAACTTTGGTTACCAGCACTATATGCAGTCAGTGTCTGTCGAGGCAGACAGCCTTGATCTCAGCCATGTACGGCTGATCTTTAATGGCGCAGAGCCGGTCTCGGCGTCAGTATGCCGGGACTTTGCGCAGCGGCTGGAGGGCGCCGGCCTGAATGCCAGTGCACTGTATCCGGTTTACGGTCTGGCCGAAGCCAGTCTGGCGGTAAGCTTCCCTGAACCGGGCAGCGGTGTTCAGTCGCTGTCTGTTTCCCTGCAGGCGTTGTCAATGGGTAATGTCGTAATGCCTGCCGCGCATTCAGAGCGTTGCGTGGAACTGGTCTGTCTTGGCCACCCCGTGGAGGGCTGTGAACTGCGAATCTGCGACCAGAACGGCCGGACTCTGCCCGACTATTCGCTGGGGCATGTGCAGATACGCGGCGATAATGTCAGTGGCGGTTACTACCAGTGTCCACAGTGTGACGAAACCGCGTTTATTGAAGGCTGGCTGGATACCGGCGATCTCGGTTTCATGAGCGGGCGAGGCTTGTTTGTAAGCGGTCGTTGCAAGGATGTTCTGTTCGTCAGTGGACAGAACTGGTATCCACACGATATTGAGCGGGCGCTTCAGCAGATACCCGGCATGGAAGCGGGCAAAGTGGCCGTTGGCGCACTGCGCAGCGAATCGAATGCGGAGGATCTGTTGCTGGTCTTTATACAGTTCCGTCGTCAACTGGAATACTTCGTTGAGACTGCGCGCCGTGTGCGAGCTGCTTTGGCCGAACATGCGGGACTGCAGGCGCATGCTGTTGTTCCGGTGCACAGGCTGCCGCGTACCAGCAGTGGTAAATTGCAACGCTACCGTCTGGTGCAGGCGTTTGAAAATGGCGAATATGCCGGGGTGCTGGCATCACTGCAATCGTTTCTGTCGTGTTCAGACAACCGGTCGCCTGAAAACGGAGCGGAGCGACAGTTGCTCGATGTGTGCCGGGAACTGCTTCCGGGTCGGGTAATCAGCCCGGATCAGAATCTGTTCGAACTGGGAGCCGATTCCCTGCTGTTGATGAGAATTCACGAAGAGCTTGACGCCCGCTTTCCCGGCAAAGTGGAGATTACGGATTTGTTTCAGTACCCTACCATAAACAGCCTGGCGGAGTACCTGCGGGGATGAAAAACTGATGTACATGAGCTTGGCAACCAGAGTTTCCAATCAATGATGACGGCGACGACGTTCAAGGCGGTTTGTGCAACGGGAGCTGACTGGCAAACGATACTCGGTCGATGCCTGGAGGATCTCGGGACAGGGCCTGCGGACGCGAATTTCGGTCTGTTGTATGTAACCGCCCCCCTGGCAGCGTACCTGGATGAGGTGCTTGCAGCTTTTCGCAACAGCACAGGAATTGAACACTGGACGGGAAGCGCTGGTGCGGGTATCTGCTTTAGCGGTCGTGAAATTTATGATGAACCCGCGATGGCTGTCATGCTGGCCTCATTTCCCGAGGACAGTTTTCGGCTCATCCCCGCGGGCATTAAGCCTTTGAGTGAAATGTTGATCAGCAACCGGGAGTGGATCAGTGAACATCAGGCTAATTTTGCCATTGTCCACGCTGATCCGCGTAATCCCCATATTCCGCAAATCATCGAATCTCTTTCAAACGATCTGGATTCGGGCTTTCTGGTGGGTGGGCTGTCATCGGCCGAGGAGCCCTGCGGGGACGGCTTGTCCGGTGTCCTGTTCTCATCCGAGGTCCAGGTCATCAGTGGTCTCACACAGGGCTGTATACCATTGGGCCCCAAACATACTGTCAGCGAATGTGACCGCAATATCCTGGCAAAGCTTGACGGTCGCCCGGCACTGGATGTGTTCTGCGAGGACATCGGCGAAGTTTTATCGAAGGATCTCTCCCGGGTCGCCGGTTATATCTTTGCCGGCCTGCCTGTTGCCGGTTCCGATACCGGTGATTACCTGGTACGAAACCTGATCGGTATTGACCCGCGACAGAAACTGCTGGCGGTCGGCGACCTGCTTGAGGAACAAACCACTATCATGTTCTGTAAGCGTGATGGCGAGAGTGCCCGTCAGGATATGCTGCGCATGCTGGATGATCTGGGTAAGCGTGCCAGAGGCAGAATCAAGGGTGGGGTGTACTACAGCTGTCTCGGGCGTGGCCGCCATCAGTTCGGTGTGAATTCAGAGGAACTGAAAATGATTCGGGATGAACTGGGAGACTTTCCGCTGGTGGGATTCTTCGCCAACGGCGAGATCTCGCATAACCGTTTGTATGGTTATACCGGTGTGCTGACGCTGTTTGTATAGAGAAACCTTCAATTGTCGCCGCGGAAAACGCTAAAAATGCTTTGCGGGAGAAATTGGTGCAAAATTGGCCTGACTGTCTATGAAAAAAGGGTGTCCCGGATCGATGCAATGTGTTCCGTCTGATTCCAGCATCGTTACGCTGCTGCTGTCGGTTGCGCTGCTCAGCCAGGGCGCTGTTGCCGAGGGAAAAAACCCGCTGGAATTTGAAGACGGGCAGGTTTCCATGCGCCTGGTATTGCGGTCCCCGGAGCAGCTCAGTGCGTTCTACCAGGGGCGCGAATTCAACCAGGCAGCCATAGACCGGATTCTCGAGACCTGCTTCATCACGCCCATTATCCATAACAAGACCCTGGACGCACTCTGGCTGGAACTGGACAATTGGCAATTCAACGCAGGCGGGCAGGCCATCACGCGCCTCAGGCGCGATTACTGGCCCGGGAAATGGCTCGAGGCCGGGTTGCCGCAAGCGCAGCAGTCCACCTTTGGCTGGACCCTCATGCCCGAGGTGCGCGACCTGCGTCTGGACGAGAGTGTCGGTGGCAGCGTCGTGATTCCCATGCAGCCAGGGCCGTTTACCATGACAGCGAATTTCCACACCGGCCTGGATAAAAAAGGCGAAATCAAGACCATCGTGTTCGAGGGCATACAATGCGTGAGCAGCGAGTGATAAGCCGGGCGCTGGCCCTGCTGTGTTTTCTGCTGTTCAGCGTGCACACCGCGGCCAGCGAGAATCTGCCCAAGGGCATTATGACACTGGACGGCCGTGCCGCACCCGCGCTGTTGCTGGATGATATGGACGGAGAACCCTGGGACATCGGCGAAGCCCGTGGCCGCTGGGTATTCGTGCACTTCTGGGCAGCCTGGTGTGGACCCTGTCGCCGCGAGATGCCGACCATACAGGCAATCTATCCGCAGTTTGATGCCGGCGAACTGGAAATCGTCATCATCAATACCGCAGAATCGGAAGATACCGTGTTCGAATTTCTGGCCGCGGTGGCGCCGGACCTCAACCCGTTGATGGATAAAGACGGTCTGGTCACGGAACACTGGCAGCCACGCGGACTGCCGGCCACCTTTCTCGTCGATCCTGCCGGCAGACTGCAATACCTGGCGCTTGGCGGCCGACCCTGGGATGCTCCGGAGTACATGAGATTTCTCAAGCGCCTTATAGAATAATACGCAATATGATTGTTAACCGGGTTCGGCTGGTTCTGCTGCTTTGCCTGTGTAGCGCCTGCGTACCGTCGAACCGGCAGGATATCGCTGGCGAAGCCGGTTTCGATGTCATCGAACTCACCATCGAACAGGCGCAGCAGGCCATGCGGACGGGGCGCATCAGTTGCCAACAACTGACCGGCATCTACCTGCAACGCATCAAGGCCTATGATCAGCCGGGCCGGCTCAATGCGATCACCCGCATCAACCCGAACGCCATGCAGCGATCGCGTCAGCTCGACCGGAAATATGCCGACAGCGGACGCATGCACAAGCTGCACTGCATTCCGGTGATCCTCAAAGACAACTTCGATAGCGCGGATATGCCGACCGAAGCCGGATCCATTGCCCTGCAGGGATCACGCCCCCCGGATGATGCCTTTATGGTGCAACGCCTGCGGCAGCACGACGCCATCATCATCGCCAGGTCCAATATGGGTGAATGGGCTTTCAGCCCTTACCACACCATCAGTTCGACACATGGGGAAACCCGCAACGCCTATGACCTCGACCGTGTACCGGCGGGTTCCAGCGGCGGTACCGCCACCGCGATAGCGGCTAATTTCGGCATCATCGGCATGGGTACGGATACCGGTAACTCCATTCGCGGGCCGGCCTCGCATCTGTCGCTGGTCGGCATCCGTTCCACGCTGGGTGCAACCAGCCGGGACGGTATTGTGCCACTGCTGCTGAACCGCGATGTCGGCGGTCCACTGCTGCGCACGGTAAAGGATACCGCCATCGTTTACACGCTGCTGGCGGGTTACGATCCGGCCGACCCCCTTACGCGGGCCGCAAAAGGTCGCGTCAAGCCGGATTACACGCGCTACCTGAAAGCCGATGGATTGCAGGGTGCCCGCCTCGGCGTGTTACGCGACCTGGTGGACACGGGAGACGCCGATTTTGAAGTCCTGGCGACTATGGACCGGGCCATCGAAGAGCTGCGCCGGGCCGGTGCGGTGATTGTTGACCCATTCGATATCGCTGACTTCGAGCAGCTGAAAAGTGCCACCGGTTTTTGCAGCCGCTTCCGCCATGATTTGAAAAACTACCTGAAAACACTCGGTGCATCCGCCCCCATCCGCTCCCTGGATGAAGTGGCGGAGAGCGGGCGTTTTTTGCCGCAGAGTGCGCAGGCCATGCAGTGGGCCATGAGTGTGGACGGTGATCCGCAGTCACAGACCCCGCCCTGCGTCGATGTACAGGGCGATCCGCGTCGCAAACGGTTTCTCGATGCGGTAGTTGCCGCCATGGACGAGATGAGACTTGATGCCGTTATCTACCCGACCTGGAACAATCCTCCGCGTAAAATCGGCGACAGCGAAAGCCCGCACGGCAACAACAGCCCGGTGATTGCACCGCACACAGGACAGCCGGCGATCACCGTGCCCATGGGATTTACCGCGGACGGTTTACCTCTGGGGCTGCAATTGCTGGCGCGGCCGTTCGATGAGCACAAACTGTTTCAATATGCTTATGCCTACGAGCAGGCCACCCGGCACCGCAGGCCGCCCAGGGGGTTCGGCCGCCTGCCGCACGGAGCACCCTGATGGTCAATACCTCTCATCGGCAAACCTGCCGCACGGCCAATGACGTGACGTCAATCCGCCAGTCTTTTCTGGAAAGTCTCTATTTCGTGCAGGCGCGGTTCCCGGAGGTCGCTACCCGCAATGATTATTACCTCGCGCTGGCCTGGACGGTGCGCGACCGCCTGCTGCGCCGTTGGGTCGACACCGCCGCCACCTATTACCGGCACGCCAGCCGCAGCGTCTGCTATCTCTCTGCCGAATACCTGCCGGGGCCCCATCTTGCCAATGCCATTCTCAGTCTGGATATCGACAGGCCGGTGAGAGAAGCGTTGGCCGGGCTCGGACTGGATCTCGATGAACTGTGCGCGCAGGAGCCCGAGCCGGGACTGGGCAATGGCGGTCTGGGTCGACTGGCGGCCTGTTTTGTCGACTCGATGGCCACACTGCAGATCCCGGGGATTGCGCACGGCATTCGCTATGAGTTCGGTATTTTCGAACAGAGTGTTCGGCATGGTCGCCAGGTGGAGCTGGCTGACAAGTGGCTGCGTCTGGGTAATCCCTGGGAGATTGCCCGCCCGGAGATTACCCACGAAATCGGTTTCGGGGGTTACACCGAGCATTATACCGATGCCAGGGGCCGCCAGCGGGTGCGATGGCTGCCGGGGCAGGTGGTCAAGGGCATGGCTTACGACACCCCGATCCCGGGCTATCGCGTGCCCACCGTCAATCTGCTGCGCCTGTGGAGCGCCCAGGCGTGTGAGGTTTTCGACTTCCAGGCATTCAATGTCGGCGACTACGAGCGTGCCGTGGAGCAGAAGGTCGCCTCCGAGACTATCAGCAAGGTGCTATACCCCAATGACCAGGCTTTCCAGGGCCAGCGCCTGCGTCTCGAGCAGCAGTATTTTTTCGCCTCCTGTGCCATGCAGGACATGATCCGTCTCTACCGTCAGCATACTGATTGTATGGATGAGCTGGCGGAGAAATTCACAGTGCAGTTGAACGACACCCATCCCGCGGTAGCAGTGGCCGAGCTGATGCGCCTGCTGATGGATGTCTACGCCATGGCCTGGGAGCCTGCCTGGGTTCTGGTGCGCAAGCTGGTTTCCTTCACCAATCATACCTTGCTGCCGGAAGCGCTGGAAACCTGGTCAGTGGAGCTGTTCGGCAGCGTCCTGCCACGCCATCTTGAAATCATCTATGAGATCAATCGCCGTTTCCTGGAGCGGGTCAGACGCACCTGGCCCGGGGATGAGGCGCGTGTGGCACGCATGTCCCTGATCGATGAATCACGTGGGCGGCGTATCCGCATGGCCCATCTGGCCTGCGTCGCCAGTCATAAAATAAACGGTGTTGCTGAGCTGCACAGCCGGCTGCTGCGGGAAAGGGTACTGGGTGACTTCTACCAGCTCGATCCCTCGCGTTTCACCAACGTCACCAACGGTGTGACACCGCGACGGTTTCTGGCGCTGGCAAGTCCGGATCTGGCGCAGTTGATCACCGACACCATCGGTGATGGCTGGCTGCGCGATCTGGAACGTCTCAGGGCGCTCGAGGGGTGGGCCGACAACAGCGACTTTCGGGCTGCCTGGCGCAGGGTCAAACTGGGTAACAAGCGACGACTGGCCGATGAGATCCAGCGTCGGGCCGGTGTCAGCGTTGACCCGAACAGTCTGTTCGACATCCAGGCAAAACGACTGCACGAGTACAAGCGCCAGCACCTCAATATTCTGCACATCATCAGCCGTTACCTGCGCCTGCGCGACAACCCGGGACTGGCGTTGCCGCCGCGCAGCTGGGTCTTCTCGGGCAAGGCGGCGCCAGGGTATCACCTCGCCAAGCTCATGATAGAACTGATCGAGGCGGTCGCCCGGGTTATCAACCATGATGCAGCGGTTGCCGACTCTATGCGGATCGCGTTTCTGCCCAATTTCAATGTCAAGAACGCGCTGGTGATCTATGCCGGCGCAGATCTCTCCGAGCAGATTTCCACCGCCGGGAAAGAGGCCTCCGGCACCGGCAACATGAAGTTTGCCCTGAACGGCGCACTGACCATCGGCACCCTGGATGGCGCGAATATCGAAATCCGCCGCGCGGTGGACCCGTCGAATTTCTTCACCTTCGGCAAGACAGAGGCCGAGGTGAACAGCTTGCGTCTCACTGCTTATGAACCCCGGGCCTGCTATGAGGCCGACAGCGATCTGCGGGCGGCCATCGATGCCGTTGCTGACGGCCTTTTTTCAGCCGGCGACAAGGACCGCTTCCGGCCGCTGCTGAATTCCCTGCTGCTACAGGACGAGTATTTCGTCATGGCCGATTTCGCCGCCTACAAGGCGTGTCAGCAGGAGGTGGACCGGGTCTGGAACGATACGGATGCCTGGACGCGGATGTCCATACTGAATACCGCACGGTGTGGCTGTTTCTCCTCGGACCGTGCCGTCAGCGAGTATTGCGCACACATCTGGCGTGTCGAGCCGGTGCAGGTTGAACACCCGGCCGAACGGCCCGTCGATAAGCGTGGATTTTACGGAACCCGATAATGCACCCTTTAACTCAACCCGGGTTTCGTTCGTCCAGTGGACTGCGCACACCACGTCCGCCGCGATTAAGCACATGTGTATAGATCATCGTGGTTGAAACATCGGCGTGACCTAACAGCTCCTGTACTGTTCTTATATCGTAACCTGCTTGCAGTAGATGCGTGGCAAATGAATGCCGCAGCGCATGGCAGTTGACCTTCTTGGGCAAGCCGGATTTGTCAGATGATTTCTTCACCCATTTTTGCAGATTATTCTCATGGATATGATGCCGCATGGCTTTCTTCGTTCTTGGGTCAATCGAAATTCTCACCGAAGGAAAGGCATATTGCCAGCGAAACTCTTTAGCCGCTGACGGATATTTGCGCGCCAGTGCGTAGGGGAGGTGCACCTCGCCATAACCTGCCTCCAGGTCTTCGTCGTGCAGGCTGCGCACTTTTTCCAGCTGTTCTTTCAGCGACGCAATCAGACTTTCTGGCATCGGCACCACGCGATCCTTTTTGCCTTTTCCATCGCGTACAATAATCTGCTGATAATCAAAATCCAGATCGCATACACGCAAACGTATGCATTCCATTAGCCGAAGACCACTGCCATACAGCAAGCTGGCCCTTAAACAGTACAGCGCATTGTCTATACCCCTGAGTAAACGGTTGATCTCATCCACTGATAAAACCACAGGCAGTCGACGCGGTTTGGTGGCGCGCTTGTAATCCAGTTTTCCCTCTACTTCCAGTTTCAGAATACGTTTGTAGAAAAATATGAGGGCATTTAGAGCGACACTCTGTGTATTGGGCGCAACATCACGATTGACAGCAAGGTGTTCAAGATAAGGTGCGATCCTGTCAGGCTGCATTTCATCTGCCGTAGTGAATCGACCGTGCAGAACAAATCGCGCCACCCAGAAAAGGTACGTCTTTTCAGTGCGAATAGAATACTGGAGCCCCCGTATAACGGCAATAAAGCGGTTGTACAGTGCGGGAAAGCGCAGTCTGAACTGGTTGACAGCCTTGTCGCTGGCAGCGCTATCACTCAATGTCTTAGAGTGATTCCCCTTTATGGCTCGTCTCGCTATGGTTGCATGGTCAGCGGGCAGCTCCCGTGCGCCCGCCTGCCAACCGGACCAATCGAATTTAGCGGCCCACGCAGACGAAACAATGCCTATAAAT
>Ga0316198_10000843_pt1 | contig 17005 bp, 14 predicted proteins | sample OudBieAanoxic_MG_FD_204935 | JGI IMG/M metagenome (GOLD analysis project Ga0316198, IMG submission 204935) | Coastal sediment microbial communities from Oude Bieten Haven, Netherlands - site A anoxic | ecosystem: Environmental > Aquatic > Marine > Coastal > Sediment | place: Netherlands...
AGCTGGCTGAGGTAGAAGGAGACGCCCTTTTTTTCTATCGCGAAGGAAAACTGCTTTCACAGGAAAAATTACTCGCCCAGATTGAAACCATGTTTACAGCATTTACGGGGCATCTCAAACTTTTAGAAAAGAATAGAATATGCCCATGTAATGCCTGTGCAACAGCTCCAAAACTGGAATTAAAAATTGTTGCACATTGTGGCGACATAGAATTTCTGGAGGTACAGGGCAATAGAAAACCTTTTGGGAAACAAGTAATAGAAGCACATAGGTTACTTAAGAATTCTGTTGAAAGTGATAATTACGTGCTAATAAGCAAAGAACTCTCTTCTGATATTGAGCTTCCCATTTATTATTACAGCAAAGTTTTTAGATTTAAACAGGGGAAAGACACTTATGACCAAAAAGAAGTGGAATACATATATTCCATAATTGATAGTAATAAACTAAATATTAGTGAGTATTCCAAGGCCAAAGAGGTTGTATTCGATAAACCACCCGGTATTGTTTTTGACAGAAATTTTGCAATACCAGCTGAATCTCTTTTAGAGTACATTACCAACCTTTCATATCGACATCTTTGGGTTCATGGGGTGGATAAATTTGAGTATAAAGAAAATGAAGTTACCAGACTAGGTTCAGAACACATCTGTGTTATAAATAATAAACATTTGAACTTTGTGGCTGTAAAGAAAAAAGTTAAACCGGGAAAATATGTCTATGGCGAAATGACCAAGAGTATTCCCATTGCAGATACATTATATCAATTTTATACTATAAGTCCAATTTCAGAAAATTCCTGTAGCTTGAAAATAGAATTATATTGGGAAACCAAATCTATATTAAAGAAATTACTAATAACACTCTTTGCTAAAAAGGTGTTGATGAAGAACACCAAAACCGGCTTAGATTTACTATTTAAATTAACTGAAGATAGCCGATCTATCCCTTCGTCTAAGTGAACTACTATTTATTACCCTTTAGATCATGGCAATAAAAAAGCAGGCTATTATTGCCCGCCTTTATAACATTGCCGCCAGATTAACTTAATTCTGTTTTTCTGCAGGTTCAGCTTTCCTGGATTCCAGGGCCTGCTTACTAAGACTTGCCAAATTAAAATTAGGATCAATTTTTAGTGCTTCATCAATGGTAGCAATGGCCATATCAATATCATCCTTATTCATATTGTATTGAACAAGACCTTTTAAATGATAAAAAGCTGCTTTAAGTGATACTTCATATGGCTGCTGTCTTTCATAAAAAGCGTACTTCATATCATCTTTGGAGTTAAGAATACCGTATTCAATATTGATATTTGCACCAGTGTTATCTCCTAACTGAATCTTGAGATCTGCCAGTTCATAGGCCAAATAGGCGTTGGGTTGCCTGGAATATAGAACCTCAAACTGTTCAAGGGCTCTTTTTGGCTGGTTCAAAGCTTTTAATGAAATGGCCTTTACCTGGACTGCAAGATCAGAATCTGTATCGATCTTTTCAATCCCAATAGTATTTAAGGCCTGCAGATGCTGGTTGTTATTGGCATATACGTATGCAAGGGTATCTCTCCTTTCAACAGAAGGTGAAAGTACGTTTAAATGAGTTAAAGCATTGATTACACCGTTTATATCGGACTGTTTTCTCATTTCCGTATAATAGGCCTCAAAATGTTTTTGAAGCTCTGAGTTGGTTTGCGAATAACCGCTGTAAAAGACTCCCAAACTGGTTATAAGAATAATTATAAACTTCTTCATTATCGTATAATTTTCGTGCGGCAAAAATAATACATTTTTTTTGGTCTTTATATAAGGAAACTCTTAAATATCAATTAGATGTATTTTTTTAATGTATTACAATTAGTAAATGCCCCATCTTTCCTTTTTAGTTCATTCAATGGACTGGTTTCGGTATATTTAAGGATGTAAAAAAAAGGATGCCCAACGGCATCCTTTAAATATGGTGGTCTTTAGTTTTGAAGTACTTACGCCAGGGTTAATTCTTCTTCTTTTTTGGTATAAGAATTTAATAACCAGGCATAAAACGCAAGACTCCTGTTATCCTTGTCAATACAGGATTTTAGAAATTCGCACAAATTGTTAAAAAACAGGTTTGTGTATAATGTAGGTAGTCTCAGATTAATTTTTTTAGGATCATAATCCTTTTCGTTCATTACAATATCCATCGCTATCCTTTTCCTGTGATAATCAATAGATACATCTGTGGCATTGTAATGATTCTTTACAATAGCCTTGTGCAGGTTTTGAAAGTTTTTAGTCATCTTGCTTTTTGCACAACTACGGGAGATGAGACTTTCCAGTTCCATTAAAATCCTCCCCTTTAAATTTGTTTTTTCCATGACATTTTGGGATTTAATGTTTACATAAAGATACAGAATAACGATAAAAAGCTGAAAATCAACGCTATAATTTAACCTTTTATCGATGTTTTTGTTGTAAAAGTGCTTGTAATTGTTGTGAACTACTAATTTATTCCAGTATAAAAGACAATATTTTTATTAAGAAAATTCTTACTAAGTATTGTTTTCCCACTTTTTAGGGATTCAGGGTTCAGATATTGGGGCCTTGGAAGCTTATTCTTATCTGCCATTTGGCTATAATAGTCTCTTTTCATAGGGTGATTTGGGTAGACACCGTTAAAGATTTGATCCCACCAATTATTTTTAAGCACTGATTTTATCAGATGAATACAATCATCTAAATGTATCAGGTTAACTGGGTCATTCCCATTAGTAAGTCCTTTTTTTCCGGATAGCATTGTAATAGGGTGTCTGTTGGGCCCTATAAGACCTCCAAATCTAAGGATGGTAGTTTGAAGGGACCTGTTGTTTTGAAAAATCTTTTCAGCCTCCACTAATTGTCTTCCTGATTCAGTTACAGGCACCGGAATTGTATCCTCAGTTACCTCACCCTCAGTAGCTCCATATACCGAAGTACTACTCACAAATACTATTTTTTTGACGCTGGATTTTTCTATCTCATTGTGCAAAACATTCATTTTGAGCGCATAGTTCTCTTTGTTCTTAGCCCGTAGCCTGGGGGGTACATTTATTATTAGGATGTCAAGCTGGTACAGAAATTCTGTAATTGAGCCTGTAACACTTTCCTCACCTAAAATAATTAAAAAGGGCTTAATTCCTTCCTTCTCTAAGGTATCCAGTTTTTCCTTATTGGTAGTGCTTCCATGTACATTATAGCCGGCTTGTATAAAAGATTTGGCCAGTGGTAAACCAAGCCATCCGCATCCGATAATTCCTATGGTGTTTTTCAAAATTTAATCGTTTTAATCAATAAAACGGCATCGTTAAGAACAAAGGGCATAGGAATGGTTGCTTCCGGTCTTTCGGGTATCGTAAATGAAGGGTTATCCAATAGGTCATTAGAAGCCTCGTATAAGGTTAGCTCCAATGATTCGTGTTTAGGAATGCTTAGCTGTATTTCTGTAAAATCATTATTACTTATGAAATGCGTAATTAACTTGCCCCTCTTCCTATGGTTAAGATAGTAGTCGGATAATGCAATACTATTTACTTTAGCTTCTAAAATATTTACTTCGTTTGTAAAGATGTCCAAGCGATTTACGTCGCGCTGCGGGGTAATGCAAAACTCAAACATACGTTTATTTCCAATAACCGTATCAACTGTAATTTCAACTATTGGCGGCAATACTTTTTTAAATGGGGCGTCAGCCATATAAGTAAATCCGGTAGCGTATTTACTACTTATATTAAAAGTTGCAAGACTGTCCGGCCTTTTTTTGGTAACTCCAAGATATTGTGATGTCCATGAGGAAAGTTCATTCTCATAAGTTGCCCATTGTGCTCTTTTTTGATCTGTATTAAGCACATAAAGAAGACTTGTTGGTTTGGCATTTTCGCTACTAAAATCAGAGTTTATATGGGCAGATGCCATAAAACCAAGGAACAATAAAAAAAACATATAACCAATGCGATTCTTGTGCTTGTACGCCATGAAAACAGGAAGTAGTAACATAAAAGTTAAAGTACTTAAGACCGTGGCAGTAACCATCATCTTTAATCCCAGGCCAATAGGAAATAATTTGATAAAAGGGCTATAAATCCAAATCGCTGGCAGAGCCAGTAAGACAAGAATGTAGAGGTTGGGTTTATCCTGATTTAAACCAATCATAAAAGACCCTAATAGTGCAAATAATGGAATAATGAAAAAACTGGCTCCCGGAAGATAAGTCCCTACTGACCAACATATTAAAAACCAAATAAGTATTGGTGCTACCAATAGATTAGAGATATTAATTTTTCTAAATTTATGATAGGTCCAAAAACAAGTGCTAATAGAGAATAAAACAAATGCCAGAATATAGATATGGCCATTATAGGTAAAACCGTGCAGGATATCTTTGTAATGCGGATATAGCCACTTTAGAAAAGACCAGCTATACCATCCGGCAAGCCCGTTTACTGTTATTACTATTATAAGCGGGAGGAAACCTTTCCCAATTTCCCGCAGATTAAGACGTTTTATTTTAAACCCATAAAATAATAGTAAGCATATCATCGCAAAACCCAAAAAGAACATGGGCCAAATCCATTCAAAAGGATAGGATACCATCTTATAATAAGGGAGGTTAAAATATACATAGTCATTCAAACTCTTCATATTAGACAAATCTACCTCACTGAAATGTTGCAAAAGTGGCATAAGGTAGCTTCCCTGATGAGACAAAGTGTTTCTGTCTAATCGCTCAAAAGTATCATGGGCAGTATGGTAGTCATAATGATCATCTATAAATGCAAAGTTAAAACCTTCAATATCCCTATCTTCCCTAAAAACAGTAAGATCTGTATCATTGGGTAATAGTTTATAAATACTGTAGAATAAAGAATTTGCTACAGGGAAATTTGGATCTGCTTTGATAAATTCTTCAAGAAGTTTTCCATTTCCTCTATTGGTTTCCATAAGCATAATACCAGGTCCTCCGCTACCCCTCGCCTCAAAATTCAAAGCCAATCCAACTTCCTTTACCCAGGGATGATTATTTACAAATAGATCTGCCCCGTTAAGTCCCAGTTCTTCTGCATCGGTAATAAGGATTATTATATCATTTTTAGGCACTTTTCCGCTTGCCATATAGGCTCGGACACCTTCCAGGATAGTTGCAACCCCACTCCCCGCATCACTGGCTCCGTAAGATGAATGCGGACTGCTGTCGTAATGTGAAAGCAATAAAAGTGCCTTTCCTGGCTGAGAGCCTTTTATTCTGGCAATTATGTTCTCCGCTTTGCTAAAATTACCCCAATCTCCGGCGGTATACCCTTTCTGAACTGAGGTTTCCAAGCCCAATTGAGATAATTGATCAATAATATATTTTTTGACGGTTTCATGCGCTTCAAAACCTACGCCATGGGGCTGTTCAGAGATGGTTTTTACATGTTGTAAAGCCCTGTCTGTAGAAAAAGTGGTGAGTGACTTATTAGCATCTATTTTATAGGTAGGCATGGCAGTATCAAAACTCAGGAAAATTGCCAATAGAATCAGCAAAAACGATATTATTTGGGAATATGTTTTCATGTTATGGAATTGTTAGATAAAAGTATAAAATTCTGGTATCCTAGTTCATTTTGGCGAAAATATTTAATACTTAATCAGGAAAAGTGTATATTTAATATTAAGCTAATATTTAAAAAGGTATGGGTATAAAGAGTTTTATGGGCCGAAGAGCCAAAGAAGGATCCAAAAAGGAGTATGATGCCCCCATTCTGGTGGAGGATTATATGACAAGAAAATTACTAACTTTTAGTACAGATCAATCCATACTGGAGGTAATGGAATCTTTTGCCAAAAATCATATTTCCGGGGGACCGGTTTTGGATGAAAGTGGGTTTTTAGTAGGAATTATTTCGGAGGCTGATTGTATGAAGGAAATTTCAGAAAGCCGTTATTTTAACCAGCCTATCCTCGATGCAAGCGTAGAACGTTTTATGACCAAAGATGTGGAAACTATACCTCATGACATGAGCATTTTTGATGCTGCAGGAGTTTTTCATAAAAACAATCGCAGGAGATTACCGGTTTTAAAGGATGGCCTTTTAGTGGGACAGATAAGTCGTAAGGATATTGTGATCGCCGCTTTAAAACTTACCAGTCATAACTATCAATAATTTTCGGAATTTAAGTAGTTGAATTTCTTTTTCCGGATACTTTTACGGGGATAATTTCTATTCGCGTTTAACGATCATGTAATAATCATTATCCAAAGGAAGATAACCAAGATCGTATACAAAGTAATAGGTTGTGCCCTTTTTTGTAGTATATAGATTGGTTATATAGTCAAAATCAAAACCTTTATCCATAAGACGTGTTTTGGTTGTGCGCGTTTTACCATCCTTTAAGGCAAAACTATCTAAGACCCTGTAATTCTTTCGAAGTCTGTTATTTATATTTCGTACCAGGTTTTTACTATCCTTGTTTAGTTTATTATTATAGGCATTCCGACAATAGTCCGAACAGTATTTTTTATCTACCCGGCCCCTGATTATTTCCCCGCATTCAAGACATTTTTTTTCTTCCTGATGTTCCATGTGTAATAAAAGAAAAAGTTACTCCTCATAATGATGTGAGGGTACTATATTACTACAATATCGTATTTTCCGAGCAACCCTACAACTCCGTCTTTTGAGAATTTAGCTTTTCTTAGTCGATTTTGCTCTGGCTCAAACTTATAATTGATTGCTGTGCTTAAATCAGCCTGCTCCAGATTTGTGTTCTTAAAAATGACTTTGTTTAAATCGCATTCATCAAATCTTGCATTGCTGAGGTTGGCCTCTGTAAAGTCGGCTTCAATTAGTTTACATTTAGTAAACACAATGTTTTTTAGCTTTAACTGATAAAATGAAGCCAGGATCAATGAACAATGATCAAATGAAAGTGACAGCAATATGGGATTACAAAGTTCAAAGTGAATCCCCGTTAGCTTACAGAAGGAAAATGAAACCTCATTGAATACCGAATGACTTATATTGGCATTGCTTAAGTTGCAATGTTTAAATTGACATGTAGTAAAATTTATATTATCGAGGTAGGAATCAGCAAAATCGCAGCCTTCAAAAATACAGTTTTCGTATTCTGCTTTTTCCAATCTAACTTTTTTGAAATCCTGATCTTTGTATGTTTTATCTTCAAAAAATGATTTGTTCATAACAGGCCATATTAGGGAATTACTAAGAATAGAATGTATATCTCTTTCCGTTCTGGTTGTCAAATTAACATAGCGGCCCTTAAGGTTTACTCTTTGAGTATCAATGCAGGTAATCCAAGGTCTGTATACAATCTGTTATAGGCGGCCATCTCGGTATTCACGATGGCTTTCTTTTCATTCTCATAGGTATTCCAATCAGCCAGCAGATCGGCCAGCCTTTGTTTGGCTCCTTGTGTAACTTTCGGATCTGAGCTATCTACAAATCCTTTGAGATGCATTAATTGGGCATTTAACTGGTTATTGTAGTTAATGACATCTTGAAAAGTTTTCTGATTAGGCTGGATAAGATTTTGTTCCCAGCTGTCAATGCGTTTTATCAATTCGTTTCCTTTTTCCAATAGATCAGCTGCCACTTCATTTTCTTTAAGGAGCTCATCATAGGTCTTTAATTGTTTTTTAGCCGACCGTATTTGAGTTACAGATTCATGAATATTCTTAATCGTATTTTCAATCTGAAGCAATACCGATTGTTGTTCATCAAAATCAGATTTTGAGGCTTTAATATTTGGGTTCGGAAGAATGGTTACTTCCGTTTCGGTCACCTTGTCGCCCAAAGACAATCGCAGGGTATAAGCACCGGGAGCCACACTGGAACCTGAATAATTGCCATACACAAATACTTTATCTACAGCCGGGAGCGTTTCTTTTCTAAAATTCCAGGTGAATCGATTATACCCCATTTTTGAAGGCAAAACCGCCGGCTTGGAAGGTCCTCCTGGCCATGTTTTAAAGTCTTTTTGCTTTTTATTGGTAATGGTTCTAATCAGTTTTCCATTTTGGAGCACCTGTAATTCCAAATTCAAACTGTCTGCATTTTCATTCAGATAATAATCAAATGTAACCCCTTGTTTAGGATTTTGTCCGAGTCCTGGTTGTGGTTTTTCAGAACTTCCGCCAAAGATTAAATAGGTGTCTTTAGGTTTAAAGATGGCAAGAGCCGTATTATTTATTGAACTATTCTGAATAGCCCCAAGATCATCCAAAATCCAAAATGACCTGCCAGCAGTAGCTGCCACTAAATCGTTATCCTGAAGTGTGAGATCATTAATAGGCACCACTGGTAAGTTTAGCTGAAAGGGTTGCCAGTTTAATCCATCATTAAACGAAATATACAAACCGTTTTCTGTGCCTGCATACAAAAGTCCTTTTCGTTTAGGATCTTCCCTTACGACGCGTACAAATGTGTGTTCATCAGTAATTCCGGTTACTATTTTAAACCAGGTTTTACCATAGTCTGTAGTCTTAAATATGTATGGTTTTAGGTCCATAAACTTATAACGCATCACTGCCACATAAGCCGTGGCAGCATCATGTGGAGATACTTCAATACTATTAATTATTCCTTCCGCTAAACCCGGAGGAGTAACGTTTTCCCAAATACCACCTCCATCTTTAGTAATATGAATAAGGCCGTCATCACTTCCGGCCCAGAGGACACCTTTTTCATGGGGAGATTCTACCAAGTACATCAAGGTGTTGTAATTCTCACCTCCTGCTGCTTCATTGGTATATGGCCCGCCCCCGGGGCCTTGCTTACTTTTGTCGTTTCGGGTCAGATCGGGACTTATTACAGACCAATTAATACCTCCGTCTGTGGTTTTGAAAACCACGTTTCCTGCATGGTAAATGGTATTACGGTCATGCGGAGAACTAATAATCGGGGCGTTCCAATTATAGCGAAATTTGAAGCTTTCGGGAGCATTCCCCAGAGCTAATTCGGGGTATTCTTTAATTGGTTTACCTTCCCTTGAGGCTCTTATCCATTTTTCAATAATCCCCTGGTAACAGCCACCAAATACAATTTCAGGATTATCGGGATCAAAAGCCAGATAGGCACTTTCGCACCCGGCAACAGAGTACCAGTCCTTCCAGTCGATCCCCTGATCATTGGTTCTGCTGGCAATAGCTATTGCAGAATTGTCCTGCTGACCTCCGTATACATTATAAGGCACCAGATTGTCTGTTATAACCCTGTAAAACTGTGAAGTAGGCTGTTTTTGTTGTGTACTCCAGCTTTTACCTCCATTGTTAGAAACATTGGCCCCACCGTCATTGGAATTGATCATTTTACTATTATCCAGCGGATTTATCCAAAGATGATGATTGTCTCCATGTGGGGTAGGTACCCGGCTAAATGTTTTACCACCATCGATCGATTTTGTTACCGGGGCATTACATATATATACCAGGTTTTCATCCTGAGGATCTGCAAATATTTCCATATAATACCAGGAGCGTGCAATATTTATCCGGTCTTTATTTACCTGTGTCCATTTTTTACCTGCATCATCAGACCTGTAAACCCCGCCTTTTTTTCCTTCGGCTTCCAATACTGCGAATACCCGCTCCGGGTTGGCACGGGATACAGATATCCCTGCTTTTCCAAATTCTTCAGGAAGGCCTTCTTTTAATTTATTCCATGTAGTTCCTCCATCTGTAGATTTATAAAGCCCCGAATTTTTACCCCCGGACTTCATAGTCCATGGATATCGGCTGTGTTCCCAGAATGCAGCATAAAGAATTAATGGGTTCTTCATGTCCATAGACAGGGAAGAGGCGCCTGTTGTCTTGTTCACGAAAAGAACTTTTTCCCAGTTTGCACCACCATCTGTGGATCTGTAGATTCCTCTATCTTCCGATGGACCGTATTGAGCTCCCTGAGCTCCAATAAAAATAATATCAGGATTTGCCGGATGAATAACCACATCTGAAATATGACGTGTTCTATCAAGGCCAATGTGCTTCCATGTCTTGCCGGCATCAGTAGATTTGTAGACCCCATCTCCCATAGAGGTCATTACCCCTCTGGCAGCGTGTTCGCCCATACCAGCCACAACGATATTTGGATTGCTTTCTGAAACTGCAATTGCACCAACAGTTCCGGTTTTCAAAAATTTATCAGAAATATTATTCCAGCTGATACCATCATCTGTTGTTTTCCATATTCCACCACCGGTGGAGCCCATATAATAGGTCATAGGCTCACCAACAACTCCGCTGCTCGCTACACTTCGGCCGCCTCTAAATGGACCAATATTACGCCATTTCAGGCCATGATAAAGCGAATCCTGAACTGTATACAGTGGAGTACTTGTTTTGGTTTTTCGTTTTTGAGCCTGCATGTTAACTGGAAACAATAGTAGGCCGATAATAAAAAGGTGGATGGTTTTCATAGTAAATAAATATGTGGTAATATAATAAATGTTTATTTCAATTCTTTATAAATTGTTTGGATATCCTGTGCGGTCATAGTGCCTTCATATATCAGGAGGCTATACTTTAAAATGGTTGGATCTTTTGTGGAAACAAAGACGGGTTTTCTGCCCGGATAAACACAATTTTGCATACTCTCTTTTTCTCTTAATATCCAATTTGCCTTATCCCCAGGGGAATCCTGGTGGGAGAGTATCGCGATTCCCGAACTGATCTCCTTATTGGTTAATGATCCAAAAATATTCATCCATTTTCCGGCCTCAACGGCATTATTTTCAGGAACGACCTTACCTTTATTGGAAGTAAACTGAACATCTTCAGGAATTTTCATTCGCACAGAAAATCCCCCATAGCCCTTTTCATCATCTGAACCACCTATTTTCAGATTCTTTTCAAGTGCTAAAAGTGATATTTCAAAACCTATAATACGATAATTACTCTTTCTGGGATAAATGCTAATGGTTGTATTTTCTAATAGGAAAGGTTTTTGATTTCCTTCCTGGTCTAACCATAGAGGAGATTGCCAATATGTAGCTGCCATTAACTTTAGAATGTCCCCGTCTTCCGAACATCCAATGTCACTAATATTCCAGGAAAAATCTCTGCATTCCCAGGAATCCCCTAGTTTAGTATTCCCGATAAATATTTGGTGCCATGCCCAAAAAACGCCCCTTTGATGTGGATGGTCCGCCGGAAAATCTTCAGTGAGTACAGATCCATCAAGTCCATGGATTGGATGTATATAATTGTTTCGCGAGAATTCTCCGTTAATCGATTTGGTTTGTTTTTGATAAAAAAGAACACTTTCCTCACCATCTTTTATATGTATTCCTGCCTCAGACTTTGTAAAAGTTAATTGGGCAAATCCAAATAAAGGCAATATCAAAAACCCCAAAAAATATGGGCGATAATAATTCAATTTATAATTATAATTCAGTTTAGTCATCGATAGCACTAAATACCATCTGCCGGAATTTCCAGGCGGTATTATCGTTTGATGTGCCTTGGGTTTGTTTCATAAGGATACCAATGACCTGCTCCTCAGGATCTGCAAAATATTGAGTATTAAAATAGCCGCCCCAGTCGAAAGTACCATCACTGCCCAAGCCTCCAGAATCTTCTCCTTTTTGGTTTACTACCCCAAATGCTAATCCATAATACTTAGGTCCGTCTTTCCAAATGTCACCAATTTGGTTACCCATTATACTTCTCACAGTGGTTCTGCTCAGTAACCTTACCCCGTTTAACTCTCCCTTATTCAGATACATTTGGAGAAAGGTTGCATAATCCTTTGCGGTACTGGAAAGACCCGCTCCACCGGAAAAAAACCTTTTAGCACCTTTAATAGGATAATCTGTATCATAAAACGTAACCGGATATTTCTCCCATTCCCCGTTTACTTTATGCTGAACTTTTACCAGGCGGGCATGTTTTGATTCAGGTAAATAAAACCAGGTGTCCTTCATGCCTAAAGGATCAAAAATCCGGGTTTTTAGAAATTCATCAAAGGGTAAACCGGAGACTACTTCAATAAAGTAACCCAGAACATCAAGACCTTCGCTATATGTAAATTTCTCACCCGGGATATGGTGCAATGGAAGCCCGGCGAGTTTCTTAACACTTTCTTCTATGGAAATATCCTCAGTAGTAAAAAGATCTGTAATACCGGCCTTGTGATAGATTGCTTTGAATCTTGGATCACCGTCAATTACCCCATAACCTATGCCTGAGGTATGGGTAATTAAATGCCTGATCGTAATTTCTTTCTCTGAAGGAACACTGGTGTATGTACTATCTGATTCATTAAAAGTATCGAGAATTTTGGCATCTTTAAATTCGGGAATGTATTTGGAAACCGGATCATCCAATTTAAATTTTCCTTCTTCCCAGAGCATCATTACCGCAGTTGAAGTTATGGCCTTTGACTGAGAGGCGATCCTGAAAATAGCATCATTATAAATCTTAATACCAGCTGAATTATCAGCCAAACCATATGCGCTGTGAAATACTATTTTTCCATCTCTTGCAATTAAAGCCACAGCTCCCGGAATATCACCATCTTTTACAGCTTGTTTAAGCATGGCATCTATTCGCTTTAACCGTGTATCAGACATTCCAACAGTTGCCGGGGAAGCAGGGGTAAGATCTGGTGAAATTTTAACTGAAGGGGTTTGGGCAAAACCTATTGCGGTAATTGCCAAACAAAAAAAGAGGTTGATTTTTTTCATAATTTAATTTTTATCTTGTCCGCCAGCTCTGTCCGGAGAACGGGGCGTTGGCCATTCTTGTTTTCTTCCTGTTTTCAGACTTGTTGGAAGTGAAGCTTTTTCCCTGGATGTTTTTTCCGGGTCTTCACAGGCCATGTATGTAAGGATGGCAGTGAGAATTGCATTGTTACGCACATCGTCAAAAACGATCTTGTCATAAGTGTCTAAATTGGTATGCCAGGTATAATCGTTATAGCTCCAGCTTAAGGAGCTTAGTGAAAATGCCGGAACCCCCTGAGCCACAAAAGAAGCATAATCAGATCCTCCCCGGCCGGGTGAACCCGGGTATGTGGTTACAATATGTTCGCGTATGTCATGAGGAACGGCTTGGAGCCAACTCCCCAGATATTCGTAGGCGTGCAGGAATCCCTGTCCGGACAATTTAACGACCCGCCCGGTTCCGTTATCCTGATTAAATAAAGCCTGTAGCCCTTTTACGACTTCCGGCCTGTCTTCAACAAAGGCGCGGGAACCATTTAGCCCTTGTTCTTCACTACCCCAAAGGCCAATAATAATGGTGCGTTTAGGGTTAGGATATATTTTTTTAAGGATACGTGCAGTTTCCATCATGGTAATAGTACCCGTGCCATTGTCTGTTGCACCGGTACCGCCATCCCAGGAATCAAAATGCGCAGAAAGAACAACATATTCATCAGGGAATTCTTTGCCTGGAATAGTGGCTATAGTATTAAAAGTAGGCACCCTTCCCAATTCTTTTGATTTAGAAACCAGTTTTAATACAGGTTTGTCGTCGTTCTCTGCCAATCGGAAGATCATCCCGTAATCTTCCAGGGAAAGGTCTATGACTGGAATGGTTTTGGTATTGGCGCTAAAAATTTTATTAGCCCCAAAACCTTCTGACCACCTGGATTGTATAATAGCTGCTGCACCTGCTTCTTCCAGTGCTCTATTTAGAGTTCTGCTGTTATATCCTGTATTTCGGATTTGCTGATACCAGGCCATGGTTTGAGCTTTCCTATTGGCTTTCATTTTTTCAAAAGATTCATCTGTGGCAAATTCTTTCCAATTATAGTCCGGTCGGCCTGTAGGCTGATTCATGGAGACTGTTACAAATTTGCCTTTTACATTGGGGAGCCAATTTGTAAAGGCCAGTGAATCTTCCACTATAGGGAGATTTATTACCTCGGCGGTAATTCCTGCATCTGAAGTACTCGGGCTCCATGCCAATTGTGTTCCTCGAAGTGATACCACTCTTGGGGAAACCATATCTACATGGGTAATACCCCGTTCCCAACCTCTCCAGGTACCCCATTCCTCATTTCGGGCATATATCCCCCATTTTTTAAAGGTATTTACTGCCCAGTCATGTGCCTTGGTCATCTGGGGTGTTCCAACCAGGCGGGGCCCGATAACATCCATTAGTTCATGAGCAAGTTGTTCTAACTGAGAATTTTCAATGGCCTCTTTTTGAATTTTCTCTACTAATTCTTCGGTGGACTGGCCAATTAAAAAAGTAACATTAAAAAAGAACAAAATAAGGAGCAGGGGAAGTCGTCTAATCATACTTTTATAGTTTTATAAGTATAGTATAACAATATAGGAATAAAAGTTTTTAATTAGCACAGACTACTCTTCCAAAGTCTTAATTAAGTAGATAAGATAAAGAACATAAAACCTTCAAGTAAACCCAATCTCCGATAGTAATTTACTTTTAAAGTTTAGTTGGGATAGAATTTTCCTTAGTTGAGTATGATTTTTATAGCCATATAAATATTTGGTAATCAGCAATATAAATAAGTACAAACGACTACAAAAGATTACAAACGAAAATAAGCGCTTCCTAACCGAGTATCACTAAACTGCTGTTCTATGTTTGCAGTGTCGGAGGATAAGACCCGATAGTATTAACTGTTTAATCCTTAAAATTAGTAATTATGAACGCACTTAGAAACAAAGTACAGTTGATTGGAAACCTGGGGCAAGACCCTGAAATTGTTAACCTTGATAATGGCGGTAAATTGGCCAAATTTTCCGTAGCTACCAACGAGATTTACAAAAACAGTAAAGGAGAAAAGGTAACGGACACCCAATGGCATAATGTGGTAGCCTGGGGTAAAACCGCAGAGATTGTGGAAAATTACCTGGCCAAGGGTAATGAAGTGGCCGTAGAAGGTAAGCTCATTCATCGCTCTTATGAAAATAAAGAAGGTGAAAAAAGATATATTACCGAGATTAAATGTAATGAATTAGTGATGCTGGGAAAATAGAGTTTTTCACGAAATGGTCAAAGCCATAATTTATTTCACTATAAAAAAGAGGATCTTGCAAGATCCTCTTTTTTTAAGGTTGTGTGTCTGCAGCAGCACTTTCAACTGTTATCTGTTGGACATCCCTGTCAAATAAGTAGAGCCCGCTTTTGTCATTTCCAATAAGGTTAATCTTATCTAAAATGGTGCGCGCAAGCGCTTCTTCTTCCATCTGTTCGGCAACATACCATTGAAGAAAATTATGTGTGGCATAATCTTTTTCCTGTAGGGCTACATGTACCAATTCATTAATGCTTTTGGAAACAAAAATTTCATGTTCATATAAATCTTCAAACATCTTTTGAAACGAATCATAAATAGCTTTGGGTTCAGTTAATGCGGATATTGCCGCTTGTCCTCCTCGCTCATTTACATATTTAACGAGTTTCAGCATATGCATTCTTTCCTCATCGGACTGTTTATACATAAATAGAGAAATTCCTTCAAGCCCTTTTACTTCTGCCCATGAAGCCATAGACAAGTAAATCTGTGATGACTCCGCTTCGATCCTGATTTGGTCGTTCAGGGCTTTTTCCATATTTTTTGAAAGCATGATAATTGTTTTTATCAAAGTTACAAAATCTAGTTACTAAGGACTTCGTAAAACGACAAGATTTTAGCCCTGTTCGTCATTATTTTTTAAGCGATTAATTATCTCGCCATAACAATCAAAGTAAGTCCGATTATATAAACTACCAGCATAATATTAAGAAGTCTGGGAACTCCTTCTGGGGCTCCTTTAAATTCTTTCCAGATAAAAATACCCCAAAAGGCAGCTACTACAGTAGCTCCCTGCCCTAAACCATATGAGATTGCGGGTCCGGCCTTATCTGAGGCCAAAATGCTAAAAGACATACCAATGCACCAAATTGCCCCGCCTAAGAAGCCCATAAGATGGTTCTTGCTACCACCCGCAAAATAGTCTTTAAAACTCACCGGTTTTCCTTCGAATGGTTTTTTCATCAGCAGGGTATTGAAAATGAAATTGCTGGCCAGAATTCCTATGGCAAAAATAAAAACAGCGGTATACGGACTTAATTTTCCCGCAATGGGATTGGTAAATTCAGGAAACATGGAATTAGCCACATATTTATAAAAGAAACCCATTAGGAAACCTGCGATAATTGCCAAAACCAAGCCTTTTGTTGGAACCTTATCCTGACTTACGGAAAGTTTTTTATAGGCATTTGCATTGAGCAGCATGGCAATTACAATAAGTCCAACTCCGCCAAAGAGCATAGTTGGATTCCCAACGGGAATATCCAGATAATTTACAACTACACCTATGACCAATGCGAGGCCAATTCCAACCGGAAAGGCCACAGACATGCCTGCAATTGTAATTGCTGCAACGAGGAGAATATTGGCCGCGTTAAACAAGATCCCTCCCAAAAAAGCAGAACCTAAATTTTCAGAACTTGCCTGTGATAAGTCTTCCAAAAAAGGACGACCAGCATCTCCACTACTACCTGCGGTCAATGCCAGGAGCAATGAAAAAACTACAATTCCAAAAACATAGTCCCAATAAAACAGTTCAAAACGCCAGTCGGGAGAAGCAAGTTTTTGTGTATTTGCCCATGAACCCCAGGCCAACATGGTAATTATACAGAAGAAAACAGCTATTGGGTACGATTCTATGATAAACATATTATAAGAGATTAGTTTATTTCATTGAGATAAGGAGCAGAGGTTTGTGCTCCCATTTTGGTAACAGCGCGCGCTGCGGCTTTATTTGCAAACTCAATGCTTTCCTTCCAGGGCATGTTTTGAGCCAGACATACGGCCAGGGCTCCGTTAAAGACATCACCGGCCGCCGTGGTATCTATTGCATTCACTTTTTGCGCTTTTGCAGTAAAATGTACCTCACTATTCATAAAAAAAGCACCTCTGCTGCCCATGGTGATTATAACATTTTTAACACCTTTTTGAAAAAGAGCTTTGCATGCCCTGCTTGCCGATGTTTCATCTGCGACTTCAACCCCTGTGAGAATTCTGGTCTCTGTTTCA
>Ga0316198_10000844_pt1 | contig 17005 bp, 15 predicted proteins | sample OudBieAanoxic_MG_FD_204935 | JGI IMG/M metagenome (GOLD analysis project Ga0316198, IMG submission 204935) | Coastal sediment microbial communities from Oude Bieten Haven, Netherlands - site A anoxic | ecosystem: Environmental > Aquatic > Marine > Coastal > Sediment | place: Netherlands...
TCGAGATCAAAAATAAAAAGGTATATGTAAACAAAAAATTGGTGAATGCAGATTTTATCAAGCACACCGATCCCCATATTTTTCCCGGTCAATTCAGCCAGCGGGATAATCTTGGGCCGGTAACCGTTCCCAAAAATGCACTGTTTGTCATGGGAGACAACCGTGATAACAGCCACGACAGTCGGTTCTGGGGATTTGTCGATTTAAAGGAAGTGAAAGGCAAAGCCTTTATGATTTACTGGTCCTGGAATAAGGAACGATTCGGCGTCCGGTGGAGCCGGCTGGGGGATATTCTGCATTGAATCATCGCAATTATTAAACGGGGTTTACGGGATGATCGGCATTTTTGTTATTGTCCCACTCGGGAATGGGAGAAAAAACCTCCTTTAGGTGAAGACTTCAGTCCATTTGTTGATGCCGCCGCAAGGATTCAAGGGGTCAAGGATTAAAGGATTCAAGGAAAGGCTTGGATGGTCTTTTCACTTGACCCCTCGAACCCTTGGACCCCAAGCCTTCGGCTTTAGCCGAAGGTAGTTGACTTTGGATGAATTGTGAAACAGGGAAACCCGATGGTCAAAAAAACCGAAAACGACTTGAAACATCATATCCTCGTGGTTGATGACGAATTGTCCATGCGCGAAGTCCTCGAGATGCTGCTTCGGCGAAGCGGATATCGCGTGACCTGCGCGGTTAGCGGCGATGCGGCCCTGAAGTTGCTCAAGAAAAAGCGGTTTGATCTATTGCTGGTTGACATCCGTCTGGGCGATATGGACGGCCTTGAGGTTTTGAAGGCCGCCAAAAGTAACAATGGCGACGTCATCGTGATTATGATCTCAGCGCACGCGTCTGCAGAAACAGCGGTGGATGCGATGAATGCTGGGGCCTATGATTACGTCCCCAAGCCATTTAGCAATGATGAGTTATTGTCGACCATCGGAAAAGCCCTCGATACAAAAAGCCTGGAGAAGGAAAAGTCTCAGCTGGATGATGCCTTGCGGGAAACGATCCACTTCGACCGGATTGTCGGCAACTGCCCCCGGATGATGCATATCTACGATCTCATTCGTCAAGTGGCGCAAACCGATACCAATGTCCTGATCAGCGGCGAAAGCGGCACAGGCAAGGAGCTGATTGCTCATGCCCTCCACCAAGAGAGCACCCGTCGTGATAAGCCCTTCGTGGTCATCAATTGCGGCGGCATTCCCGAAACCCTGATTGAAAGCGAACTGTTCGGACACAAGAAAGGGTCATTTACCGGTGCTGACAGAGATAAGGGGGGGCTTTTCGAGGCAGCTCACCGGGGAACGATATTTTTAGACGAAATCGGCGAATTACCTGTTCAGGTTCAGGTCAAACTGCTGCGGGTCCTCCAGGAAAGGACCTTCAAGGCGGTGGGCGGTAGCGAGGACATATTGGTCGATATCCGGATAATTTCCGCCACCAATAAAAACCTGGAGAAAGAGGTCATTGACGGCGGGTTCCGGGAAGACCTGTTTTACCGTCTTAACGTGGTTGAAATCAAGGTGCCCCCCCTGCGGGAGCGTAAAGCGGACCTGCACCATCTGGCCCAGCACTTTCTGGATAAATACGCCCGCAAGATGGGAAAGGAGATGACTAAAATCTCTTCCTACGCCATCGACCTATTATCCAAATACGATTTTCCAGGTAATGTCCGTGAGTTGGAAAACCTCATGGAAAGAAGCGTGGCCCTGTCGAACACCAATATTCTCCTGCCCGACAGCCTGGCCATGTCCATTCATAAACGGCGTTGGATTGAAGGGGTGAAAGACAAGCGCTTCGACTTGGATGAGGTGCCCAACGGCGTATCTCTGGACGCTATTCTAACCGATATTGAAGAGGCTTATCTAAAAAAAGCGATGGAGATCAGCGGCGGCAACAAGCAAAAGGCCGCCGAATTGCTGGACCTGAATCTCCGCTCCCTGCGCTACCGGCTGGATAAACTCGAGATCGACTCCTGACCGGATGGTAATACCCCAAATGAGCGTAAACAAAATGAGAAGCTCAATTTAAGCATTTAGAATTGTGGTATAAAACTTCAATTCAGTTAAATTTTCATAATGCTTCAATGAATGAGATAGTTAATCACAAAACAATCTCATTTTGTTGGCCTTTCGGCCCCCGCGATAGCGGTCCGGTAGGAAAGACGATTATACCCCACCTACGGCGTTATCAAGGGTTTGCGGTAGAGCGCTACAGCGTCACCCTTGATGCCTTGTATCTGGGGCATCCTCCACTTTCGCTCAATCGGGGTAAACCATATACTCCCGAAAAGGCGGAAAGGATGCCAGGAACATATGGGTATGCTATCGGTCTTAGGGTTATCGATGCAGCCGTGACGGTATACCGTGAAATCAGTGATTTTAACATTTCACCGGGGTGGCTCCATTCGGGGTAAATGACAATTTTTGTATATCAGGACAAAATATTTGAAAGAGCGAGCCCGTCGGGCAAAAGGTTGTCAATATCTAATTTTCAGATCATGACTATTTATTACTTATGTTTACAGTTAGTTAATAAAAATTCGGGGTTTTTTTAAATTAATTTTTTTATTTTGGCATCTCTCTTGCATCCTACATGATCCCAACGGCAACAACATAAGTTACCAAACATTATTAAAAAGTATAATTTAACTTGAAGGGAGGGATGACCGGAATCAAAAAAAACAAGATCAGAAAACGGATCAATTAAGTTTGGAATTATTGAAAAGAAGTAGGTAAACAAAAACACCCCAACAACCAAGCAAGCAAGAAAAAAAAGGAGCGTGAAAATGTTACAGAAACTCAGAAAACATCGGAATCAAAAAGGTTTTACATTGATCGAACTCATGATCGTGGTCGCCATCATCGGTATCCTGGCCGCCATCGCCATTCCCAACTTCCTTCGCTATCAGTTAAAATCCAAGACCTCCGAGGCGAAGACGAACCTGAAAGGGATCGCGACCAGCGAAGAATCCTTTAAAGCAGAGTGGGATGGTTTTGTCTCTGTTGCGGCTACGCCCGTCAATCCTAACCCCACCAATAAAGTGGTGTGGGCTATTGTTGCTCCGGCAAACCCCGGTCGCGGTGGTGGTGCCGGATCGTTTGAAGACATCGGTTACCGTCCGGCCGGCGCTGTCTATTATACTTATGCCGTAGTTGTTGGGATCGATGCCGGTGGTAATGCCAACCAGGAATGTACCGCGGATGCCGTTGGTGATTTGGATGGGGACGGAGTCAACCTGGGGCAGTATGCCAATGCCCAGGCCGATCGAATTCCGGTGCTTGCCGGTGGCCAAACCGGTTTTACCCCGACCAATACGATGGAAGTTCAGGACGCCAATCCCGGTTCGTTCTAATATCCTAGTCACGTAGGTTGGGTTGAACGCATGTAAAAACCCAACCTACACAAAAAAGCGCGACCAACCAAAACAACGCATTATATCCGAGGGGCCGATTCTACGGCCCCTTCGATATTCTTTTCTGTGGTAAAGAGCCACCGTCGCGCCGTAAAATACGATAAACGGCTTAAAAGCCTGGCCGGGCAGGCACTACTCACCGCAGCAAAAACCTTGCCGTTATTTTCAAATGGATACTGATCTCCATCACCGCTTAGCCGCTATTACCGCTTCAATAGGCAATGCCCACATCGTTATTCAACGGTTCGCAGTTGATGATTCGTTGTTCGCATTGACATTAACACTCCGCCGTGATAACCAAATCAGCCATTTATATTAGATGTATAGCGGTTTTCAGAATAACGTTCCGTTTCATTTCGGCCTTGCAACCATGGCTACTCGTCTCAAACGGAACATATTTATGACAACCCGTATAAGCATAAAAACATGATGAGAACTTATCCCCGATCTGCTTGGCCAACCATCATTATACCAATTATCATTCTGGGATTGGCCGTGGCCGTTTATATGCTCCAGGTCCGGATGGATAAAATTCATCCCCGCTCGGAGAAAATGGAAGACCTGAAATACCTTCCCTCCGGTAAATTTCTGAAAGGCGCGGCCCTGGCCTATGACGAGCTGTTGGCCGATCTTCTCTGGATCAAGGCCATCGGATATTTTGGGAGCCATGCCACGACCGATCAAAATTACGACTGGTTGTATCATATTCTTGATGTCACCACGACGCTTGACCCTTTATTTGACGATCCTTACGAGTTCGGCGGCGTGGTGCTGGCCGCCGAACTGGGTGAGGTGGATAAAAGTATCGAACTACTTAAAAGGGGAATTCAGAATGTGCCCAGGCATCACTCGCGCTACTGGTACCTGCCGTTTTTTTTAGCCTTTGATTACATGTATTATAAACATGACTATCTAACCGCGGCCCGGTACCTTGAGATCGCCGCCAAGTACCCGGGACGCCCCGATTATCTTCCCTTGCTGGTTTCCCGCCTTTACGCCAACGCCGAAGATCCGGAGGTGGCCATCACGTTTTTAAAGGAGATGATCAAGAGCACAGAGAGCGAGGAATTAAAGGAGAAGTTGGAAAAACGCATCAAGGAGGTCGTGGCCGATCGAGACATCCGTGAGCTGGAAAAGGTGAGGGATCGTTTTTTTGAGCAACAGGGACGGCACCCAGAAGACATCAACGAACTGGTCGCAAGCGGCCTGATTTCAACGCTGCCAAAGGAACCCTTCGGCGGTCAATACCGCATTTCGCCTGTGGACCATTCGATTTACAGCACCGTTATGGGAGAGAAGTTGATTTTACATATCGATAAGAGTAAATCCGGGCCGGGGCCGGAGATAAAAGCGGTGCCGAAAAAGTAAGATAGGCATCAGGCACTGAGGTTGAAGGCTTAAAGGGAAAATAAATTTAACATAAAATCAGGAGAGTTTTTAGGCCAATGGCTATCCCTGCAATCCAAATACACAATCTAACCAAAACCTTTCGAACCGGGTTCGGTTTCAAGCGCTTTGCGGCGGTAAAGAATCTTAACCTGGATGTGAAAACCGGCGGTATCCTCGGGTTTTTAGGTCCCAACGGGGCCGGCAAGACCACGACCTTTAAGATGATGCTGGGCCTGATCTATCCGGACAAAGGTAACATCGCGTTTTTCGGCGAACCTGCCAACCATGCCCAAGCCAGAAGCCAAATCGGGTTTCTGCCGGAAAATCCGTATTTTTATTCTTACTTAACGGCGGTGGAATCTCTTAATTTCTATGGCCGGTTATTTAATCTGTCGAGTCAGGATAGAGCCCAGCGGGTGGACCAATTATTGGCCACCATAGGATTAAAGCATGCCCGCAACCGGCAATTGCGTAAATTTTCACGAGGCATGCTCCAACGGATCGGCATCGCCCAGGCCTTGATCAACGATCCTAAACTTTTGATCCTGGACGAGCCCATGTCCGGCCTGGACCCCATGGGGCGCAAGGAGATGCGGGATATCATCATCGGATGCCGGGACCAGGGAAAAACGGTAATCTTTTCCTCTCACATTTTATCGGATGTGGAGATGATTTGTGACGAAGTGGCCATTATCCTAAATGGTGAATTACAGGAAATAGTCAAAGTCGGGGAAATCCTCGATCGGGAAATCGATACATGGGAGATTACCTGTACAGGTTTGTCCCCTGAACTGGCTGCAAAATTTGATAATAATCAATACGAGACGATCCAAAGTGGCGATCGGACATTGATCAAATTAAAAGATGAAGATACGCCACGACGATTGATGGTTGAAATTGAAGACCAAGGGGGCAGGGTGGTGTCGTTCGGGCCCCGACGGGAAAGTTTGGAGGATATTTTTGTTAAACGGGCAACGGCAAAAGTTAAAGGATAAGGTACAAGGGCTGAAGGCACAAAGGCTGAAGGCACAGAGACAGGAGTGAAAAGGGACTTATTGAGAAATTATCGCGACTTGATTTTTTGGCAGAGGGCGATGAGACTTGTAACGGAAACTTATCATTGCACCAAGTCGTTTCCCAGTGATGAGCTATATGGTTTAACTTCGCAGATTCGTAGAAGCTCGGTATCCATTCCATCCAATATTGCAGAAGGTTATGGCCGAAACTCAACTCAGGATTATGTCCGGTTTCTGAGAGTAGCCAACGGGTCGCTATTTGAATACCAGACACAAATACAAATTGCTTGTGAATTAAAATTTTTCGGCATTATTTAATTTTAGCCGGGAGATTGAACGAATGTTAAGTAATCTTATCAGGAAAGTACTAGCGGCTAAAAGAACATAGTCACAAAGTATGAAGTAAAAATGCCGAAGGCACGGAGAAAGGGTGGAAAAGGGCAATGAACAAGCCATTATCAAAAACCATTTCGCATTGGGCATTCACACTGTGCCTTTGTGCCTTCAGCCTCTGCGCCTTTCATTAAAGGAAACCCCATGCAAAAAATCATTGCCATCGCCTTAAATACCTTCCGGGAATCGATCCGGGACCGGATATTTTACAGCCTGCTGGCCTTTGCATTTCTCATGCTGGGCTTCTCGATGATCTTGGGCAACCTCACCATTGGGGATGATATCAAGATCATCAAGGATTTTGGGTTAGGCGCCATTTCGTTGTTCGGTACTCTGATCGCCATTTTCGTTGGGATTGGGCTGGTTTATAAAGAGATGGAGAAACGAACCATTTACGTGATCCTGACCAAGCCGATTGCCCGCTGGCAGTTTTTATTGGGGAAATATGGGGGATTGAGCCTAACATTGATGATTGAGGTTATCGTCATGACGATCGGCCTGTTTGCCCTTTGCTACTATTACGAGCCGAAAATTCCCTGGGACCTGATGTATGCCATTGTCCCCATAATTTTTAAGCTTCAGTTGATACTGGCGGTGGCCCTGTTTTTTTCCGCCTTTGCGTCGCCGTTTCTGAGCGGCCTGTTTACTTTGGGGGTATTCATCATTGGTCACAGCAGCGGGGAGCTCAAGGCCCTGGCCGACAATACCGATGACCTCTTTTTACAGAAAATCTGCGATTTCCTCTATTATGCCCTTCCCAACCTGGAGAACCTGAACTTCAAGGCCAAGGTCGTTCATCATTTACCGATCTCTCATGGTGAAATCGTTTTCTCTCTTGTTTATGCGGTGCTCTACACGGCTCTGATCATTCTGCTGTCAATAGTTATCTTTCAGCGGCGGGATATGAAATAGCTCGGTTAACAGCTATTGGTTTAAATGGCTGTTCAACGTTCACCGTTAACGGGAAATTATTGTCCCACTCGGGGAATGGGAGAAAAACCCTCGCCTTTAGGCCAAGACTTTAGTTTAATTGGTGATGATGCCGTTAGGATTCAAGGGGTCAAATGTTTACGGAGTCAAGCAAAAGCTGGGATGGTCTTTTCAAAGGTGGTTGATTTTTAAAACTCATCCCCGGAGTGGAAAATATCCCAGGGGATAGCCGGGGCGACGCCGCTTGAGGCGCCAGCGACGATACCATTGCTGCTTATCGTATAATATGATGGAGCCGCATCACCATCCAGGTCTCCTTCGGCTTCAATGGCCATTTCCCGCGCGGCCGCTCCACCGGCGTTGGGGCCGACGGCCACGCTATAATTGTAATGCACATCTCCAGCAGGTGTAAATCCAATGACCGCAAACCCGCCGTTATCGATCCAGGGGCGTTTTATTGGGCCAGCGGTTCCGTTGGCGCCAGGAGAAGAAAGACATACCAGGTAAACTTCATTTTCGGATAAGTACGTTTCCTGGCCGGTTTTTATGGAACTGAACATGGCCTTTGCTTCGGATGTTTTGGTTTTCAACCTAAAACTGGCATAAAGGGGTATGGCAATGGAAGCAAGGATCGAGATGATGGCGACGACAACCATGAGTTCAATCAAGGTGAACCCTTTTTCCGGGTTATTGTTATGTGATCGAAAATTCATCTAGATGACTTTTATATAATACATGTAAAGGGCCTGAGTCCTGAAACAGCGATTATAATATTTTATGCAATAATTGCGCCAGACCCGGGTGCGCCTAAATAATATCTTAACCCATTGAATTTAATGGCTAAAAACGATATATGTAAATTCGTTGATTTTATTATGGTTATCCATTCGGTTTTTCTCCTAGAAATTGGCATTATGTTTACAAAAAATGGTTATCCGTATATGGGTTCCGCTTTTTTACCTAGTTTCCATGCATAAATGGTCTTTTTGCCCAATCTCGGCGTCAATCGGCGGGATCGCTTGTGCGGCATACCACAGTAAGCCTCCGCGCAATCCCTTGATTTCCTTGACCTTGGACAAAAATCCTCATTTCTGAATTGGAAATGGTACAAGGTGTCCATCTTTAAAAAACAATTAATGGATGGACACTACCTACATCACTGGAATTATCGTTCGGGATCCGCTTATTATTCTTTAGGTGCAGCACCTTCGGGTCGCAACTGGATTAATTCGTATTGGGAATCGGCAACAACTTCTACCGTGTCACCCACTTTGAAGCCGCTGGCGGATACATTGCCTGACAGCTTGAACCAGGTATCGCTGATAACGATATCATCGGAACCGATTCGGTCGATTCGACCGGTCATTTGGATTTTTTTCGCCAGGTTTTCGCCGGTAGTTTTGTCGTTGCCCACGGTTTGACCGATTTTTTTAGGCCGGGATTTGGCTTTTTCAGCCCAGGCCGTACCGATCATCACCGTTCCGGAAAAGAAAACCACCGTCAATATACTCACCAGGATTATACGGCATTTACGCTTGGGTTGCATTATGATCTCCTTATTTTTTTGTTCCGAGACCCTCGAAAAACGTTCTTCATTTTGTCCAATTTCGGCGTCATACTCAAAATTTAAGCCACGAAATATTCTATTTGAATTTGAACATTAATTGACATTTATCGAAGGTCCCGTTTCCTTAAAACCATCCTTATGGCTTTCGCCTCATTCTATGGTATTGATTCAGCGTGTTAAGGCACTTTAGCGTTGCTGCCAGTATAATACCCCTCTTCTGGGCGCCCTTTCAAGGATTGGGACGAGCGCCCCGGTCGAATCGGTCCCCATTTTTAATTCTATCCCGCTGGGCGAACCGTTCGCATCGGGGATGTCGATAATACTGCTCCGATCGATATTAAGCAGACCGACCGGATGGATAATACCTGTGGGGGCCTTCCAGTCGGTATTGCCGGGCGTATTGAATGCGATGTTATCACTGGCGCTAATATAGCCATCGCCGGTGACGTCAAAGGGTGGTTCGGCCGGTCTGGATCCGTCACAGGCATCAAACTCATTCAAAATGGAATATCCGCCGCCGGAACAGTAAGAGCTGTCGGGAACGGCGGTTACGGAGATAAACCTTCCTCCCCGGATAAGGGCATTGCTGAACATCCTTTCCCCCGGGATGGGCAGGTCGAAAAACCAACCGGCATGCACCGTTGGGTCCGGACTGGGAGATTCACCATCGGTGGTCCAATCGGCTTGATAAATGGAACTCAACGGGTAATTGAGATCATCGCTTTCATCGCTGGTCACCCTCAGTTCATATACCGACGGTCCCCCATCGGTCCCATCGGTGCCGAAGGTCGTAAATGTACCCGTAGCGATTTGGACCTGCTCCAGCAGGGTGATCCCGCCCAGGTTCGACAACCCCGGCCGCGTAAAGGTCCCCAGGTATTCATCGTTGGCGAGGAGATCCGGATGCCAGTCGGCAAAGTCCCAGACCCCATAGAGGGTCTGGACGTCTGTGTCGGTGCGATCGGTCTCACCTAAAAATTTGCCGGTACCGAAGTTCACGATAAATCCGTGTTCCTGACAGTGGGACATCACCGCCGGCTTGGTTGTAATGGGTTGATAGGGAGATGCGTTGGCAGCAGGTCCCTGCGCCGTAAAGAGGGGATGGCCACCAAAAGCCACCTGCCAATTTGCGGGGTCGGCATCGTGAAGGTCAAATTTCCACAGGTTGCCCTCCAGGTCACCGGCATAGACGACATCGGCGGTAAAGTTATCATCCACATCGATCACCGTCGGTGAAGACAAGCCGTTGTCGCTGCTGGCGTTGATAAGGGTATCGATTTTGCGGACAAGGGTACCGTTGACGTCGAGAACATAGAGAACCGCGTGCCCGTTGACACTGTTATACCCGTTGCCGAAAATGACAACCCAGCCATCCGCGGTCGATAAACCGGTTGCATTGGTTTTTACGATAAACGGCTGGCTGTAGCTGAATCCCATATCATTATCGGTGATGCCGGCGGGGTATTCCCACAATACAATGGATTCCACACTATCTTCAGTCGATGCGGCGTCGATACTGTCGGCATTGGTCGTATTCAGTGCATAGTATCCTCGTCCCCCTTTACCCAGTCCGCCTACCAGGAGGGTATAGCCCGGGCTGGCAGGGGAGGTCCAGTCGACATTTTCCTGGATAACCGGCGTGGCGTTCACGAAAAAGCGGTGTTGGAAAATCGTTTCTTTCAACATTGACAAATTATCATAAACCAGGTTGGGAACATAGGCGAAGCGTTCTAGGCCGGTCACGATATTAAAGGCATGCAGCATGCCGTCATTGGCACCGACATAAATCGTATCATGTGAAATAACGGGGGCCGAATGAACAATGTCGCCGAGGATATTTACATTAAAATCGACATCCAGTCTTTCCCGAAAGCCTGGAATGGTCGTATTACCCCGGATGTAATCCACGATGTTGCGGGCCATTGTTTCATCCGCGTCCAGCATGGCCTGCTGGGCGGGCGACAGCTCGTCATATCGGAATGACGCGCCTGACAAGGTGGCGTCATTGTAGGTCACAATCCGACGGCCCGTATCCCAGCTCACGGCATTTAAAGTGTCCGATGCTCTCCAGACAGGATTGTCGATTGAGACACTTCCATCCGTCGCAATAGCAAACGCCGCCAGATTGCCCGACCAGGCCTCTGAATTATAGTTGGTCTGAAATACATTGGTGCCCGTCGCGAGGATATCGCCGTTGAAGGCCACGGCAGCGGCGGAGGCATTGGTCAATTCGATGGCCTCAAAAATTGCTTTCAGCGAATCCACCAGTTTTTTAGGACTGGATGCACTGAAAAACTCGCCCCGGCCGTTGACCGCGGCATGAAAGAGGTCATCGATGGTCGAGGGTCGATTCGCCACCGGTTGCGGCCAGGTCGGCCGCGGTGTGTTGGCGTCCAGAAAACAGGGGTCGTTTGCGTAATTGAGTCTATCCTGGGCGCCATCCCCATTAAAATCTTCAAGCGCGTCGGGTGTCCCGTTTCCATTAATATCTTCAACATCGATGGTGCCATTCAAGCCAAACGAAACCGTAAAGGTAACCATGTGTTGGCGGTCATTCAGGTCGCAGTCCGTGGTGGGAAGTTCGTTGGGCAAGGAGGACAGGTCCCGATTATAGTAGTACATGGCCACGTCGGCCAAGGTTTCGGAATAGCCGTCCGCATAGGGCGCCCCCTCTCCGCCATCCGCATTACCCACCCCGGGATTCCAGCCGTTCCAGAACCCATCGGTCATGACGATGCTAAAGCTGTGCTGACATGCGCCTCCCTGATCCTCAGCATAATAGGGTGAATTGCCCAGGCCGCCTGTGGACCCGTCCGTATCGTCAAAATAGCTGCCCACATTCCGCAACGCCGGTCTCAGCGGGGTACCGTTATTGGAGTCCATCGTGTACAAATGGTTCAATAGGGTGGCGGTCTCGTCCGTTTGGCCCGGGATCCGCACCGGGAGAACCGGTTGCCGGGTCAGGCCGCCATTATGGTCATGCAGGCTGTAAAAACCCACTTGAATACCGGTGGAATTGACGATGGTATTGGCTATCGCGGATTTGGCCGCCAGCTCCCGTTTGCGGTAGTAAGAGTACCAGTTGGCAAAGTTCTGAAGTTCGTTGGCCGTGTCCCGATATCCGGTAAAGTTACCGTCATCATCATAAAGGCTGGGCCGAATGGACGCGGGCAGCTCGCTTCCGATCAACACCAATTCATCGGTATCGTCAATAACGTCATTGGTATTCAAATCATTAATTTGGTATACATCGCGAACACCGCTGTTGAAATTGACGAGATAATTGGTAAGCTCACCCGGGTCTTCGATTCCATCGCCGTTGGCATCAGTCCACTCCTGGGTGTAATAGTGGGCGTTGTAGATATCGAGGCCGGAAATGTCCGCACCGGTCTCGACAAAGCGGATCGCATCGGCGGCGGTGCTGCTCCCCGTGCTTCCGGCATGGCGTGAAATCGTGACACTCCCGGATGTCCCGGCCAAAAAATCCCAGGTGCCGAGAAGTATCCACAGGCCGCAGACACCCTCTTCAGGGGTATTGTCGTTATTGGCTTGCTCGTTGTAATATGCTGTCGTGGTGCCGAGAGCATGGACAATGTCGAATTGGGCATTGGTGTCTCGATTGTTAAAGCAGTTCCACCAGCCGTACACATCGTAGGTGGCCGTGGCGGGAAGGTCCGGTGTAAAGGTGGCTGAATCTCCAACATTGCCGGTATAGAGCGACCCACCGTTCCATTCCGGTCGCAAGCCAGACTCTCTCCATGTTCCGATCGTGGTAAAGCCGGTCGCATCCCGGTCGTCCACAATCACCTCAAGCGGGGCCCTAGCGGGTACGATATAGTAAACGTCGGTCATGTTCAGGGTGATGGTATCGTTGGTAGCATCCCCGTCCATCAAAAAAAACGGGTTGGAAATCGGGGTGATGGGGTCGGCGTCATTCATGCGGTCGATGTCATCCGTGGCCGGATCCTGGGTCGGAAGGGGCCAGGGTTCGTAGTCGAGCAGCGGATCGTAGTAAATCTTATTGACTTGCGACCATTGGGACTGCCATTGGGCCCGCTCGGCGCCACTTAATACGCCGCCGTATTGGTGATCCCCGGGGTCATCAAAGACGTAGTTTCGAATCCCATTCCACACGCCTTGATTTTGCCCGGCCACCATGAAAGACCAATCCATACTCCCCGAATTATCCAGCACCATCATGATATTGGGCGGGGCCTTTTGGATTTGGGTGGCCATGGGCACATCGCTGATATCGATGGCGTAACCGGGTTGCCCTAAGCCAACCAGCAATACGGCCAGGATCACGAAATATAACCGTTGACCGTTTTTTTGACCTTTTGAACGGTAATACGCATGGGTCCACTTTTTTATTGATTGCATTGGATCGACTCCTTTGGCTAATATTTCACCAGAAAACCCGTGGTCAGAAACACTTGTTCCGGTGAATTTTGAGGATCGTAAAGGCTGAAAATAGCTAATACCCGCATGGTGGGCTCTCCCAATTCCCACTGGGCGCCCGGTGCAATGCCTTGATAGGCGACGGCAAAAGCCGGGTTGGGATCAGCGGGATCATTGGGGTCGACATCGGAATAAACCCCCAATTCCAATACACCATCGTTGTTTGTATCCCATTGATTAATGTCTTCTAAACTAGATGTCAGGGGCGCGCCGTACATCCACGGGGGGTATAGGGACGGCTCTCTAAGATTCTCAGGATTGTTGGTAGCCACGTTGTATAATCTTTGGGCGCCCTCCATGGCAGCCGCGTCGGCCCGGTAAAAAGCGCGCTGGTAGACCCGCTGATTACCGGCGATCTGCATTTCGATATTGGTGTTCTGGATGGCAAAATATCCGACCATCGTGGCAATCAGCATAACGAGGACGGCAACGAACAAGGCTGCGCCGTTTTCATTATTCAAAGGTGATAGTATGTGATTCATGGTCCGCCTTTCATGTCTACATCGAAGTTGATTCTATTTGCGGTCGTCTGTCAGGTTTCACCCTACCTTTATCGGAAAACCCGTTTTAATCGTTTCTTCGTGGCCTGGGGCTGGCGAGCGAAAACCCGACGTTTACATCCGAATCAACTGCTACCGTCCATGGAAGATCGAGGTTATAATTATGTTTAATCATGATATAGAATCCAAATTCCGAGATTTTATAAAATCAAAGACCGCTGTTCTTCGCCGGACGCCATCGGGAAATGCGTTGGCCGCTCCAAATTCATCGACCCAACTGGCACTGCCTCTGGCATCCCGCCAAGTCACGACGATGCGGATGGATTGGGTATCCGCCACGGCCACATTATCGGCGTAATTAAAATCGAAGGTATAGCGGCCGGTTGGATCCACCCAGGTAAAATCGGCATTGTTCCCGGAACGCACCCCATCGTTCAGGCCGCCTACGCCGTTAATGGTAACATCCACAAGTGGAAACCAATTAGGCAGGCCTAGGCCATCAACGGCTGTTGTTTGCCATGGCAATCGAACAATGGTTTCGATCCAGTTTTGTGCCAAAGTCGTCGCCTCGCTGTAAGATCGGGCCGTATTATTTCCGTTAATGGCCGATGTCTGCATGACGGCCACGGCGAGAATACCGATGGCGAGGATCACTGCCGATATCATCACTTCGAGCAAGGTAAATCCGCGGTTATTATTGATTTTTCCAATTAATGTCGTTCGCGGGTGCAACATTTGTTTCTCTCCCTTAAAAATACAGTGTTGGCTCATTCCAATATCTACGGCATGTTCCTGCATTTGATCGACGCCGTTAGGATTCGGCGCCTGAAATGTAATCCGTCACCATCAGCATCGGGAAACGGCGCCCCCCCATTTAAAGCAACGCCTGAAGGGGTAGTATAAACCTGGCCATCGGGAAGTCTATTAATATCTCGACTGGTCCTGGCCAGAATCCATACCTGGATGGTCCGGATTTCGCTTAATTGGACATTGGTCGGCGCAGTCGTCTGGGTGCCGTCGGCCAGGGTGTACCAGTACTCCACGGCTTCGATGTTTTCAGCCACCGGTTGGACTCCATTTCCAGGCGGAAGGCGTGTCGGTAATTGTCTACCAATATCCATATCACCGTCCGGGCTTGCAGTTGGAAAATCATAAAAACTATAAGCAACCGTTTCCAATTCTCCCGTATTATCGGGAGTGCCGTCTCCGTCATTATCGAGCGTGTCATTATCGGCCAGAAAGGTGTAGGTAAAACCGGTTGGCCCGGCGGCGGTAAACCCTGCGCCCGCATTCATGGTGGGATCAAACCCGGCCCAGCGAATATCCCTTTCCAGCATCAGCATGGCCGCCCTTTGGTTTTGCTGCATACCCGTTATCTCTTCTTCGGTGAGATAACTGCGATGCTGAAAATCAAAGGCATAGTAGGTGCCGGCCATCACAACCATGGCAATGGCAAGGACAATCATCAGTTCTATCAGCGTAAATCCTCTATTATTTTTCATCATTATTTTTTCCGCTCTTTTGTTTTACTCAAAGGCAATGCCGTCCGTACTGATTTGAGTTCTAATATGACCGGCCATTGAAACGTTAACCCGGTAAAACCGGGGATTGATCCCCTGGTTCATTTTTCGTATGTCCACTCTTCCAATTCGGTTATTGGCCACCAACCCGTTGCTGGCAAATCCGGTTTGGGTGGTGGCGCCGAAAGCGGCCGCATTTAAGGTTACATCGCTATGATAGCGAATTTGATTCGCTGGAAGGCCTGATCGTGCAAGATTAACGGTTTCTAATATTTCTTCATTCCCGTTACGTATAAAATCATTTGGCGTCCCTCCGCCGGCACCGTCATCCACGAACACCTGATATGAATCGTTACCGTTTGAGGGATCAAATGTGAGGACGACATTGGTGTTCCTTTTTATTGATTCCAGTTTGGCTTTTTGAAAATTTGAATACAAATCGCTTACCGCGCCCCGTAAACGATAATTGGGCAGCCATCTTAACACGTTCGGGATGGCGATAGAGGCCGTAACTAAAATGACCGCCACGACGACCACCATTTCAATCAGTGTAAATCCGGATTCATTGCGCATTTTTTTTTCCTTCTGATAATGACACCAAAATGACTGGGATACTATACAGCAATATTTATGCCAGATTGATATGATGTGGGCTTTGATATGTGTAGATAGCAAATATATCGGCCATATCTTGTTGATATATTAATTTATATTGATTTACTAAGTTAAAAACAACTCGGACGAATCTTGTTATTATCCCGTCGTCACATCACTTAAAATAGAAAATTTTGTTATTCGACTATTAAATAATTTTATAGTGATGTTAAGTTATTTGAAACTGATCACATTCCAGGATTGACGGTAATTGGTTCCAGTTACCTATTTCGTTAACCGGTTTTCATCCATTAATCGTCTTTTGGCCCAATATCGGCGTCAATCGGCGGGATCGCTGGTGTTTTGTATCATAGACCGCCGCCGCACAATCCCTTTATTTCCTCGACCTTGGACAAAAATCCTCATTTCTAAATGGGAACCGTCACCAGGTGTCTATCTTTACAAAAACAGTTAATGGATGGGCACTGGCTGACCAATCGATAACGGTGAACTGGAAACGGTTTATTCAGTCTCAGGGCTCGGAGATCAGGTGATCAACGGCCGCTAGGGCCAGAGTATATCCGTAAGGCCCCAACCCGATAATTTTTCCGGTGACCACATCGGATAGCATCGATTGGTGCCGAAACGGTTCCCGCTTGTGGATGTTTGACAGGTGGACTTCAATCACCGGGATATCGAGGACAAGCAGGGCGTCACGAATGGCGATGCTGGTATGCGTGTAGGCAGCCGGGTTGATGACTAGGCCGTGACAGCCTCTGGCGGCCACCTGGATTTTGTCGACGATAGCGCCTTCGTGGTTGGACTGATAGGTTTCCACTTCCAGGCCGAGGGCATTTCCCTGTTCCACGAGGGCTTTATCAATGTCGGCAAGCGTCCGATTTCCGTAGATTTCCGGTTCGCGGGTTCCCAATAGATTAAGGTTGGGCCCGTTTATGAATAGGACTTTTTTCATTGCCATTATTCTGTTCCTTTAATTTGGTTCATCCGGTTTAAGCGGTCTTTCATTGATAGATGCGTCGGTAACCAAACAATCACCAGCGTTCCATTTGGAAAGGGTTCAAAGGTTCAAAGGTTTAAGGTATGGATTTCAACCGATTATTTTACAACGAGTATGAAAACGATTCATTCCGGCATGGGTTGTTGATAGCATTTCCAATAAATTTGGTTTTATCAATTCCTTGGCCCCTCGACCCCTTGAATCC
>Ga0316198_10000845_pt1 | contig 17004 bp, 13 predicted proteins | sample OudBieAanoxic_MG_FD_204935 | JGI IMG/M metagenome (GOLD analysis project Ga0316198, IMG submission 204935) | Coastal sediment microbial communities from Oude Bieten Haven, Netherlands - site A anoxic | ecosystem: Environmental > Aquatic > Marine > Coastal > Sediment | place: Netherlands...
CGAGGTCGCGGCGGGCTGGGTAGTCGCGGGCTTTTCGTTCGCCACGGTGCCGTTGCTGCACAGGTTGATCGGCTTCGGCACCAGCTGACCCCGGGTGACCGGGTTTTGCGGTACCAGGCTCTTGCCGATGAGCCGGTGTTCCCAGTTCGTGATCATCTCCGAGTAGTCGATGTCGATGAAGTGAATGCTGTCGAACATGGCCTTGATGCGCTGCTTCCAGTCGTTCCAGTAATCCGGCCTTGCCGCGCCGATAACAAAGAAGTTCTGGTCGTTGAACCCGGCGAAACCGCCGAACACGCCCCTGACCTTGTACTCGCCGATGCGGCCCTTGACCGGTACAAGGACACTGCTGCCCTGGCTGACCTGTGCTGATTTTTCAGTGCCCGTCACGACCAGGTCGATGCTGCCGACGTCGTCAAAGCCGCCGCCTTTCAGGTCCTCTTTCAGGTCATACAGGCGAAGATTATGCACAGGCTTGATAAACACCGACGCAGAGTTGTCTGCTGTGCTGAAAACATGGTAGCCGCGCCATTGCTTCTGCTCGACGAGTTCGTCATCGAGGTCGATGCTGATACCGATGCTCTTGTCGCTGTAATTTGCTGCGTTGCCGATGCCGACAAAGCAGCCGATGCCCAGCACGATGCCGGATAGTGTTGAAATGAATCTACGCATTATGTTTCTCCCACGTGTCATAACTGATTTGAATGGCGGTCATCGAAAAGCGAGGCCGGCTTGTATGATCTGCCGGCCTCGCGGTATCTCACTTGCACAGGTCGCTGGTGGTGATGACGTACGGCTTGCCGTTCAACAGGAAATTGTCGCCCTCGTATTCAAGTTTGAGTTCTTTCTCGGGGCCGTCGCGCACAATCAGGTAGGGTGCGCCCATCGATACGATCACATGCCATGTGCCGCGGCTACGGCTCATGCTGCGGCTGACAGCCTTTACGTTCTGTCCCTCTGCCTTGCCGACTGAAGCCGACTTGCGCATCACGGTGCCGTCGCTGCACAGGTGATAGTCCCGGTGCGCCGCGCCGCCGTAAAGCATGCCGCCCGCGGTATTGCTGGAAGCCTCCGCACGCTTGTACTGCAGCTTCTTGCCCTTGAGCAGGTTTTCCCAATCCTCGACCATCGTTTTACGGTCGACCTCGACGAAGCGGACGCTGTTGAACATGGTCTTCATGCGCGGTTCCCATGCGGTCCAGTATTCAGGTTTGGCGGTGCCGATAACGAGAAAGCCCTGGCCGTCATGGCCCGAGTAGGCGCCGACCACACCCGTGATCTGCTGACCACGGATCCGGCCTCTGACAGGCACCAGCAGTCCGCGCCCCGACTCGATGCCGGCATCGACAGGTTCGCCGGTCATTCCCAGGATGACCTGATCGCGCATGTCGCTATAACCAACGTCGCGCAGCTCTTCCAGGAAGTCGACGATGGTGAGGTCATGGATCCGCTTGATCATCAGCGACCCGGAGCTGTCCTGCGATTTGAAATACTGAATATCACGCAACGGCGGCTGCCTTGAGAGTGCATCATCGATATCGATGCTGATACCGAAGGATATATCCGTGAAATTCGCCGCGTCTGCAGTACCGGCGATGCCGGCAAGGGCAAGGATGGCGCCGAGGGTGGATGTCATAAATTTACGCATTATCAGTCTCTCCCGCATGAGTAATTAATAATCAAAAGCAAATTCCAAGCCATTTTATGAAAGGCCTGTTATTTCATACACTTGAGTGTATCCCTGTCGAATAGCCGTGAAGCCTGCATGCAATCTGTAAAATGTTTCGACGCATTCATTATGCGTTGAAACCAGGATCATATCCTTTGCCCTTCAATCTATCCAGTATACAAATTGATAAATCAAAGAGACAGAGAGGCTGTTCTTTGATCGGCATCTCGTTAAAGGGAGGGGCGTAGTGAATACATTTTGACCAGACCCCGTTGTTCCCAAAAATGGGGCCAGAGAACAATAGTTACTAATATCAGGGTCAAGTGCGCTCCGACCTGGATAATTAGACTAAGCTTATTAGCTCATAGACAAGAGCGGTACGGTGAGAAGATGAACACCACCCTGGTCGTCGCATTGGTCGTCCCCTGGATTTTCTGGGGCATATTGATGGGGCTGTTGATCGCGGCAGGGAGGTCATGGCTAAACTTGCTGCTGTTTCCCGTGTGTATCACTGTGCTGATTCTGATCATAGCCAGTCTTTCTTCAGTTCGGGGTGCCTTCTGGACTTCGTTCATCCTGCATTTATTTCTGCTCGTCTTCTTTCCTGGGTCGTACCTATCCTTCATGCTCAGTGAACGGAAAAAGAAGGGAAAATAGGATCGCAGAACAACTGTTTCTAATCTTTGGGTCAACTGCTCAATGGCACGATTTATTCTAAAGGCTATCGGCGGGGCTATCGTGGTCAGACCTGCCTGACTATCAGAAAATTTTCAATAATGTTAAAAATACTGGATCATATTTCAGCTTGGAACGCTGTTTTTCGCCTCAAAATGCAACATATAAGCAAAGGCGGAATTCTGGTTTATATTTAGATTCGCGATTTCTATACCAAAATCGATACTGTAAGAAAGAATTACAGTCGTTTTTTACAGTTATATTTTTATTTCACGATGATTTATTGTGGTCCGCCCCGTATCTTATAGATCCCTTTATTCTTAATCTGATTGGTTAGCCTGGGCCTGGGCTGCACCAGGCCGGAAAAACCACAGTACCAGGTAGACAATCCGGTAAAATCGAGAGAAACTGACAATAGACCGCGACTTAATCCGAGGAATGTATGAGGATTTCTATGCAGTGGGTAGTTCCAGTCATTATGGGTGCGTGGGCAGTATTGACCTGGGCGCACAACAATGATCAAGAGCGACGCAAGGAGCGCTCTAGATTGTCTGCGCAGTACGTCAATCCATTCATGTCGGCCTGCGAAGACCTGCAGAGCCGTATCTATAAAATCCTGGAACTTGGTGGAATCGATAGTCTCCGTGACCGCTACCCTGACGGCTCTTATGCCGAAGAGACACTCTATCTTCTGGTTCGCTTTTTTGGCTGGTCGACGGTTGTCAACCGCTACGGACCATATACTCAGGATCCCTTTGTGATCGAGCGCGTGACAGCCGTACGCAGGACCTTCTCCTCCACCAGCCAGGGGTACCCTGTAGGACCGTTCAATTTTTTCCTGCCTGAGCAAAAAGCGCTCGGCAAAATCGTGATGTACACCCTGGAAGGGGAGCACGGATTCGAGTTCGATACCATCTCCTATTATGACTTTAAGGAGCGCCTCAAATCAGCGCCCCTGAAGGACAGTCAATCTGTGCGACAAACCCTGGACACACTGCGCGAGGCAAAGTCCGCACGGGACATCATTGGTCGCGAGCGTCTCGCCGAGGCGCAAAACCAGATTGTTGAGCTGCTGTCTTACCTGGAGGAAAAGGAAGGTTACACGCTGTTTCAGGGCACTCGCCTGACTTGCTCCCGTTAATGTCATGAGGCAAAAACGATATCTGGGGACCAGACGCACTGCTGTCCCCACTGGTTTTTAATACGGCCCTTTCTTTCACTTGCTGGATTTAGATAGAAAGCGATTGCATCGAAACCCAATTGGTGGCCTGCTAGAAATACACCTCGCCGCGAAGCTGGAATATTCCGGGCTGGTCCCTGACACCATCTTTGCTGGGGTCGGCATCCACCCAGATATAGTTGGCTCTGAGGCGCACATTGCGATTGAGATACCCGTTTAACCCCAGGGTCAGATTGGTCTCTTCACCACCGACGATATCATTGTCGCTCAGGTCGATGCTGCTGTAACGCAGGGCGAGTTCCCAGGCGCTGCTCTTGCCATTCGGGTTGATTCGGTTGAAACGGCCACGAGAAGCCTTGTACGGTCGGGATTCGCCCGTCAGCACCCAGCTGCCATAGACATAATAGCCGTTGAAGTTGAGGTCGGAAGCCCCCGAGTTTCTTGTGACCGTGGTTTGAAGGTACTCACCCTGGAGTGAAAAAGGCCCCGCGGCGTAGGCGGCCTCCAGGCCATACAGGAATGTGTTGTCCACGTCGCTGATGTCGTCGGTATCGACCATTTCATCGGTCATATGGGATTCCGGGCGAACCTGGTAACGGACTTCCCTATCATCGTCCGGCTTGCGCGAGGCAAGGCTGCCGCCCAGGTGCAGCACTTGCTTTTTGCTGTTGATGGGTGCGAAAGTCACGCGGCCGGATACACCCATGCCTTCGTCCTCCCCGTTATTGACCTCCGTACCTACGGGCTCGCCGAACAGGCCGACAGCCGCACTCCAGTGCTTTCCGCTGGAGAGGGCAGCAATACCGATCTTTCTCCCCGGAGCGAACGCATTCACGGGCAGCGCTCTTTCCATGAAAGTGATGGCCTTGCCACTGGTCTGATCCTCCAGCGAAACGAACTCTTTGAAGTTGCCAAACCGTATGGACGGGGCCTTGAAACCATCGTATTGCAGGTAAGCATCCTTGATCTCGGCTTCGTTGCCTGCAAAGTCATACTCGGTGGCGTACTCCCAGTCTTTGAACACCTTGCCCGCAAGTGATAGGCGTGCGCGGCGAATCTCGGTGCCGTTACCGAGCGGGGCCACATCTTCCTGGTAGAACGCCGCATCGATCCAGAGCTCGCCCCCGAGTTCGAACTCGAAGTCGCCATCAGCGCTTTTAACCTTCAGGCCACCTTTGGTTTCGACCTCGGCCTGTGATTTCTGTTTCTTCTTGTCTTTCTTCGTTGGTGTCGCCTCTGCACCCGTGCTGTCAGCCTCGCGGAGCAGGCGTTCGTACTGAGACTGGTTGATGGCGCCGTTCGTTTTCAGAACTCTGAGCAGGTCGACAAGCTCCGAATCGGCCTGCGCGTCCATCGCCGTTATGCCCATGATGCTGCCCAGTGTGAGCACGGCCAATCGCTTGTAGCTAAAGTTTTTCATCGTTGTTCTCTCTGTTAGTTCAATGTTCGTATGGCCGGGTACGTGCCGGTAATCACTTCTTTACCAATTGTGCATAGCGCAGGAATATATAGTGGCCCGGTTTGCGTTTCAGACCGAAGCCATCATCGCTGACGATGAGGATGCCCACAGGGCGGCCATCCATGAGCACCGGCGTCACACCCTCCGCCTGGCGCAGGCCCTTTATATCCGGGATGCGCAGCCGCTGCGGTGCTTTATTGGCGGTGCCGTTCCACAGCCAGAGTTTGAACGACTTGCTGGGCTTCCTGCTGATGATAAGGAAACCGCCGAGGTGCGGGTCGTAGCTCATGGCGCGGATTCCGCCCCCTGCCAGGTCAAGCTCAATCAACTCATCCGAGATGCGCGGTTTCTCGTCGCTATCGAACACCGCCCGTGGATTCTCAAGCACCACGATGATTGCATTTTCTCCTGCCAGCGGACTGCGCAGGCCTATCAGCAGCTTCTGTTTGGGGGCATCGAAGCTGAGTCCTTCGATATTGAAGCCGCCCCCGTCCTTGACGTCACGAATCCTGGTGGCGTCTTTCAGTGAGCCATGCTGCCTGGAGATCTTCTTGCGCAGGCCGCGCAGGACCTGGAAGTCAACGATCTGCTCGCCTTCCAGACCAAAGCGAGCCAGCTGCTCACGCTTGTCGTCGCGCTTGCCGTTTTCCTTGCGCGAGTGGGATGTGATGGCATAAACGCGGCCGTGTTCGTCCACCGCCATCGCCTCCAGGTCCTCCAGTGTATTCAGCACCCGGTTTGGCGAGCTCCAGCTGATTAGAGAGCTACGATACAGGGGCTGTTCGGAAACCTGCCCGTCGGGCTGTAGTGAGAAGATGCTCAGCGGATGCACTGCCTCGTCTTCGACCACCACGAAGCGACCGTCAGGCAATTGCTGCACACCGGACGGTTCGTAGATTTGTTCGAACTTACGAAATTTTTCGAACAAGGGAATGCCTTCGGTGCCGTGGCTATCAATCGACAGCCCAAACAGCAGCAAGCTCAGAAACACTGCCTGAGCTTGCATGGACTTTAAATGTCCCAATAAAGTCATAAAACGACTGGCGTATACGCCTACTGTTGCTGTTGAAAACCAAAAGCCCTGGACTGCAGAGCGGACATAATCTCGTTCATGTCGTGGGTTTGATAAAGTAAGCCTACCGCCAGCAGCATCAGGGTACTCACGCTCAGGCCAATGAGGAATGCCATGTAGGAGTATTTTAACAGGCGGTACTTGCGATGTGCGTCTATGCCCAGCAGGTAGAGCTGGCGTGACATATTTTTGTAGACACGCTTGTTGTTGCGCAACAGGCCGGTCATGACCTTGGAGTGCTCGTTGATGTCCAGCGAGGAAAACTGTTCGAACACCAGGATATTCGCCTGGTCTTTCTTGAATTCATCGATCGTGCTGTTGCTCCTGGTGAAGTGGGGCTGCGCCGCCAGCACTGCAAAGATGATCGAGCCAAGGCAGGTGGCCAGGAACACCGCGATGGGAGCGGTAAACATGGGCTCTGCGACCAGTACAAAAGGACCGGAGAGGGTCAATACGGACAGGATGAGTCCGTTCAACGAAATCATGATGTTGGCCTTGGTCGCCGCCAGTGCCGTGAGATCCAGCTGGGCGCGATAAGCGCTGCGATACATCGTTTCTATGCCCCTGGTGCTGCCCAGCTCTTTTTTACTCTTCTTGTTCTTTTTCTTCACCTTTTTTTCCTGGGCGGCATCCGCGGGCTTTGGTTCTATCGGAGCCACCTGCTTCAAAGCGGGCTTTACATTGTCTGCCTTGTCCTGCGGGAATAAGACAGTTGCCGCTGACTCAGGGTCGCGACTTTTGGGAAGTGGAAGTATATAGCCAGCTTGCTTTTTCATTATTTTTGCCCCTGTACTCTGTTGCCCGTTATAGTATTTGCCCAGTAATTAAATGGGAATATATTCCCAAATATGGCGTATGTCAACAGAGTTGTGCTTTTTTTCCCAGAATTTATTACAAAAATGTTACATAAATATCAAGCTGCGGTGACAAATGAGAATAATTAGCGATTGCTATTGATGTTCATTTGTCGCTTCCTCCCCTTTATTTTGTCCAGACATTTTTGGAAAATCGTGGTCTGTCCCCCAATTGCTTACACCGTCTTTGAGTCAGTACCGCAAATCAAATTACAGCTTATTGCCGGGCTAGCGTTGCTCATTGTTTGAGGTGAATCCAGCTGCTGCATAGCGGATACAGGGTGTCATTCAGTGATTAAGGAAATATTTTTAGTACTTTATATAACGCTTTGTTATGGATGTACGAGTTCGCCACCAGTAGTAGAGCGATCAGCCTCGTATATCTTGCCGGAATCAGGCGACACCCAATTGGGTCATATGAATTCGCGGATAAAACAAACAGGCAGTATGAAACAGCTGATTCATCGACAGCAAGCCAGTGGCTGACGAGGCAAGAGTGCTGGTGACGCGATACTTGATTATTATTGTCACCGGCTAGAGCGGCAGCAGGGTCAGGCCTGACAGCGAAGGTTCCGACACACTCTAGAGGTTTAGACACACACTCTAGGGATCAAATTTTAATTCATTATACAGTTCTGCTTTTATGTCTGCCTCAGCTGTTCTCGCGGTCTGCTCAGTGCAAGCCTCGGGAGTTTCTTCCGCGCTGACTGCGGCCAGGATGTCCCTGATCTCAGCGAGTAGCTTGTTCATTTCTTCTCTCTCACAGGTTAAATCGGCGTTATCCTGCATCATTTCACTGGTTACGTCTTCATCAGAGCTTCTCCTGGCTGACGCTGCGCAAGACGCGTTAATTTCTTCCACGTTTAATGCGGTAAAGTCGTTCCTGAGCTCAGTCAGTATCCTGTTGGTTTTAGTATTTTCTTCGATTAAATATCTGAGCTTGCCCTTGAGCCCAAATACTGCGAGCGGAAGCAGGAGCCAGAGCAGGGCCAGTAACAGCAGGAGGGCGAATACAACAATGCCCAGGCCACTGGATAAGAAAGTTTCGATCTCGTTTTGTATGCTCTCAGCATCTGCACCAGCAGCACTGAAGGATACCATGGCAAGTAATGCTGCTAAATAATATTGGGTCGATTTATTCATTACAGTATGTCTCATATTTGTGCCTGAATAAAAAAAGAGGGGCGTGCCCCTTTGCCAAGTCTGATAGCAGCGACGGGTTCAGTTCTGTCATTGTTCATTTTACAGGCTCTAGCACAATGAAGGACGTGACCCTGTCGGCCCCGATTTAACTGCCGCCGATTCGATCAGGCTCACTCTTTCTTCTTCAAAAGATCAAAAGGATCAGATTCAGCAGTGCGGTCAGGACTTACAATTAATATTCTATATATGCAAAATGTAAGGCCTGACCCCGAAGGATTTCGATATTGATGAATCTGTTACTCGCCACAGCTCTCCTTCTCATCTCGGCCGTAGCCGTCGGTTTTTACCTGTTCTTCCTCGGTCTGCGTCAGCGCAAGCGCTCGCCTGGTCTTGGGTTCGTGCATGCAGGTCTGGCGTTGTGCGGTATCATAGTATTGTTCACAGAAATATTCACCGGCCCGACAGACAAGCTTAATAACGTCGCCGCCCTTTTCCTGTTCTTTGCTATAGTGGGTGGCGGCATGGTCTTTGCGTTACATGAAGAGAACAGACCGCCGTCGATGGCCGCGGTCACGGCCCATGCCATCATGGGCCTGGCCGGGATATCATTGCTGATTATCAGTTTATTTTGATCAGGAAAAATAGAATAATAAATGGGACGGAATTCCGGGTACAGTTTACTTATTTCAAGCCTGGAAATTATATTGTGATTAAACAGATATACTGTCCCCGGGAATTACAATCATTTAACAAAGGTTATTTCATTATGTTACATCGTGCCGGTATATTAGTGACACTGCTTGTCGGGTCTTCATTTTCCCTGCTCAATACAGGCATTATCAGTTTCGCCTATGCCAGTCAGAGTGGTACCGAAGAAATACAGCAGCAGGCCTCAGGCAAGATTTACGGCAAGGTTACGGATGTGCTGGAGGCTGCTGGTTACACCTATGCCGAAGTTGATACCGGTAAAGACAAGGTCTGGGCTGCAGCGACAACCACACCGCTAAAGGTCGGTGATATGGTTGCTTTTACAACTGAAATGCCGATGCAGAACTTTCACAGCAGTGCGATGAATCGCGATTTTGCCATGATCTATTTTGTTAATCGCTTCATTACCGATGATGCAAGCCAGGCAAATGCAGAAACAGCAATGGCTTCACCCCATGGCGCCATCAAGTCAACATCCATAACCACCGCTATCCAGGGCATCAACAAGGTTGAAGGCGGCAACACCATCGCCGAAATCCATGCCGATAAACAAAAATTGAATGGCAAGGCGGTACGTGTGCGTGGTCAGGTTACCAAGTACAATGCCAACATAATGGGGAAGAACTGGCTCCACATCAGAGACAGTAGTACCCTGGACGAGCTGACAATTACTACCGCTAACACCGCAGCCATCAATGCGATTGTCGTTGTCGAAGGTAAATTAACACTGGATAAGGATTTTGGTTATGGCTATGTTTATCCGCTGATTGTCGAAGATGCCAGCGTGAAAAAGGAATAAGTATTAAACGGAATACGGGGACAGTTTACTTATTTCAAGTCTGGAAATTATGTTGTAATTAAACAGGTATACTGCCCCCTGGAATTCCCTCCGGCACCTTTTCTGCATCTCACATGCACGACGCAAGGCAATGATTAACGCATATTATGTAATCAACAAATATTAATATTCTAATTTTTGTTGACAATCATTTCTGTTTCATTATTTTATGACGTCTGCATTGTTAATTATTTAACAAGTTTCCTCGCAGTGATGGCCAAATGGTAAAAGGGAGGAATCGGTAAATGGCTTTACATTATTTTCTGAATATTTTCTCACTCGAGAAATGCACAACACCGGCTCGCATTAACTCAAATTGCCCGCTTGTTTTCAGCGACAGCAAGCGGTAAGCGCCCGTGTTGTAACAGCACCAGGAAGGCAACATATGGACACCATGAAACCACTTCCTGTCATTGCGGCGCAGGCACTGCCAACAGCAGCCAATGCCGTGGTGCTCGTAGAAACCAGCGGCCCCGGTTTCTACAATATCAGCCTGGGGACGGTTGTTAATAATATCAATGGCGGCAATACTTCAATGGTGTGCTTTCCTGCGAGTAATGATGCGAACGTTGATTTTCCGGTTGCGCCAGACTTGATCGTTGCCGATGCCGCACTCGGTGACTGGCTCACGGATCCATTTAACCTGAACTGTAACCGGGACTACCTCGAGTCCATCCCGAATATGTGGGACACAGGTACAGAAGTCGCGGTTATATATCAGTTTGACAGCCTGGAAGATCATGGCACCACCAATGGTTGCGATGTCCTGATCACTGCCGACACGTTTACGCCTGCGGTTCCCGTCCCGGCAGCCTTCTGGCTATTCGGTTCCGGTCTGGTCGGAATGGCAAGTCAAAGAGTATTAGATTGATACATTGCGTGATTTAAGAGGAGATACAAACATGCGCAACATACAGATATATATTCAGTCGTTATTATTCAGCTGCCTGCTATTCGGTGGCGCATCAGTTAGCCAGGCTACGCTGATTACTGCAACCTACCAGGTTACAGCAGGTGATTTCGAGGATTCCAACTCTGTTCCACCGCCTCCACCATCGACGACCTCTGTCAGTGGTACTGTAACCTTCACTTTCGATACAGAGATACCATCCCAAAACGAAATAATGCCGGACGCTGTTACCGGGTTTGATATTACAGATAACGACGGAGTGGTGCTCGATTACGACGAAACAAACTCCGGGGTTAATACCGACATAAATATATTTACCGATTCCGGACGAATTACTTATGGCGGCACGACAAGCTCAGTCGACTTTATGGCAGGACTATCAGATGATTTCAGACTGATATGGGACATAAATTTGACAACTTTTGAAGTCACCGACGTGTTTGAAAATTTCGTTTACGTCACAACTAAAGATCCCTTTTATAATGCTGGATTCACCACAGTCGAATTAATCAGTGTGAGTGCGGTGCCGCTGCCAGCAGCTATCTGGCTGTTCGCTTGCGGTCTTATCGGTCTGATCGGTGTTGCCAGACGAAAACAAGCATAACGAATAAGTATTATTGAGAAAATTCGGGGACAGCTTACTTATTTCAAGTCTGAAAATTATGTTGTGATAAAACCGGTATAAAAAACAGGCTCAGAGAGCAATAGTTGCTAATATAAGAAAAAATTGTTCTCTGGCCTGGTTTATTCAAGTATGCTGGTGTCAACGATGGGAATCCAGGAAAGGATCATGTGTGGATGCTCTTACCCCAGGTTTAGTACAAGTAGCGGAATTGTATTCTGTTTACTGCTCGTGGTGATCGGGTCACTTTCCGCTCGAGCCGCCGGTTTACCGCAACAGCCGAATATCATCGTTGTGATGGTCGATGACCTGGACGTAGGCCTGACCCGGCGGGTACTCGAACTTGGCGCCATGCCAAATCTGAAATCAGGCATAATCGACCCGGGTTTTACCTTCAGTGATGCGTTCGTATCGAACTCCGTATGCTGCCCATCAAGGGCGACTTACCTGTCCGGACAATACACGCACAACCACGGTGTATTAACGAACTATCCTCCCAACGGCGGCGCGCCTGCGTTCGATGATACCTCGACTCTTGCGACATGGATGCATAACGGCGGTTATTACACCGGCTATATTGGAAAATACCTCAATGGTTACGGGCAGTTTGACCTGACCGGTGACGGCGAGTTTACACCCGCTGACCAGACCTATATACCGCCGGGCTGGGATGACTGGCGCGGTCTTGTCGATCCGACTACGTACCGGGTCTATGATTACTCGGTTAATAACAACGGCGTAATCGAAAATTACGGTTCTAGCGAATCGGATTACCAGACTGATGTTTTATCAGGCTATGTTCAGGATTTTCTGTCGGTAACCGAACAGGCGGATGAGACTCCGTTTTTTCTGACGGTGATGCCGCTTGCGCCACACACGGAAATACAGGAAGGTGATTTTCCGCACGACTATCATGATATATGGAAGTGGGACATAAGACCGGCGCTTCGACACGACGCGACACTTGGCATGGTGCTGCCTGAGCCACCGAGTTATAACGAACCAGATGTTCTTGACAAGCCATTGTGGTTGCAGCAGCAAGAACGGCTTAACACCGATGACGAGCTGTTTCTGATACGCAAGCATCGGCATCGCGCCGAGTCATTACGCGCTGTCGATGACCTGATTGGATTAATGCTGGATTTTCTGGCGCAGAATTCAGAACTGGACCATACCGTTATCATTTTTACATCAGACAATGGTTTCATGCACGGCGAGCATCGTCTGAGCAGCAAGAGCAATGCATTCGAGGAAGCGATTCGCGTTCCGTTGTATATACGCTTGCCAGGCATAGAACAGGGTGCGACGCTGAACCAGATTGTACTCAACAACGACCTTGCGCCAACGATCGCAGAGCTCGCGGGTGTTGCTGTTGGACATGTCGTTGACGGGCGCTCTCTCGTTACGCTTTTCAACGACCCGGGCCCCGTCACCTGGCGCCGCCAGTTCCTGATCGAACACTTCGGCGGCGGCGGGAAAACACCACTGTATATTCCAGACTACGCCGCGATCCGCTCCGGACCATACTGGAACGCAACCGGGCCATTGACACTGGTGCGATATGACGACCCTGAACAGTCAAGCGAATACTACGACCTCGAGCTCGATCCCTTTCAGCTGCGCAGCCTGCATGATATTCCTCAGCTGCAGGGGCAAATGAACAGGCTGGGTCTGTTCATCGGTTTGCTACGGCAATGCAGAGGCACTGGTTGCCGGATTCTGGAAAACTACAGGATCGATCAGTAAACACGAGTGTCATGTAATGCGGAAAAAACAGGCTCAGGGAGCAATTGTTGCTAATATACAAGTTATTTGTTCTGTCGAATAATAATAGGGGACAGACCGCGGTTTCTACAGTTGAGTTTTTGAAGATTGACTAGAGCCGGAACGCCTGACTATACTTAAATTTAAATTGGATCAAATAGTTTACTCTAATACTTAACTAACAATGTGAGGTCTTTATGGCAGACATGCAGGATCTTAGAACTGCGCCACGCTTCGACGTTTACTCTCGCTCTAGTGCTGAAGATCACGTTGAGCACGGTCTGGTGGTCGATATAAGTGAAACTGGGGCTGGTCTGACAATACCAAAAGATACACCTCTATTTAGGGATGTAGACACAGAGAAGTCAGCGAGCAGTTATGGCTGTCTCCGCCTTAAAATCTTCCACCCTGATTACGCTTTAGAACATGGTTTAAATATAAAATCTGATATAGCCTGGCTAGATCATGATTACTCGAAGGGGCGCCTCAAGCTTGGTGTTCACTTCACTGAAGTGGATGATGCTAAAACAAGTCAAGTTGGTGAGTTTATAGACTGGATACAAAAGGAAGATAATTACTTTTTACATTGTGAACTGGAGAAATGCCAGGAATAGTTGAGCTCAGAGTAAAGCTTTGCTCCTAATTAAGGAAGCTCTGATTAATTCGTCCATGAATTGTCAGAGCACGAAAAAGGGAAAATGCGATTTCCCCTTTTTCTTCATTTTCAATGACTTGTTAGTCATTGAAAATGGCAGCACATCCTTGTGCTGCGGAAACTCTGAATTAATCAGAGTTTCCTTAATTATAGATATTTGGGGTTGCAATACTTATCTGGCGATAAAGATATGAGAAATAAAAGGGTTCGGTGACAAATAATGAAAATTTACGTCTGCGCTGGGCCTGCGGCTTGACTATGCGGGGGTATTTCATCAGTATTTGATCATCCGCACGGATAACGGAGTATCGCGATCAAAAGTATTGCTCAATACGCAATGGCCGGGTGCATGGTCTCATATCTTGCTTCAGCGCTTCGCGTCCTGCGTTCCCCGAAATTCGAAACTATCACCATTGAGGCGTTCTCATGGACCCGATTCTGTTAATTCACGGTTATTCTTCCGAAGGCAAAGACAACACGGTCAAACAGATTTACGGCTCGATGCCAGCAGAGCTGCGCAAGCTGTTCGGGCGCGGTGCGGTGCGTGAAATCAATTTGAGCCGCTGGATTTCGTTGAGCGACGGCGTCACCCTCGACGACGTCAGTTTTGCGATGGACCGCGCGCTCAAGGCCGAACACGCGGATCTGTTGGGCGGTCGTTTTCACGTCATTATTCACAGCACCGGCGCGCTGGTGGTGCGCAACTGGATTCGCAAGTTCAGCCCGAAGCCGAGCCCGATCGCTAACCTGGTACACCTCGCTGGCGCCAATTTCGGCAGCGGTCTGGCCCATATAGGCCGCGGTCAGCTCGCACGCTGGGGGCGCCTCATTTTTCAGGGCACCGGCAGCGGTGAGCACATTCTCAACGAACTGGAATTTGGCTCGTGGAAAACCCTCGACCTGCACCTGCACTTTTTGCAAGCAGGTAATGACATGTTCAAGGATTACGAGGTGCAGGAATTCTGCATCATTGGTTCGCAAACGCTCGGATTCCTGCGCCCGGTGCCGATTCGCTATGTCAAGGAGGATTCCTCCGACAACACCGTGCGCACCAGCGCAGGCAACCTCAATTTCAATTATGTCGAGGTGACGCCGAAGCCGAAAGCATTCAGCATGACCGTGACGGCCTTACAGCGGCTGACCAACAAGCGCCTCAACAATAAACATTTTACCGACACCTGTTATACCTACGACCTGTCGCAGCTTGCCGACCGGCGCCGCGAAGTGCCCTATGCGGTCGCTTACGAGACCGCGCATTTCGGCGATGATATTGGCATCCTGTCCGGCTCCAAAAACCGCCCCGCGGTGATGCCGCTGGTCAAGGCGGCGCTGACTGCAACCTACGGCGATGCCGCCTACAAACGCATCGCCGAGCGTTATCGCAAGGCGTTCGAAAAAACCTTCGAACGCGCGGCCAGGCTGAAATCCAACCTGCTGGAGTGGAACAAGCAGGAGCAGTACGAAGGACATGCGCAAATCATATTCCGATTAAAGGACCAGGACGGCAAGCCGGTGGAGAACTTCGACATACGTTTCAATTCCGAGAACGCAAGGAAGGGTGAAGAAAAGCTGGAAAAGTGCATCGAAGACCATCACGGCAACAAGGTCGACAAGGGCGCAATTACGTTTTACATGCGCACGCAAAAATTTGAATCGAGGCGCAGTAAAACACCCTGGCGTGAACGGCTCGAAAACGTCGCGCCGCTGACTATCGAGGTCACCGGCGACGAACCCGACTCGGACGATATCGCCTATATCCCGGTCAACATCGAACTGGATAACGCCGAGATCAATGCGCTGATACAAAGCTTCCGCACCACGGTCATCGACGTCACGCTGGTGCGGCTGCCATCGACCAGGGTATTTGCGATCGAAAAGGGTTAGAAAAGATGTTCGAGTTCCTGGGATAAAACACTTTAAAAAAACAGGGTCAGAGAGCAATTGTTGCCAATATTCGAAAAACCTGGGGAAGTCCAGAGCGCGAACCGGGAACTATGACCCCGTGATATCTTTCCTGAACTACATGACGCCAGTAGTCTACGAGGCATAGTATGCCAGTAATTAAATCGCCCGTTTTATTGGGAGAAGCTCAGCACCCCTGAATTAGAACAGACGTGTAGTTCCACTGAATTCAGGCAGGCCATTCAAGACTAAATAATCGTTTCTAGCCCGTTTTGGCCGCTAGATATACCATTATTGGTCTAAACTCCATCATATTGACCTGGATATTTTGGGACTGTGTAACGACTCTTTCAGTAATCTTTCACTGAGGGCCTATTTGAGCTTATGGAAATACCTGGCTACGAAATCAAAGGAGTAATCGGTAAAGGCGGCATGGCACGTGTTTACCTTGCGCTACATAAAGCTTTAAACAGAAGAGTGGCGATCAAGGTCATGAATCGGCAACAGGGGACTGATTCGGATTTCAGTGATAGATTTTTACGAGAAGCACGTATAGTTGCAAATCTCACCCATCCAAATATCGTAACAATTCATGACGTCGGCGAGCATGATGGCCACAACTATCTTGTCATGGAGCTATTGCCTAGTGGCGAAACCTTAAGCGATAAAATTAAAGCGGGTGTCGACAGTCAGTATGCGTTATCGATTGTCAGGCAGGTTGCCACAGCACTTAAGGCCGCACACGAGAATAATATTGTTCATCGCGATATTAAACCCGACAACATCATGTTTCGAGCAGATAGCTCTGTCGTGCTCATGGACTTCGGCGTCGCGCGCTCTGTAGATTCGGCGGCCACCCAGATGACTCAAGCGGGCTTGATCATCGGTACACCGTACTACATAAGCCCAGAACAAGCTCAAGGCGAAAAAATCGGTCCTTATTCAGATATCTACAGCCTGGGTATTGTTTTCTATGAAATGTTGTTGGGCAAAGTGCCTTACACTGCAGATACACCTATTGCGCTCGTGTTAAAACATGTCTCTGAACCAGTTCCTCAGTTAACCGGAGACCTCGCTGTCTATCAACCATTGCTTGATCGCATGATGGCAAAAAAACGCGAACAGCGATATTCAAATTGTGACCAAATTATTGCAGACATCGACAGTATCGAAGCAGGGAAGCCCGCGGCCCAGGCAACAGAAATATTAAGTCCAGCTACTGTCAAAAAAGCCAGGACGGCCGCTGATAATTTAACCCTGGTTGAAGACTTCCCTGGTATGGAAGCAGGAGAGACAGCATTCCAGGCAACAGAAATACTAAATACAGCAGCCGGTATCGGATCAGATACGACCGCGTATCAACAAACAGAAATTTTAAGTACAGCGACTGGTGTCGGAGCAGGAACAGCTGCACTAAAGCCAACAGAAATATTAAGAAAAGAAGATCTTGATAAAGACTATATGGCCGATGAAAACTTAAGCACAGCTTCCATCAGAAACACAGGTAAAGATAAACGCAAAGATAAAATATTAACACTGGCTGAGAAAAAGAA
>Ga0316198_10000846_pt1 | contig 17001 bp, 12 predicted proteins | sample OudBieAanoxic_MG_FD_204935 | JGI IMG/M metagenome (GOLD analysis project Ga0316198, IMG submission 204935) | Coastal sediment microbial communities from Oude Bieten Haven, Netherlands - site A anoxic | ecosystem: Environmental > Aquatic > Marine > Coastal > Sediment | place: Netherlands...
TGGCGCGCAACCAGGTCAGCCAGTTCGCATGCAGCGAGACGCAGAAGTACGGCCACGTGACCTACTTCTGGAACGGCAACCGCACCGGCATGTTCGACGAAGTCTACGAAGAGTACGTCGAGGTGCCGAGCGACGTGGTTCCCTTCGAGCAGCGCCCTTGGATGAAGGCCGCGGAGATCACCGACGCCACGCTCGCGGCCCTCGAACGGGGCGGCCTGCGCCACGGGCGCATCAACTACGCCAACGGCGATATGGTCGGCCACACCGGTAACCTCGACGCGTCAGTCATTGCAGTCGAAGCGGTCGATCTCTGCTTGGCGCGGCTCATTCCCGCCATCGAGAAGCTGGGCGGCGCGCTCATCGTGACCGCTGATCACGGCAACTGCGACGAGATGTTCGAAGTCGACAAGAAGTCGGGAGACTTCAAGCGCAGCTCCACCGGGCGACTTCGAAACAAGACGAGTCACACGCTCAATGAGGTCCCCTGCTACGTCTACGTGCCGGGCAACGACAGCCTGCGCCTGAACGACAGCATAGAGAAGCCCGGCATCGCCAACATCTCGGCGACGACCTTCCAGCTCATGGGGTATGAACGCCCCGAGGGCTACGAGCCTTCGATCTTACGATGAGCGGACGCTCCGCGCGTCGAGGGGCATCCGCCCTCGTCATTGCAGCGGCCCTCTCCTTGGCGGTTGCGACGGCCGGCGCGCAGGCCCTGGTCGAACCTCCCGTCCCCGGAGCCGCTCGAATCGAGTCCCTGCTCGAGCAGTCGTTCAACGCCATTGCCGGGGTCTACGACTACCGAGGCACACTGGTGAAGCAGGAGCGCATCGACGACGCGCTCGTCGAGCAGACGATCGAGTTCAAGTTCTCGCGGCCGTTCAAGGTGTACGTCAAGTACGGTGAGCCGCACGAAGGACGAGAGGGCATCTACGTTCGCGGCGACAACAAGGACAGGCTTCGAGCGCACAAAGGGTCGGTTCCCGATCTTGCAGTGAGCCTAGACCCCCGTGGACGCGCGGCGATGGCGGGCAACCATCATCCCATCACGTCTTTCGGCCTGGAGCGGATGCTCGAAGTGGCGGCGGCGAACATCAGAAAAGCGATCGACCGCAGGGACGCGACGGTCCGGATCTCTGACGGCGGTATCGTTCACGGCGAGCCCAGTTGGCGCATCGACATGGAGTCTCGCTCCGGAGGCCGCTATGTGACCGCCGAGCGCTTCGAGGACCTCTGGGAGCTTGCCGACCGCGTCGGCCAGAACATGTACGTCATACTGCACCACAACCAAGACATCGATTCACCGACGGACATCCGGGCCGGGCAGAAGGTCTTCGTTCCGCACTACTACGCTAGCCGCGGGGAGTACTTCATCGGCAAGCGGACCTTCTTGCTGATCAAGGCCAAGTCCTGGGACCACAGAGGCCAGCTCTACGAGTCCTACGAGTACCCCGAGCTAGTCCTCAACCCCGGTTTAGAGGCCCGCGACTTCGACCACCGGAACGAGGACTACGACTTCGTTCTGATCAATCAGCGGTAGCGCAGGCGCAGCTTGATACCGAGGAAGTCGGCGATCTGCTGCGCGTACGAGCGCGGGATCAAATCGAGCCGGCCCTCGACCACGGCGCGGGCTCGAGCATGGGGCTCGCCCTTGAGCGCCGGAAGCACGATCTGGCTCCAGGTGAAGAGCGTCTTGCCGTCGGCACCGTTGAGGGCGAGCGTCAGCACGGGTTCGAGGCGCTTCTGATAAGCGACTGACGCCGTACAGAGCGCCGCAAAGGTCTTGACCAGGCCATCCTTGCCTACGTCGTTGGCTGCTTCGAAGGAGCTCTTGAGGACGTCGAGCTGGCGAGCGACGCGGGCTGGGGCGATTCGCGCGATCGCCGGCAGCGCTTCGGCGGAGGTTTGCACGACGCGCTTGTTGGCCGAGGAAACACCCTTCGCGAACTTGGCGACCAGCGGAACGACGAGCTCCGGCTTCTCGCTGATGATCTCACTGAGCACGCGCGCCGATTGCGTGGCAGCCGTGCGCGGACCTTCCATCATGGTCTCGCCGTGTTCGGCGATTTTGGATTGCGGACTTTCGTCGCTGAGGATCTTCTGCGCCGCCGCCGTCGCACCACCACCGGCAGCTTTCTTCTCGACCGGTGCCTCGGTCGCTCCACTGTCTTCTTCCATGCTCTGCTTTTTGGTCGTCATTCGGGTCCTCGAAGTGCTTCAACGATTTGCGGTAGCGATATTTCGTATCGCCACGAGGTGCCTCGGTGTCCACCGTCGTACTCCTCGTAGCGAACAGGCAACCCACGCCGGCTGAGCGCCTCGTTGAGCGTCCGCGCTGCGAAGTGTAGCCCGTGCTCATCCCTGTTGCCTGCATCGATGTAAATAAGCGACATTGCTCGCAAAGCGGCTTCTGAGGCGTCAATCCGCCCGATCGGATCCTGCGCGAGCCACTCCGCCCAGGTCTCGTTGCGAATCTCGCCAGTCGCCGGATTCATCGGGAGCTGCGCAAACGGGAACTCGGTCGGGTCGGGGGAATACGCGGCGGCCGCCGCAAGGACGAAGATCGCGTCGAACTGGGACGCGTTGTTGGGACCAGCCCTTGGGATCTCTTCGGCAAAGGTTTGAAGTCCGCCGGCCAGATCGATGGCGATCGCCGCGCTCGTGAGCATCGGCCGCATGCTGACGTCAAAGGCCGCATCGCCGGCATGACTGCCAATGACCGACACGAGCTCGGGACGGTCCATCGCGAGGCGGAGTGCGCCGAAACCACCAGAGGAGCGACCGACGACGGCGCGAGCCTCGCGATCGGGAATCGTTTGGAACTCCGCATCGACGAATGGAAAGATCTCTTCGGCCAGATATGTCTGGTAGCGCCCCGTGCCGTCGGAATCGATGAACTGCGAGCCGCCCCATCGGTTGAAGCAGTCCGGAAGGACCAGGATCGCAGGTTTGCAGATTCCTTCGGCGATCAGCCGGTCGAAAAGCTCGATGCTGTTCGGTTTCCACGGGCTCCAGGCCGCAATCGAATGATTCGTCGAGCCAAAGCCGGCCAGCATCATCACCACCGGAAACCGGCGCGTCCCGTCATACTGCGGCGGCAGATAGACGTAAAGCTCGCGCTCGTGCGGATCGCCGAGCGGATTGCCACTCAGACACAGGCTCGCATGGGATGTTCGGACGACGCGGCCCTTCATTGGCGAGCATCGCATAGCACATCCGAGCTCGTGCGGCGGGAAATACAGTGATTTCGCTACATGCGATCGACTACGCCGATGCCAACGAGTCCGAGTCCGCGGCGGATCTGCCTCGCGGTCAATGCGGTCAGTCCGAGCCGGCTTTCCCGCGTGGGGCCCTCGGCGTCGAGAACTGGGCACTCGGCGTAGAAGCCGTTGAACGCGCGCGCCAGCTCGTAGATGTGTTCGCAAATCACGTGGGGCTGGCTGGTCGCGCCCGCCTGGTAGACGACGTCCGCGAAACGCAGCAGGTGCATGCCAAGGGCGTGCTCGGAAGGTGCATCGAGCGTGATCGTCGCGCTGTTCGAAATCGCGTTCATGTCGAGCCCGCCCTTGGCGAATATCGACGAACAGCGCGCATAGGCGTACTGCAGGTACGGGCCGGCGTTGCCCTGGAACGAAATCATCTTGTCCCAGTCGAACTGATAGTCGCTGAGTCGGTTCTGCCGGAGGTCCGCGTATTTCACCGCGCCGATGCCGACGACCCGTGATACTGCGTCGACTTCTTCGGCCTGAACCCGAAGTCGTCCCTCGGCGATCCCTTCGGCGATTCGTTCGCGCGCGCGTTCCTTCGACTCGTCGAGGAGTGACGCGAGCGTGATGACCTGACCGCCCGCGTCCCTCGTTCGTAGCGGCTTGCCGTCGTTCCCCAGCACCGTACCGAAGCCGATGTGCTCGAGCTCCATGTCCGATCCGAGCAATTTCATCACGGCAAAGAGTTGCTGGAAGTGCAGTCCCTGCCGGTTGTCGACGACGTATAGCGCGCGGTCTGCCCGCAGTTGGTTCTCGCGATGCTGAACGGTTGCGATGTCGGTGGTCGAGTAGAGAAAGGCGCCGTCCTTCTTTCGGACGATGAACGGGGTCTTCTGTTTCCTTAGCGATTTCGGCGCGCCGTCGAGCTCGCCCCAGAAGACGCACACCGCACCGTCGTCCTCTCGCGCAATGCCTCGCCGCAGAAGGCTCTCGACTACGCCGGGAAGGGCGTCATGGTACGCGCTCTCTCCGAGCCAGAGGTCGAAAGAAACGCCGAGCTCGGCATACACCGCATCGAGCGACCCGCGGCTCACCTCGACGAAGTGCTTCCATAGCTCGCGGTTCTCTTCGTCGCCGTTCTGGAGCTTTGCCAGCTCCGCTCGTGCGCGCGCGGCGAAGTCGTCGTCCTCGCCCGCGCGTTCGGAGGCGAGCTTATACACACGCTCGAGCTCCTTGATCGGGTCCGATTGCAGCGCGCCTTCCTCGCCCCACTCGCGCATCCCGACGATCAAGAGCCCAAACTGAGTCCCCCAATCACCGAGGTGATTGTCGCGAACGACCTCGTGACCCATGAACACCAAAATCCGCGCGATCGCATCTCCAATGATCGTCGAACGCAAATGCCCCACGTGCATCTGCTTGGCGATGTTCGGGCTCGAGAAGTCGACGATGATCTTGGAGACCTGGTCGACCGCCGGTACTCCGTCACGCTCCACATCACGAAGTGCTTCGGTGAGCTTGGAGGCGATCCAAGAAGGCGCGAGGTGGATGTTGACGAAGCCGGGTCCGGCGACTTCCGCTTTAGCGATCGCATCGATGCCCGCCAAGGCCTCGGCGATCGCTTGCGCCAACTCACGCGGCGGCCTTTTCAGCTCTTTGGCAATCGGCATCGCGCCATTGATCTGAAAGTCGCCGAATTTCGCGTCCTGCGTCGGCCGAACGAGCGCAGGCCGCGGCCCATCGAGGCCGAGGGCTTTCTCGATGGCTTGGGAGCCGAGCGATTCCAAAAAGCGCACCAGAAGCATGAGTCCAGGCTTACGAGGTACACAGCACCAACGCCAACCGGGCCCCGGGGCGCCAGTATGCAAGTCCGTGCTACGCTGCGGCGCCGTGAACGTGATTCGCTTCATGATGGGCGGTTTGAAACCCGTGATTCGCGCGCGTCGCGCCGTCTTCGGGCCACGCCGGCCGAGCTGGACGCTCGAGCTTGAAACGGTAGCCGAAGTGCTTCGTCGATCGGCCAATCTCTCCACGGTCCTGCCACTCCAAATCCAGCGCCGCGTCATCGATCCGCCGCGCCCGGTCACCAAGCCGATGCGCGAAGTACAGATGCAGCCGATCGATGCGGGTGGAGTCTCCGCGGAGTGGTTTTCACAGCCGAACAGCGACACGAATCGAGTCGTTCTCTACTTCCACGGCGGCGGCTATTCGACCGGCTCGATCAACTCGCACCGCGACTTCCTCGCGCGGCTCTGCATCGCCTCTGGGATGCGCGTCTTGGCGGCTGACTACAGGCTCGCGCCCGAACATCCCTTTCCAGCGCAGCTCGAGGACTCTCACCGTGTGTACCTCTGGCTGATCGAGGAACAGGGGATTCACCCGGACCACATCGTCATAGCTGGTGAGTCGGCCGGGGCAGGCCTGACCCTTTCGACCTTGGTCTCGCTGCGTGACGCGGGGCTTCCCTTGCCCGCCGGCGGAGTGCTGATTTCGGGCTGGTTCGACCTGGATACGCGCAGCACCTCCATGCAATTCAACCGGCACTATGATTTCGTCACCCGGGTCGGCATCCGTTCGATGGCTAAGCGCTTCGCTCCGCAGGACTTGCATACCGACCCTTTAGTGTCGCCAGTGCACGCCGATATGACGGGGCTGCCAACCCTACTAATTCAGGTCGGAGCCGCAGAAACCCTGCTCGACGACAACCTTCGCGTCGCTGAGGCGGCCCGGGTGGCAGGCGTCGACGTCGAGCTCGAAGTCTGGCCGGACATGATCCACGCCTGGCACGTCTTCGCCCCGATGCTCGAAGAGGGTCGGCGGGCGATCAGCCGGATCGGCGGGTTTGTGAGCGATCTTACCCGCGAATAGGGCTATCAGCGCTTGACGGAAATGCGAGCTGACCTCACCTTTCTTACAACTGGCATCCATCAGGGCCTCCCCGCGTAATCACGCGCCCAAGCCCGAGGGTGACCGGCCCATAAAATTGGAGGCAGACGTGGCGCAGGCAATCAATCGCTATCGTGCAGATTTACGAGACTTTCGTTTCCTGTTTTTCGAGCAGTTCGAGCTGCAATCGGTCCTCGGAAAAGAACCCTTCAGCGAATGGGGCGCCGATGAGTGCGACATGGTCTTCGATGAAGTGTACCGCTTCGTCTGTGATGTGACGGGTCCGCTCAACGGCACTGGCGATGCACAGGGTTGCCGAATCGAGGACGGCCGCGTCAAGACACCCGACGGTTTCAAAGGTGCATGGGACAAGCTCTGGGAAGCAGGCTGGCGAACCATCGGCGCGCCGTCTCGCTGGGGCGGCCAGGACGCGCCGTCCATGCTCAGCTCCTTCGTCGAGGAGATGTTCTGCGGGGCAAACACCGCATTCACGATGTACGCCGGCCTCACCTTCTCGGCCGCCGAGCTCATCTTGGAGTTCGGCACCGAAGAGCAAAAGAAGAAGTACGTGCCCAAGATGTTCAGCGGCGAGTGGACGGGCACCATGTGTCTCACCGAGCCGCACGCCGGCTCCGACGTGGGTTCTGCGTCCAGCATCGCCACACGCAACGACGACGGCACCTACAACATCCGCGGCACCAAGATCTTCATCAGCGCCGGTGACAACGATCTCGGCGACAACGTCATCCACTTGGTACTTGCTCGCATCGAAGGCGCCGAGCCGGGAACAAAGGGCCTGTCGCTCTTCCTCGTGCCCCGCGTGCGCATCGATGAAGATGGTTCGCTCGGCGAGCACAACGACGTCGAGGTTCCCTCGATTGAGCACAAGATGGGCATCAACGCCTCGGCGACTTGCGTTATGCAGTTCGGCGATGAGGACAGCTGCATCGGTGAGGTTGTCGGTGGCGTCGAGCACCAGGGCATTCGCCAGATGTTCCACATGATGAACTCAGCGCGCATCGGTGTCGGCATCCAGGGATTGTCCGTGGCCTCCGCTGCCTACTTGAGCGCGCTCGAGTACGCGCGGGAGCGCAAGCAGGGCGCCAGCATCAAGCAGTTCAAGGACGCCAACGCGCCGCGCGTGCCCATCCTCGACCACCCGAACATCCGCCGCGATCTTCTGGCCATGAAGGCTCGGGTCGAAGGGGTGCGCGCCCTCATCATGAAGCTCTCGAATCATGGCGACCGTCTGCGAGCGACCCAGGGCAAGGATGACGAGTCCGAGGCCTACCACAAGGGTCAGGTCGATCTGCTGACACCGCTCGTGAAGGCCTATGGCACCGACGCGGCCTTCGAGGTCTCCGGTCGGGCGATTCAGGTCTACGGTGGCCACGGCTATCTGAAGGACCATCCGGTCGAGCAGTACTGCCGTGATGCGAAGATCTTCCAGATCTACGAAGGCACCAACTTCATCCAGTCGATGGACCTGGTCAGCCGAAAGCTCGGCCAGGCCGGCGGCGCCAATACGCAGGCGTTCCTGATGGATATCCAGAAATTCATCATGGAAAACAAAGACCAGCCGGAGCTCAAGGAGGGCCTCGGCCATCTGCAGAACGCGCATGAAGCGGTTGCCGCCTCGGTGATGCAGTTCATCGGTTGGTTCAAGGGCGGCAAGCTCGAACACATCCCGCTCGCTGCCGAGGAATTCCTCACGATCATGAGCGAGCTGGCGGTCGGCTGGTTGCTACTCGAGCAGGCCTCCATCGCATTGAAGAAGCTGCCGGAAACCTCGCAGTCGCATCCCGATCACGCCTTCTACACGGGCAAGAAGTTTGTGGCGCAGTACTTCGCCAATAACGTGCTCACCACCTTGCCGAGTCGCGTGCAGCGACTCAGCGCCATCGACACGCTTCCGGTCGAGATTCCCGACGAGGCGTTCGCGGCCATCTGAGCCATTCCTCGAGATCCGCTGCCAGGTTTATCGCCCCGAGCTATTTGTCTGGCAGCCAGCGCAGACGCCGTAGAGCTCGAGCTTGTGTCGAACGAGCTTGAAGCCAAGTCTCGCGGCCACTTCGTGCTGCAGGTGCTCGATGGCCTCGTCTTCGAACTCGCTGATCTTATCGCACTCGACGCAAATCATATGATCGTGATGCTCGTCCGCCCAGGCGACCTCGTAGCGGGACACCCCGTCGCCGAAGTGGCGCTCGAAGGCCAGCCCACAGTCCTTGAGGAGCTTCAGCGTACGATATACGGTAGCGTACCCGATTTTTGGCTCTTCGAGGCGCACCTGCTCGAGCAAGTCCTCGATGGAAAGGTGGTCCGAGCTGGCGAAGAACATTTCGGTCACCAGGCGCCGCTGTTCCGTTGAACGCAGGCCGTGCTTGTTCATGTACTCGTTCAGGCGAGCACGGAGTTGCTCGACATCGTGTTCGGCGGTGGCTCCCATTCGCGCGGTATACCTCCCACCTTCCTAAGGTACCATCCCGACCTTGTCCATCCCCATGACGAAACAAGACCGACAAATCGATCGAATTGCTTGGGCGATTCGGCTGTCGCCCGTTCTCGTAGCGATCATCCTCGCGCTGCTCTGGATCGCGGGCGCGCCTTCGCCGGTTCCCGACTTTCGTTTGAGCGCACCCGTCGTCGCGCGACCCGGCTCCACCATAGGGCTTCGCGCTTGGCAGCTCGACGAGGATGGCGAGGGGCACACGGTGGTTGCGGCCCCGCCGGTCGTCGTCGAGCTTCGCAACGCGACCGGGATGGTCCTCGTGAGCACCGAGCTGGTCGAGTCGCAGGTCCAAGGAAGAGAGGGGCAGCTTCCCATTCCGGCGGGGCTCGACGAAGCGCTGTCCTTGGTGGCGCGCGCCGAGATCGGCGGCCGCGAGATCACCGTGGAACGAACGCTATACGTACGCGAATCGATCGAATCGCGCCTGCCTACCGGGCGTTCGGTCAACGCCTTTCAAGCCTATGAGCTCGGACCCGTCCGCGCGTCGGATTCGAAGCGGGCGGCGCCGCCGCTCGACGCTCGCGTCGAGGAGGGCGCCTGCGTCCCCGACCTCCGCTGCTGGCTTTCGGTCTGGGTCGGCGATGAAGAGGTCCGCGTCCGGCTGCGATCGCTTGCCTCCGTCCGTGTGCAGCCGGGCGATGTGGTCGCCTCTGCTGGATTCGCGCGGTTTCCAATCGTCGTGACCGGCAGCGAGGGCCGGGTCGACGTCGAGGCGCTCAGCGCAGATGGCAGCCTTCTGGCCAGCCGCGAGGTGCGGCTTCCCCTCGTGCCAGGCGGTATCGTGGCCCGCGCCTCCCGTGAAGCAGGGCGCGTCCGGGTGGACTGGGAGCAGCTCGGCGAGCCGGGTCCGGTTCTGGTCGACGTCTTCGAGGGGCGCCGATGGCAGCAAGCATTCTCACTCAGCCCCGATGACCCATATCTTCCCGAACCAGGTCCGGGCGTTTGGCGTCTCCAGATTCGAGCCGATCTCTTTTCCGACAACACCGCCGGCGTCTCGTATCTGGTGACCGCCACTGGGACCGCCGCCGATCGAGCGCGCGCAGCGGCCGGTGTGGTTGTGGCCGATGCGGATCGAGCAGGGCTGGACCCGCTCGCCCTGACGATTCTCGATGGCGGGCTCCCCGAAGCAGCAGTCGAGGACGCCCTCCGCGCCTTGTTGGCGGTGCCAAGCTTCGACGTCGTCTCGATAGGCGCTGGGATGAGCTCCCGGACCGGAGTCGACCAGGCCCTCGAGCTCGAACAGGAGCTTCGACGCTGGCAGGCCGCCGCGGTGATCTTCCTGATCGGTTTGATCGTCGCCATGGTTCTGCTGCGGGGCGAGCTTCTTGCGCAAGCTCGCGCGCGCCAGCTTCTCGACGAGCTGGGTGATGAGACCTCGCCCGCTGTGCGAGCTCCTTGCTCGGGGCGGGGCCTCTGGGCATTCGTGCTCCTGATCTTCGTGCTGATGGCTGTGCTCGCGCTGTCTAAGCGTTGGTTTTGACTGTGGTTTGCGCCACTCCCTCTGCCGACCTAGATTGCAGCCGTGTTCAACTCGGTCCTGAAGAAAGTGCTTGGCACCAAGCACGAGCGCGAAGTCAAACGCATGCAGCCCACGGTTGCGGCCATTTCGGCGCTCGAAGGCGAGATTCAGAAGCTGTCGGATGCTCAGCTACGCGGCAAGACCGCCGAGTTCAGGCAGCAAATCGACAACGGCGCCTCGCTCGATGATTTGCTCGTTCCCGCCTACGCGGTAGCCAGGGAAGCCGGCAAGCGCGTCCTTGGGATGCGTCACTACGACGTGCAGCTCGTCGGCGGCATCGTCCTGCACCAGGGCAAAATCGCCGAGATGAAGACGGGTGAAGGTAAGACGCTGGTCGCTACGCTCGCCTGCTACCTGAACGGGCTCGAAGGCAAGGGTGTTCACGTCGTGACCGTCAACGACTACCTCGCGAGTCGTGACGCCGAGTGGATGGGTAAGCTCTATGGCTTCCTAGGCCTGAGCACCGGCGTAGTCGTCCCGGGGCAGAGCAACGCCGTCAAGAAGCGGGCGTACAACTGCGACATCACGTACGGCCAGAACAACGAGTTCGGCTTCGACTACATGCGCGACAACATGAAGTTCAGCATCTACGACTACGCTCAGCGCGATCTGAACTTCGCCATCGTCGACGAGGTCGATTCGATTTTGATCGACGAGGCGCGCACGCCGCTCATCATCTCCGGACCCGGCGAGACGGCCAGCGAGAACTACCAGGTGATCAACGAGATCATCCCGCGGCTCCGTCAAGAGGAGCACTTCGACCTCGACGAGAAGAACCGCAGCGTGACGCTCACCGAGGAAGGCATGGAGCGCGCTCAGGAGCTACTCGCCGGTCGCGGCCTGCTCGGCGGGGACGGTAACCTCTACGACCCTGCCAACCTCGAGACTCTCCACATCTTGCAGCAATGTCTGCGGGCCCACGCCCTCTATCACCGGGACCAGCACTACATGGTCAGCGAAGACGGCAAGGTCATGATCATCGACGAGTTCACCGGCCGTGTGCTTGCCGGCCGGCGTTGGTCGGACGGCCTTCACCAGGCGGTTGAAGCCAAAGAGCGCGTCCTGATTCAGAGCGAGAACCTCACGCTGGCGACCATCTCTTTCCAGAATCTCTTCCGTCTCTACAAGAAGCTGTCGGGTATGACCGGCACCGCCGACACCGAGGCGACCGAGTTCCACAACATCTACGAGCTCGATGTCGTCGTCATCCCGACGAACAAGCCGATCGCCCGCGTCGACCAAGAGGATCTGATCTACAAGACCGAGCGTGAGAAATTCCGCGCACTGTGCGAAGAAATCGAAGTGTCGCACAAGCGAGGGCAGCCCGTGCTCGTCGGTACGACGAGCGTCGAGAAGTCGGACGCCGTGGCCCACTTCCTCAACCGTCGAGGGGTTCCGCACAACGTCCTCAATGCCAAGCAGCACGAGCGCGAAGCCTATGTGGTCGCGCAGGCCGGAACTTCGGGCGCGGTGACCGTTGCCACCAACATGGCCGGTCGCGGCACCGACATCGTGCTTGGCGGCAACCCCGAGATGCTTGCGCGGATCGAAGTGCTCGAGAACGCCCCCGAAGACCTGCTCGCGGACCCCGAGCGACGCGACGCCCTCATCGCCAAGACCACCGAAGAGTTCATCGCCAAGTGCCGGGAAGATGCGAAAGCCGTCAAGGCGGCAGGCGGGCTCCGAATTATCGGCACCGAGCGTCACGAATCACGGCGCATCGACAACCAGCTCCGAGGTCGTTCGGGCCGCCAGGGTGATGCCGGTGGCTCGCGCTTCTTCCTCTCGCTCGAAGACGACCTGATGCGAATCTTCGCCGGCGAGCGAGTGCAGGCCATGATGGATCGGCTCGGGATGGAAGAAGACATCCCGATAGAGCATCGCTGGGTGACCCGCGCCGTCGAAAACGCTCAGAAGAAGGTCGAGGAACGCAACTTCGACGTTCGAAAGAACCTGCTCGAGTACGACGACGTCATGAATCAGCAGCGCAAGAGCATGTACTCGCTGCGTAAGCAGGTTTTGCGCGGTGAATACCGAACGGTGCCCAGCGACGAAGAGCGCAAGGCCGGTGTCGAGCCCGAGCCGCTCGTCGAAGGCGTCGACGAGGCGCTTCTGGCCCGGGTTCGCACGGTGATCGAGAACATCGTGAAGTTCCATTCGTATCCCTTGCCGGATGCGGGGCTCACCCAGGAAGAGCTTCCTGGGCATCGCAAGCGCGCGAACGAGGCCGACCTTGCCTCGCTCACCGAAGTTCGGGTCGAGTACCTAGAGAAAGACATCTATCTCTGGTTCGGCTGTGTGGTGCCGCTCGAGGAGTTCCGAAACGATCCCGCGGGCGCCTACGAGCGCGTCGAGCAGGCGGTTGGCATGTCCCTGAGCGAGCAGAAAGAACGGCTGCTCGACTTAGTCGACGAGATCGTCGTCACGATGACCGATCACGCATGTCCTCCCGGCAAGCACTACGAGGACTGGGACCTCGACGGGCTAGAACGGGCCTACAAAGACCAGTTCGCGATCAGCGCGACGGGGATTCACGAGATAAGTGATCGCGACGAGCTCCTCCGGAAGCTCTACGCCGACGCTTCAAGTGTGCTCGAACGCAAGGAGCAGGAGTTTGGCACCGAGAACTTCCTGCGCTTGTTCCGTGACTTGTATCTGCAGGAGATCGACAAGCAGTGGATGGACCACCTCCAGGGGATGGACCACCTGCGTGACGGCATCGGCCTGCGCGGCTACGGGCAACGCGACCCCAAGAAGGAGTACCAGCGCGAGGGCTTCGACATGTACCTGCAGATGGTGCAGAGTGTGAAGTCGTCGGTTACCCTCGGGATGTTCACGGTCGAGCGCGCGGGCGAGGAAGAGCTTCGGCAGCTCGAGGAGCAGCGCCGCCAAGCGACCGAAAAGCGCCAGCGGCAGATTCGAACGAGCCACCAAGCAGGCGGGGACCAGGGCAGCGGAGGCGGACAGCAGTCCGGCCCGAGCAGGCAAGCTCGCCGGGCGGCGGCCAGGAGGGGCCGGCGCGCAGCTGGCAGCGGTGCCGAGGCTCCCGCTCCGCCGCAAGCCCCCGCGCAAGCGGCTACAGTCAAACGCGACCGGCCCAAGCTCGGCCGAAACGACCCCTGCTATTGCGGCAGCGGCAAGAAGTACAAGAACTGCCACTACCGCGAAGACCAAGCCGAAGCCTCGCCGCAGTAAGCAGCTTCTGGTAAGAGGCACGCCATGAGCGGACGGGTGAAGGGGTTTCGCTTCGCTGGCGTACACGGCGGGGTCAAAGCAGCCGATAGGCTGGATTTGGGCTTGATCTTTGCGGACGAGCCCGCGGTCGCCTCGGGCGTGTTCACGATGAATAGGGTGCGCGCCGCTCCAGTGACGATCAGCGAGCGCCGCTTGAAGAGCGGGCTTTGCCAGGCGGTCCTGGTCAACAGCGGCAACGCCAACGCCTGTACCGGCAAGCAAGGCCAGCAAGCTGCTCTGAGCCTAACCCGGGCGCTCGCCCGCGCGCTTCGCGTTCCGAGCTCGCTGGTGGTTCCCGCTTCGACCGGAGTCATCGGCGTGCAGCTGCCCTCCGAGAACATCGAAGCGGCGATACCCGAGCTCGTCGAGGATCTCTCGGAGGCGGGCGCGTCGCGCTTCGCCCGCTCGATTCTGACCACCGATCGCGGCCCGAAGGTCGCTCAGGCCGAGCTCAAAGTCGGCCGAACGACTTGCCGTCTTCTCGGCATCGCCAAAGGCGCAGGCATGATCCATCCAAACATGGCCACGACGCTGGCCTTTGTGACCACGGATGCCCCCATTGCGCCTGCGACACTCTCGAAGCTGCTGCGTCAAGCGACCGAGCTCAGCTTCAACCGCGCGACGGTTGACGGCGACACCAGCACCAACGACTCGATTTACGCGCTTGCATCGGGAGCCGCTTCGAATCGAGGCATCGAAGAGAAGAGCGCAGCAGGTCGACGTTTCGTCGGCGCACTCACCGAGGTCCTCGAATCGCTGGCCAAGAAGATCGTCGCCGACGGGGAGGGTGCCGAGCACCTGGTGCGGATCGTGGTCAGCGGTGCCCGGACTGACGCGGATGCGGTCCAGATCGCGCGGACCATCGCCGGCTCTCAGCTGGTCAAGACCGCCCTGTATGGCTGCGACCCGAACTGGGGCCGTATTGTGGCTGCGGCAGGCCGTTCGGGAGCACGTTTCAATCCTGATCACGTTTCGGTGCAGATCGGCCAGGTTTCGATTTTCGAGCAGGGTACCCCCTTGATGACTCCGAAAACCGAGGCAAAAGCCGCTGCGGCGATGAAGCGCAAGGAATACGAGATCTCCGTCACGGTCGGATCGGGGCGCGGCCTGGGTCATTATTGGACCTGCGACCTCGGTCACGAGTACGTTCGGATCAACGCCGACTACCGGACGTGACTCAAAACGATGCTGCGTAAAATTACCCTCCTTTGTGCCACGCTGCTCGCGCTCCACGCGACGGCCGGCGCCGACAAGAAGACCGATGCTCCCGCGGAAGGCGAGCCCGCTCCGGAAGCGAAGCCCGAACGCTTGTGCATCAAGGACGCGAAGCTCGAGACGGTCGCGGCTCAGCTAGCGGACCTCCAACGCATCCCGCCTTCGTCGGAGCTGATCAAGACCGCTCGTGAGGCAGGGGTCGACGCGAACCCGGTGTACGCGAAGTTCGGCGTCACGGGCGAGTTCGACAGCTTCAAGACCTGGCTCGAAGATCTGAACGAGAATTCCGACGCGCCTCTGATCTGCGGACGCGCCCGCTCCGGAGAGCGCATCGTTCTGGTGGCGGCGGTTCGCGCCGGCTCGCTGACGGTCGTGGGCCGAAACCAGCTTCACGCCGAGGTCATGGAGGATTTCCGTGATCCGTATCTCGTGGTACGCGATGCCACGGGCTCTTCACGGCGTATCTCGGTCGACGGCGGCGACTACGGCTCGACAATTTCGGTTCCGATCGAGTGGGGGCGTCCGCTCTTCGTACAGCTCGTTGCGGACGGTCCGAGTGGTCCGCGTCCGGTGGCCGAGCGCTGGGTTGGCAAGATCCCCGAAGGTCCTGCCACGCCAGGCGGCTCGCAGTCGCCGCAGGCCTGGCTCATGCAGCTACGACGGGCCTCAGGCGCACGCTCATTGCGCTCGAATCGCTTGCTGACCAAGGAGGCGACGAGTCACGCCCAAACGATCTGCGACTCGGGCAAGTTCGGTCACGAGCTCGACCCCAATGGCGACCCCGAAGCGCGTCTGCTCAAGCGAGGCATCCAAGCGCGTGTTGTCGGAGAGGCGGTAGCGCGGGCATCCACGATGCGCGAGGCCCTTCACGCGATCGAAGATAGCCCGAGTCATCGAATGACCGTGACCGACCCGCGATTCACCGACGCTGGCTTCGGCAAGGCCGAGGACGAAAAGGGTCGCACCTGCGCGGTCATCCTGTTGGCGTCCTGGCCGCGCCAGGTGCCCTGAGCTCAGGACGCGATCGAAACGGGCTCTGTGCTTCGGCTCGAGCTCGCCTTGTACGCGGCGACGAGAATCTGAGCGAGAGCCAAGCCGGCCACGATGGTTCCGACCGTGCCAGCCGTGATGGCTGCGATCGGCGGTCCCTCAATGCTCACCGGCACCGGATCGACCGGCCAGAGCTCGCTAGCGACGAGCACAGCGACGTGCACCGCATAGAGAACGAGCACCGCCACCGCCCATACATGGGAGCCACCACGCGTGCTGTTGTCCATGAACGCCATCAAGGACAGCAGGGCCAAGAGGCCGAAGCTCCCGTGGGTGATGGCAGGCGCCCAGGATTGCCAGTGCCCGTCCAGCATGACGAGGCTCTCATGGCCCCCGGACACGAAGAACCAAGTGCCAAGAGCTACGACGCCAAGGGTTACCGCGACTCGCGCCAAGCGTGCGCCCCGGTAGTAGGCGCGAAAAAGCAGACTGCCGCTCAGCAGGATGGCTGCACCGGCCAAAATCATGCCCTCTGGCGCTATGCCCTGCAGCGACTGCTGCCAGAGCCCCACACCGGTCGCGACCGAGCCGGTCAAGAAGAGCGCGATCGCGCGTCCCCGATAAGACAGCGGCGCGAGCGCGAGCGTTGCAGCCATGATCAGCACAGCCAGGGATACGAATGTCAACGAATGTACGCCGCCGATGAGCAGCACGGCGACTGCGCCCAGCGCGCTCAACACGACCGTTGCGCTGCGCAGCGCCTTCTCGCCCGGGCTCGACGGCCGCATCTGTTCGCGCAACAGATCCGAGGCGAGAATGGGCGGCCCCGGTGGAATCGGCATATTCGGTAGGCTTGCGCTCGGCTCTCGCTCGGGCGCCGAGGCTCGCACGGGCTCCGCTCGGGTTTCCTCTCCGGCGAGCTTCGGCAGGCGCTCGCTATCGGTGCCGTTCTTCTTTCGGTGAAGCGGCAGAACCGGGGCCGGTTCGCTTCGGGCCTCGCGCTCGCGCTCGCGAATCGTCGTGCGGCTCAGCTTGTTGTTCTCCGGCTCCGCAACCTCCGGCTGGGAGACTGCGACGATGGCGACGGCCCGCGCCGAGGCCGAGTTGCTCGACTTGGGCGGAAACGCCCCACTCAAGCGCTGGGGTGCGCTGTGGACATCGCTCCCCTTGAACTCGCGAGAGATCGGCACCACGGGCTTCCCGCCGGGAACCGGCTCGCCACACGCGCCGCAGAACGCATCGGTTCTCAGCACTTTTCCTTCGCAGCTATTGCACTTGGGCATCGTGTCCCGCCTACACGGTTGCTGAGATCATACGCGGGAGAGCACGGGCACTTCAACCTGCGCGGTAGGGGAATGTGCGCTTATCGGGCCCCGAGGCTCGGGAATGCGCCAACCACGACAATCGGGTGCAGGTCTATGACAGAAATGTCCTACCGGTCG
>Ga0316198_10000847_pt1 | contig 16995 bp, 16 predicted proteins | sample OudBieAanoxic_MG_FD_204935 | JGI IMG/M metagenome (GOLD analysis project Ga0316198, IMG submission 204935) | Coastal sediment microbial communities from Oude Bieten Haven, Netherlands - site A anoxic | ecosystem: Environmental > Aquatic > Marine > Coastal > Sediment | place: Netherlands...
CGATGCCATACCGCCGCTTGATTTCGGTTTTCACATAATTCGTCTTTTCCTGAATGAATCGACCCAGGGCCTGCGCGTTTTCGACGATATCTCGTCGCCAGTCGTAATCGAATTGAAAGCAGGTGAAATGCCGATCCCCGTAATCGACAACGCCAGCCTGACTGAGCCCCTTGTCACGATAGCCGCCCACACCCAAGGCGGACAGGATATTGTAATAGGCATTGAGTTCCATGGGAAAACCGATAAAATTCACCACGTATCGATCCAAAGCACCATCCGGTACAACGGAATCATGTGCAGCACGGAGGGCTGTTTTCGGCTGCATAGGCAATGCAATCAAGCGTGCGCCTTCAGCCGTGTTTGGATTGACTTGACCCAATCCAAAGGCGCCCCATACGACCTTTCCCGACTCGCCCTCAATGAGCCGAGATCCCATCAAACCGGGGATCACGATGATAGGATTACGATTCGAGTCTTCATGCTGGGCCAAATCATTGTATAGGCCGGCGAGGTTTGGATGCCGCTGGGGTGTCGAGCAGGCAACGATCCCTGCCATCAGCACCCATACGATGTTCCAGACCACTTTGTGCATCGACGATATCTTCACGGCAATTCCTAAAGAGATTTTTGGATCCGTTCTCGGGCCTCCTGAGATAGTCTGGCCTAAGCTTTCATTGTCCCTGTGCCAATTTCATCCTGGAGATTTGATAAGAGGCCGCTTTTTAGGAGCGGATTAAATGGGTATATAAGATTGTGTATGGTATTATCTAATTACCGGATTTCTAAATTGTTTACAAGTTCGTCATCATCTCGCAGTTTCAATTCCCAATAAAAATAGTGCGGTGCCTCGGATACCCATTTAAATGTTGTATAATATGCAAATATAGACAACAAAATAGGCAATCAGATAATTTAAAAAATTGGTATTTATATTCCTAATTTGTTAATATATTTCGGCGCTATGGAAGAAGGAATCATCCAACGCGCCCTGGGCGAGAAAATCGTTTCTTTAGCTGGAATGTTCCCGGTAGTTTCTCTCACCGGTCCCCGCCGGTCTGGAAAAACAACCCCAGCCCGGGCAAAGTTTCCGGATTATGCTTATGTCACCCTCGAAAACCTGGATGATCGCCTGGCTGCAGAATTTGAATCCTTTATCATAGCAGAACACATCAAATCCCGGTGGCATGCGGGCCGCCGCCCGAACGTTTTTTTCTGGTGAAATCGCACAAGCCGCGTAATTGATTTAATTACTCGAGGCAGGTGCTCAGTTAGGGGGCAGTGGAAATTAAATCAGGCGAAACGCTGTACGAAAAGTTTTTTAACGGTCTTAGATATTTCAAGTGCTTGTTTTGAGCACCCGGCGAGCACTTCTATCTGGTATATGACGGCGATCGGTATCTCACCAGAAAAAATGGCCAGGCCGTTGGGTTGAAAAGCATTTCCAAATTACGCTGAGGTCAGAAATGTCCGGACCTACAAGAAAAAAGAAAAAGATGAGTGTTCGTTCCGGCAAGCTGCGAATTGCAGATCACTGGAACGCCATCAGCATCATCGCCAGTTCTCAAGCCAATCCTTTAAAGGCAGTTGCCGAATTTGTGGAAAACAGCATCGATGCACGGGCAAAACAGATCGTCATTGTCAGGGGTAAAAAGAAGGGAGCGTTCTATCTCAAGATTAACGATGATGGCGAGGGCATTCCAAGAGATGAAAAGGGTTTGCCGGATTTTCGTCGTGTGGCGACCCATATCTGTGATTCTATCAAGAGACAGTTCAAGTCAGAGGGGGCCAAAGGGATTCAAGGAGAATTCGGTATTGGTCTTCTTAGTTTCTGGACGGTAGGCCAGAAACTCAGCATGACCTGTTGCGGATCTGATGGGAAATCATACCAGATGACCATGGCCAAGGATTCACCTGATTTTGCGGTCTCGAAAAAGCGGATGTTGCTTCCCTTTAAGGGGACCGACCTTATGATCTATCCCCTATTGCCAGGTTTACGGTCATTAACGGGTGAAAAGATTCAACGCTATCTTGCGTCTGAACTCAGGGACCGGATCAAAGAGACAGAGGTATCGGTCAAAGTTATTGATCGAACCGGCCGCAAAGAGTTTGTTGTGGTCCCACGGCAATTCACAGGACGATTGCTCCATGATCTCAAACCGGCTGAAACCGCACAGGGTGATATTTATCTTGAGATTTATCTCAACGATCCGGGTTCCGTAAACCGCGTTGGTTTATATCGACGTGGTACGCGCGTCTTGCCTTCGATCACTGAACTAGACCACTTTGAAGAAGAGCCATGGACTGCCGGGTATCTCCAGGGCATTGTGGATGCGCCGTTTTTATCTCTCACCCCGGGGACGCGCCATGGCATTATTCGTGATTATCATTTTGAGGCTTTATGCCGGGCAATGATACCGGTTGAAAAGCACCTTCAAAAAATCATCGAAGAACAACGCAAAGCTGAGGAAGAGCGGTCCAGCCGCCAGGTTCTGCGTAGGGTCCAGCGTGCTCTCAAAGAAGCATTTTTACGGCTTCCGCAAGAGGAATATGACTGGTTTGATATTTATGGCGGTAAGCCTAAAAATAAATCGAGGCGCCTTTTTTCCAGCGGGCCCATACGTGGAGATTCCCGCGAAAAAAACGACCGTGAAATTGAGAATCCTGAAGATGTGTCGGAACTGCTTGATAATGACAGCAACCTGAAACGGTTTTTCGATTATGCTGGCCCTTTGTACAGCGCTCTGATTTCTCCTAAATCGAGTGTCGTTTCGGTTGACAAGCGCAAAAAATATCGCGTTATCTGCAGAGACCGCTCCCGCAGAGTCGTTTTGGAAAACTTGGAATACCAATGGAATATTTTGGATGGAGAAGGCCATCTCAATGAGAATCACCGTGAATCGATCACTTTCATTGCACCTCCAGAACCGTGCCTGACAACATTGGAGGTGATTGTTCGGCAGGGGGATAAGACCTGCAGGGATGAGGCTTTGATAACCGTCACCGATTCTCTCATTGATCAATCATCCAATACCGGAAAAGCGAATAAAGGACTTCCCGGGTATACCTATCGTCGGGCGCCGGGTGAAATTTGGCGTTCACGATACGATGAGGAAAAAAACGTCATTGTCATTAACAACGGGCACAGGGACTTTGTATATGCCGGCAAACAGAAAGGCCGCAAGCTGCGCTATATTTGCCGCCTGTTTTGTAAGGAACTCGTTCGCCACAATTTCCCAGGGCTGCAGACAAACGAACTTCTTGAACGGATGATCGAGCTATCCTTGTATACGGAAGAGCATTTGAAATAACAAAATCATTACTTATATCTCAATTTAAAAAAGGGTTGAGGGAAGAAGGAGGCTTATTTATCTGGTGTCGTTGTCCAAAGAGTAGACAGATGGAGATATGACTTTTGGTCGCTTTGCTAAATCCGTAAAAGAGCTCTTTGAAAACCGGTCTATTGATGATTGGCCAAAGAGCTGCACCATTTGGAGAAGGGGAAAAAATGAGTAAGATTGCATTTGATTTCGTTGACCACGAATTTGAACACACCGTGAAACTTCGCGTACGATTGGTTACTGGAGCCGTTGGTGAGTCGAATTCTACAAATGAACAAATTCAAGAAGAAATAAATAGTGAGAAGCAACGGAAAATTGAAATTCTAGAAGGGCTGATCGAAAGTTGGAACAAAGGTGCGGACATGGATAAATGGTTTCGCCAAATGCAGTTAGATCAATCGATGGTCTGATCGAATTGATGAGGATGGATAATGAATATGGCGACTGCATTTTCGGTCTTTCGAAAGGTCCTGAATCCGGATCAACGGATCTAACGGCTGAGGTGAATGTAACCTGAAGTGCCTAAAGAAAGGCAAATTAGTGCGCTACAAAGTCGATAAATGTATCGTTTGCAATACTAACAGTGTCACCTACCCTTGGGTGTGTTTTGAGTGCGCAGAGAAGCATCGTAGAAAGGAAAAGAGAGCGAGGCTTTCGTTTGGGATTTCGTCGGTTTTTTTTATTATCACCGTCTCTTTATTATATCTTGAGTGGAGTCCATTGTTAAAAATTGCAGTAGGGCTGCCCGTATGTATTATCACGATATATTTTTATCAACAAATGGAGAAGGCAGCTCTGAATACCCCTAAAAAACTAACAGAGTACCACAAATATAGGCTAGAACAATTAGAACTGTACGAAAAAGAAAAGAAAAGGAGAGAAGAGGCCTAATCAACCCCTAATCAACTGTAATGGAACCTATCGACATATTTCCAAACGAGGCATCACGTGACAGTTCATACCTGCAAAGGGAAAATCGAAAAAACAAATCCTTGCTCTTTTTGAGGCCCAAATATTTCCAGCACAACATTATCCATATTCTGCAAAATTGGGTTAGAGCCTCAGATTAAAATTCAATATGCAATCATGGTATCTACAAATCCCACCCTGTGGTATTGAAAGTCCCGTCAGAAATGATGATTATTAGCATACGCAAGGAATCGGGAAACAGCAAAAAGCTCCAATGCAACCGGAAGGCTTGATCCTTTTTTCGATTCCTTGCGTTCGCGTTTGACCGAGCTAACCCCACCATTTAATCAGTCGGCCCGATGCCTGACCTGTTTGACGGGTTGTGGATTTCACCAATCCTGTAAATCTCCCAATCCGCCTGTACCAATCAAGAAAAACAGGAGGATCCGCGTGAAAAACCTTGCAAAGAAACTCAGCTTAGTATTTGCGGCCGGCTGCTTGGGCGGCCTTTTAAACAGCCTGGCAGTTTGGATTTTCGGAGAAGTCGGCATTACTTCTGCGTTCGGAGTGAAAATAGCGCCTCAGCTCTCCGCCCTTTGGTTATATCCTCGCATTGTCTGGGGAGGTCTATGGGGTTTCCTCTTCCTCCTGCCGTTCATGCGTAACCGATTCATTTACAGAGGTTTGCTCTTCAGCTTGGGTCCTACCATCGTACAGCTTTTGATTATTTTCCCCATGAAAGCAAATAAAGGGGTTATGGGATTAGATCTCGGCCTGCTCACACCCTTAGCTGTATTTGTATTCAATGCAATATGGGGCCTCACTTCATCAATCTGGTTGAGATGGACGAACAAATAGGATGACCGTATAAACATCTAACAGCTAGTGACGCATAATTTCCCATATCGGCTCAGCAATCTGACTTCGTTGGGAGCTTTTAGTGGACAGTGGAATGAGAGGGCCAGATACACCTGTGGGTGGCCCATTGAGGATTGATGAGCCACCCAGCTTTAAGGAGGTCAGATGAAAAATTAAATCATCTGAATGGCAAGAGGCAAAATAGCCCTTTACCATAGTTATAAAATAAGTTCCGTACGATGAAATTCAAGGTCGTAAAATTCAATGACCTCTGGCAAAGCCGGAGGAATGGCTTGTGACTCGCTCAAAGCGGTATAAAACCATTATTTCGGGCAACCAACCGGTCAATCAAAGGTATCAGTTATCGACCCTGCCGGATGAAAGCGGTCTGCTGTTAGGCTGGATCTGCACCATGAAAACCAGATATTTATCTTTTTTTATACGTACTAAAAAAGCCTTTTCCCAAGATTAATTGCCTCCTCAAAGTAATGCGCCACCCCTCTATGCTCTATGTCCCCTGCATACAGGTCACCAACTGTTTTAGCATTTAACGAATCTTTAGCCGTTTGCCTAATAAGTGGCGTCGCATCATCGCAAAACCTTCTGAATAGTGGTGGTATTATACCAGAAGTTATAATGATAATGGCTCGACGCCTCTTATTCGAACGAGGTGTTGGACATCCTGAGATAGTGAGCATTTTTCCTCGCGGCTTAGCAAAAGTCCAGCAGATCCTCTCGAGGAAAGTCATCATTACGGCAGTGGCATGCCCCATATGTACGGGTGTACCAAAGATAAGTAAATCGGATTCGAGAACATCTTTTTTGATATGATCCATATCATCATGTATCGTACAACTGGCAACGGGCTTTTTAGTCTGACTATCCCGGCAGGCGAGGCAATTCCTGCAAAACTGGATATCGTGATCAATCAAGTGTAACTTCGTGACATTGCAGTTCGGGGATTTGGATTTAACTCCCTCTATCGCCTTTTCGATCAGTAGATCAGTTGCTTTACCTTTTCTCGGACTTCCTATAATCGCCAGAAGATTCATTATCTGTGGTTCTCCGAATTATTTCGAGCTTAAAATCCCGCTAACTGATGACAACATTTAATGCGCTCCCGCAAAGCCGGTGGAAGGTTTTATGAACCGCTCAAAGCGCTATCCCGAATATTTCCATCAAATTTCCGGGCTATGTATGGCGTTATGTTTGCTTCTGTATGCCTCATCAGCTATGAAGGACCTCCGAAACTAATCTTTTTTTTATTTGAAAAGTCGGCAGTTGTGAGGCTAAATGAAAGGGAGCCAGCGACAAACAGCAGGTCAGCTTCAGGTTGAGACTAACTACCGATTATTAATGCGATATGGCAAAAGTTGTCAAGTTTTTGGGATGTTGATTGAGAAATGGGTTATTTAAGGCGCGTTTCCAACTTGGATCTGCCTTGCCACTTCAAGGGATGGAGGATAGTGGTTTGTCTGCCACTCACGCTGCATCTGTAAAAGGTCTTTCATTGGCGCTTTCAAGTTTGCTGGATTTTACATGACAATCGTCGCAAAGAGCCCAAAGAAACTTTGGATCTGGTTCATACAGGACGCCGCCTTTAAGCCCGTATCCTCCAGACGTTTTCGTTATTTTTATTTCAAGATCACATCTGCAATTGTGACATCGACCTTGGTAGACACAATGGTTTTCTCCACTATTTTTTTTGAACATTTTATTGATTGTTTCAATGCTAATGACCACTGAAAACTTCCAAGGTAATGCATACATATCACGAATACCTCTGTGACAGTGCCCGTTTATTCCCATGCTCAGTAATGCTGGCACTATTCCTCTCTTTTTTGGTTGGTGGTTTTGCCGACACATGATGCTTTTATTGTCTAAAAGTTTTAATTAACCAATTGCCGTTATCTTTAACCATCGTGAAGGCAGCTTGGAATTTAGCCTTCCCATACCAGGTGTTCACAGTAACAAGTGCTTCCTCACCGTTTATCTTTATATCAGGATCAGTCATTTCTAATTTTCCAGCTCTTGTCCATATTTCAGGATCGGCTGATTCTATATCGCTTGCCTTTAATTCACCACCCATGCCTTTGTAATAAATACCGTCATCATGAAAAGTTGATCGAATGCCTTTTATATCTACGCTATTACGTGTATCGGTATATTTCTGTAAAAGATCAACTATCTGCTTTTCATCCTCATTTGCTGGTTTGTATTCGGTTAGGGGGGTGTCGCAAGAATTGAACAGGAAAATAGAGGATATAATTACATTAATAATTATGATTCTTTTCATGCGTTGCCTCCTTTAGTAAAATTGATACAACCTATTCGAAAGAATTAATTAGGCTGAATCAAACTAACCTCTTCCCTACACATTCCCCGCCCTGTCCCTTCAGGAAAGGATTTCGGATACCTCAACAACCAATCCATAGAACCCTGCATGCCCACATACTTGCCAGTTCCCGAAAATACCTTCGCTGTGCCAGGGGAGGTGCCAGGGGCTGAATCCTTGGCGGCCTTCTCGACAAGCTCCCAGACCAATTTATCACCATCACTGTCTGCCCATGTCTCGAAGGCTCTGAGCCGGCTTCCATCTTTGCCTCTATACAGGACACCCACAATGTTTACGGAGGCTTCGTGGAATGGTCCGTCACCACTGTCATTGACTCTTACCCCCAAGGTCTCGAATTGTATAATCATCTGTTCCTGATCGAGTTTAAAGACTTTCGGTGTATGTCCATAGTAATGGGTACCTGTGAATTTTAACTCCTTTGCCTCTTGAGAAAAGGTGACGCTTCCCCAGATAACCGATATGACCAGGACTATTAATGAAACAATTAAATAACGCTTCATTTCGTGCCTCCTTTCGAATAGAAATGACAGTAACAATGTGACTTTTTGCCAGTGCCACAAGTAAATTTGACACATCCGATTATAGAAACACTAAAGTGACGACTCGAATTTATCAAAGGGTCACCTTGCCGGTTCTGAAAAGCCTACGACCGTTGCCTATACAATAGTTCAAAGAACTTGCAGACACCGCGCGCAGTGTCTGCAAAGCGTTACACACCGTTATTTTTTGACTAAAATTTTGTTGTCTTCGCCCTTGTCGACCACCTTGGATTCAGGGCCGATTAACGTGTTCTTGTTACCGGTGCAATAAAAGTCAGCGTTTGATGCCGTGAAGCCGCTGAAATCGTTCCTCTCCAATAGGTTGCCGCTTCCCTTGAAAGATTTCCATGATAGGGTGCCTATGGCCCAAGCGCCGGTTCCCATTATTTTGTTATTGGAAATGTTCCCATTAGACCCGAATTGGGTTATCCCCTTCGTTTTTGGGCCGTTGTTAAGTTCAATCTGGTTTTCCTGAATGATCGTTCCGTCTGAAAGGGATATGATACCGGATGACAGTGCGCCATTGGCTTGAATATTATTTTTTGTTATGGTTATTTTCGAATTTTTTTTCGGATCCGTCGCCCCGGACTTGTCGAAAAACCACCCAACCACTATGCCGCTCGGATAAGTGATCGGGCTTGGAAACGGACATCCGTCTGAAGGCGTTATAATTTCGTTTTCCGTTATGGTCACACTGCCACGGCCGTCTCCGTCAAGATAGTTGTCCAATGATTCAATCGAATTCCGAGACACATTTTTGATGGTGTTGCCCTTTACTTCGATTGTTGCCCCCCATGTCCACGGGAAAAACACACCGTGGCCCATGGTTATTTTTGGGTTCTCGCATTTTAGATCGATCTCGTTGTTTTCAACGAGCAGTTTCCCGGTGACGGCTCCGGGAAGAAATTTTTCCTTGTGCGCAAAGCGGGTCCCGAGAATGATACCCGTTTGAACCAGGACGAAATCTCCGCCTTTCCACTTAATCGGCAACTTGAATGGCTGAACGTTTGTGATTTTGTTTCCGGTAATTTCAGCACCGCTGGTGAAAGGAAAATGCATCGGAGACCAGGTAACTCCATCAAAATGAATGTGTTTTATCTTGATTTTGGGGCCCGGACCCGGTAGCGGGAGATCCGTCGAAGGTAGCGGGCTGTGAAAAACCCAGAAACCGCCAAGTATTCTTGTCAACGGCCGACCGTTGCTGTCACTCTCACCCCATACCGCAACATCGTTTTTGATAGTCACCCTTCCCTTCGGGCCGAAATCGAAGTTGCCCTTCAGCAGGACGGTTCCCCCTTTGTCAATTGCCTCCTGGACCGCTTTGACATCTTGTGCAGAGTCACTTTGCCCTGTGACGATAGAATCGAATGAGGGTGTGGATAAGGTAGAAGCCAGGTGCGTACAAGATAGGAACAACCCGATGATCGATAATACGGCAACGTATCTTTTCATCTTATTTCTCCTTTCGTTACGCTGTTTTTTCAAACCGCCTGGAGGTGTCATCCCTCCAAAATATGATCGGCTGATTAACCGAGCTGATAATTGGGCCCCCGGTATGCGAAAATCAGGAACACCCATAAAAGGCTTATATTGCGAAGGAGATGCACAGCCGAAACCTTCTTCCGCAGTCGTGGGTGGGTGGCTGTGCCCTACTTCAGCAAAGCAGCGGCATTCCTTCTCGGCAGAATACAGCCTGCAGCATCATTCCATTCTAAATCCGCAACCTTACAGGTGTTTACTGATGAGTAATCCAAACCATTGTTCTGAAATAGAGAATCGCCGGCAATTGTCCGGGGCGATCTGCGCTCAGTCGTTGAGGGTGGCGTCTGACACCATTAAATCACTTCTGGAGAACAGCTAAAATAGGCAGGAGCATATTGAAAAGTCGCAATTAATCAACAAAATCGATATGATTAATTATTTTTTCTTTCCCAATTATACACAATTAGGTATACATAAAATAGGTTCTTATAACTGTTAAAACGGTTCAGTTTTTTCATTATTCGCTCAATAAATTAAAGGAGCCGCTATGAAAAAGCTTGAAACAATTCAGTGTGATTTGGCTGCATACAAAATCATCCTTCAATTCAACGGCAGTGAATCACCTCTCGTCGTCCAATTCGATACACCTTCCAGGCGGTTTTATTTTTCTATAATAGCCCTGATCATTACTGAGATGAAAAAGCATGACCGGCCGGGCTTTGTTCATATGCACCGATATCAGGACATTCTGACTCGGCTCGACACATCTCTCTCAGGTAAAAATTCATCCAAACATGTGGATGGCATGTGGGCCAAAATTAATATGGCATGGCGTCACAGACTGCCGGATCTTGAGGCAGCGGCGCTCTTTAAGGTCCTCGATCGGGATCTCGTCTCACCCTATGAAAAAGGCGGAAAATACAGGTACCAATGCGCCGAGGCAGAGTGCGATGCCTGGGCAAGCCTTTTCAGCTACGATGAAAACAACAAATGGCGGTTCAAATTTGCGTTCGATGCGGCATCGGTCGGCTCGAATGATATATCCCTCACATTGGGCGATCTTAAGGACGCGGCAGCCTGGAAAGAATTTATTCATCGTCTCGATATTCATCCCCGAGCCAAAGAAAATTTGAATGAACCGAGGGTGGTAGCGAAGGCAGACACCCCTTCGCAAAACCGGCCGCGTCAGGTCAAAACCCGCAATATCATCTGGAGCGGTGCGGCCGTGGCGGCGGCAATCATCGCCGTTGTGGTTTGGCGCTTCGCTATCTACAAAGCACCTGTACCGACCGAAAGCGTCGACCTGGGCACTGCAGTCTACCCAAGCAGCGGCAAACCGTCCCTGGCGGTATTGCCGTTTGATAATTTGACCGGCGATCCCCAGCAGGAATATTTCAGCGATGGTATCGCCGATCAACTGATAACCAGCCTGTCGCAAGGACCCTATCTTTACGTCACCGCCCGCACCTCCAGTTTCACCTTCAGAGGAAAACCGATGACGGCACAAGAAATTGCCGCGAAACTGGACGTGAAATACCTGATCGAGGGCAGTGTCCAGCGTGGTGGGGATCGGTTGCGCATCAATGTTCAATTGATTGACGGCCAGACCGGCAATCACATCTGGTCAAATAGCTATGACCGTGATTATGCCGACTTGTTCACGCTTCAGGACGAAATCGGCATGGCCGTGCTGGCCGCTCTGAATGTTCAAATCACCGGCTATGCGGCTGGCGCGCTGCGGCACTCGCGGCCCGGCAACCTGAAAGCATATGAATACTACCTGAGGGGTCTGTACTACCATCTTGGCCGTAAACGTGATGACGTTCTAAAGGCACGCCAGTTCTTCGAGGAGGCGATCCGCATCGATCCCGATTTCGGCCGGGCCTACACATGGCTGGCTAACACTCACCTGGATGAAATCGAATTGCGTCTGACAACCCAGCGGGATCAGGCCATGGAAAACGCCGAAGAGGCGGTCCGCAAGGCCCTTGCCGCAGACCCTGACCACCCGCCGTATGGCACGTTGAGCCGAATCAACCGGATTAAAAAAGACATGGGCAGCGCCATCATGTATGCCCGCAAGGGCGTTCAACAGGGGCCTACCGATTCAGGACAGCATTACATGCTCTGCCTGGCGCTGCACATGGGAGAGGAGTTTGCGGAAGCCGTCGATGCCTGCAAGGACGCTCTGGTGCTCATGCCGTTCAGACCGACGAACTATATTGTCCAGCTGGCATGGTCTCTGGTGGGAAACAAACAATATGAAGAGTCGATACCCTTGTTCAAAGAGGTGATCGATCGCAGCCCCAAATCATTTTCCACTTATCTGGCATACAAAGGGCTTACTGCAGCGTACCAACTGACCGGCCGGCATGCCGATGCCAGTTTAGCGGCACAGAACGTGAAGCGAATGAACCCGAAATTTTCTTTGGAAAAAGAAGCCAGGTTGTCGCCGGCCAGGGAAGGTCCCTTTAAAAAGCGCATCATGAATGCATACCGCGATGCCGGACTGAAGTGACCTTTTTGTTTCCGGTTTTTCAGCCAGCTCTGTCACGCCAATCAGTCTTGTCTGGAGACCGGTCCCGCCAGCAAAGAGATTGATTTGATGACTCAGGTTCAAATTCGCCGTGTTTCCTCTATATATTCTTGATAATTTAACCTTGGTGCATCGAGGCAAACCGCAAGTGCCTTTTCGCTGGCAATTTCAATGAGTTCGCATAGAAACAATCGCCGTCCAGCATTTTTCTTGAACATAGTTAGTGTCCATCCAAAAATGGCCTTTTTTTCGCTGGGTCCCGCCATGGCGGGATTCTCCGCAGGTTTCCGGCTGCGGCGTACGATAAGTACGCCTCGCCGCACGCTTTTGTATGGCCTTGCCGAGCAAAAAAAATTCTCATTCATGAATTGGACACTCAATAGAGCCATCACCCTTTCATGGATGGACACTAAATAAGTGGTGATTTCATAACAGTTTAGAAAGCTGTGATCGGCATATATGCTTGACCGAGTGTGGATGAGGCGGTGGGTGGAAATTATTAATTTCATTATGCAAATTTTTTTATGCCGGGGGATTGACCTGATACCGGTGGTTGGGTAAACAATAGAGTGAACAAACTAACGAAGGGGAGAGAGATATGTTTCGCCACATCCTATGCCCGACCGATCTAAAAGAGCGCGCCTACATCGCCATCAAAAAAGCCACCCAGATTGCCCACCAGTTCAATGCACGGGTGACGATGCTCAACGTCCATGCAGAATTCATGGATAAGCACGAACGCGAAATGCTGCGGGTCAGCGTCGAGAAGATCAAAGAAAAATATCGACAGATTGCCATCGAATCAAAAGAAGAAATGCAAGCCGTCATCCATGAGCTTCATGCGGACGACATCGAGGTAAACTATCTGCTTCACAAGGGCACACCGGCGGAAACCATTGTCGCGGTCTCCGCTCAGGAGGGGGTGGATCTCATTGTGATGTGTACCGACGGCAGAGACAACATAAAAGACTTTGTCGCTGGCACAATAACCGAACATGTAATAAACAATGCCCCTTGTCCGGTACTCGTGATTCCGTATCGAAAATAACCCTCGAGGCGTCCGGCCCGCCTGCCCGATGTCAGATACGTTTCGAACAGTAAACAAGCCGCTTGGCAGATCCACTATCGAAAGTCCCTCCAAATGCCAACCGTTCTTTCTCATCCAGCAGTTCCCATAGCCATCGGCCTTGCCCTTGGTCGCAAGGTCATCCCTACACGCTTGCTAATGGTCGGTATCGCCATATCGGTATTGATGTCAGAGATCATATGGGTGTGGCTGCCCTGCGTGATTATAGGGATCTTCATAGCAGCCATACGATGGCGAACGGCAAAACGGAAGGTGGATATATTCAGCTCTATAATTTCATGAAATTTTTAAAGGTACATACAATTGATTTACGCACAACGATGCAGCAGGGGGTATGGTGTCTAACGCAAAGTTTCCAATAAAGACGAGATTTCGCTTCGGCGCAGCGGTCATTTCTCTTTTGACCTGCACGTCAGTTGCGATTGTGGTCTATTACTATCTCAGAGATCTTGCCACCCGGGAAGTCTATAAGGAGACCGAAATATTTATCGGCACCGCGGACGCCACCCGGCGATATGTTAAGGACGTACTGCGGCCCACCATGGGTGATCTGCTAACCCCGGACAGATTTATCCCCCATGCCATGTCTACCACTTATGTGGGGCGTGAAATCATGAACCGCTTGGGCAAAACCATTTCCCTGATCGAACAACAGGTTCAGCGGATGAGACGTGAAGAAGCCGACCGTATTTTCCAATAGTTAGCAATGGTCGCCGGGAGCAAAATCGTCAACGCATATACAGCTCCGATATCTTTTTTCACTCGTGAACGACCACCGCGTACGAATCACCACACATCCCGGATTCCGTTTCCACCGCAGCCCCTATCGCACCCTGCAATAAAATCCGCAACAGATTCTACCAGAGTCCAATACCATAAATATTGAATTCTATTTTCGCGCCCAGATGTTTCTCCATATTTTTAGTCAGTTCCAACCGTCGTGGATCTCTTTCCCATGCCTGCCAATGTTCAATGGTCGTCCATTTGCTGATCACAATGCACTCCTCGGGGCGCTCCAGATTAAAAAATGTTTCACCGGAAATGTACCCTGGTTGCCGCACGGCAAGGGCTCTGATTTCGACAATATGCGGCAGAAAGATCTTTGCGTTCGTTCCATCCTTTGCAAGGCGCTTGATTAAAACTCCAATGGCCATGTTGTGCTCCTATGTGTGACCCTAAACGATCTTAAACAAAATAGGAATACGGCTTCACTCTTGAATGTCTTGAACCCTGGGCATCCTCGATTTTCGCTCAATTAGGGTGTGACCTATAAGTTTCTATTCCAGTAGCCTGCTAAATGTGAAGAGACTCATCAGGGTAAAAAATGAGAGAAGAACCTAAATGCGGGAGAATCCGAATTGAAGAGAGGAACAGAAGTGTATGAGAAGCGTGTCGCTGGCCGCAGTCCAAGCGAAAATTGAGTAACAGAAGCGATTCAGGTTCTGCTATACCCTAACGGGCCATTTCCCATAATATATATTTATGACAACGTCCGGCCTGCTTTCAATGATTGTATCGTAATAAGCGCTAAACCCTATTCGTTGCCCGTGCATACGGGAATTGTCAACCCGTTGCGTGACAAATGAATCTCCCTGCGGTACGCCGCGGGGAATTAGAACCTGAGACAGATTAATAGAGATTCACCGGAATCTCGGCCCACCGGTAGGGTTGCACTGTTATGCACACCAATAACCATAAGACAGATACGATCAGCTTCAAGAAAATCGTTCTGAATATTTGCGACCTATCGTTCCTGAATCGCTTTATGCTGGTATCAATTCGAACCGATGGATGTTTTCCAACTCTGTCCAAAATCCGCAAAAGGTCGAATTTCCTGTATCTCAAAAGCGACATACGCATGAATCATCTTGTTGGCGATCTCCGAGCCGACTTTTTGGGCGATCAAGGCTCTTATGCCCGCCAATTTTTCCCCTGACTTCTGGCATTCGGTCATCGTCATATAAACCCGGACGCCCTTCCATTGCGGCGGCGTTTCTCCCGGCTCCATTATCATGAAAACGGCGTTCGGGTTTTCAGACAGGTTGGAAAGGGTGCGGTTGGTTCCCATTCCGACAACAACGGTTTTTTCATCCGCCATGTGAGCCGATCCGAAATAGGCCACATCGACCTGACCCTTTTTGTTAGCCGTACTAAGTGTACCTAACCGCGGTTGTTTATTGAAATAATCCATCAACTCTTTAGACATGGGAAGACCCCCTTAAGATTTTGAATGAGTTCATCCGTGCAAAGCATCTAATCTGAAAAATCCATGGTATCTTTTCAATACCGGATCAGAACCTGAGGATAAATACCTAACTACCAGCCGCCCGTTTTGCCGTTTGCCAGGCATTTTCAAGAAGCGTCAGGGTTCCTGGACGGCTTTCGGTCTTTAAGCCATATTTCTGGTTGAATTCCTCTGTGTTTTTCTTTAATTCATCTTCACCCAAAACGGTCGTGGGCAAAAGAAGGCTTCGCTCGTAGTTTCCCATAAGACGTTGCAAGATCTCGTCCCTTTTTCGAATCAGCTTTTGGGGAACATCCGAAGACAAGATCTTTTTCCAATGCCTTGAAAACCCGGCGTTCATGAACATGGTCCCTGCGCACAGGCACTGTTCCGCATAATAGTTTTCTCTACCACCGATGATCAGCCCCACACAATCGTCCACCGGTTCTTCATTCTCCATTGGGAGCATCACCGGTACGCGGATATCTTTGAAAAGTTCGTCGGTGTTTTTCAGAGCGTTACCGCATAGCCCGTAACCGAGAAGAACAGCGTCGACAAGTGGGGCGATTTCTTCTACTGCTGCCTTGATCTCCCGTTTTAAGGTTTGTATGCTGGAATGAAGTCCCACCTCCATGACCCGGATCAACACCGCAAGCCCATCTGTTTCGAATTTTTCGGCAGGTGTTACTCTGCTTGCACGTTGAGGCGTATCATATTCCAGAATTTCTATCAAATCCTGGGAAAATTGATCATCGACAACCAAGATTTCCGAAATTGTTGAATCATTTGAAAGGATATGAGCAAATTCCAGTTCCAATATCTGACATGTCACCACACCCAGTTTGGTCATTTGTAACTCCGATACGGATGAATCCTTTTGTCTGCAGGATCAAACCTTGATTGTCACTTGTCGAAGGCACGCTGCCCATTGTGTATTATCAGGATGACAACATCGAAACCAAACAAAGGGATATCTACGATCCGGCAAAGGTTATGGCGGTTGTTAAAAAAACGTTCCGTTATTCGAACGTTTTTTTCTACAACCACTTATACCACCCTTCCCTATTTCGGAATTTATTTTGGAAAAGCGGTATAATTCCTAATCTGCCAGAAGCAATCCTCGTTTGACAACTCCTTTTTACTGATTGAGCATAAAAAATAAACGCGGATTCAAACTGACTTTCCGCGTTTTATGGGTGGGATTTCCAAAGAGATAGTGTTTAAGCAGATCTTCAGTGGTGTCTATAACAAAGGCCTTGCAAGCGCTGGGTGTCTGGAAAGAAAAGCGGGATTAGTATCTTTTTCTGCGAAATGATTGTTTGGAACGTTTTCCGCCCGGGTTGGCCGGATTAACCTTGATGTTTCGGCCCTCTAACAATTTTCCGTTTAAATCCTTGATTGCGGTGTCCGCTTCCGAGTTGTTGGGCATTTCAACAAAACCGAATCCTTTGGGCCTGTTGGTAAACTTGTCCATGATAACTTTTGCACTCTCAATTTCACCGAACGCGGCAAACATTTCCCGCAGACTGTCCTCTGTGATGCTGTATGGTAAATTACCGACATAGATATTCATATGGTATCCTTTCAACCTGTTAACCCAAATATTGCATGAATGTTTTCCACGAAAATAAAAAGGCATTTCCTCATTTTGAGAAGAAATGCCTTT